>JAABUX010006667.1_pt1 | contig 13729 bp, 7 predicted proteins | sample 5561851 | NCBI WGS metagenome assembly JAABUX01 (sample SAMN10711883, study PRJNA513361) | rock metagenome | isolation source: Antarctica rocks | place: Antarctica: Victoria Land, Richard Nunatak red sandstone | collected 2016-01-03 | reverse complement strand
TCCGACGTATATCAGCTTGCTTGAGCGAGGACGCAGCGTCCCATCGCTGCGTGCTGTTTGGCTAATTGCCAAATGTGTCGACTTACATCCATCCGCTCTCGTAGCCCGCATCGAACAAGAAAGCGCTGCCGCCCGATTACCGGAGAGTCATCCAACTGCACTACTGGAAAGATCTCCCCTTGGAGAGCGTGGCCCAACAAATGGGCCGCAGCGAGACAGCGACTCGGCAATTGCAATCAAAGGGCTCCGCGCGCGCATAACCGAGGATGAGGGCAACGCGAAAGATGACGGACCATGACCGCTCCAAACAGTCCGACGGCACGGCTGACGAGGTGTTGGAGCGTGAGTTGGAAGATTTAGGCCCACTCATGGACCGTAAGTCGGAATCAGAGAAGGACCGGCCCAATCCGTCCTTTGTCCGTGATCTACGCCACCGCGGCTAGTCGATGAGGCTCATCCCAAACCATCCTCTGTCAATGACCGTGCGCAACAAACCTAAAATCCCCCCTCTTGATGCTGTCGAGGCCGTGACGCATGAGGGTAAGCGACAGGCATTTATACGTTGGACCCTAGGCTCCTCGGTATGTGCCTGCCCATTTGACTCCACTAGTTCATCTTCGCAATAACGAGGGTGTAAGTCTTATTTTCAGGCCACCTGACGCGATGAGGAGCCAGAGGCGCGCTGATCGACGTCGTATGAGACTTCGGTGACCTGAAGGGGGTCGGAAAATGGCGCATATGACCTCTCACAGTATTACGAAGATGAACTACTGCATAGGGGCAGCCGCTCGGCCATGGGCACAGCGGCCATGCGCCGCCCCTCAACGAAGCCCCTCACCACATCACCAACTTCTATGAGCACTATCGCAGCGATCTTACCTCTGCCTGCTCTCCATGTACTGCAGTGTTAGCTTCGCCAACGAGGCTAACTAAATTGAACTTTTGTTCTATAATGATAGTACTGTTGTCGCGCCATAGCCTCGCGGGTGCACATGTAAATAGGGGTTCTGGTCGGCGATGGATAGTATTAGGAGTAGTGATATCCATAACCTGGCTCAGACGAAAGGTATGCTCCGATGCGCTATGCTACTGGTATCTTGATCGATCAGGTCATCGTGCACATGATCGATCCGGGTCGGCATCAGAACCCTACGCTATCTCAGCGCACGTTGCCCCTCAGGGCCAACAATCGCCTCGCTGAATACTTCATCGAGCACATCGAGTCTTCCTTACGTGACCCCATGGCCAAGGCAGCGCGTTTCACTGACCTCGACGCGGGATTGGCATCGCAAATCTGCCGAGATTTGTTCAACGGCTCTATGGACCTGGTGCCGGCATCGCAGCACCTTGCGACGCACCTGCACGACATCATGACCAAGGACGGCCGGATCTCGGGCGGCGACCTGGCGATCTGTTTGTACCGCGCGGCGAACAAACCCGACGTTCCCTATTACCTGGCATTGCTCAAGATCGATTCCTCGCAAGTCCTGCGTCCCAAGGCCGTTCAGGATGATCGGGGGAACGTCTACGTGGACCTCGATGTGGTGGAGGATGTTCTCCCAACAGCGCGTGAGCGGCTCCAGAAGTGTGCCTTCATTCAGCCGCTGGATCCGCGCCTATCCTACGACATGATGCTGCTGGATCGACAGGCTGGTCCCGGAAAGGCCGACCATGTCGCGCGGTTCTTCATTGACGACTTCATGGGCGCCGCTTTCGCGCTCGACACGCGGCGGCGGACCGATATCCTATATCGCAGCCTGGTGAGCGCCCAGAACGAGTTGCGAGAGGGCCACCGCATCACACCGGACCAAGACGAAACGCTGCGGTCGGCGATCGAGCAGGCGGTCGTGTCGACATCCGTGAACGTCGACACGATAATTGCGTCGCTGCCGCTGCCCGCCCCCGAACGGGAACGGATCGACCAGATCGTATCGGACCAACTCCCCGATCGTGAGTTCGACATCGATCCAGCCTTCATGCAACGGTTGACGGCCAAACGGCGTTTTCGGGGCGATCACGGGTTACGCGTCACCATCGCGACGGAGAAGTACGACCAGATAGTCAGATCGGCGCGATGGGTCGACGACGGGAGCGAGCCAGGGCACTACGAAATCGTAATCCACACGACGAAGTGGGAAGAAGTACCGCGATGAGCGCGATTTCGGCCCCGGTCTGGTTGAGCGATCCTGCGGCGCCGTTGCGCGCTTTCTCCTTAGCTCTAGGTATCCCCGTCGAAATCTGGCCAGGACGAGAGGAACTGACGCAGGTGACGTACGACGACCAGGAACTCTCTCGGGACGTTGTCGCCGCCCTGCGGCTCGATCAGATCACGCCGCTGGCGGACGCGTACGGCGACGCTCTCACCTGCCGCTTCTACCTGGGCGACATACCGGTCCTCGACGTGCGAAGCGGTATCACAGGCGCGAACCTAGATGAGTTCCGCGACCAGACGATATCCACTCCAAGCGTCAGATTCGACATCAAACTGGATAAGGTTCGCCTCGTCGCGGATTGGCTCGGGGCACAGCCACACACGCGCCTCTTTCTCTACCTTTTCCCGGAGGCGTTGGAGCGTTTACTGGTCGCCCCCCTGCCCAGATTGGAGACCTTGCTGTGGGGGACGGAGCCGAATGCCCACGTCACTGTGCTCGTCCCGCGGCGTGACGTGTGGCTGATGGGTGAGCGGCTGGCTATCCTCGGCGGCGCCGGAATCGGCGCGTGGAGGACGGCGCTGCCAGCGACATCGCCGGATGCGGCCCGCATCCGCGAGGTCTACGACCAGCGTGCCGATACTGTGCGCTGGCAGGAAACGTGGTTGACGTTCCTCACGCCACTGCACCTTCATTCCGCCGGTCATCCCACGGGCGGCGATCCCATCGCTGACGCTGTACGCACGCACCTGGCGAATCTCATTGTCATGTACACCGCAGATCGTACTGTCTTGCGCGCGGGGCGCTGGGTGTCGACCTACACGGGGGCGCAGGAGGCCGTCGAGCTTCAGCTTGCCTCGCCCGACGATCCTCTTGGTCAACACGCGGACGCTTACATTGAGGTCCTTTATCGACTCTTCGACTGGGTATACGATCCGAAGTGGGCGGTCGACCGGCTGCAGCTCGTCCAGATCACGGCGGCGCAGATGCTCCATGAACTCGCCCCTCCCGACCGCTATCGGCGACTACTAGAACGCGCCGAGCCCTTCTACAAGGATCTGCAACGACAGTGGAAGTCCTTCATGGAGGGCAAGGTGGACGCGTACACCGACCAGGTCCGCGCGCTGGAGGACTACGTCGCCGCCACCGTGCAGCTCTTCGCCGACCAAGTCGCTGCGATCACGAAAGGCCTGTCGGACACGATGCTGGCTGCGGTGGCCGCGCTGCTCGTCTCGTTCATCGCCGCCATCTTCCAGAGCGCATTCAACCAGGCCGTGTTCACGCTCGGCATGATCGTGTACGCCGTCTACGTGCTGGGTTTCCCCCTCGTCTACAACATGCTGTATCAATGGCAGCGCTATGGTGCGCTGGTGGACAACTTCGAGGCGCGCCGGCGACGGTTCGAGGAGCGCCTGTCCGAGGAACAGGTGGAGGAGATCGTGGCGACGCACGTCATGGAAAGCAGGACGCGGTTCAGGCGGTGGTTCTGGTCTACAGTCGCGATCTACGCGGTAACTGTTGTCCTTGCAATGACGGCCGCCACGGCGGTACCCAAGATCGTCGGTGTCGCTCCGAGGCCCCGCGTCCCGGTGGTTACACACCCATCACCAACCACGACGGTGCGACAGCTAACATCGACCGTCATTCCCACCATCCGTATCCCCACGCCGGGTCGACACTAGTTCATCTTTGCAATAATAGGTTCCCATGCCGTATTACTGGCCCGCGTAGAGCAATGAGAGGCCGCAAGCACTGCGATCGGCGCCAAACAAGGCTTTCTATCAACATTATCGGTGCGTCGCGCACAGTCCCTCCCGCGCATCGCGTGCGGTCTCGCCCAGACGCGCCTCGCGCGCAACTAGCACGCATGATGCGAGGCGCGTCTGGGCGATTTCATGCTGCCACGCAAAGATGTGGTTCCAGGCGCCGCGAGAAGGCGCGGAAGAGCACATCGACTAATTGCCGTTTCAGGCAGCGAAGGTCGCCCGTAGTGTCTTGTGTTTAACTCAACTAGTTGACGTTAAACAGGGTAGTATCATAGACATGAGGAACGTGAGCTCGACGGTGGACGTGGCCGCTCCTATCGTCCGCATCTGTGGCCACGAACGGGTGATGGGGCGCTCCATGATTGAGGCTGTCGGCGTCCGCACGCATCAAGGTGCGGAGCGGTACGGATAAGCAGATCCTCTGCGTCCGCGACGCACGAATGAGGAGATATCGGTGGTTTCAAGCCCCTTCGACGTGCCGTGGTTGGTCGCCGACGATTATCGTGATGCACTGGTCCTGCTTGCGTGGCAGGTGGAGCGAAGTCATCGGTCTTTGGTCTTCGGCCTGGTCGAACTTTTCCCGCCCGAATTGCCGCCCCCGGACCCCAGGCTGGAGCTGCGCCTCTCCTACCGCGAGCGCGAGCGTAATCCCAGGATCTACGTCGAGGGGTTCCGCTTGCCGATCGACAGGGTCCTGGACTGGTATGCGAACTGCTGCGCGGGCACGGTGACGTTGCCCATCGGCGAAGGCGTCGGGGCCGATGAGGTTATCTTGGCGCATGCGGCCTTCTCCTCGGAACCGCCCTGGCCACACCTGGTGGCGACGAACGACCTCCCGTTCCTGGGCGGCGCGCGGGGCACGGTCCGCGCCCACCACCTGTTCCAAGTCGACAAGCCCTCCGCTATCGACCTCCTCATGGGCTGCGACGAGGCGGTGCGTTGGTTGTCCGATCGGTTGTTCTTCGACCTCAAGACGTATCCAGAGTGGGTGGGGTCGGTGCATCTGGTGGCCCCCAATCCGGTTTTCCGTGAACTCGATCGCAGGCGCGAGGTCTCGGCCGACGGGATGGAGGCGACCCGCGTCCGGTTCGTGGCGCGGGCGGGGAAGGCGTTGGATGGGCTACGTCTCCATCTGACCGAGCACGGGCAGACGGGTGTGACCGCGGCCCATTCCATTCAGGTGGCCGCGCCCGACACCCGCGTGCCCCACACGGGGGTCGCCGAGTCGGTGGGGCACACGGTGGTGTGCCCCCGGCGCGGCGTGCTGGATTGGGGTCCGCCGACACCGTACATCTCCCGCGTCGAGTTCACCCTCGACATCTCGTCGGGCGTGAAGACGGTCCATGTCCCGACCGTTCCGGGGCGCCCTGGCGAGACGTATCACCAACCCCTGCTCGTGTCCACGCTCCGTCCATCGCCTGTACAAGCCCCCGCGACCGAGTCCCCGGGGACGTACTTGCGGCGCGCACAACTCGCGCGCAAATCACGCCTTGAGAACCAGGAACGGGCCGAGGAGTGGTTCCACGGCGATCCGGACGCAGCCACCCGATTCGTCCGAGGGCTCATCGCCGCGGCGCGGGACCGCGTGTGGATCGTCGACCCGTACTTCGCGACCGTTGAGTTGTTCCGCTTCGCCTTGGCCATCGCCCGTCCGGACATCGACGTCACCATCCTCACCAGCGCCAAGCACCTGAAAGAAGGCGATCGCCTCCGATCCGACGCGGATCCGGGCGCGGTGCTCCTCGACGAGATCGACCGCCTCCGGGAGCACGGACGGTTCACGGCCTTCGTCATGCTGGGGGACGCCCCTGCGGTCCACGACCGTTTTTTGGTCATTGATGACGCGGTGTGGTTCTCTGGCAACTCCCTCCACACCCTCGGGGGACGAGCCGGCATGATCGTGAGGCTTGCCCACCCCCGGCCGATCATCGAGGCGCTGGACGACATCATCCAGGGCGACCGCGTCGAGTCGTTGGAGGAGTGGGTCGTGGCCGATCGCCGCAACGCCTCGTCGCCCCATATCCCCGTCCCCGCCACCCCCGATAGCATCCCCAACAGACGGCCAGTGCGACAGCGGGGAGGCGGGGACACATGAGGGACCCCCGTTTCGACTTGGATCGGGGAGTCGCCGGTTTCCGGCGACGATCGATCGTCCGGGGATGCACCGTGGCGACCGAGGGGTGGTTCGATGCCGCCGTCAATGTGCTGCGCGATTGGTACACGGGGGAGATACGAGGCGCCGACATCGTCGATGCCGACGATCATGTACTCGCCCCCGACGAGGCCCTGCGCGCGTCCCTATCGGCCATCGACACCCTCCCCAGCGCACGCGCGTCGGCCCTCGCGGATTGGGTGTCCGGACAGGCGGCTGCGAGCGGTAGCCTTGAGGGCGACCCGGGGACGGACTGGGTGTGGGGCATCGCCCTCGCCCGCGCCGCTCTGGCACTAACGTCCACGCCCGATGCGTTCGAGTACACATGGCGCATGGCCGAGCGCCGGCCCGCCGCGGGCGAGGCCTATCTCGACGGCCTGGCCGCAGCGCTCCGCAGAGGGCACGGCTCGTCGCTACTCATCGTGCTGCTGGACATCCCCGGCCGCGTGTACGACCTCCGCGGGGTCCACGTCTTCTCTGATCAGCGCGAGGCTCTAGCTCGGAGCGTCGCCCAATGGCGAGAGACTGCGCGCTTCCCCGACGTCTGGGATGCGTATGTGTTTCAGCATTTCTCGTTCCATTGGAAGGATCTCTGGCTCCTGGACGCCGTGCGTCGGTACGATCGGAGCCTGTATCTGACGTTGCTGGAACAGATGGGGAATCCCCTGGCGGTCCGCTATGCGCTCCGCTGGGCGGACATCGTGGAGGACATCGATGAGATACTGGCGCTGCTGGCGACCGCGCCGGCCGCCTGCGCGCGCGGGGCTCCGGGTTCACCTCCCTATGAGTGGAACCGCCGGCTGACGGCACCCCAGATGATCGAGGTGGGCCTCGAACATGCCGACCGGCTCGTCCGGCTCATCCCTGTGGAGAACGAGGGGGGCGTGCCCCACCCCGATGCCGCCGCGCTCATGGACGACGACCTGCCCGATTGCCTCCGGCGTGTGATGGAGACGACCCTCGCGCGGGACGATGGGACCTTCCTGGCGGCGCAATGGATGGTCCACCTGGTCCATCAACGCGGGGCGTCACCGAGAAATGCCCTGCCCTCCGCCGCCGGCCTCGCCTTGCGCGCGGCTGCGGCCGCCTTGGCCGACCACGGCGCAGGACTGCCGACTTTCCGCGCGGTCTTCCCGGATGTCTTCGACCACTCCGATGCCGACGTGGAGGCCGCGCGGAAAACGGGGACAGGGATCATCGGCCCCGGACATCGTGGGGTCGATGGTGTCGACGTCTTGCTGGCCCTCCTATCGATCGCCGAGGCATCGAGCGAGGAGGACCAGCCAGGACCCCGCGTGGCCGAGGGGGACAAGGGCGCCCTGCGCGGGATGCTCGACGCTCTGTTAGCCCGGCGCGACCCTGGCCTCAACCCATCCCGCGACGCGGCTATGCCCTCGTGGCGTCATGCCCTCGTGGCGTCCCTGTTCCTCGAGACGCCCGGCCCCGACCAGGCCTGGCAACGCTCCTGGGATGCCTTGTCGGAGCAGCGCCGGAGGACGCTCCACGGGAGCTACACGCGGGACCATACCGCCGACCATCCGAGCCTATTCCTGTTGTCCACGGGCGTGGCAATCCTGGGGAGGCTCTGCGCCGAGGGGGATGGGACTGTCGCCCTTGGGCTGTGGAATCGGCTGTACGAGGCGAGCCTGTCGATCGTCTTGCGACTTGCCTGGCTTGGGCCTTGGCCGCGCGACGAGCGGTGGCGTGGCACGATCCCTCTTCTTTTCGCGTGGTTGCCCCATGCGGCGCGACGGGCCGGTTCCGACATGGCGGACCCGGAATGGCTGGGCTCGTTGCTCAGACGACTGGGCGGCGACGACGAGTTGATGGTCGAGGGTGTGGCCAACCTCCATCTCAACGGTGTCCCGGCCACGACCGTGGTGGATGCTGTCGCCCGAACTGGTGCCCGCCTGGACGACCTCGTGGTGCGTCGTACCGGCCACGCGGACACGCGAACGCCGGTCTCGACGGCGCAAGGCTCCCTTGACGCGCACGCTGTGTGCAGAACGATCTTGGAGGAATCGCGTGGGGTCGCGCTCCTCGACGGAGGGGACAGGGGCGACGATTGATCCTCACTGTACAGATTTTGTACCCCCATCGTATCGCTGCGATAATTAGGGACATGGCAGTACCATTCCTGTGGATCCCGAACCGCGACGCCTTTGCCGTGATTCGCGGTGTATGGCGCCTACCATCCCACCCACAAGGAAACGTGTTGCGCTCTTCACCGCCCATTTGCGCTTCTGAAACGTTTATGCCACAATATGTACACTACTACTGCGTACATGCTCTATGAGTTCGGTTCGTCACTTAGTTTGGAGCGTCTCGCCTGGTGACGCCTAGCAAGAAAGAGAGACGGCTTGGCGGTAAGTAACCCCAGAGCTGCCGACCCCGTCGTCGCACCGACCGCCGATCTTGGCCTGCGCTTACTTCAACTCGTCGCCGGGTGGCAAGGCGTAGAGCGCGGAGAGCTGCTGGCCGCGCTTCATGAGCAATGCCGCAACGCGGCAGGTCCTGGTGGTTCCCACCTGTTACCGGAACGCCTCTTATCAGTTCGCAATCTCGATAAGGAGACACTGTCGACAGCTTTGGATCGGATCAGTGGTACCGGACATGGCCCACTGCTCGATTTCCGTATCCCACCGGCGGGCAGATTTGACAGCGCTCTCGTGCCCCACGGGCGTGCTGGAGAGCCTCGTGACCGCTGGATTTTAGCCATCAACGAAGGGCTGCCGCCGCAGGACCAGGTCGCGCTCTATGGGCATGCGCTGGGACACATGCTGCTCAACCGTGAAGTGCGCCAGATGGGCCAGTTACCGCTCCTTGATCCGCGCGATGGACACACACACGTCGACATGGTGGGCGAGCTTAGACAACTGGAGAGTACGCGGAACCCGATCGACCGCCGTGTACTCGAGGCGTATCCTCAACTCGCCGCCCTGCTGCGTCCCGTGGATGAGACGTCAACCAGCTATAGCATGGCTGATCCAGATCTGCGCCAGCGTCTCGCCAAGGCAAGGTGGCGGGGAGCCCTCATCCAGATGCCCTACGTATTCACAGATGGACGCGTCTATGTCAGCGGCTCCTCCTACCGGCGCGGTTCCAAACTTCGTGCTGACGCGCTATTACGGGCTGAAGCGTCGCTGCCAATGGCTCTCGTACAGACAGTACGCGCCGGCCAGACGCAAGCGGACGCCGAGCAGCGCGTGGTCGAGTACGCCCACGACCGGCTGAACCTCCCCTTCGCCTACCTCATCGACGAATCTGGGGCCGTCTATGAATTCGATTGGACGACCGGCCAAGAACCGGCGCGCACCACTCTCACCGACCTACCAACGCGCGATATCCTCTGGTATCGCTGGATCACAGCTCTAGGTCTGATGGATGAGAAAGATCAACACGCGTTGCGTTATCCCTACCAACTCAGCAGTGGCCAGACACCCCGGTATTACCAGGAAACGGCTATCAACCGTGCCGTCATCGCGGTACTCCAGGCGCAGCACGGCGTACGGAAACCACGCATTCTGCTCACGCTGGCGACTGGGACCGGCAAGACACTGATCGCATTCGAGATCGTGTGGAAGCTGCGGCGCGCCGGCGTGATCGGTAACGTGCTCTTCCTGACCGACCGAGACTACCTGCTCGGCCAGGCGATGGACAACGCCTTCACCCCATTCGGCCAGGCGCGCGCTCGCATTCGCGGTGAAGTGAACACGAGCCGCGATATCCTGTTCGCGACGTACCAAAGCCTGGCCGGCGAAGAAGGCCGCCCAGGGCTCTACCGCCGCTATCCGCGAGATTTCTTCTCCTTGATCGTCGTGGACGAGTGTCACCGTGGTAGTGCGCAAGACGACTCGAATTGGCGCGCCATCCTGGGGTATTTCGATGCCGCGGTACAGATCGGGCTCACGGCGACACCACTGCGCACCGATAACGTCCAGACTTACGACTACTTCGGCGGCCCCGTCGCGACCTACTCGCTACGCCTGGGGATCACCGACGGGTTTCTGGCGCCCTATCGCGTCCGCCGGGTGCTGATGGGCCCTGCCGCTACGGCCGTCGAGGAAGAAGAGAGTGGAAGGTCACCAGGGGTTTCGGATACCAACGCACGGCGCGACGATGCGATAGCGGCAGTCGATTCGGGTCTGGTCGCGACCGGACCGGCGCTGGTGGAGCAAACCCCGATCATCGCCAAGCACCTCACCACGTTCCTGCGCAACAGTGGCGATCCGATGGCCAAGACCATCGTCTTTTGCGTCGACCAGGCGCACGCGGAGCAAATGCGAGCAGCGCTAGTGCAGGAGTGTGCCGACTTAGTTTCCCGCTACGCAGACTACGTCGAACGTATCGTCTCAGACGAAGGAACCGATGGTAAGCGAGCCCTGGGCCGCTTCAGCACGCCCGACGAGCCGACGCCTGTTATTGTTACGACCTCGAAGCTACTCAGCACCGGCGTCGACGTGCCAACCTGCAAGAACGTCGTGCTGGCGCGTCCCATCGGGTCTATCGTCGAGTTCAAGCAGATCATTGGCCGGGGCACACGCCTGCACGAACCCGAGAAGACGTGGTTTACCATCCTCGACTATGCCGGCGCGACGCGACACTTCTTCGACCCGGCCTTCGACGGCGACCCTGAGGTGGTTGAGATCGAGGTGCTGGCGCCTGAGTCGGACACGCCCGAGAAAAATCGCCACGAGGGTGATAGTGGCGGCGCATCCGCTTCCAGCACGAATGTAAGGCCAGGCGAGGTTGTCTATGGTGAGCGCCCTGAAACGCCCGGTGATACACTCATTAAAGAAACGCCGGATGCGCCCTTCGTAGCCGGCGGCGAGCAGACCTTGCGGCCACCTATAACGGCCACGCCCACGGATGCTGAGATGGGCGGGCAAGAGCCGGCGACACCCAGGCGGACGACGGGCCAAGACTCGAAGACTGGACACAAGCTATCGACCGACACGATCCCGTCGTCACCAGAAGGGGCGTCTCCTGTTGTATCGGAAGGAGGCTCTCCACGGCCGGAGCCACCGGAGAAACCGCCCGTCATTGTCCCTCTACCGGCACCCGAGCCGCCGATCGAGCCGATCCGCCCCGGCGACGGGCGCACGATCGTCGTGCGGGGAGAGCTGTTGTACGAGTTGGGACCCGATGGTCGCACGTTGCGTACCCTGTCGTATCGCCAGTATGAAGACTACGCCAAAGGGGTGGTCGAGGGCCTCTGCGGGAATGCCACAGAGTTACGGGCGCGATGGCTACGGCTGGAGCAGCGCGACGAGATCCGCGGACGCCTCGAAGACGCGGGCGTCGATCTGAAAGAGCTGGCTGCGGCGATGCATCAGCCCGACGCAGATCCGCTCGATCTATTGCTGCACATCGCGTTCGGCCAGCCAATCATGACGCGTCGCGAACGCGCGGAGCGACTATGGCATGCTCATCCTGATTTCTTCGCGCGCTACCAGCCGGCCGCACGCGAGATCCTGCAGGTTATACTGACCAAATACGTCCGGGGCGAAGCGCAGGACGTCAGCAACCCCGAACTCTTACAGGTGCCGCCGCTGGGAGAGCGAGGAACGTTCATGGAACTGGCGCGGCCATTCGGCGGAGGCGCCAAGGTCCGCGAAACGCTCAAAGAACTGCAACGCCTCCTGTACAGCGCCTGAACCTTGCGTCAGGTCTTATCTGATCGTAATCCAGTGAGGAAGGTGACGACACGATGTCCCAAGGCGCGCTATTCGACGACATGACGACCGCGACGACAAACGGCGCCAAGAAGTCGCCAAGCAGTAAACAGCAGCTCTCCAGCACCATCAAGAGCATACGCGACACGTTGCGCACCGACGCGGGTCTCTACGGGGACACCGACCGGCTGCCGCAGCTCACCTGGCTGCTCTTCCTCAAGTTCCTCGACGACCATGAGTTGGCGCAGGAGGACGAGTGGGGCGACCAGTACGAACCTGTGATCGCGGAGCCATACCGCTGGCGCGACTGGGCGGCCGTCGAGAACGTGTCGAAGCGCCTAACCGGTGACGAGCTGCTCACCTTTGTCAACGACAGCCTGCTCCCCTACTTGCGGCAGCTCTCCGGCTCGACGCAGCGCGACATCCGCACCATCGTCGGAGCAATCTTCCAGGGTACCTACAATCGCATCCGCTCCGGCTACATCTTGCGCGAAGTCGTCGACAAACTCAGCACGATCGACTTCAACTCTTCCGACGACATACATACTGTCTCGCTCTTTTATGAGACGATGCTGCGTGAGATGCGCGACGCCGCCGGCGACTCCGGCGAGTTCTACACACCACGCCCTGTCGTACGCCTAATCATAGACCGGCTGAACCCGCGGCTCGGCGAAACCCTACTTGACACTGCGTGCGGCACCGGAGGCTTCCTCGTCGAAGCCTATGAACACATGAAGGGCGAGGCGCGTGATCCCGAGCAGCGCAGGGCGCTACAGGACAACATCATCGGGATAGAGAAGAAGGCGACACCCTATTTGCTCGGCATCATGAACTTGCTGCTGCACGGCATCGAGCAGCCCAACGTGTCCGAGCGTAACGCTCTGCTGACCAACATCCGGCTAATCAAGGACGCCGAGCGCGTCGACGTCATCGCCACCAATCCGCCCTTCGGCGGCGCCGAGGAAGAAGGAGTCCTCAACAATTTCCCTGAGGGCATGCGCAGCCAGGAAACCACCCTGCTGTTCTTCCAGTACGTCATGGCCATGCTCAAGCGGCCGGGAGGGCGGTGCGGTATCGTGCTGCCCAACGGATTCCTGTTTGGCGGGGGTGTGGCAGCGGAGATCAAGAAGCAGTTACTGCAGCGATTCAACCTCCATACGGTCGTGCGCCTACCTAACGGCGTCTTCGCGCCCTATACAGACATAACTACCAATCTCCTATTCTTTGACGCGTGCTCGCCCGGTGCCGAAGGCCCCTGCACGCGGGAGGTGTGGTACTACGAGCAGCCGCTGCCCGAGGGTCGCAAGAAATACACGAAGACACAGCCCTTGCAATTCGAGGAGTTCGAGCCACTGCGCGCGTGGTGGGGCAACCGCGAGGAGAACGAGCGCGCCTGGCGCGTCCCCATGCAGCAGATTGTGGACAACGGCTTCAATCTGGATCTCAAAAACCCGAACACTCCTGACGACCTGGAGCACCGACCGCCGGAGCAACTGGCCGACAGCATCCTACAGAAAGAACAGCGGATCGCCGAGATCATGGCCGAGATCAAGCAGGCGCTGGCCGGAGTGGAGCGGTGAGCGACATGTGGCCATTGGTGCCGCTTGATACGGTGCTGACCAGATCAGAAGAATTGATCGAGCTAAATCCAGAACAGATTTACAAGCAGGTGACGGTGCGACTATGGGGCCAGGGTGTCGCACAAAGGCGCGAAGTCAGCGGAGCGGGCGTTGCTGCAACCCGGCAGTACGTCGTGTATACGGGCCAGTTTATTCTATCGCGCATTGATGCTCGCAATGGTGCCTTTGGGCTCATCCCTGACCCGCTCAACGGCGCGATTGTTAGCAATGATTTCCCTGTGTTTAATGTAAGAAAGGAACATCTTCTTCCAGAATACCTCGGCTGGTTAAGTAGGACTCGTGCTTTTGCCGATTTGTGCAAGGCAGCGAGCGAGGGTACAACTAACCGCGTGCGACTCAAGGAAGA
>JAABUX010006666.1_pt1 | contig 13730 bp, 14 predicted proteins | sample 5561851 | NCBI WGS metagenome assembly JAABUX01 (sample SAMN10711883, study PRJNA513361) | rock metagenome | isolation source: Antarctica rocks | place: Antarctica: Victoria Land, Richard Nunatak red sandstone | collected 2016-01-03 | reverse complement strand
ATACCTACGAGGCAATCGTCGCAGCCTGCAAAGCCGCGTGGGACTTCCTGATCCAAGACCCAGACCGCATCCGCTCAATCGGACAGCGCGAATGGGCGTGTGTCAAAGTCTAGACGGGTTGGTATAACGTCAGCCCGGTCGGACATCATCGCAAACCGTCAGATTGACGTATGGGAAATTGCTTGGGTCTGGGCATATCCCGAAACAAGCAAGGGGCGCATCGGTCCATTGGAGGATGCGCTTTTTCACCAATTTCATTCCAAATCCGCCTTGATGAATGGAAAGACACCGAAAAGTTCACCCGTGCGCGCCGCATACATCGAACCGCGACAAGTCGTGCAAGTGATGTCAGACCCCGAAATTGAAGAAAAGCGCGACCCCGCATTAAGGCTTCCAAGGCAAGCGGAACACTACTCGCAAATTGTTGGGCACTTTCTTGCCGTCAAAAACTCAAAAGAGATTGCAGGTGCGATCCAGGCCCATTTCGAACGGCTTCAAAAATACCATAACAAACTTCTGGGGCTTGCAGTCGAGATAGAGGGCGATAACGATTAATCGAGTGATAGATTTACAAAAACTCCTGTAATCACTATCCGCTTAGACTTGTCGTTGGCATAATGTGATCTGGCCAATGTATAGATGGTTAGCTGCGAAACTGAGATTCGGGCGAAGGGTGCATTTGATAGGCTGCCGCGAGTACTATTTCGTCGTCACCATTCCCTTGACCCCATCGAACACGCCCTGCGGCAGCGCGCCCTTCGTTACCAAGTCCTGCGGGGCGGCGTAGGGGCGGCTCTTGACGATCGCCGCGGAGCGGGCCGCGCCGACGTTGGGCAGAATCTTAGCCATATCCGCGGCCGAGGCCGTGTTGACGTTCACCAGCGCGATCATGCCTTCGATGTTGGCGAACACGTTGGCCGGCACCGCCTTGCGCGTGACCAGTTCCTGCTTGTCGGTCCAGGGGCGGCCCGCGATGATGGCCTTGACGCGGGCAGGACCGACGCCCGGCAATGCGTCGAGCGCTGCGGCATCGGCAGAGTTGACGTCCACCAACGCCGTCCCGGACGCGGCCGGCGCGGTCGGCTTGGCTGTCGGCGCCACAGGAGCGGGCGTCATCGCCGGGGGCGCCATCCGAGGCGCCGGGGCGGGACGAACGGCAGGCGTCTGGGCCATGGCCGGCATTGTCAAAAGCAGGGTCATCAAGGCGGCAATACGGAAGTTCATGGTCGGCTCCTGCAATTGTATCGGAAGCCAACACGAAAACCGCGCTCAACGCCAGAGACATTGCCCGCAGCAGCCTCCGGGCTACGGCCAGCGTGCTTCCGGCGGCAGGCTCATCAGGATCGCCTCCACGTTGCCGCCCGTCTTGAGGCCGAACAGCGTGCCACGGTCGTGGATCAGGTTGAATTCCACGTAGCGGCCACGGCGGACCAGCTGGTGCTCGCGTTCGGCCGGCGTCCAGGACTCACGCATCCGGTGGCGGACGATGGCGGGATAGCTGGCGGCGAAGGCACGGCCGACATCCTGGGTGAACGCGAAATCCGCGTCCGCGTCGCCGGAATCGAGGTGATCGTAGAAGATCCCGCCCAGGCCGCGCGGCTCGTTCCGGTGGGGCAGGAAGAAGTAGCGGTCGCACCAGTCGCGGAACTTCGGGTAGTACGCCGGGTCATGCCGGTCGCAGGCGTCCCGGAACGCGGCGTGGAACCCGGCGCCATCGGCCAGCGACTCCGGCGCGTCCATTTTCATCGGCGTCAGGTCGCCGCCGCCGCCGAACCAGCCTTTGGTGGTGACGATCATGCGCGTGTTCATGTGCGCCGCCGGAACGCGCGGGTTCTGCGGATGCGCCACGACGCTGATGCCGGATGCCCAGAATTGCGGATCGTCCGCCGCGCCCGGGATGCTGCCGCGGAACTCCGGGCTGAACTCTCCCCAGACGGTGGATACGTTCACCCCCACCTTCTCGAACACCCGGCCGTGCATCAGGCTGATCGCGCCGCCGCCGCTCAACGGGGGCCGGTCCCATGGCGTGCGGACGAACCGGCCGGGCGCGCGGTCGGCGAGCGGCCCGTCCTGCTCGGCCTCGATTGCCTCGAAGCTGGCGCAGAGCTGGTTGCGCAAGGTTTCGAACCAGGCCTGGGCTGCTTGCTTCATCTCGATGTGGACAGGCGCTTGCGGCATTCGGCAGGCTTCCAATGTGTTATGCCGAGCGGTGACAGGGGCTCGGTATGTTGCAGGGGCGTAGGTCGTCCCGTAATGTGCCGATGCAACCCGGCACCGGGAAGCCGGTGTTTTGGCGTGTGCGCGCAACGCACGCTGTTGAGAAGGGTGACCATGGGCAACACTGCTGTTTCATCGATGCACGACACCATCACCACGGTGGGCCAGGCGAGCGGCACCAAGCGCGACTTCCTGAAGCTGGTGACCGGTGCCGGCGCCGCGATCGGGTTGGGCGCGATCATCTGGCCGCTGATCAACAGCATGAACCCGGCGGGCGACGTGCTGGCGCTGTCCTCCGTCGAGGTGGACCTCGCCAGCATCACCGAGGGCATGGGCATCACGGCGGTGTGGCGCGGCAAGCCGATCTTCGTCCGCCACCGCACCCCCGAGGAGATCAAGACCGCTGAAGCGGTGCCGCTGGCGCAGCTGATCGAGCCCGTTTCGGACGCCGACCGCGTGAAGGCCGGGCACTCGCAGTGGATCGTCGCGATCGGCATTTGCACCCATCTCGGCTGCGTGCCGCTGGGCAACAAGCCGACCGATCCGCGCGGCGAATACGGCGGATGGTTCTGCCCATGCCACGGCAGCCAATACGACGTTGCCGGACGCGTCCGGCATGGGCCGGCGCCGGCGAACCTGGCTTTGCCTCCCTACGCATTCGAGACCGACACCAAGATCAAGATCGGCTGAAGGAACCCACATCATGGCCGGCCTACACAAGAGCGAAATCCAGAATCCGGTGATCAATTGGATCGATACCCGGATGCCGATCTTCACGATGATGCAGAAGGAGTACGGGACGTTCCCGACTCCCAAGAATTTCAACTATTTCTGGAATTTCGGCGCGTTGGCGATGATCAACCTGGCGATCATGATCGCCACCGGCATCTTCCTGGCGATGAACTACACCGCGCATACCGGCATGGCCTTCGACAGCGTCGAGCGGATCATGCGCGACGTGAACTACGGCTGGCTGCTGCGCTACGTGCACGCCAACGGCGCATCGATGTTCTTCATCGTGGTGTACATCCATATCTTCCGCGCGCTGTACTACGGGTCGTACAAGGCGCCGCGCGAACTGCTGTTCATGCTCGGCGTCGTCATCCTGCTGCTGATGATGGCGACCGCGTTCATGGGCTACGTGTTGCCGTGGGGCCAGATGTCCTACTGGGGCGCCACGGTCATCACCAACCTGTTCTCGGCCATACCCCTGGTCGGCGACACCATCGTGACATGGCTGTGGGGTGGCTTCTCGGTCGATAACCCAACCTTGAACCGGTTCTTCAGCCTGCACTACCTGATGCCGTTCATGATCACCGGCGTGGTGTTCCTGCACATCGTGGCGCTGCACATCACCGGGTCGAACAACCCGCTGGGCATCGACGTCAAAAGCCCGCAGGATACGCTGCCGTTCCATCCCTACTACACGATCAAGGACAGCGTCGGCATCTGCGTGTACCTGCTCGTATTCGCGGTGCTCGTGTTCTTCGCCCCCAACTATTTCGGCCACTCCGACAACTACATCCCGGCCAACCCGCTGGTGACCCCGGCGGAGATCGTGCCGGAATGGTACTTCCTGCCGTTCTACGCGATCCTGCGTGCCGTTCCGAACAAGCTGGGTGGCGTGTCGCTGATGTTCGGCGCGATTGCCGTGCTGTTCCTGCTGCCCTGGCTGGACACTTCGCCGGTGCGCAGCGCCCGTTTCCGGCCGATCTACCGGCAGCTCATCCTGGTGCTGGTCGCCTCGCTGGTGGTGCTCGGCTTCGTCGGCGCCCACCGTCCGGAAGGCATCTGGGTCGTGCTCGGCCGGGTCGCGACGGCCTACTACTTCCTGCACTTCCTGGTGCTGCTGCCGCTGCTCGGCAAGCTGGAGAAGACTCTGCCGCTGCCCGAGAGCATCAGCCGTCCGGTGCTGAGCCGCAGCGGCCCTGGCGGCCCCGGTGGCGGTGGCCCGCTGCCTGCCGGCGCCGCAGCCAAGCCGATGGAGAAGTCGTGATGCGTCTCGCCGCTCTTGCCATGGCCGGCATCCTCCTGGGCGCCGGCGCCGCAGCCGCGCAGGACGAGCCGGCGGTGCCTTCGCAAATCTGGAGCTTCAATGGCCCGTTCGGCACCTTCGATCGTGCCTCGGCGCAGCGCGGCTTCCAGGTTTACAAGCAGGTTTGCTCCAACTGCCATTCCATGAAGGAGGGCTACTACCGCAACCTTGAGGGCATCGGCCTTACCGCCGACGAGGTGAAGGCGATCGCCTCGACCGTCACCGTGCCAGGAGAAACCGACGACCAGGGCCAGGCGGTCGATCGCCCGGCCACGCCGGCCGACCATTTCAAATCGCCGTTCGCCAGCGACAAGGCAGCTCGGGCCGCTAACAACGGCGCGCTGCCGCCCGATCAGTCGGTCATCGAGAAGGCACGGGAAGGTGGGGCGGACTACATCTACGCGCTGTTGAACGGCTACCGCGACGCTCCGGCCGACGTGAAGATGGGCCAGGGGATGTACTACAACGTTTATTTCCACGGCAACCAAATCGCCATGCCGCCGCCGTTGCAGCAGGACTCCGTGACCTACGTCGACGGCACGCCGGCGACGGTCGAACAGGAAGCCCGCGACGTCGCGCAGTTCCTGACCTACATGTCGAACCCGGAACTGGAGCAGCGCAAGCGCATGGGCGTGAAGGTCGTGCTGTTCCTGACGATGATGACCGGACTGACGTATGCGGTGAAGCGTAAGATTTGGGCCGACGTTCACTAGTCTGCCCCGGCTTTTCTTGATCCATCGGCTTTTCTTGATCCATCCCGCCGCGCGACCCCGTTGCGCGGTGATTCTGTTTGTCGGGAGCGTTCCATGATCGAGCCTGTCATCGGCATCATCGGCGGCTCGGGACTGTACGACATCGACGGCCTGGACAATAAGCAATGGCGGGACGTGTCGTCGCCCTGGGGGACGCCGTCCGATCAACTGCTGTTTGGCGAATTGGTAGGGGTGCGCTGCGTGTTCCTGCCGCGGCATGGACGGGGGCACCGCCTGTCCCCGACCCACCTCAACTACCGTGCCAACATCGACGCCCTGAAGCGCGCGGGTGTCACCGACGTGCTGTCGCTTTCCGCGGTCGGAAGCCTGAAGGAGGAATTGCCACCGGGTCACTTCGTCATCGTGGACCAGTTCATCGACCGAAGCTTCGCACGCGAGAAAAGCTTTTTTGGTGATGGCTGCGTGGCGCACGTGTCGGTGGCCGACCCGGTTTGCCCGCGCCTCGGCGATGCGTTGGAGCAGGCGGCACGTGGGCTCGGACTGCCGGTGACACGGGGTGGAACATACCTGGTGATGGAAGGGCCGCAGTTCTCCACCAAGGCCGAAAGCAACCTGTATCGCAGTTGGGGATGCAGTGTGATCGGCATGACCAACATGCCGGAAGCCAAGCTCGCGCGGGAAGCGGAACTCAACTACGCCACCGTCGCCATGGTCACCGATTACGATTGCTGGCATGCCGAACATGGCCATGTCACGGTGGCCCAGGTGGTGCAGGTGTTGCTGGAGAACGCCACCCGTGCTCGTGACCTGGTCCGCGCGGTCGTGCCGCTGATCGGCCAGCCCCGGCCGCTATGCCCGGGCGGCTGCGACCACGCCCTCGACCACGCCATCATCACCCCGGAAAACCAGCGCGACCCGGCGCTGATGGCCAAGCTCGACCGGGTCGCGGGACGCGTGCTGGGCTAAATCCTGCCGAGCACCAGCAGGACGACAAGGATCAGGACGATGAGCCCGATACCGCCTGTCGGCCCATATCCCCAGCCGGCATTGAAGCCGTATCCGCCTCCGCCGAGTAGCAACACGATAAGAATGATGACGAGTATGGTACCCACGGCACGCGCCCTCCAGTTGGATGCGAGTTGACAACGCCATAATCCAGCTTGGGTTCGACCTGGCTCTGGCGTCCCAATCCATGCGAGGATGCGGGCATGAGCAAGGTCATCAACCTGGCTGCTGTCAGGAAAGCCAGGGCGCGTGCGGAAGCCGCCGCGAAAGCCGCTGAAAAACGGGTGGTTCATGGGCGCACGAAATCCGAGCGGGCCCGCGACAGCCTGGTTGAGACTCGACTAAAGCGTCATCTGGACGGCGCCAAGGCCGATGGTGCGGCGGGCGCCGACCCGGAGAAATGCTAGAGCATGATCCGCGCTGATAGGCGCACGGAAAATGCTCTAGCCCTTTGTTTTAGCGAGCATCTTTATCCGACGGGTGATCCCGTTCGGTCGGATGACGCTCTAGGCAGCGAACCGGGCAAAGGAGCGTGCCAGCTCCTGGTAGATCGGCCGCTTGAAGTCCACCGCCAGCGCGGGGATGTCCGACAGCAGCGCCCACCGCCAAGCGTCGAACTCCGGATGCGGGTCCTGGTCCAGGCGGATATCGGTGTCCACGCCGGTGAAGCGGAGCGCGTACCAGCGTTGACGCTGGCCCCGGTAGCGGCCGCCGAGGGCGCGTCCGATCAGCGTCGGCGGAAGATCGTAGGTGAGCCAATCCGGATGCTCACCGATGATTTCGGCCTGAGCCGTGCCGATCTCCTCCGCCAACTCACGCAGCACGGCCGATGCAGGATCTTCGTGGTCGTCGATCCCGCCCTGCGGCAACTGCCAAGCGCCAATGGAATTTTCGGCGTTCGGCAGATCGGCGCGGCGGGCGACGAACACTCGACCTTGCCGGTCGAACAGGGCCGCGCCAACGTTGGCGCGGTAGGGCAAATCCGTCATGGGTCTTCCTTCAGCGGCACCAGCGCGCTCACCGGCGCCAAGGCCAGGCCCCGTGTGTCCAACGCGCGCGCCCAGGCAGCAACATGGACCACCGTCACAGGGCGCAACGGTCCGGCCAGGCCCAACGCGCTGCCGTGCTCCCGCGCGATCGCTTCCAGGCGGGCCAGCTTATCGTCGATGTCGCCCCGGGTCGCCGGCTCGTCCACGACGAGGTCGACGGCGCGCATCCCCGGCGACGAGGGCGCGCCAGGGCGGGGGTCGATATACAACAGGCCGCGGGCGAGCAGGACCGACCGCACTCCGGAGAAGGACGCGGTGGCTTCCGCGAAGCGCTCGCCGCGCAGCCCGTCGAGCGCTCCGGTAGCGCCGACATAGCCTTCGATCCGCCCCAGCGCCCAGGTTAAGTTCTTCGCGTTCGCCGCCGGGTCGGCCCCCGTCAGCAAGGAATGGTCGCCGGCGTCGTTCAGCGGGTAGCCCTGGCTTTCCATGGGGATCGACAGCAGGTACTCGTGACCGCGCGCGCGTGCGGCCGCCAGGAGCGCCTCGGGCTGGGCGGAATAAGGCGAAAAGGCGAGCGTGACTCCGGGTGGCAGGGTGTTGATCGCATCGCGGCTGTCATCCTGGGCCAAGCCGAACCCGTCGAACAGCAGGCCGATGCGGGGCCGCTTGTCCGCGGGGTCGAACGGCGCTGCATACATCTGCATTGGCGTACGGCCGTCTGCCGCGATCCGGGGCAGCAGCACCGCTGGATCGGCGGTCGGCTCCAGCAACGCCGGGTCGGGCGGACGGATCGCACCGCTGTCCAGAGACTGGATGACGGAGGCCGAACGCGCCACTGGCGACGCTGCGGCAACCGGACGCGCCACTGGCGACGCCGTGGCGACTGGACCCTGGGCCGGCGCGGACGCCGCTGAAACCGTTGGCGCCGGCGGTCCCATGATCTGCAACGCGATCGCCCCGGCGCCCAACGCGACCAGCACCATCGCCCAGAACACCCCGAGCGCCGCCAGCGCCGGGCGGCCCGCGAGGCGTCCCTTGAAAATCAGGTCAGCGCGACGCGCGATGCTGCTGCTGCTGGGTCATCGCGCGGATCACCACCAAGCCCTGCTGAAGCTGGAAGTCGGTCTCCGGCTTGGCGGCGTCGAACGTAGGCCAGCCTTCGGGTGGCAGCTTGGGGATCGACGAGGCAATTGGCGGCAGGTCGGTGCGCGGCGTTGCCGTCCCGGTCTGCGGCGTGCCGCCCTGGTTTTTCAGCACGTGGTTGAGATCCGATTCGCGCTCCGGCCCGAAATGCGGGGTCTCGCTGCGGCTAGCCGCCACTTCGACATCGGGGGTGATGCCCAGGCCCTGGATGGACCGGCCGGACGGGGTGTAGTAGCGCGCCGTCGTCAGCCGCATCGCGCCGTTTCCCGGCAGCGGGATGACAGTCTGCACCGACCCCTTGCCGAACGTCTTCTGGCCGACCACGACCGCCCGCCGGTGGTCCTGCAGCGCGCCCGCGACGATCTCGCTGGCCGACGCCGAGCCGCCATTGGTCAGCACCACCACCGGCAGCCCGCCGGTGATGTCGCCGGGCTTGGCGTTCCACCGCTGGCTTTCGTCGGCGTGGCGGGCGCGGGTGGAGACGATCTCGCCCTGCTCCAGGAAGTCGTCGGAAACGCTGACCGCCTGGTCCAGCAGCCCGCCCGGATTGTTGCGCAGGTCCAGGACATAGCCGTGCAGGTGGTCGCCGGCCTGTGCCTTCAGCTTCGACACTGCGGCGCGCAGGCCAGAATCGGTCTGCTCGTTGAAGCTGGTCAGGCGGATGTAGCCGATCTCGCCTTCCAGATGGCTTTTCACCACCTGGATGTGGATCACCTCGCGCTGCATCGACAGCACGACCGGCGTGTCGACGCCCTCGCGCTTGAGGGTGAGCTTGATGGTGCTGTTGGCCGGGCCGCGCATCTTGTCCACGGCGTCGTTCAGCGACAGGCCTTGAACGGTGGCGCCGTCGATGGAGGTGATCAGGTCGCCCGCCTTGACCCCGGCGCGCGCAGCCGGGGTGTCGTCGATCGGGGAGACCACCTTGATGATGCCGTTTTCCTGCGTCACTTCGAGGCCGAGGCCGCCGAACTCGCCGCGGGTCTGCACCTGCATGTCGCGGAACGACTTGGCGTTCATGTAGCTGCTGTGCGGGTCGAGCCCGGTCAGCATGCCGTTGATCGCGTTCTCGACCAGGTCCCGGTCATTGACCGGCTCCACGTATTCGGCCCGGATCTTGTCGAACACGTCGCCGAACAGTTGCAGCAACTTGTAGGTCTCATGCCCGCTATCCTGGGCAAGGGCGTCGCCGATCCCAAGCTCATGGCGGATCACGTCGGACGCGGGGCCGAGTCCGGCGCCTACCAGGAAGGCAGCGCCCACGAACAGCCCGGTACGGAACTTCATGCGGTTCATCCTCTCGCGCCCAGTTTCGGCGTGTCACTAACCTGAACCTGCCACATAGGGAGCAAAGCCGCTACGGTCAGGATCGCGCACGCAAAAATGGTGCAGGGTTCAGCGGCTGGCCATCCCGGCGTAACTCGACATACAGGGTCGGGTGCGGTCCGGGGGAGCGGGGGTCCCAGCCGGGCATGATCCCCACCGGCTCGCCGGCCTGCACCGACCGCCCAACCTGCGTATCGAGCCGGTCGAGGCCGGCGAGCACGATGTGGTAGCCGCCGCCGCAATCGACGATCATCAACAACCCGAAACTGCGGAACGGCCCGGCGAACACCACCTTGCCGCCGCACGGCGTCACCACGCGGGATGCGGGCGCCGCCTGGTAGGACATCCCGTTGACCGGCCCAGCCTCCCCGGTTTCGCCCCAGGCGCGAACGATCGTCCCGCTGACCGGCGATGCCAGCTGGCCGAGCTGGTCCGCCAACCCTGGGCCGGCCGGCGTCGCCAGGGCGACTTGCCTCCGATGGCTTGCGGCAGCGTCGGCCAGGCGGCGCTGCTGCTGGGCACGCGTGGCATCGGCCAGCGCCCGTGCCTCCTCCGCCCGGCGCCCGGCTTCGATCTCGGCGATCGCCCCGCGCAGGGTGTCGGCGCGCGCTGCCGCTTCGGCCGCCCGGCGCGCCGCATCGGCTCCGGCATCCTCGGCGGCTCGGGCGCGGCCTTGAGCGTCGGCGATCTGTCGGTCGAGCGCTGCTTCCTGCGCCGCCTGGGTGGCCTGTGCGGCGCTTAGGCTAGTCTCCTGGTCGGCCATTTGCGCCGATAGCCGGGCGATGTCGGCCTGCTCCGTCCGCAACGTTGCAGCTTCGGTTTCCAGCTGCCGCGCAAGTCCCTTCAGCACCAGCAAGCCGCTCATCACCGCCTCGGGCGGGGCGGGCACGGCGAGCAGGGTTTCCGCCGGATACAGCGACAGCCGCTCGATCAGCGGGAGCAGCGGCGCCAGGTCTTCGGCGCGCTGGGCCATCCGTGCCTGCGCTGCGGCCCGGCGTTGGGCGAGGGTCGCCATGGACTCGGCGGCTTCGGCGGTGGCGGTTTCGGCGGTCCGAAGCTGTGCTGCGGCAATGACCCGCGCGGACGCCAAGCGTTGGGCCTCCGCTTGCGCCGCAGCCAGCCGCGCCTCCGCGTCGCGTGACGCTGCAAGGTCCGCGGCGCGGGCCTGCTCGGCGCGCTGCAACTGCTCGCGCGTGTCGGCAGGAGCCGCGGCAAGCAGCAGCAACGCCAGCATCCCAGCTTGAAGCGCCTTCCCGCCGATGGGAGGGGACTGGATCGGGATAGCGGCGATCCGGCCAAGACCTGTGCGTATCTTGCGATCCACCTTCACCCCGGCGCTTTCCCGCCAGCGGACGCCGGAGAAGGAGCGAGCAGGGAATGGCCGGTCATCTCAGGAGGCTGCGCGAGGCCCATGAGGTCGAGCAGCGTGGGCGCCAGGTCGGCCAGCCGTCCGTTGGCGAGCATGGCGCCGGGTGCGCCGGCCAGCAGCACCGGGACCGGGTTCAACGTGTGCGCGGTGTGCGGGCCGCCGCCGACGGGGTCGCGCATCACCTCGCAATTGCCGTGGTCGGCGGTGACCAGCAATGCGCCGCCCGCCTTGGCCACGGCTTCGGATATCCGTCCCAGCCCGGCATCCACCGCTTGCACCGCGGCGACGGCAGCCGGCAGGTTTCCGGTGTGGCCCACCATGTCGGGGTTGGCGAAGTTCAGCACCACCAGGTCGAACCGCCCGGCGCCGATCGCCTCGACTGCCTTGTCGGTCAGTTCCGGCGCCGACATTTCGGGCTGCAGATCGTAGGTCGCGACCTTGGGCGACGGGACCATGATGCGCTCCTCCCCGACGAACGGGACCTCGCGCCCGCCGTTCAGGAAATAGGTGACGTGCGGGTATTTTTCCGTCTCGGCCATGCGGAGCTGGCGGCGTCCGGCGTCCGCGACCACCTGGCCTAAGATCCGGTCCATGGTCTGCGGCTGGAACAACTGCTTCATGAACGGCGCGAGGTCGTCGCTGTAGCGGGTCATGCCGGCGGCCGCGGCGAGGCGCACGATGCGGCGGCGTGGGAAGCCGGCGAACGCCGGGTCGAGCAGGGCGGCCATGATCTCCCGCACCCGGTCGGCGCGGAAGTTGAAGCACAGCAGGCCATCGCCATCGGCCATGCCGCGGTAGCCGCCGATCGCGCTCGGGTTGACGAATTCGTCCGTCACGTTGCGCAGGTAGGCGTCGTCGATGGCCGAGGCGGCGTCGGCGTAGGTGATTCCCGCCCCGTCCACGATCGCGTCGTAGGCCCGCTGCACCCGGTCCCACCGCTGGTCCCGATCCATGGCGTAGTAGCGGCCGATGACGGTCGCGATCCGCGCGCCGTCGGGGAGGGCCGCCTGCAGCCGGTGCATCTCGGCGGCGGCGGCGCGGGGCAGCGTGTCGCGCCCGTCGGTGAAGGCGTGAACCCGCACCGGGACGCGTTCGCCCGCCAGAATGCGCGCGAGGGCGATGGCGTGGTCCAGATGCGAGTGCACGCCGCCGTCCGAGACCAGCCCCATCAAGTGGCACGTGCCGCCGCTGGCGTGCAGGGCCTGGATCAAGCCGCGGAGCGCAGGGGCGTCGGCCAGGCTGCCGTCGTCGATCGCGCGGCCGATCCGCGGCAGCTCCTGCATGACGACCCGGCCGGCGCCGATGTTGAGGTGGCCCACCTCCGAGTTGCCGACCTGCCCCTGCGGCAGCCCGACGTCGTGCCCGCTGGTGTCGAGAAAGGCGTGCGGCCCGGTTTGCCACAGCCGGTCGAAGTTCGGCGTCTTCGCCTGCCGCACCGCATTGTCGGCCGGGTCCTCGCGCCAGCCCCAGCCGTCCAGGATCATCAGCATCACGGGACGGGGCCCGGGGGAGAGTGGGGCGGCCGGGTCGGGCATCGGGCGTACTCCAAAAAGCTGCGCGTGCGTAGCGAACCGGTGGCGGGGGTTCAAGGTGGCGTCGGGCGGCCGGTGCGGTGATAGGGATGCCCGGTGCGGATGGCCTGGGCGCGATACAGTTGCTCGGCCAGCATCGCGCGGGCCAGCATGTGCGGCCAGGTGAGCGGGCCCAGCGACAGCACGGCGTCGGCCCGCGCCAGCACGGCGGCGTCCAGCCCTTCTGCCCCGCCGATCAGGAAACACACCGGGCGGGCCTGCTCGAGCCAGCGCGTGGTCAAGGCGGCGAGGCCGTCGCTGCCGACCGGCGGCCCGCCCAGGTCCAGCGCGACCGCGAACGCGCCGGCGGGCAGCGCCGCCAGCAGCGCCTCGGCCTCGCGCCGCTTGATTTCGGCGGGCGCGCCGCGGGCGTCGGCGACCTCGGTCACGCCCAGCCTTGGCCGCAGCCGGGCGTCGTAGCGCGCGAACAGCTCGGCTTCAGGCCCGGCGCGCATCCGGCCCACGGCAATCAGGCGCATGGATTGTGGCTCCATCGGCTGTTACGGTCGCGTTGTGATGGGAGCGATACCGTGTTTCAACGAGTGACGTTAAGCGCCATGGCCGTGTTTCTGGCCGCTGCCGGTCCGGTGTCGCCGGGAACGGTGGCCCTGTCGGCGCGGCCGGGAACCGAGCTGGACGCGACCGCACGGAGGCTTGTCGCAGCCGATCTTCGAGAGGACCCGCGCGCGCTGCTGCTGATCGGCAGCGCGCGGCTCGGGCATGCCGGTGTCGGCCCGGCGCTGTTCGTGCAACTGCAATCCAACCGCGCCTGCGGATCGGCCGGCTGCGCCACGTCGGTGTTCCTTCCGGCGAAGGCCGGCTGGACCCGGGTGCTGGATGCCGTCAGCGGCAGCATCGCCGTGGCGCCAGGGGAGCATGACGGCATGCACGACTTGGTAGCGGGAAGGAACGATCGCTTCGTCTGGAACGGCAAGGCCTACGCCGATACGCAGCCGGCGCCGCAGGTGGATTTGCGCCCGCGCAAGCCGGGGCGGGCGCACCGGGCCAGCTAGATACCGAGGGGCAGTGTCTCGGTTTGAATGTCAACTATGGGTAGGGCGCTGACCGGCCGCTTTGAGACCGGCAAAAACTGAAGCGGACGTTCGCGTTATGTCGAGAGCTGGCCGATAGCGGTCAGGCAACTATGGGTGGTCGGCAGCGAATAGCGGAGGTCTGCTGTCTCCAGCCGGCAGCTCTAGTTTCCGACCCCAAGCGGTATATCCCATGATTACAATTGCGGCTAGAGCCTGATTGTTTAAAGTTGACTCGATTGTGAGTTTATGTGGCTCGGGTTGGTCTGATTCAAGCGGATGGCTGGATCAGGAGGCCAGCTCGAATGCCGGCTCCCTATTCCAAAGACCTTCG
>JAABUX010006665.1_pt1 | contig 13731 bp, 13 predicted proteins | sample 5561851 | NCBI WGS metagenome assembly JAABUX01 (sample SAMN10711883, study PRJNA513361) | rock metagenome | isolation source: Antarctica rocks | place: Antarctica: Victoria Land, Richard Nunatak red sandstone | collected 2016-01-03 | reverse complement strand
GAGTATGGCACAATAACGTCTGAGGTTGTCGCTCACTTTGGGAGGTCCTTTATTCTGTGGTAAGAACAAAGATACCCCAGGCGGCAACCTCACCCGACCTCAAACTAAAAGTGTACGGTAGTCAATGTGTGGTTAAGAAATTCAAAGTAAACGTAGAAGCGTTGGGCCTCGTGCCGAGGAGACTTTTTCCAATCGTGTAACCCAAAAGTAATCCAAGTCTTTCCACCGCCACCAGGCTCAAGTTGGTTTTCCTGATGTATAAGCGATCTGACGTACTGCCCGATCTGTGCCTGCCGGTCGGGGCGATGCTCAAAGATCAAGTCAAGCGCCTGACGGTGCTTCTGGTAAATGGTTCGGCAAAGTTCAGCAACATCCGAATCGCTCACGATATGCCTCCTCAGCATTTGCGCGTAGTGCTTGATAACAACGACAACATCAACGTCCAGCGTCTCGTGGCACTCGCCAATGATTTTTTCAATGATCTGGCAGACCTGCGAGTAGCTGATGGCGAGGTAGCGGTCATCGCTTGGAGCGTCACCGTCCGAGGTCAGGTACAGCGCGATGATCTCGTGTTCAGGAAAGTGACTGCGAACATCGGCATAGTAACGCGAGAGCTGACCGGAATGTTCGTCGGTGTCAACTTTATTCTCGATGATGACAGCAAAGTGGTTCACATCGTCAAGAACGAGAATGTCAATGTGATGCCATTCGCGGAAGACGTAGGCATGGCTCAGGTTCAAGGCGTCCAGATCAAGCGTCGTTAGGCGAACTGCTTGAAGGAACTCGCTCAGGAAAATGGCTCCCAGGCCATGATTGCGGCTTGGGTCAAGCAGGAAGGCTAGAAAGTCCGAATGCCGTAGTTCGTGCCGGACGACACCCACTGCCTCAAACAAGTTGAACCGTTTGAGCAGGCTTTCCAGCCTCACGAGTTCGGGGTCTTCGGCGAACGCTTCTAGGGCTTTGATTTGGCTGGACATGGCGGCTAGAACTGCCGCAGGAAGCGGAGGTCGTTTTCGGTGAAGAGGCGGATGTCGTCAATGCCGTACTTCGCCATCGGCATCCGGTCCACGCCCAGGCCCCAGGCGAAGCCGGTGTAGCGCTCGGAGTCAATGCCCATCCCGTCCAGGATGTTGGGGTGGACCATGCCCGCGCCGCCGAGCTCCAGCCAGCCCGCGCCCCAGCGAATGGCGACCTCGACGCCCGGCTCGACGAAGGGGAAGAAGTCGGGGCGGAAGCGGATCTCGACCTCGCCGAACAGGCGGCGGACAAGCTCGGCGAACGTGCCTTTGAGGTCGGCCAGCGTCAGGCCCTCGTCCACGGCCAGAATGTCTATCTGGTGGAAGGTGTGCGAGTGCGTGGCGTCCACGGCCTCGTAGCGGTAGCACTTGCCGAGGGTGGCGGCACGGATCGGCGGCTTCTGCTGCTGCATCACATGGGCATGGAAGGCGGTCGTCTGCGTCCGCAGCAGGTGCGTCTGATCCACATAGAACGACATCTGCTCGTCGAAGGCGGGGTGATCGGGCGGGTAGTTGAGGGTCTGGAAGTTGTAGTAGTAGTCTTCGATGTCCGGCCATTCGGCGAACTGGTAGCCCATGCTGACTAAGGCATCTTTGACCGCCTGTGCCTGGCGCGTGATGGGGTGCTGGTTGCCGCGCGGGAAGGCAACGCCGGGCAGGGTGACGTCTACGGAATCAGCGGCCAGACGCGCGACGCGCTCACGGGCGGCGAACCCGGAACGCTTCTCGTCCAGCAGGGCAGTCAATTCGTCCTTGCGGGCGTTGACCGCCTGACCAAAGCGCGGCTTTTCGTCCGGCGGCAAAGTGCCGATGAGGCGCAGAAGGCCCGTCAATTGGCCTTTGCGCCCCAGATACTGCACCTCGACCGCCTCGACTTCGGCGGTCGTGCCGGCCACTTCTAGGGCGGCCTTCGCCTCAGCCGCGACCCGGCTCAGTTGCTCCGTTGCGGTCATAGGGTTGGCCTACGCGGCCACAAGGGTGTGGGTCGGCGCGGGCGTCATGATGTTCAGCGAGGCGACCAGGGCGTTGAAGGCGGCGTTGTCGCTGATCGCCATTTCCGACAGCACCTTGCGGTCCAGCTCGACGCCGCTGGCGGCCAGGGCGGCGATGAAGCGGCTGTACTGGACGCCCTGCGCGCGGCAGGCGGCGTTGATCCGCGCGATCCAAAGCTGGCGGAACTCGCGCTTCTTGTTGCGGCGGTCCCGGTAGGCGTACTGCCCGGACTTCATCACCTGCTCGTTGGCGTTCTTGAACAGGCGCGACTTGCCGCCGAAGTAGCCCGAGGCTTCCTTCAAAATCTTGTGGTGGCGCTTGTGCTTCATCACGCCGCGCTTGACTCGTGCCATGAATCCTTATTCCTTTTCCTGAGTGGTCTTTTCCGGGGCGTCGCGTTACTTCGGCAGGCCGTTCGGCAGCATCCGATGGATAGCCTTCCGCTTGCCGGGGTACAGTTCCGCGTCCGACGTCAGCGTCCGCAGGTTGGAGGCGCTTTTGTGGATATTCAAATGGTTATGGTTCGCGTGACCATGCATCAGCTTCCCGGTTCCGGTCTGCTTGAAGCGCTTGGCCGCCGTTTTGCGGGTCTTGATCTTCGGCATTTGCTTGTCTCCTGTCTCTAAATTACTTTCTAAACTACTCACACGGCAACAAACCCGGCGCACGGGCTGTGTCCGGGTTCGTTCACTTTCCCGAATACTCTGAAATTCACGCGGCTGGCGGCGGTGCGTCGGGCGCGGCTGCGTCGGGCACGGGCGCTTCCGGCGCCACAGCAGGCTTGGGCGCGACGGCCGGCTTGGGCGCGGCGGGCTTGGGCGCGGGCGATCCGCCCGACTTGTTCGGCGTCAGGACGGCGTACATGGTGCGGCCTTCCATCGCGGGCGGCTTTTCGATCTGCGCCACATCGGCGACCCGCTGGAGGAACGTGTCAAGCTGGCCGCGACCGACTTCCGGGTGCCGGATTTGGCCGCCGATAAAGCGGAACGTCACTTTCACCTTGTCGCCGTCTTCCAGGAACTTGCGCGCGTGGTTGACCTTGGTTTGCAGGTCGTGCTCGGACAGCATCCCGTAACGCGGGTCCAGGCGGATGTCTTTGAGTTCGCTTTGCTTGTGCTTTTTGGCGGACTCTTTTTCTTTTTTGGCCTGCTCGTACTTGAACTTGCCGTAGTCCATGATCTTGCAGACCGGCGGCTGGGCCTGGGGCGCCACTTCGATCAGATCAATCCCGCGCTCGCGGGCGATGGCGATGGCCTCGCGCGGCGTCATAATGCCGAGCTGGCCGCCGTCATCGTCAATGACGCGGATCTCGCGGGCGCGGATGCGCTCGTTCATGTTGACCCGTGGCTCGCGCGGGTCCCTGCGAAAGTCTCTACTGTTGATGTTTTTGAATCCTTACCCACTAGGAAAAATCGGTGTGCGTGGGCCGACACCGAGCGAGTTCTATTGTAGCGCATTCGGCGTGGGAATGTCAAGAGTCGCTGTCCACGATGCAAGACGATCGCATATAGGAGGCAGCCGAGGAGGGCAGCACGGGGGGAAGGAGGGTAGGCATGGACAGAGGGAGGGTAGGCATGGACAGAGGGAGGGTAGGCATGGACAGAGGGAGGGTAGGCATGGACAGAGGGAGGGCAGGCACGGGGGCCTGCCCCTACGCACCCTGTAATCGGTAATCCTGGGGAGGGGCAACCCACCGTGGTTGCCCTCTGTCTGTCATCTATATGCGATTGCCCTGGTCCACGATACGGAGCGTCGGGGCAGTTCTTTCCGTGCCGACTTCCACCCGCTCGTAAACCTGCGCCAGATGCAGGTCACAGCCGATGGAGGCGATCTTGACCAACGCTTCCGGGCCGGAGTGCATGGACAGCAGCCATTGGTCGTCCGTCTGACGCACATACTGCTCCACGCGCATCGTTTCCTGCGGGATAATCAGGTAATCGGTCAGCGAGGGCAGCCCTTGATAGTGAACAAACTTCTCGCCCCGGTCGTAGGCTTCCGTGGTCGGGGACAACACTTCGACGATGACGACAGGTTTTCCATCATGTCCCGCTGCCCGTCGGTGTACCGAACCTCACCGCAAACGACGCTGACATCAGGATAGGTGTCTAAGCCCGTCGCGTTGACGCGCACTTTCATGTGACACTCCCCTTGGGCTAAAGACTAAATCCTAAAGCCGCGGGGCTTCTCGCTTCAACGAGACGCTTGACTCACTGGCGATGCCAGCCCCTCAGCGTCCCTCGGCGAAGGTCTCGTCCAGACCTATTCGGAGTATGTTCCTTGCCGCGTTGGTGTCTCGGTCGGCGACGTACCCGCACTGCGGGCAAACGTGAGTCCGAACCGAAAGCGACTTCTGAACCAGTTCTTTGCAGCGGCTACACTTCTGAGACGTGTAGTGCGGCGGGACGGCTACGAACCTGCGCTCGGCACTCTCAGCCTTATACGACAGGAAAAATCGCAGCAGCCCCCAGGAGGCGTCCGAAATAGAGAGTGCCAGCGAGGGGTTCCTGACCATGTTCGCAGGCTTTAGGTCTTCCACAGCAATTGTGCCGTAGCCGTTGACATACGAGCGGCTCACCTTGTGCAGCCGATCTTTGCGCTGGTTGGCAATCCGCTCATGCACACGCGCCACCTGCTTCTTGGCTTTGCGGCGGCGATGGCTGCCCTTCCTGCACTTCGCCAACTGCTTCTGGGCATGGGCCAACTTCTTTGCTGACTGGCGGAACGACTTTGGGTTCTTGATGAAGCCGCCGTCACTGTCGGCCACCAGATAGGTGATGCCCATGTCTAGGCCCACTGCCTTGTCGTTCGGCTCCAGCCGCTCGCCGTCGTAGTCGGTGACGCACTGCACATACCAGCCAGAAGGCCGCAGAACCAGGCGGGCGAACTTGAACGCGCCGCCCAGAGGACGATGCACGTTGACGCGGATTCTGCCGCCGCAGATTTTTGGTGTTTTGAGGTAGTTCCCGTCGAGGCAGTTAGCGGCGTCGCGGAACTGAATGGTGTTCCAGGCGTTGGCAGACTTGAAGCGCGGGAACCCGACGCGCCTACCTTCCTTGCGCCCTCGGAAGAAGTTGGCGAACGAACGATGCAGGCGTTTGAGCGTGGTGTCCACGACGACGGCAGGCAGGTCGGGATGCTCTTTGGCCCCATGCCGCTTGTCCTGCTCGAACAGGTTCATGTGCTTGCCCGTCGCCCTGTCATGCTCCACGAGTTCCTGCAAAGCGTCGTTGTAGAGACGGCGCGAGGCGGTGAGGACGGCCATCAGCCTAGCTTCCTGCTGCTTGTTGGGTCTTGCTCGGTACTCGTAGGTTCTCATGCCAGGGACATCATACCACCTGTTGACTATAGCCAAAACTCGCTTCGCTCGGCCTAAAGGCTTTGTGTCGCAGGGCCTGGGAAGCCCGCCTAACTCAAGTTCCGCAATGCGGAACCACGGTCTAAAGCCTCGTGGCTTGCGGCGGGCTAAATACGGTCACTGTTGAAGGTGAAGCATGGCCTGCCCTCAACTGCGACCATAAGAGCGCGTGGACGTTGGATCCAACGGACATCGCAAACATCCGACCGGAGAAATACTCGCTCTTAAACGCGGCCTTACGCTCCAGTTCCAGGTACTGCTCCGGCGTGATGTAGCCCTGTTCCAGTGCAGACATGGGTTCAGGCTTTCGTCTCTTCGCGCAGGCGGCTCAGGAAGTCCTCCTGACTGAGCGCGCCTAAATCCGTCCCACCGCGCTGGCGGACGGAGACGTTTCCGGCGTTCATGTCCCGATCTCCGACGACGAGCATGTAGGGGACCTTCTGCGACTCGGCCTCGGCGATCTTCTTGCCGACCTTCTCGTTGCGCCCGTCCACCTCCACGCGGAACCCGGCGTCTACCAGGTTCGTTTTGACAGATTCCGCGTATTCTTTGTGCCGGTCGGCGATGGGCAGCAGGATCGCCTGCACGGGCGCGAGCCAGGTGGGGAAGGCGCCCGCATAGTGCTCGATTAGGAAGGAGACCATGCGCTCCATCGTGCTGATATAGCCCCGGTGAATCATCACCGGCTGGTGGATTTGGCCGTCCTCGCCGATGTATTCCAGCGCGAACTGCCTGGGCAAGTGCCGGTCTACTTGTACCGTGGAAACAGTCTCCTCATGGCCCATCACGTTTTTGAGCTGGATGTCAATTTTCGGACCGTAGAATGCGGCCTCGCCAATGCCCTCATAGTAAGGCAGGCCCAAGCCCGCAAAGACCTCGCGCAACTCGCCCTCGGCCTGCTCCCACAGGGTCGGGTTGTCCACATACTTCTCGGTGTTCTTCGGGTCATGCAGGCTCAGACGGTAGCTGTATTCCGTGATGCCCAGCTTGCGGTAGGCAGCCTCGATCAGCAGGATGCATTTTTTGACCTCGTCAATGACCTGCGCCTCAGTGCAGAAGATGTGGGCGTCGCTCAGAGTCATCGCGCGGACGCGCGACAGGCCGCTCAACTCGCCGGATTTCTCGTAGCGGTACATGGTGCCAAGCTCGGCCAGGCGCATCGGCAGATCGCGGTACGAGTGGAGTCCGTTCTTGTAAATTTGGATGTGGTGCGGGCAGTTCATGGGCCGCAGCACAAACTCCTCGTTCTCGATCTTCATCACCGGGAACATACCGTCTTTGTAATGCTCCCAGTGGCCCGACTGCTTGTACAGGTCCACTTTGGCAAGGTCAGGCGTGAAGACGTGCTCGTAACCGGACGCCAATTCCACGTCCTGCACATGCCGCTCCAGGATGCGCCGGATGGTCGCCCCTTTGGGCAGCCAGAGCGGCAGACCCGCGCCGACTAGAGGCGAGTTCATAAACAGCCCAAGCTGTTTGCCTAGCACCTTATGGTCGCGCTTTTTGGCCTCTTCCAGCCGGACGTAATAGGCGTCCAAGTCCTCCTGCGTGTCGAACAGGACGCCGTAGATGCGCTGGAGCTGGGGGCGCTTCTCGTCGCCGCGCCAGTACGCCCCCGCCGTGTGGTCCAGCTTGAACGCGCCGATCCGGCCGGTGCTCGCGACGTGCGGCCCCCGGCACAGGTCGGTGAACGTCCCCTGCGTGTAGAACGAGATCGTCTCGCCTTCCGGCAGATCGTGGATCAGCTCGACTTTATACGACTGCCCCCGCTCTTCTTCATAAGCGGTCGCCTCCTCGCGCGGCTTTTCCGAGCGCGTCAGCGGCAGGTCCTGCTTCTGGATGCGCCGCATCCGAGACTCGATCTCGGTCAAATCGTCGGGCGTCAGGGTCCGGGGCAGATCGAAGTCATAGTAGAAGCCTTCCTCGATCGGCGGGCCGATGGCGAGGCGGGCGTCGGGGAACATCTCCAGGACGGCCTGCGCCATGACATGCGCCGCCGTGTGCCGCTTCTTCCAGATGTCGCTCACCTGGGAGCCATTTGAGTTGTCTGAATAATCTGCCACGTTGCTGCCTCCATACCAAAGAGTGACTTTAGTATAGCCGAGCGGCTGGCCGTTTGTCAAATCTCTTAGGGACGAGCAGGCTCTGCGTTCAAGGTCGTGTGCATCCAGAAGACGTTGTAAGGCCACCACTGGGAAAGCGTGAAGTATAGGTCTTTGCCGCTGTTGTGAAGCGGATCAATGAAGCCTCCATACAGCACCGGGTAATCGGCGCCTTTCACCAGCGTCTTTTCCTCTGACCAGGGTCCTGTCAGGGCTGGAGCGTCTCGCAGGACGAGGGCATGTCTGTCTTCATCCAGGGAAACCATGAGCCAGCGGCGGAAGAAGGAATTGTACGCGACGGACAGCTCGCCGGCGGGGCCGTGGGCGACGGGCACGGCAGCGGCTTCATTGCCGATCTGCCAGCCCTGACCGTCCCAATACTGGTACGCCTCTTTGTCGAGCAGGCGCCGATATAAAACGCGGGCGAGGGACACGCTGCCCCGCCGTCCGTTGGGGGTGCCGAAGAGGTAGACGTATCCGCCGCTTTTGGCGAAGGCCGCCTGCTGAAAATGATCGTCCCATTGGGCCGTATTCTTCCAGATAGCCTTTGCGGCTTTGATCCAAGTCTTGCCCGCGTCGTCCGAGTAGGCAAGGCCCCCACAGTTGGTGTGCCAGACGCCGGGCGGTCCCCACCACTGCACAGACATGAAGTGGATGTAGTGGCGCGAGCCGACGGTCACGCCCGCCGTGGGAATGACCGTCAGTTCCGTGCCGTCTTTTCGGGACGCGATCAACTCGCCTGCGTGTCCAGGCTTGTCCTGAATCATGGTCGTGAAGACGAGGCCCTTTGCCGGATCGGCATCGGTGGACAGGGCCAGCGTGTTGCTTCGCCAATCTGCCGTCGGCGGCCCGCCTCCCGCGCCGCCCCAGCCCCGGCCATAGGTGTCCCCAAAGGCGATCATCACCTTGTTGTCACCGACGGCCCACAGGATGCCCAGATCGGTTCCAAACAATTGGTCTTTGAGGTCGGTGTGGTTGGGGTTCGGCAGCCCCTCGCCCGGCGGCGTCGCGCCGGTGACTCGTGCGATGCGAGTCACGGGACCGGGCATCAGAGAATACGAAGCATAAGGAGGCAGGGGAGTCATGATGACTTAAGGTTCCCTGGTTTGACGAGGCATTCCTGCCTTGTTCGCGACGTGCCCACGCCCTGCTGCTCAGGGTCGGCGAAGTGGTATAATGAGCGGAGGGAGAATGCTCATGGCACTTCTAGAAAGCTACATTGCGGAACCGCCGCCGCTTTATGAGACGGAACAAGGCGCGGTACGGGTGCGCGGAACGCGGGTCTCGCTGGACACGGTGATTTACGCCTACAACAGCGGCGCGACGCCGGAAGACATCGTGCGGTCATACACCACTCTCAAACTCCGGGATGTCTACGCGGTCATCACTTACTACCTGGACCACCGAGACGCCGTAGATGCGTACATCACCCGCCGTGAGGTAGAGTCGGCAGAGACTCGCAGAAAGATCGAAGCAAACCAGCCCTCTAACGCGGAATTCCGCGCGCGCTTGCAGGCTCGCCTTGCGGAGAAAGCAAACCCCGCCTGACGCGCTTTCTCACGGACGAAGACTTTAACAACGACATCTTGCGCGGCGTTCTGCGACACCTGCCGGAACTGGATGTGGTGCGTGTTCAGGACGTCGGATTGAGGACTGTAGAGGACTCCATCATACTGGCCTGGGCCGCGCAGGAAGGCCGGGTCATACTCACCCATGACGCCAGCACGATGATTGATGCCGCATATCAGCGGACGCGAGAGGATCTGCCGATGCCTGGCCTGATAGCGGTCAGAAGACTCGCGCCGCTTGCAGCCTCAATCAGCGACATCGTGTTTGTGGCCCAGGCCGGTACACCGCTGGATTTACAGGATCAAGTCCGGCACATTCCCCTTTGATCGCAATTGCATCTCAGGGCAGCGCCTCCAATGGATTCTTGCGCGGCCTGCGGAGTCACCCCCTGCCGGGTGTATAATAGACTCCCATGTACGCCGACATCATCGTTCAAATTGACGTAGCCGGGCTGCCGCAGCCGCTCACTTATGCCGTGCCGACTGGCCTGCCGCTGGCAGTGGGCGCGGCGGTCGTCGTGCCGTTCGGGGCGCAGTCGGCGGTCGGCTATGTGGTCGGGCTGAAGGACGAGTGCCCGCCCGAAATGGCGGCGAAGATCAAGCCGGTCGCGGCGCGGATCGAGAACGCGCCGGGGTTTGATCAGGAACTACTCGACTTGGCCCGGTGGGTGGCGGAGCAAACGCTGTGCGAGCTGCGGGACGCCCTGCAGCTGATCGTGCCGGAAGTGATGTCGTCGCAGATCAAGACGACGCTGACGCTGGCCGACGATTGGGAAGAGCGGCTGGCCGGGTCGCGGGCGGCCTCGCAGAAGGACCTGGCGGCGGCGCTGGCGGCCCTGGGCGGGGCGGCGGAGCCGGGGAAATTGGCGAAGGCGCTGGGGCAGGCCAAGCCCGGCGCGGCGCTGGCGGAACTGCGGCGCAAGGGCATCGTGACCGAAGAGCGTGCGGTCAAGCTGCCCCCCGCCCGGCGGAAAATGGTGCGGCTGCTGCGGCTGGCCGTGGACGCGGACGTGGCCGGGGAGGAGGCGGCGCGGCTGGAGCGGGCGGGCGCGGCGCGTCAGGCGCGGCTGCTGCGGGCGCTGGCGGCGGCGGAGGAGGAGGGCCGGGCGGCGAAGAGGCCCGCGTCCGGCCTGGCCGTCGGCGCGAGCGCCGGGGCGGCGGCAAAGGCGCTGGCGGAAAAGGGGCTGGCGCGGTACAGCGAAGTGCCGAGCCGGCGCGACCCGTTCCAGTTCTTCGGCTTCGTGGCGGGGAAGGCCCCGCCGCTGACCGACTCCCAGGCACGGGCGGCGGGCAAGATCGGGCGGCATCTGGCGGCGCGGGACGGGCGGACGCTGCTGCTGTACGGGGTGACGGGGTCGGGCAAGACGGAAGTGTATCTGGACGCCGTGGCGCGGACATTGGCGCTGGGGCGGAATGCGCTGATTTTGCTGCCCGAAATCGGGCTGACGGCGCAGGTGCTGGACCTGTTCAAAGCCCGCTTCGGGGCGGACGAAGTGGCCGTGCTGCACTCGGCCCTGTCGCTGGGCGAGCGGCATGACGAGTGGCGGCGGATACAGTCCGGCGAGGCGCACGTCGTGGTCGGCGCGCGGTCAGCCGTCTTCGCGCCCGTCCCCCAGTTAGGGCTGATCGTGCTGGACGAGGAGCATGACGGCTCCTACAAGCAGGACTCGAACCCGCGCTACCACGCGCGGGACGCGGCCCGGTTCCGGGCGGTGCAGACGGGGGCGACGGTCGTGCTGGGCAGCGCGACGCCCTCGCTGGAAAGTTTTTACCTGGCCCAAGCGGGCGAGTACGGGCTGATCGCGCTGGCCGAGCGCATTGACAGCCGCCCCCTGCCGCCCGTGTCCGTGGTGGACTTGCGGGAGGAGATGAAGGCCCCCCCCGCCCCCAATTCTGGGGGAGCAAGAGGGAAAGAAGGCGCGATTCATCGCGCCCCTACGGGGTTTTCTAATCCGGCTCCCCCAGAATTGGGGGGGGTCCGCCCCGAACCCCCACCCCGGTCGGTCTTCGGTGCGGACCTGACTGCCGCCATCGGCTGCTGCCTGGAGCGGCGCGAGCAGGCGATTCTGTTCCTCAACCGGCGCGGCTTCGCCTCGTTTCTGCTGTGCCGGGACTGCGGCTTTACGTTCCACTGCCCGAACTGCGACGTGTCGCTGACCTACCACCACGCGGGCCGCTACTTGCAGTGCCACCACTGCGACTACCGGCGGCGCGTGCCGGACACCTGCCCGAAGTGCGGCGGGCTGCGGCTGCGGCCCTTCGGCGTGGGAACGGAAAAGGTGGAAGACGCCGTCCGGCAGCAGTTCCCCAGGGCGCGGACGCTGCGGATGGATCGGGATACGATGTCCCGCAAGGGGGCGCACGCCGAGACGCTGCGGGCGTTCAAACGCGGCGAGGCGGATATTCTGATCGGGACGCAGATGGTCGCCAAAGGGCTGGATTTCCCCAACGTCACGCTGGTCGGGGTCGTCAGCGCGGACACGGCCCTGAACATCCCCGACTTCCGCGCGCCGGAGCGGGCATTCCAACTGCTGACGCAGGTGGCCGGGCGGGCCGGGCGCGGCAAGGTTCCAGGCGCCGTGATCGTGCAGACGTTCTCGCCGGAGCACGAGAGCGTGCAGTTCGCCGCCAAACACGATTATCTAGGCTTTTATGCCCAGGCCATCGGTCAGCGGCAGGAGCTGGGCTATCCGCCGTTCGCGCACATGGCGAACCTGGTCTTCACGGACGAGGCCGAAGATGAGGCGCGCAAGCGCGGCTACCGGCTGGCGAACATCCTGCGGGCGCAGCTCGACCCGGCCTCCGAGGTGACGCTGCTCGGCCCGGTTGCCTGCCCGCTGTCGCGCCTGCGCGGGCGGTATCGCTGGCATCTGGCCCTGCGCGCGCCCGCGAAAGAGACGCTGCTGGCGCTGCTGCGTGAGGCGCTGGCGGCACTGACGACGGGCGAACGCCTGGGTCTGTCCCTGGACATGGACCCGCTTTCAATGCTCTGACGGATGCTCCGAATTGCCCCGTTTTTTGTGCTATAATAACCCGCAATGACGGACTGGGGAGAAAACGCGATGGCGAAGGCCGCGGGGAAGCTGACCGATCTGATCCGAAAGGATGATCCGATCGTCAAGTATGATGAGGCGGAAGGGGTGCATCTCCTGCGCCAACGGTCCAAGCCGGTTCTGAACATCAACGAGGACGTGGTGGAACTGGTCGCGCACATGGAGCGCATCATGCGCGCCGCCAACGGGGTCGGCCTGGCCGCGCCGCAGCTTGGCATCTTGCAGCGGATCTTCGTGTACGACGCCGGGGACGGCTTCCAGGCGATCATCAATCCCAAAATTCTCGGCAAGAAGGGCGAGCAAGTCGGCGTGGAAGGCTGCCTGTCCATCCCCGGCTTGCAGGGCGATGTCGTGCGAGCCAACGAGGTCGTCGTCAAGGGCGCGGATCAGTTCGGCAAGCCGGTCCGCATCCGCAGCGAGGGTCTGGGGGCGCGGGTCATCCAGCACGAGAATGACCACCTGGACGGCATCCTCTTCATTGACCGCAACCCGACCGACCTGCACTGGGTCACGGCGGACGAAGAGGGCGAAGGCGGAGCGGCCGACTCGACGGGACAAACACGCGAGTAGAGTTGGAACAAGATTTGGAGTATGATGCGCCTTTTGTTCATGGGAACGTCGCCGTTTGCCGTCCCCACCCTGCACCGGCTGATCGAGTCGCCGGACTATGACGTCCAGGCCGTCGTGACGCAGCCGGACCGGCCGGCGGGGCGCGGCGGCAAGATGGCCGCGTCACCCGTCAAGGAGGCCGCCGTCACCGCCGGCCTGCCGCTGCTCCAGCCCGAGAAAGTACGCGCGAAAGAGTTCGTGCAAATCATCCGCGACCTTGCGCCCGACGCGATCGTCGTGGCCGCCTTCGGCCAGATCATCCCGCAGCGCATCCTCGACATCCCCGTCCTGGGCTGCCTCAACGTCCACGGCTCCCTGCTGCCGCGCTGGCGCGGCGCGGCTCCCATGCAGTACGCGCTCATGGCGGGCGACGCCGAGACGGGCGTGACGACGATGAGGATGGATGCCGGGCTGGACACGGGCGACATCCTGCTGCAAGCGTCGCTGCCGCTGGATGATATTGAGAACTGGGGCGCGCTGGAGCCGCGCCTGGCCGAGATCGGAGCGGGCCTGCTCCTGCGGACGCTGGAGGCGCTGGCGCGCGGCGACTGCCCGCGCATCCCGCAGGACGCGGCCGGCGTGACGCTGGCCCCCTCCCTGCCGCCGGACATCGGGCAGCTCGACTGGACGCGCCCGGCGCGCGACCTGCACAACCTGGTTCGCGGCGTCACGCCCAGGCCGGGCGCGTACACATTCCGGCAGGGCAAGCGTCTGAAAGTCTGGCGCACGGAAGTCGTGGAGTCGGACGCCATGCCGGGAGCGGTTGAAAGCATCGGCGGCGGGGGTATAACGGTAGGTACAAGCAAGGGAGCGCTGCGCCTGCTGGATGTGCAGCCGGAAAGCAAGGGCCGCATGGCGGCGGACGCCTGGGCACGCGGCGCGCGCGTTGTCCCCGGACAGGCGCTGAAGTGACAATTCCCCGTGGCTAAAGCCAGGGGCTTCCCAGGTTCTTCCCCTGTGCATTGTTGCCCCAATGCAGTTGCCCCAATGCAAGTGTCCTCAGAGTTTCTGGGACTTCGTTACGGCACTACCCTC
>JAABUX010006663.1_pt1 | contig 13736 bp, 10 predicted proteins | sample 5561851 | NCBI WGS metagenome assembly JAABUX01 (sample SAMN10711883, study PRJNA513361) | rock metagenome | isolation source: Antarctica rocks | place: Antarctica: Victoria Land, Richard Nunatak red sandstone | collected 2016-01-03 | reverse complement strand
GCACCCCACGACCGAAGCTAGGAGCGATAACTTCAGCGTGGACGGTTTCTGGCAGAACGTCGAGAAACTCCCAGGCGGTCAAGCGGCGGAAAACTGGTTGGCAAGCCAGAACGGTCAGGTCGCCTGGGGCTGGACGCTGTCAGTGACGCACGGTCGATTCGAGACCCAGGCGAATAGCAGCATCGTGCCGGTGGTCCATATCCCATGGCAGAACGACGAGGCGAGCGCGGCGATCGCGTTCGTGGTTAACGTCACGCAGTCCTGGGTGATCGGGTTCGCGGCCTACTCGAAGATCCCGACCAACGGCAGTCCGGCCGACTGGCAGGAGTACATCAAAGAGCGGACCAAGGCTACGGGTCAGGTTGTAGTGACCGGAGCCGAGCTTTACCTCAGTGCCCTTTCGATCGTGAACGAGGGTACCGATTTTGTCGTCACCTTAAAAGATGTTGCCACTGCGGATTCGTTGAAGAATGCTGCCATCGCGTCGATCGGCATCCTCCCGTTCATCTCCAATAGTTCCATCAAAATCCTTAGAAACGGTTCGGACTTCTTCAAACTTTCGGCTGTGGATCGCAAAGTTGTCGATGCTTATGGCAACGCCGCTGCGGTCCTTAAAGGCGGAGCGAAAGGCGGTCCAAAGCCTGGATCAAAATACAGGAGCAAATATGTAACTACAATTGCGGAAATCAATCCAAGTGGCAATGATCTGAACTGCGCCGAGTGCTCCTATGTGTTAGATCAACTATTGGCGGGCGCAAAGAAGATGAAACCAGCGGGAGCCTCAGACGCCTTTGATTTCAAACGTTTTGCGGACCTTTTTTACAAAGGGGTCTTTTCCGAACCCGGCTCATTATCGAAGATCACTCAGGAAGTTCAGGCGGCTGGTCCTGGGGCTCGAGGTATTATCTTTGGAATACCTGAGTCTGCCACGATGCCCGGCTCCTCGGCGATTGCTCACTTTTTTAACATCGTGAACGAAAGAGGTACGGTTAAATTTCTCTGCGGGCAGGCGGGTAGCCAGATCGATCCGACACAGTTTGCATCGTTTCGGTTTTTAAGGACTAATTGATGCGTGATTTCTTCATCGATTCTGAGGCGGAAACCCGCGACGATTTCCTTAAACTCGTCGGTTCGTCTCGAGTGACGTTCTACGAGGTCTACGATGGGACGCCAAATGCCGACATCGAGCAATTGTTAGTCGAGAAGGCTACGGATGAACTGCTTCTCCGGTTTGACATGAGCTTGCACACGTCTCCGGGCCGTGCCAGGTTCTGTAGCTTGAGCGATTTTGAAAGGAAAGGTTATGGTCTCCCGCGTAAAACCCCGGAGATGCCAATGCCTTATTTTAGTGCGTACCTGCTAGGGTACGGACGTGTCGATGTCGCTTGGACTCGTGATGAGGTCGAGATGTTAATTGTTAAAACTCGGGAGGAAAGGGATTTGGTTACAAAAATTAATGCTGGTCACTTTCGATAACTGAACGAGAGCTGAGAAGATATTGAAGATATTGGTGTCAATTCATTTTTCAACCTCAACAAAATGTGTTGACACCGACTTCGCTCAACCAAATTTACAATGTTTCGTTTTTGAGGACTGGCTGATGGAACGCGAATTCGTCGACTGTATTGCGGAAACGCTCAAAGATTTTCGCGATCTTGTTCGTTCGTCTGCAGCTGTGTTTTACGAAGTCTACAGGGGTGCCCCGGACGCTAGTATGGAAAAAATCTTTATTGAAAACGCAACAGACGAGTTGCTCCTGCGGTTTGATTTGAATTCGCACGCTGAAGCGGCGTGCGTGCGGTTCTGCAACTTGAACGAATTCGAGAGCAAAGCTTACGGCCTCCCGTTGGGAACCCAACAAATGCCTCTGCCCTACTTCGGATCTTACATTCCGAATTTTGGCCGATTCGACGTCGCTTGGACGCAGGACGAAGCCCTACGATTAATTGATGGAACTCGAAAAGAGAAGGAATTGGCCATGCAACTTAGGTCTCGCAACAATTGACAAGAGGAGGATATCGGTGTCAACCCATTTCTCAGTTTCAACAAAATGAACTGACACCGATTTCGCTCCACCGATTTCGCTCTGGGTGAGCTTGAGCTATGATGAATGGGGACCCTTCATTTCGACTAAGTTTTCTTGCTGCTTTCATTGCGGGAGCAGTATTTCAATTTGTATTAGTGGTTTTTCTCCATGTGAATAAAACATCATTTTTTGGATTATCGATGGTTTTTACCTTCACTGGCTTATTTATATATTGGTATATCGATTCAAAGCGCAACTTTTAAAATGAATATCAGCATCAATTCATTTTTAAGCTTCGATAAAATGAACCGACACCGGTTTCGCTTTTTGAGAAAATTTATAATCATGCATGATGAAAAACAAATTCAACGGGATCTCGGCCATTTGTTTGCAGCACCAGAACCCCAAGGCATCAACTGTTATTTTGGACGGGTCGATGGGGGAGCGATCTTAGCTGCGGAGGCCACGATCGGCTTGTCTTTTCCTCCGAGCTATCGCTTGTTCCTTCAAAAATTCGGGGTCGCCATGTATTGCGAGGTTAGCATCTACGGAATTTATCCCGAAGAAGCCGCCTACGACTTCATCCGGCTGAATGTTGTCGAGAACACCGATTTCTTGAGGACATCTGGCCTTCTCGATGTCCTTCCCCCTCACCAGCGGTGCCCGCCGATCGAAAAGGCCATCCAACTTGCGGCATCAGACTTAAATAATAGCCTCGATCCCGAGCAAGTCGTCTCCATTGCGCATGACGAAAACGGCGTGAGTTACTATCTAGATTATACTCATCTCGTAGACGGGGAGCCGCCCGTCGTCGCCATCTCCGGGTACTTCGGCCCGTCGGTGGCCGCGCGGAACTTCCTCGAGTTCCTGCAAATCCTCGTCCAAAGCGAAGGGTCGCCCAATCCCTTTGGCTTGTATATCCAGGAAGTAAATTAAGAAACGGAGGAAACTCGGTGTCAGTTCTTATTTCTCACCCCAAAATAAGAACTGACACCGAGTTTCCGCCCTTCATCCAATGGAGCCGACTTGGATCGACGAAGTATCTCGCATTGCCCAGGGATCGTGTCAATCGTACCATCAATGTTCCTGAGCAATTTGTTTTCGACCTCCTTGAGAATTCCCCTCGCAAGTGGAACACCTTGACACCCCAGCAACGACAACATGCGGTCGATTATATCGAGTGGATTGGAGGATTTCGATGAACGAGAAGCAAGCTGAGACCCTGGCCAGGCAATTCGTCACCCGGCTGATGGGGCGGGAGCTAAGGATGTTGAAGGAGGATATTGGTGTCAATTCATTTTATCGGGCGCAAAGATGAATTGACACCAATTTCGACACTAAAAATGAATTGACATCGATTTTGACCATCGATTTTGACACCGGTCGCTCTTTGATAGTTTAATGTGCAAGCTTCTATTGATCACAAACCTAGAAAGCGTCCTCATCGAGCCGACGGGCATCCAGGGCCAGAGCCAGGGCGCCGTGGACGACGACCGCCTCGCCCAGCCCGGCGGGGACGATGTCGTAGCTTCCCCGGAAGGGAGGAAAGACGCGACGGTCGACCTCGGCGCGGATCGGGGCGAACCAGTGGTCGTCGCCGATCAACGAGACTCCTCCCCCCAGGATCACCCGGCGCGGGGCGAGCAAGGTAACCGCGTGCGCCAAAGCTTGCCCCAGAGCGGTCCAAGCCCGCGCCAGGATCTGGAGGGCGCCCGGGTCCCCCTCGACCGCCGCCGTCGCCACCATCGGGGCGGTCACTCGGACGGCCTCACCCTGGCAGAGCCGCCGGAGCGGGCCTGATCCCATCCCGTCGGCGTCGGCGCCGGCGATGAGTCGTTGCCCTTCGCGGGCGATCGACCACCCGGACGCGACCTGTTCCAGAGTTTTCGGCGGTGGTGAATCGCCGGTTGCCGACGCCGGCCCAAGGTCTTCGACCAGAAGATGGCCGATCTCGATCGCCCCTCGACCGGAGCCTCGGTAGATCGACCCACCGACGATCAGGCCGCCGCCGATCCCGCTGCCGATGGTCAGATAGAGGACCGGATCGAAGCCGACGCCGGCTCCCGACCGTGCTTCACCCAGGGCCGCCGTGGCGGCGTCGTTCTCCAGCGCGACCCGTCGGACGCCGAAAGTCGAGCGGGTCCACTCGGCCAGCGGAAAGTCCGCCCACCCGGGGATCTGGTTGGAGAGGAGGACGACCCCGCCGTCGGCATCGACCGGCCCGCCAAAGCCGATCCCGACCGCGGCGAGGTCCGTCGCCGCAATCCCGGCCCGCCCAATGAGCCGGGCGGTCGCGTCGAGGATCTTCGCCCGGACCTCCGCGGCGGTCCGGACCGGCCCAACGCTCACCCGTTCGAGGTCGAGGAGGGTCCCGTCCCGGCGGCCCAGCCCGACCTGCAGCTTGGTCCCGCCAATCTCGATCCCGAGCAAGAGCGGTCGGTCGGTCGGGTCGAGGTCCATTGAGCGGCTCGGAAGGGGCCGAAGGATGCGTCGGGGGACTGATCCTAGCGGGACCGGGCGGCTTTGACCATATTAACTTTCCCTGATCAATTCCAGTCAAGGGTGCCTGACGGGAGTTGAACCCGCGCCTTGAGATCCACAACCTCACATGCTGCCGCTACACCACAGGCACCGTCGCCGCGAGGCTCGACCAGCAACCAGCGGAAGGTGAGAGATTCGAACCCTCATACCCCTTCAGAGGGGGCAACCCTGTTAGCAACAGGGCCCGGCCAAAGCCATATCCGGCTACCTTCCGTCAAAATCCAGTGGACCGCCGGGGAGTCGCACCCCGATCTCCTGCTTGCAAGGCAGGTGTCTTGCTGTTGGACCAGCAGCCCTTGATCCTCCCTTGAACCACTTCAAGCATGGCCGGGATGGGAGTCGAACCCACATGCACCTGCCTCTCAGCCAGGCGGCTTTGCCAGTTTGCCTACCCGGCCGTTTGACAACTCGTCGCCGCCTTCCCCAGCGTCCTCGGTGGGATTTGAACCCACGATCTCCATCGTGACAGGATGGCGAGCATTCCCGGCTGCTCCGCGAGGACCATAATGCGCACCATGGCTCGGGAGGGATTCGAACCCCCAATCTCCTGCTTCTAAGGCAGGTGGCTTTGCCAGTTAGCCTACCGAGCCGGCCATCCGGCCAATCCGCCCGTAACGATGCCTCGGCGGGTTGTCAGTCCTGTTCAAGCACCGGGGGCAGGAATCGAACCTGCGGGCTCCTCCTTAATAGGGAGGGACATGAACCAACTCATGCTGCCCCGGTCTCGCGGAAGTCATTGGATGGGCCGGCTTGGGGAGGGCTTGCGAGTCCCAGCCACCGCGGCGGCGTCCACGCCCTGTTAGACGCGGACGACGCGCGGAGGTTCGCTCGGAATCTCGATTCGCGGGAAATCCTCGGGGAGGGCCAAGGTCGAGAGTTCCAGGGTCAGTCGGTATACCAGGGGATGTTGACCACGAAGACCCGCCGGAAGCCGCTGAAGAGGAGATAGGCTTTGATGATCGCCGCCGTCTGGTTGTGCAAAAAGACGGAGTACCAGCGACCATCCACCAGCTCGGGGACGACGACGACGATGTCGCGATGGGGCGAGGCGTGTTGCAGATCCAGGATGGTCTGCTTGAGTGTGGAGTAAAGGCGGCGATAGGGGGAATAAACCACGATCAGCTTGGGAGCCTCGATGTGCGCGGCTTGGGCCGGCTCGCGGACGTTCCGCTTCCAGCCGGCTTCCAGAGCCAACATCGCGTTTTCGTCGTCGGCGATATGCAGGGCGTAGACGTCGGGGGAGATTTTGAGGGCGAACCGGAGCGCTTTGCGGGTGATGCTGCTCCACCCTCGGATCGGCAGGAGGACCAGGGGCGGCTCCAAGCGGCCGACGTCGAGCGGGAGGTCGCTGGCGACCTCGCGAGCCACGGTCCGGTAGTGGGTGTGAATCCCGAAGAAGAGGCTGATCAGGGCCGGGACCAGCAAGACCATCACCCAGGCCCCTTCGACGAACTTGGACACCAGGACCACGACCAAGGTCACGGCGGTACACAGCGCGCCGGTGGCGTTAATCGCCATCGCCTTGTTCGAGTGGGCGCCGCCGAGCTTCCGCCAGTGCCCAACCATCCCCATCTGCGAGAGGGTGAACGCCAGAAACGCCCCGACCGCGAACAAGGGGATCAAGTTGTCCGTAACCCCGCCGAAGGCGATCAGTAGTCCGGCCGAGAGGACCGCCAGCAGGATGATCCCCTGCGAGTAGACCAGGCGACGCCCCCGGTGGGCGAACCCGCTGGGCAGGTAGCCATCCTGCGCGATCACCCGGCAGAGTCGGGGGAAGTCGGCGAACCCCGTGTTGGCGGAGAGCGCCAGGACGACCAGGACGGAACCGATCGTCGCCTGATAGATCAGCCCTTTGCCCACGACGGCCGCCACGAGTTGCGACAGGACGCTCTCGTACCCGGGGCGGCCCGGCTCGGTGGCGCCGATCCCGTAGGCCTGGCACAGGTAAGCGATCCCCCCCAGCATCAGAGCCAGGAGCGCGATGATCGTCGTCAAGGTCCGCTGGGCACGCGGGACCGTCGGCTCCCGAAACGCGCCGACGCCGTTGCTGACCGCCTCGACCCCGGTCATCGCGGTGCAACCGCTGGCGAAGGCCCGCAGCAAGATCCAGGTGCTGGCCACCTCCGCGACGCTCGGTTGCGCCGGCGGCGCGACGACGGGCAACGGTCGGCCACCCGCCAGGATCGACCGGACGACTCCAACGGCGAGCACCGCCAGCATCGAGACCAGGAAGAAGTAAGTCGGGATCATGAACGCCAGCCCCGACTCGCGGACGCCGCGGAGGTTGACGAGCGTGATCAGAACGAGGATCACCAGGCAGAGCGGGAGCGTATACCGCTGCAGCGATGGGACCGCCGAAACCAAGGCCCCGACCCCCGCCGAGATCCCGACGGCCACGACCAGGACATAGTCGAGCATCAAGGCCGCGGCGGCGAACAAGCCGGCGGTCACGCCCAGGTTCTCCCGCGCGACCGTATACGAACCGCCGCCCATCGGGTAAGCGGCGATCGTCTGGCGGTACGAGACCGCGACGATCGCCAGCAAGACGACGATCAGGAGACTGATCGGCCCGATATGCCAGACGCCCGCGGCGCCCAGGGGGATCAAGAGCGTCAGCGCCGCCTCGGGACCATACGCCGCCGAGCCGAGAGCGTCGAGGCCAAGCATGGGGATGCCCGCCCAGACCCCCACGCGCTGCTCTCCCTCTTCGTCGGTCGCCAACGGTCGGCCAAACAAGGAGTTGGTCAATCCCATCTGCCATGCAACTCCAAGATCAAACCGATAAAAAACCACCAGGACCAACGAGTCCGGACCGGCGGACCCGCGAGCTTCAGGCCGCCAGAGTGATTTTGCGCTCTAGTCGGTCAGGTCTGCAAGCGGCCCCGAACTGTCTCCAAAACTCTGGGCCGGCACACCCATCCGGTTGAGCATCGCCAGGTGGAGGTTCGTCAGCGGCGTCCCGTTGGGGTAAACCAGGTGTCGACCCGACCGCAACGTGCCGTTTCCCCGCCCCGCGACCAGGATCGGGAGCTGGTCGTGGCTGTGGCTGTTGCCGTCACTGATCCCACTTCCATAAACGACCATCGAGTGGTTCAAGAGGTTGCCGTCCCCCTCCGGGACCGCCCGGAGCCGCCCGATTAGGTAAGCGTATTCCTCGACGTGAAAGCGGTTGATCACCGCGATCTTCGCGCGTTTGGCCGGGTTGTCGCCGTGGTGCGACAGGTCATGGTGCCCTTCGGGGACGCCGATAGCGGCGTAGCTCCGGTTGCTCCCGTCGTTGGAGAAGACGAAGGTGCCGATCCGGGTGAGATCCGCCTGAAACGCCAGGACCAGCAAGTCGCTCATCACCCGGAGGTGGCTGCGGTAGTCGCTCGGGATGCCGGCGGGGCGGACCAGGTTCGCTGCGCCAACCTCGACCTTGGGCTGGACCCGATCAAGCCGCCGCTCGATCTCGCGGACGCCGTTGAGGTACTCGTCGAGCTTCCGCCGATCCTGGACGCCGAGCGTCCCATGCAACCGGCGGGCGTCTTCCGCCGCGAAGTCGAGCAGGCTCCGGTCCCGCCGTGCCCGACGGGCGGCCAGCCCCTGACTTTCCCCCTGCGTCCGGTCGCTGAACAACCGCTCGAAGACGAGCCGAGGGTTGGTCTCCTTGGTTGACGGGGCGGATTCCCCACGCCAAGACAGGTTGACCTGATAGGCACAGCTATAGCCGTGGTCGCACTGGCCGGAGTCGCGGCCCCCCTCGCAACCGATCTCCAGCGAAGCGAACCGGGTCGCCTGCCCGGCCGATCGCGCGGCGAGCTGATCCACCGAGACCCCGGCTCGAAGGTCGGCCCCGCCGGTCTTCCGGGGATGAGTCCCCGTCAAGAAGGCGGTCATCGCCCGGGCATGGTCCCCGCCGCCGTCGCCGTGAGCCTGCGCCGGGTCGAGCGACAGTCCGCTTAGGACGAGCAGGTCGTCACGGACGCCTCGCAGTGGCTCCAGGATCGGCGGGAGATCAAAGTTCGGGCCGAGCGTCCGCGGGGTCCAGCCCGCCAGGTCAACGCCGTTGGGGACGTAAACGAACGCCAGCCGGGTCGGCGCGAGGGGAGTCTCGCTCGCCGCTCGGAGCGGGCGAGGGGTCATCGCCTCCAGGATCGGCAAGCCGATCGCGGCCCCCGCGCCTCGGAGGATGGTTCGTCGGGAAATTGGTTTCATGGTTGTCCTCGCCGGACCGAACGGTTTTGAAACGGGGGACTCGCGACGATGGCCAGGACCAGGCTGGAGAACCGGTCGCCCCCCTGGCGGGTCTGCCGGACGATCTGATCGACGAAGCAGCGGTCGTCGCGGGTGACCCCGCGACCGAGGGCGGACGTCAGCAGCTTCTCGGCGAGGCAGCGGAGGAACTGGTCCTGGCGAGCCAGCAAGAGGCTCCGCAAGCCGGCGGGACCATCGAACGACTCCCCTCCCGCGAGCGGGCCGGTGACGTCGAGCTCAACCCCCTGGTCGACCGACCGCCAGGCACCAATCGCATCGAAGTTTTCCAGGCTGAACCCGAGTGGGTCCAGCCGGTCGTGGCACGAAGCGCACCCCGGATTGGCACGATGCCGCTCCAACTGCTGCCGAGGGGTCATCGGCTGCCCGGTCCCTGCCTCGATCGACAACCCGTTCACGCCGTCCGGAGGCGGCGGGGACGGCATCCCGAGCAAGTTGTCCAAGATCCACTTGCCCCGCTTGACCGGCGACGTCTGGGTCGGGTTCGACGTGACCGTCAAGATGCTCGCCTGCGACCAGACCCCGCGCCGGGGCTGACCGGCCAGCGAGACCCGGCGGAACTGATCGCCCACGACCCCGTTAATCCCGTAATGGCGAGCCAGCCGCTCGTTGAGGAAGGTGTAATCGGCGTCGAGGAAGTCGAGTACGCTGCGGTCCTCGCGGATGATCGACCCGACGAACCGGGTAGTTTCGGCGAGCATGGCCTGGCGGAGCGAGTCATCGAACCCAGGGTAGCGCTTGGGGTCGGGGGTGACGTCCTTGAGGGTCCGAAGTTGCAACCACTGCGCGGCGAAACCGTCCACCAGTGCCTGCGCCTTGTCGTCCCGGAGCAGCCGACGGACCTGCGCCGCGAGGTAGCCATCGCGCCGGAGATCGCCCCGAGCCGCGAGCCGCGACAACTCGTCATCGGGCGGGCCACTCCAGACGAAGTAGGAGAGCCGAGCGGCCAGGGCGAAGTCGTTGATCGGTTGATTGGTGCCTCCCCGGCTCGGTTCGGGATCTTCCTCGACGTGGAAGAGGAAGTTGGGCGAGATCAGGACGGCTTTGAGGGCGAAGCGGATCGCCTCGTCGAGGGGGTCCCCATCCTGCCGGGCCGACTCGACGAGCGACAAGAGGCGAGCCAATTCCTCGGCCAAGACGGGCCGACGGAAGGCCCGGTCGGCGAAGGCTCGGAGCACTTCGGAGGCTTGCCGGCGGCGGAGGACTTCCGGGTCGACGGGAGCGGGTGCCGGCGGCGGGGCTGAGGGGCGGCCGATCCGCTTGACCGGCTCGGATCGCGCCGGCAGGATCAACCGCCGGTGCGCCGGGGGGATCGTGTCGGGAGCGGGGTTCATGATCCTCGACCACGCTGCCGGCGCGCAGGAGGCCGCGTCGATCGCCGCGTCGGCCGCGATCAGGTACTTTTCCAGGAGCATCGGCGGGATCGTGAGCACATCGCCGATGTTGTCGAAGCCATACCCGACATCGTCGGCCGGAAAACCGGCGGCGAGGTGCAGGTCGAGGCCGAACAGGTCGCGGATGGTGTTGTCGTACTCGGCGCGGTTAAGCCGCCGGAGCGTCACCCGCCCCGGATCGGCGCTCGAGGCGTCGCACTGAAACACCTCGGCGTCGAGCCAGCCCAACAGGGTATCCAACTCCGCCGAGCTGGGCCGCGCTTGCTTGCCGGGCGGCATCGTCCCGAGCCGCAAGGTATCGGCAACCCGGCTCCAAGTTTCCCGACCGGGCGGGTTGGCTTCGAGGTCATCGAGCACCAGGTCACCCCGCTTCGTCGCGGAGTCGTGGCATTCCAGGCAGTAGCGTTCGATCAGTGGGGCGGCGGCGGTCTCGTAAGTGGCCCGCGGTGGTACGCCGGCGGGAGCAGCAATCCCCTTGGCAGTCGTGACCGACTCGTTTGATGGGGCGGTCTGGGGGCGATGATCGCAACCAAGAACGCCGAGATATCCGACGAGCGAGAGGCGAACAAGGCGTTTCATGGGTGGGGAGCCGAACAACCCGACCGGGGCGTCCCTCGGTGTCCGAGGGCAGCCCCGGTCGAGGCAACCTGGGGTCGGATCAGTCAGAGAAGCCTGGATCAGTACTTGTCGGCACTCAGGATCTCACCGCCAGCCCGGGTGACCAGGGCGGCGACGATGGGGACCGAGAGCGAATCTTTGAGGAAGTGGACCGAACCGTCGGCGAACAAGCCGTTGGCCCCACCCGGGTGAAACGAGTAGATCTCGTTGTTGCTGGTGCAGTTGATCATGCAGGTGCCGCCTCGGACGCCGTTTTCCCGCCCCTGGGCACCGGCGACGATGGAGTAGGTGAACTGGTCCGCCCAGGCACCACCGCCGCTGCTGACCGGCTCGATGATCCCGTCCACGGGCAGCCCATTCACCTCCGACTTGTACATCCGCCGCTTGCCGTTGAACCCGATCGGTTTGGAGCCGCACTCCGAGACGATCAAAGTGTTCGACGTCCCGTCAAGGATCGAGGCGAGCCGGATAATCCCCGTGATCGCTGGGTCGGCGATGGTCCCCGAGTTGATCGCCGGGGTTTTGGCCGTGGGCGGGTTGGGGTTGCCAACGGTCGTCACATACGAGGGGTCCATCCCGGCAGCGATGAGCGGCACAACCGAAATCCCCGGGATGGGGAAGTAGTCGGTCCGGCCCCAGATCTGGGTTGGGGGCGGGTTGACGTTCGCGGCCGAACCGCCACCACCGCCCACGCTCCCCGGGGTGCAAACATCACCACCACCATTGCCGTAGGGACCCCAGTTGGAGTTGAAGTAGTTGATCGTCGCCGGCCCGGGGGACGACGGGCAGAGGAAGGAGTTGATCGCGATCGTGTAGGCCGAGTTCAGGCCGTTGTGCGCCCCGGTCGAAGGGGGGATGTTCGCCGTGTTGAACGTCGACTGGCTGAAGTTGATCAGGTTGTACACGTTCGCCTGCTCCGTGTACGGCAGCAGTTGCGTCAGATACGACCCGGCGGCGGTGGGGACAGCGACCTGCGCGTCGGCATTCATGTCGGGATCTTTGAGCCGGATCACGTCAGGGGGCAACGTGTTGTAGGTGCTCTCGAAGTTCATGGTTGCCAGGCCAATCTGCTTCAAGTTGTTCACGCACTGGGTGCGACGGGCCGCCTCGCGGGCCGCCTGCACGGCGGGGAGCAAGAGCGCGATCAAGACGGCGATAATGGCGATCACCACCAGCAACTCGATCAGGGTGAAACCGGGGCGCGCATTCATTCTGGAAGACTTCATCAACGACTCCATAAGGGACCACTGGGCCCCATTCCAAGACAAACGACCAAGACGGCGACGGCTGGCTGACAGACAACTCACACTTCAGTCCGTGAGATCAAACGGGGGCAAGGTGTTTCGCTCCGGCTTGACCTGGGCGGTCAGTCGCGGGTGACCGATGTCGAAATACCGTCCTTTGAGTTGATCGTCCGCGGTGAGAACGGTTTTCCCCTCCCTCGCGGCGGACTTTCCCAAAGTTTTGCGGGCTTCCAGGCGATGCGTCCGCAACGGTCCCTGACGCCACTCGACCAGCACGACGTAATCACCCGGCATCGCGCCGGAGCCCAGATCCTCGGAAACCAGTTGGAACGAACCATCAGAATCAGCCTGAGCTTGCGGGATCGCATTGCTCGGCGTCTGGCCATCCTTGCGGTAGAACGACACCTTCGCTCCCGCCGCGGGTTGCCCCTTGTAAATCACTTGCCCCGACACCGGGTAAAGCCCACTGGACGCGCCACATCCCAAGATCATTGCGGATAGCGCCGAACTGATAAGAACAGCAACAATCACTCGTGACATTTTCCGGATCATCCCTCCACCTCTCCACGATTCCAACCCGAACGAAACGACCACCGTGTTCGTCGATCTCGTTCGACCGAAGAGGCTGGAGACGAGCGATTCGCACAAAAGGGACCAATCCTCAAACAAATCGCCTAGGCACCAGCGGCGAAAAACTTTACGTCACAACCCGATCCCGCCATCAACCCGTCCGCGAGGAGACTCGAGGATTCAGAATGCACGGCCTCTCGTGGATTTTGCAGGCTTCTTATGCATTGCCTCCCGCCATCAAGCCGACGGACGATCCGTCATTGAACGCTCGATTTTTGGATTGCTTTTATAAAAATATTTTGACGAAATATATGATTAGTGGGAAGCCAAGCCGGGGCAAACGACAACAGCCCTGGATCAAGCGCTTGATCCAGGGCTGTCGCCCTCCTGGATGCCTGGTTTGGTTCGAGACGGTCCCCCTTCGGTCCGGGGTCATCGCCGCTGCTGAGTTGAGTGCCGGCGGTGGGAGTCGAACCCACACGGGGGTTCCCCCCCAAAGGATTTTAAGTCCTCAGCGTCTGCCATTCCGCCACGCCGGCTGGTTGGTCGAGCGGAGCCGTCATCCTCCCGCGTCGAGGAGACACCCGTTGGTGGCCTCGCCAAGGATAACCTGGCGATGAGTCGCGATCAATCAAGTGCGGGGTCGCAAGCCAGTTCCAAACCTTGAGTTTGTTCATACCTCCACGCGAGTTGGATGTTCTTTCGGCTTCAAGTCCGACCCCTTAGAGTCAGACCCAAGGGGAGAAGATTTCGAGAGATTCGCTCGCTCATCGGCGATCCAGCAGCCATCCCAACGGCTGGACCGAATCGCTGGTCCGGGGAGTTGACAGGACGAAGACCCCGGCCGATATTGGATGCATGGCCCCAGCCCTGATCATCTCCCCCGGGCCGCGGAGTGTTTCCGCCGGGACCTTGCGTGGCTCCGATGAGCGGACCGCTTGGCCCGATCGGGTTTGACTCCTCCTCTCGGGAACTCACCAGGCCCAGGCAATCCGGCCGAGCCGTTCAAGGGAGCTTCGTCGATGGCGAACGTCAGTCTTGTGTCGACCGGACGTGGCCGTTGCGCATGGTCGCTGGTCTTGTTCGCGG
>JAABUX010006661.1_pt1 | contig 13737 bp, 14 predicted proteins | sample 5561851 | NCBI WGS metagenome assembly JAABUX01 (sample SAMN10711883, study PRJNA513361) | rock metagenome | isolation source: Antarctica rocks | place: Antarctica: Victoria Land, Richard Nunatak red sandstone | collected 2016-01-03 | reverse complement strand
ACGCCGTGTCCTGACGCCGTGTCCTGACGCCGTGTCCTGACGCCGTGTCCTGACGCCGTGTCCTGACGCCGTGTCCTGACGCCGTGTCCTGACGCCGTGTCCTGACGCCGTGGCTCCCCGCGTCCACCGATCCCCCAAGCTGGCTATTGCCCCGGTCGCCGCGCGCGGCGATGGTAGACACGGGGCCGGCCCGTGCAGGGGGGCGCGGTCCACCGGCGGCGCTCATGACGGCGCGCTATCAGACGGACAGGATGACGAGGGCTGGCACATGGCGCGGACGCACACGCAGCGGGCGGCGGGGCAGCCGCGGGGACGCGGCCGGGTCCCGCGCGCCGCCGTCGCGGGCGGGCAGGCCCCCACGGCCTTGATGAGCGTCTTGCCCGGCGGCGCGCGGGTCTATACCCATCGGCGCCATGGCCTGGCGGCGCATCGGCGGGCGACCGCGTGGGTGGGCGACGCCCTCGCGGACCTGGAGGAGGCCCTCTCCGTGGCCCTCGGCGCGGACCATGCGGACGCCCTGGCGCGCAGCCCCTGGCAAGCGGGGTTGCGGATCGCGCCCGTGCTCCCGGGTCAGATCCCCCCACCCGTGTGCGCCGCCGCGCGCGGCCTCTACAGCGATCGCCGCGCGCTGCTCTGGCTGCGCACGCGCGCGAGCCTGGCGCACGAGGTGGCCCATTATCTCGACCAGACGCGCCCGGCGGGACCGGGCCAGGGGCGCGTCCCCGTGCACTCGCTGGGTGAACGCGCGCTCTGGGTGGAGGCGATGACGGCCACCAATGTCGTGCGCGGGCGGCAGGTCGCGCAGCAGCTGGCGCGCCTGGCGCCCGATGCGGCGCAGCAGGCCGCAGCGGCGCACCGCCTGCGCGTGTACGACACGCTGCTCGCCCAGCTCCTCGGTCAGGGCCACCTGGTCGCGAGTTGGGAGGTGTGCGCGCGCGCCGTGGATCAATACCTGGCCGCGAGCGCGGCCGCGGCGGGACGGCAGCCGCGCTGTTGCCGGCCGCTCGCGGAGTACGCGCGCCTGCCCGAGTTCTGGAGCGACGCGGCGCTGCAGGCGCTCGCCCCGCGGATTCGCGCGGCCCTGGTCGCACGCCTGGAGGCCCTGGCCGGCGCGGTCGTCCGCGCGGACCCGCCTGACGCGGGCGGGGAGAGCCCGCCCGCCGCCGTGGCGTAGCGCCGACGGGGGTGGCATGATCCCCCTCTCCGGTCGGCGGCGCGGCTAGGTCTGCCCGCGCCGGAGCGGTGCCGGGCTGGCATGATCCTTGCTGGCATGCACTGTGGACCCGCGGGGCTGTGGAGCCGGGGCGGGGCGAAAGGAGCAGCCTGATGAACCAACCGCACGAGCAGACCATCGTCGACAACGAGGTCTATGACCTGATCATGGCCACGGCCAGCAAGCTCGAAGGGCTCGCCGCCTACAATAAGTATGAGCAGGATGGCCAGACCAATGCGCAGATCTGGCAGCAGCTGCGCCAGCAGGATGAGCAGGCCACGCGCCAGCTCTTGCAGCAGTTGACCCAGCTGGCGCAACAAGGCCGGCTGACCACGACATAACGGCCGCCCGCCGGCGGAGGGCGTTTCCCCTCCGCGCTGCGGCAGCCTGTCCGGGCAACGCCGGCGAGCAGTTGGCCGTCGCGCGCTTACCGATGGGCGTGCGGGTCGTCGGTGTCAACGCGGGGCACGCCTTCTCGTTCATCCAGGCGGCCGCCGCAAAACTGCGCTGAGCGGCGACGCCGGGGGCGGGCTCGCAGTTTCACTCGCGGGATCTGTTCCCCCAAGTGGCCGCAGCTATCGTGCTGGGGCAACCGGACGCGCTGGCGGAGGACGTGGCGTCGTCAGCCCTCCCGCCCGTGCCGCCCGACCGCATCGCCTCTATCGACGGCGACGGCAACATCAAGACCACCATCGATCGGGCCACGCCGGCCGTCCCCAGCGGCACGCGCCTGAGGACGGCCGGCGCCGGCGCGCCAGGCCAACTCGCCGTCGCACCGGGTAGGAGCGGCTGGGCCACGTCCCCGTGTGGCGAGACGCGCGAGACGCGCTGGATGGAACTCTTCCTGCGTGGGGGCACTGCCTGGGACGCCTGTGGTCGCCCGTCGCTGGCCGAGCCCATACGCCTACGTCAGAGCTAGACGCCCGCGTGCCGGGCGCTGTGCACGGGCGCCGATCGGAGAGTAGGAGGTCGCGATGGATTCGTCAAGCACGGCGCCGTTCCAGATGGAGCGCCTGGGGCTGATCATGGAGGCCGACCCGGCTATCCCCGAGGAGCGCGAGGGGGTGCTCAACCCGGCCGCCGCGCGCGGCCCGGACGGGGCGCTCTATCTCTTCCCGCGCATCGTGGGGCCGGGCAACTACTCGCGCGTGGGCCGCGCGCGCGTCCGCTTCGACGACACGGGCAATCCCGTCGGCGTGGAGCGGTTGGGCTACGCGCTCGAGCCTCGCGAGCCCTACGAGCGGCGCGGCGACAGCGGCGGGTGCGAGGACCCGCGCGTGACCTATGTGGAGCCGCTCGGACTCTACGTGATGGCGTATGTGGGCTGGAGCCCGCACGGACCGCGCCTTGCCCTGGCCGTCTCGGGCGACCTCCTCTCCTGGCGCCGGCTCGGCCTCGTGGAGTTCGCGCCCGACCCCGACCCGGTGTACCGGGTCGACTTCGACCAATACCACAACAAGGACGGCGCCCTCTTCCCCCGGGCGGTGACGGGGCCGGACGGCCGGCCGTCACTGGCGATCCTGCACCGGCCCGTCTACGACACGGGAGAGGACACCCCGCAGGGCGTGCCCGACCCGCGCCCGAGCATCTGGATCTCGTACTGCGCGCTCGCGGATGCGCGACGCGACGTAGGGGCGTTGACGACGCTGCGCGGACACCACCCGCTGATCGACCCGGCGTACCCGTGGGAGGAGTTGCGCATCGGCGGCGGGACACCCCCGCTGCTGACGCCCCTGGGCTGGCTCGTACTCTATCACGGCGTCACGGGGCACATCGCGCGGGTCGCCAAAGAGCAGCAGCGGGTGGAGTACCGAGCCGGGGCGCTGGTGCTCGACGCGGACGACCCGCGCCGGGTGCTGTACCGCTCGCCGATCCCTGTCCTGGAGCCGGAGACGGGCGAGGAAACCGCGGGGGTGGTCCCGAACGTGGTCTTCCCGACGGGGGTGGACGACCGCGGCGACGGCCGCGTGGATGTCTACTACGGCATGGCCGACATCCGCGTCGGGGCCGCCCGCCTGCGGGTCCCAGGCGCGTTGCCCGCAGGAACCGCTTAAGGGCTGTGCGAGAGTGCGTCATTGACATTGACGCTCGATCCGACCGACATGCACTGCCTCATGGCAACCGGCGTTGAACCTTATCCGCACAGGTAACACGCGCCTGATGTCGCCGTACTGAGACTGACCACAGGGTATCTTGCCACAAGGTATCCGTGAGACACACACGCTTGTTCCACTGCATGGATGCGCTGAACGGCCAGCACAGGCCGACGGCCGCATGGCCGCCCGGGCTGAGTTGCACGTCGCCACCCTGCTCATGCATGTGGGTTATCGCCCCCGCCTCGAACCGACGCTAGGGACGCGCGCCCCCGACGGCGTTATCGCCACGGACGCAGGCGACGTGTACTACGAGGTGATCGCCCCGGCAATCCCGGAGCCTCAACGGAAGGCGCTGCGCGAGATACAAGGGCCATTGGACGCGTTGCTCAGGACGGGACGCAAACGGCAGGAGCGGAGCGGAGACATCAACGCTATCCGCGATGATATCGATCGGCTCATGCAGCCGGCCAGTATCTATGTCGAGGTGTCGAACGAACGGGGCGTTGGCCTGTTCGAGGCCGAGAGCAAACACTTCTCCACGGAGACGATGAACCTGGTGGTCATGGATGTATCAGCCGCGCTGCCCTTCGGCTTCGAGCCGTGGGTCCCCTTCATCGCGCGCCGGTTCCAGCCACACCTCAACCGTCGTTTTGGGGCCGTCGTCCTCGTCCAGACCCACAACGAAGCGCCCGCGCTCATCCGGCGCTGCGCCGTCATCGCCAATCCCCACGCCTACAAGCCGCTGCCCCTCGGTTTAATGGACGGCCTGCGCGGGGTAGATCACGGCACCGCGCCCGAGACCGGGTAGGGAGAGAGGGCACTGCCGGCAGCCGCGCAATCGACAGCAGGCTCGTCGGCGGCCCGCTCGCATCGTCTGGCCACAGCGGGACACAGCCCGTGCCTGCGCAACTCCGGGCGACACATCGACCGCTATAGAGGCGGGCCAGTTTATATGAGGCGTTCGACCCTCAAAGAGTCAAGCACCTTCTGCGGCTAGGGTGTCGTCGGGGAGGGTCCGGGGATGATCCCAGGGGGGAAGGAGACTTGCCCAGGCATTTGCTGCATTGGAATGGTGATAGTTGCTACGCCTGACTTCACAAAGGCTCGCCCAAGCTGATTCTCAATAATCTTCAGCGCCCCGCCCATTGTCATCGTGTGGATGGCAGCATGGTAGACGCTGAGTACAGCGTCTTGTAGCGCCTGGTCCTGTTCTAGGTCAACGATCACGACGCCCTGTGCCTTGGCCTGATCGCGGTCGATCCCAAGACCGTGCGACTGATGCTCCTCATAGTCGGCAAAGTAGGTAGCAACTCGCTCGGCCTGCTTGTCGCGCTCGGCATCGGGCAAATTGGCGAACATGTAGGCAGCCAGCCATTCCTGCACGAGGCGACGGGCTAGCTTCTCGGCAACTCCGCACTCGTACAACACCGCAGGCCCGTACTGTTGCAGTATGGGGAGCCAAGCGCCCAGCACCGATGGGTCTTGCGAGCACTCCTGCTTGATGCGCTCGAATTGATTGATGAGCGCCCGGGCGGGATGCTGCCATTGCCCTGTGCTCAACTGCGGGTCGATCGGCCCAAGTTGCGAGTGCTTACCCATCACGATGCTATTACCCGCCAACGCCCACATCGTAGCGGCCGACATGGCGGCGAGGGGCACGAAGACGCGGATATCGGTGAACTTGTGGCGCAGATAACGGACGATACTGTTCGTCGCCTCCGCGCTCCCACCGGGGCTGTGCAGGATGAGATCGAGGGAGGGACCGGTTAGATTGCGGCACACCTCCATCATGCCCTGCATGTCTTCGAGCGTGATGGAGGTGCCGGGGAAACTCCCATCAAGCCAGCGCGTGGCGTAGAGGATAGTATCCCGCCCCGTCAGCGCATGCATCTGCGACAGGTACTTGCGCCTCACACCGTCGACGTCGGGGTTGCCGCCACGCCCCTGCGCCGATAGCTGAAGTTCCGCGAGGATTTCGCCCCAACTGGGCATGCGCTACCTATTTCCCCCCGTAGAGTAGCTGACTTTCATAGTCGGCTGTGGGGTGGTTACAGAGATAGCGGTGTAGGGCGCTAAACGGGCGTATGCCGCCATCGCCTCGGCAACGCCAGGGATCTGCCTGGCTTGTTCCACCATCCGCTGCTGCGTCGCCTGGTTTGTCTCAGGGGTATCGCGTCGCGTATCCATAAGCTCGTCCTCCTGCCTCTCTCCATTAACAAGGATAATACCTCCGGTACACCTGCCCCTATTCTGTACCGATTTGACCGCCCTTGTCAACAGAATTATAGTCCCATCGCCTGATGCCGCTATACTATCGCTGACATGCCACCCTCCCTCGATTTGCCAACATTCATCGCGCGCTGGCAACGCAGCACGCTCACCGAGCGTAGCGCGGCCCAGCAGCACGTCCTCGACCTGTGCGCCGTCCTCGGCGATCCCACGCCGGTGACGGCTTCCCAGGACGGCTCCTATGTCGTTATGCCGTTCGACTGTGACCGTGGATGTCATAATCGCCGGGTTTTTGTCGGGAGGAACGTGAGATGTCGATGGGCCTAGTCGAGGAGTACATTGGCGAGCTACACGGCATCCGCACCTCGGGGGCAGGCGTCAAGGAGACATCATACTACCCGGCGCTCTCGAATCTGCTCAATGGTGTTGGCCGAATGCTCTCGCCGCAGGTTCGGTGCATCACGACGCTGCGTAACCTTGGCGCGGGCCTACCCGATGGTGGCCTCTTCACAGCGGACCAATTCCCCAAGGCGTCGGAGATGCCCGCCGACCCGCAAAAGCCGGAGCGGGGCGTCATCGAGGTCAAGGGGACGAAGGACGACGCATGGATCATCGCGGACGGCGAACAAGTGTCGCGCTACTGGGGTAAGTATCAACAGGTCTTGGTCACGAACCTGCGCGACTTTGTGCTTGTCGGCCAGGACAGCGACGGCCGGCCAATCAAGGTTGAAACATATCGCCTGGCGTCGTCGGAGCGCGCGTTTTGGGCGGCGGCGGACAACCCGCGCGCGCTGGCCGACGCGCAGGGTGGCCACTTCGTCGACTTCCTCAAGCGTGTACTGTTGCAGAGTGCGCCGCTCACCATGCCGCAGGATGTCGCCTGGTTCCTCGCCGCGTATGCGCGCGAGGCGCTAGCCCGTGTCGAGAAGAGTAAGCTTGTGGCGCTCAAAGACCTGCGCATGGCGCTAGAGCAGGCGCTAGGCCTCACCTTTGAGGGCGGACGAGGCGACCATTTCTTCCGCTCGACGCTGGTGCAGACGCTCTTCTACGGCGTCTTCTCGGCGTGGGTGCTCTGGAGTCAAGAGCACCCGGACGTCGACTCGAGCGCGCGCTTCGACTGGCGGGCGGCCGCCTGGTCGCTGCATGTGCCCATGATTCGCGCACTCTTCGAGCAGCTCACCCTGCCCACCAAGCTGGCGCCGCTGGGGCTGGTCGAGATCCTGGATCGCACGGCCGCCGTGCTCAACCGCGTGGACAGTGCCGTGTTCTTCTCTCGTTTCGAGGAGACGCACGCCGTCCAGTATTTCTACGAACCTTTTCTCGAAGCCTTCGATCCCGAACTGCGCAAGGCGTTGGGGGTCTGGTATACGCCACCGGATGTCGCGCGCTACATGGTCGAGCGTGTGGACACGGTTCTGCGTGAGGAGCTCGGCCGGCCCGATGGACTGGCCGATCCCGACGTGTACATCCTCGATCCGGGGACCGGGACCGCCACCTACCCTGTGGAGATCATCAAACGCATCGCCAGGACGATCCACGAGCGGGGCACGGACGTGCTCGCCGCGAGCGACATTAAAGACGCGGCCATGAAGCGTGTTTTCGGCTTTGAGATCCTGCCCGCTCCGTTCGTCGTGGCGCACCTGCAGATAGGCCTCTTGCTGCACAACTTGGGCGCGCCCCTTCTACAAGACAAAGACGAGCGGGCTAGCATCTACCTCACGAACGCGCTCTCGGGGTGGGACCCGTTGAGCGAGCCCAAGCAACGCTTCTTGTTCCCCGAGCTGGACACGGAGCGCGAAGCTGCGGACCGCATCAAGCGGGATACGCCCATCCTCGTCATCATGGGGAACCCGCCGTACAACGGCTTCGCGGGCGTCGCCGATGTTGGCGAGGAGCGCGATCTCACCGACGCGTATAAACAGTCCATCGCGACAAGGCATCCGCAGGGGCAGGGGCGGAACGATCTCTACGTGCGTTTCTACCGCATGGCCGAGCGCCGCATCGTGGAGAAGACCGGCGTGGGCGTCGTCTGCTTCATCTCCAACTACTCGTGGCTGGACGGCCTCTCTTTCCCCGCGATGCGCGAGCGGTACATGGATGCCTTCGACCAGATCTGGATCGACTGCCTCAACGGCGACAGATATAAGACCGGCAAGTTGACGCCGGACGGGCAACCGGACCCCAGCATTTTCTCGACGGAACGGACGCCCGAAGGTATCCAGGTCGGGACCGCCATCGCGCTGCTCGTACGTAAGGAGCGACACGCGCCGGCCACGTCGATACACTTCCGCCATCTCTGGGGCAAGAATAAGAGGGCCGAACTCCTCGCGAGCAGCGCCCCCGGAGGCGAGGCCCTGTACGAAACGATCGTCCCCACGAACGAGCTTGGCCTGCCATTCATGCCGATGCGGTCGGGCGTGGACTATGCGCACTGGCCCTCGTTACCGGATCTTTTCCCGAAGTCTTTCCCCGGCGTCAAGACAAGCCGGGATGATGTGGTCGTGGACATCGACCGTGACCGTCTCGTTCAGCGCATGCAGCACTATTTCGATCCCGCCGTTGGCCACGAGGAGATGCGGCGCATCGCGCCAGGCGCGATACAGAGTGTGGCGGGATTCGATGCCGAGGCCGCCCGCGACCGGCTGCGCGCGCGCGGCTTCCTCCCGGCCAACGTCGTGCCGTACTGCTACCGCCCGTTCGATGTGCGCTGGCTCTACTGGGAGCCTGAGACGAAGCTGCTGGATCGGAAACGCGAGGAGTATGTCCCCCATGTGTTCGAGGGCAACCTGTGGGTCGAGGCTCGCCAAAAACAGCCGATGGAACATTTCGACAGGGGCTACGTCGCGCGCGTCCTGGCCGACAACTTCGGCAACGGCCTGTCCAACTTCTTCCCACTCTACCTGACGCCGACCGTGAAGACGCCGGAACTGTTCTCTCCGCTCGAGCCGGCATCAGCGGACGGCAAAGAGGTCAACTTACATGACACCGCGAGGCAATATCTCCGCGACCTATTCGGGGTAGACGACTCTTTCACGGCGTTGCAGCACCCGGCCGAGGCGCTATTCCTCCACGTCATCTCGGTATTGCACGCGCCGGCCTACTGCGACGAGAATAGGGGGGCGCTACGCTTGGATTGGCCGCGCGTCCCACTCCCTGGGGCAGAGGACGTCCTGCTCACCTCGGCCCAGCTCGGCCGGCACATCGTCGCCTTGTTGAACGAGGACATCCCCCTGCCGCAGGTGACGGCGGGTCCGTTGCGGTCGGACCTGAAAGCCATCGGCCTGCTCTCGACACATGACACGGGTGAAGGGACGGATATAGATGCCCTGCTGTCGATCACGGCAAATTGGGGCTACCTGAGCCCGTGCGGCGCGACGATGCCTGCCCAGGGCAGGGCGATCGGGCGCGATTACACCCCCGACGAGTTGGCCAGCATTGCCGAGGGGGCCGCGGTGTTGGGACTGACGTTGCACCAAGCCCTGGACTCCTTGGGGCATGAGACCTACGATATCTATCTCAACGATGTCGCCTATTGGCGCAACGTCCCAACGAAGGTGTGGGAGTACACCGCCAGCGGGTATCAAGTTATCAAGAAGTGGCTCTCGTATCGCGAGCGAGCAATCCTACGACGGCCATTAACGAAGAATGAGGCGCGGACTATCACTAATATGGCCCGTCGTGTCGCGGCCCTCTTATTATTAGGGCCGGCGCTCGATGCAAACTATGAAAGTGCGAAGCAGACATAGCCGAATGCGACGAGGCGCTCGACCTGCCCACTAGCATAGCGCGGGACTAGCGGATAGATCCAAGCTGCGGTCCAGCAACCGCGCGGTCCTAGCTATAAGGCATGCAGCATGGACAACGTGGGGCGCGCAACGAGATGGGCTTGCGTGCGTGGGACTTCTGGTATTGTCGCGGGCTTTTCGATGAGATGGCGCGCCCATGTACGCAGGTGCATTGCATCAGAGGATTGCCCCAATCCGTCCAGCGCGTTGGCACGATTGAGTGCCGTCACAATGATCTGCCAGAAGTCCCTGGACCATTCCATATGCATGAAGGCTTGTTGATAGTACTTCTCAGCCTCGACAAACTTGTCTTGCGCCAAAGCAATATCACCCAAGAGGGTGAGTGCATAGGCAAGTCCCTGCTCATCCTGCACCGCCTCAAAGCGACCCGCGCTGCTCAACGCGTGGGATTTGGCTTGCGCAAAGTGGTGGAGTTGAAAATGCACCCATCCTAACAGACGATCCGCGTCAGCGAGGCCGGCGATGTCCTCCATCTCCTGGAATCCGTGCAGACTTATCAGTCCGTGGTGCGCCGCATCTTCATAGATCTCGTTGTTATACGCATCAAACGCCGCGCTGAGGTGATGCGCAGCCTCACTGAGCGGCTGCTCGATCGCTTGTTTCGTCGCCACACCTTCGGTCCGCCGCCGTGCCACACCCATGGCAACAAATCCACCAAGGACTGCACTCGCGAGGCCAACAATAACACCACTGATCACAATTGTGGGCGTGCCTATCCGAGCGTCATGAGCGATGGATTGGGCAGGAAGGGCCACATGCTCGATCAAGAGGGTGAGGAGAAACAGCCCCATGAAGGCGAGTGCGATAGCGCCAATCCCCGCGAGTTGCAGAGCATATAACCGCAGAGCGTCGGGTAATGGACGCTCCAATAGCATCCGGCCATCCTTTGGCGATGCTTGTAGCATGACCATTACTCCTTAGGCTGCTCCGGTAACCGTGGATGATGATGCGTCGCCTGTTCCAGGCGCTGGTGAGCGGTGTGTTGCTCGAGTTGGATGTCCGTCTGCATCCTGATGAGAAAGATGCGCAATTCACGGAAGGCGTGTAAGCCGGTCCAGCACAAAGAGTAGATGGCCTCCAATAGCAGAAACGTGAAGAACGTTGCTTGGGTTAGTGGATCGTTCGGTAGTACACGATGAACTTGAGCAAGAGCGACCTGGATAACACCCCAAAAGACGAGGGAGAGACATTGAAGCCCGAGCGATAAGAAGCGTCGAGCGTAGGACCATACCTCCTCTCGCACTTCATCACTTAGGTTATCGGAGGGCATGCACCTACTTTTCGAACTCACGGTCGTGCCGACGTGTCCTCACGCTGACACGTTGGGGCACCAACACGTTCATACTCTATCTGTCACTATCATACCCCATCGTATCAACGAGTGTAACTATAGCAACAACAAGCATCGCTGCACGTGCATCGAGGTTCATCAGAGTTGGCACAGTGATCGCTGGGCGTGACGACCCGCTTCGGCATCGCGCGTAATGTAGTACGCCCAGCGCCGGTTTCAGTAGCTAATGTCGAGGGCGCGCATGTTGGTGAACTCCGCGCTCGCCTCGATCCCGTATTGGTCGGGCACGTTACCCCCTAGCAGGTCGACCGCCTCCGCCAGGTGGTAGGCCAACGCCGCCGCCTCCTCCTGGGTCAACCCGGGCAACCTCTGGTAGATGTCGCCCGCGTCCATCCCGCCTCCCTGTGTCACGCGCCCAGCGCGAACGTGCCCACCACGTCGGTCACCTCGGCGTCCACGTCTATCTTATACCTCCCCAGCCACGCGTGCCCGAACACCTCGGCCGCCGCAGCGGTATCCCCATCTTCGAGCGCGTCGAGCGCGTCGAGCGCGTCGAGCGCGTCGAGCGCGTCGATGAGCCCCTCGTTCGCCCCGTCGATATGCTGCGGCCCGACGTTCCGAGGCCGCGCCCGGTCCTCGTTGTACACCAGCACCATCACGCGGCATGCCCCCACGTCCAGCCCCTGCTCCTGCACCCGCTCCCGGAACGCCCGCGCGTTGGCCTGCCGCTGCTGCTCCGTAGCGATCCCCCGCACGCTGATTCGCAGCCCTGGCGTCGAGCGCGCCACGCTGCGCGCCTCCCCGCCCTCCTTCTGCCACCGCTGCACCGTCCGGACGGAGATGCCGAGTTGGCCGGCCAACTCCTTGTTGCCTGCGGCGACCTGGGCGCGCCCCTCGCCTCCCCCGAGTTCTTGCACCACGGCGCGAATCGCCGCCGGCGTCAGTTCCACGTCGGCCGCCGCCACCCGCGCCCCGTAGGCCCGCGCTAGGTCCTCGCCCAGGTCCGACATGCTACGCCGCCCCCTGGTCCGTCGGCGCGGTCGGATGCGCGCGCCGTGCTCCGCGGTGCTCCCCGCGGAGACAGGGATAGCCCATATGGGCTATTGCCACTAGCCCACTCGGGGGACTACCCTGCCTCACACTCATCTCCAGCCCCCCGACACGCCGTGGCGCTGTCTTCGGGCGCGTGGTCCCTCCCGCGCCCCACATCCACCCCGCACGAAAGGAGCATCCCTTGTCCACCTCCCTATCCCTCTCCGCTCCCCTACCCCCACGCGTCGCCGTCCTCGACGACGATCAAGCGATCCTCATTCTGCTGCGTCAGGTCCTGACCGACGCCGGGTACGCCGCCCGCACCCTCCACAGCGGCACCGGCGCGCAGGACGTGTTACGCCTCCTCGCCCCCGCCGCCATCATCCTCGACCTCCCCACCGCCGCTGATGCAGTGAGTTGGCGCCTCCTGGCCCTCCTCGCACGGGACGACGACCTGCGCCGCATCCCGCTCGTCGCCTGCGTCCCCGACGATGGCCACGCCTCCGATCGCGTCACCGCCCTGCGCCATCCGCGGTCTACCCTCCTCTGCAAGCCCTGGACGCTGGACGCCCTCCTGGCCCACCTGGATCGACTGCTGGACCCGCACGCGGGCGCACACGCGGCACACGCTACGGTACCCCCGCGGGCATCCGCTCCGCTGTCGGCGCGCGCAACGGCTTCAAGAGCTTGAGCAGCGTCCCGAGCCCGCCGCGCGTCCCGTCGAACGCCGGTAGCACCCTATCCAGCGGAATCGCCGCGTCCTGCACCTTAAAATGCCCCAGGCCCGTCCCCAACGTGACCGAGGACGGGCACGCCACCACGGGGTCCGGCTCGTCGCTCACCAGGTACACGGCGTCCTTGTGGACGGCGACGGGCGTGTAGCCAGCCATGTCCATCTTATGCAGGGCGCGCGAGAGGTTGGCGTTCGCCTGCGCGATGATGAGGTGCCGCCAGTCGGGCCGGTAGAGCGGGCTCCGCTTCTCCTTGTGCCACGCGCTGTTGAAGCCGCTAATCGTGAGCGCGTAGGTGTACTTGAGCGCACCCAGGGCCAGGCGTCCCGCCGGCGTCGTGTCCGCGTAGAGCGCCGTCCGCGCCCCCCGCAGCCGCTCGTACCACGTTTCCATCGCCCGGCTGTGCTGTGTCCAGACGTGCGCCTCGGTGATCGCCACGGCCTGGCCTCGTTCCAGTGCCCACACCACCGTCGGCGTGCAGGCCCACCGCTCCTCGCCGCCGGCGATCCGCGCCAGCCAGTACCCCGGCAGCTTCTTGTCGAAGGGCAGCTTTCCGGTTGGATCGCGCCGCTCCTCGATGCCGGACAGCCCCAACTCCACCACACCGGCGGCGCTCAACCATTGCGCGTTCTTGTCGTAGGAATGGAGATACGCTTTGCCCCGCTCCACCGGCGCGAGCGTACGCAGCCAACTCAGCTCCGTCACCGTATCGGCCTGCCCCGCCGGCGCCGGCAGCCGCTCCGGGTACTCCCGTTGAGAGCCAGCCCCGCGCTTGCCCAGCTCCTGCAGCAGGTCGATCCCCGTGCGGCCCGGCGAGCGGTAGTACGGCGTCCCGACCGCGTGAGCGTAGGCCACGAGTGCCCCCAACAGCGTCGCGCCGTCGGTATCAAGGCCCCACACGACGTGCTCGTCGTAGAGCGGGAACACGATCGACACACCCGATCCCGCCTCGCCCTTCTTGCGCAGGTCGAGCCAGGGCGTGAGCGCCGTGGGGAAGGCGTGCAGGTCGTCCAGGCCATCGCTCACGAACGCGTGGCGCAGCTCGCGGAACTGGCCCGCCACGGCGAGCGTGTCGGGCAACGCGGCCGCGCGCACCCAGGCGTCAGTCAACCAGAGTTGAGTCAGCCCATAGCGGCGCGCGCCGTTATACAGGTCGCCGACGTGCCGGATCGCGCCCCGGATGGGGACGAGTGGCTTGTCGGCCAGATGTAAGCCGTCCACGTCGAGCACGCCGATCGTGGGCGTCATGAGGTCTTTTGTTGCCATCGGTCAGCGCTCCCTTGTCCCAATCCCTATCATTGGACCTGCCCTGGGCGTTCCATGTTGTGCGCGGGGCAGT
>JAABUX010006658.1_pt1 | contig 13739 bp, 9 predicted proteins | sample 5561851 | NCBI WGS metagenome assembly JAABUX01 (sample SAMN10711883, study PRJNA513361) | rock metagenome | isolation source: Antarctica rocks | place: Antarctica: Victoria Land, Richard Nunatak red sandstone | collected 2016-01-03 | reverse complement strand
CCGTGTTGCTCGACCATACCGGGGGCGACCGCGCGGCCGAGGCCCTCGTCGTGAACGGGCTGCGCCCGCACCTGATCGACGGCGTGGTCCTCAGCCCGCAGGCCATGGAGGGAGCTGACCTGACGCCCGCGCGCGCGCCGTTCCCCGTGGTCCTCCTCGGTGAGCGTGTCCTCGCTGCGCCGTGGGATCATGTGGCGATCGATAACGCGGCCGCGGCGCGGGTCGCCACCGCTCATGTGCTCGGCCTGGGGCGCCGCCGTCTCGCTGCCATCGGCGTTCCGGGCGCTCGCGGGGGTGACTCGTCGCGCCTGCGCTTGCGCGGCCTGACCGAGGCGCTCGCAGAGGCCGGCCTGTCCGTCGATCCGCGCCTGCTTGTCCCGGCCGCGAGCTTCCACCGGGCGGATGGGGCGCACGCGCATCGCAGCGACGGGGCGCATGCGATGCGCCACCTGCTCGCGCTGGACCACCCCCCGGACGCCGTCTTCTGCTTCAACGATCTCCTCGCCATCGGGGCGATGCGCGCCCTCCACGAGACGGGGCGCCGCATCCCCGATGACATCGCCGTGGTCGGGTTCGACGACATCGACGAAGGCCTGTTCGCGACCCCCTCGCTGACCACGATCTCTCCGGATAAGGGAGAGATCGGGCGGCAGGCCGTCCGCCTGCTGCTCGAGCGCATCCAGGGCCTGCGCACGGGGCCGCCCGAGCGCGTCGAACCATCCTTCCGTCTGGTCGTGCGAGAGAGCACACTAGGCCTGGCCGGCTCGGTCACGGTGGCGGGCGATCGGCGCGGGAGTATCGCCAACCCGGTCTCGACCGCATGAAAGGAGGTGTCTCTTCCCCACGTCGCGGCCCGTGCGCGCCGTGACACGGTCCTGCCACGCTCACCGGCAGCGCGTCGCCTGGTCGGCGACACGCTGACTGTCCGGCAGCGCCGGCGCTGCCTATCGCGGCCTTCATTCTTTGTCCTGTGCTCGTAGTAGGAGGTATCTCGTGGACGATTCCCACACCACAACGGACCAGCCCTTGTCCTCGCGACGCGCTGTGTTGAAGACCGGCGCCAAAGTTGCGGCCGGGGTCGCCGCGGCGGGCGCCCTCGGCGGCGTCGCGAACGCGCCGCGCGTCCTGGCCCAGGGCACGCCCGCGTCCGGCCCGACCCCGATCACGTTCTGGTTCTTCGATCCCTGGCCCCACTATCTCATCGAGGCCTTCCGCCAGAAGAACCCCCATATCCAGGTGAACTTCACCCTGTTGGGCTACGACGACCTGCACAAGAAGCTGCTCACCTCGCTCGCGGCGGGCTCCGGCGCCCCCGACCTCTGCGGCATCGATCTCGGCTACATCGGCACCTTCACGTCCAAGGGCGGTCTGGTCGACCTCCTGCAGGCGCCGTACAACGCCGGCCGCCTGAAAGCGGACATGGTCGCGTACAAGTGGGCGGAGGGCTCGACGGCCGACGGTCGGCTGGTCGGCTTGCCCTGGGACGTGGGGCCGGCTGGCCTGTGGTATCGCGCGGACCTGTTCAAGGCCGCCGGCCTCGGCACCGATCCGGTCGCGATGCAGGCGCAGATCAAGACCTGGGACGCCCTGTTCCAACTGGGCCTGCAACTGCGCAAGAAGACGCCCAAGACCGCGCTCCTGGCCGATCCCGTCAACGACATCTTCTCCCCCATGGTCGAGCAGCAGGGGCACGGGTGGTTCAACGGCGCCAAAGTGCTGATCGTGCAGAAGGCGACCCGGCCCTTGCAGATGGCGGTCAAGGCGAGCAAGATGGGGATCACCGCCAACCTCTCCGCGGGGAGCCCCGAGTGGGCCGCCGGCTTCAAGAAAAACGCGTTCGCGGCGCAATTGGCCGCCTGCTGGTCGCAGGCCAGCCTCACGCGCGATCAGCCCCAGACGATCGGCCAGTGGCGCGCGATCCACGCCCCGGGCGGGGACTACTCCCAGGGCGGCTCGTTCCTCGCGATCCCCGAGCAGAGCGGGAACAAGGACGCCGCCTGGGCGTTCGCCACGTTCATCGGCGCGGACCCGATGGGGTCAAACATCGGCTTCAAGAAAGCCGGCGGCGTCTTCCCCTCCTACATCCCCGCCTGGAAAGACCCGGTGTACGACCAGCCGTCCCCCTACTTCGGTGGGCAGCGGGTCAACCAGCTCTGGCGCGACGTCGCGACGCACGTGCCCAGCTCGAAGATCAGCCCCTACGAGCGGCAGGCGAACGATATCGTGCTGAACGAAGTGACCAACGCGCTCACGCAGGGCAAGGACCCGGTTCAGGCCATGAAGGACGCGCAGCAAGCGGTCTTGCAGCGCATCCCCGGCACCACGCTCTAAGCCGCGGCCGGCCCCGTCGCGGGCGGCGACGGGGCCGGCCGTTTCGATCCCCGCGGGACACACGACCCGGACGGCGGCCACGCCCGTCGCCCGGGTCCGCGCGACGGGCGGCGCGTAATGAGGCCGGGAGGGCCGGGCGCGGCGCCTGGACCGAGCCGCTCGTGGTCGGGGCGGCGTACACACGACGGAAAGGAGACGGCTCCGTGGCACTGATGACGCACCATGCCCTGCGGACGGGCCGGGGCCGCAAGCGCGCACTCGGGCGCGGTTTCTGGCCCTACGTGTTCATCTCGCCGTTTTTTATCTTGTTCATCATCTTCAAGCTCTTCCCCTACCTGTATGCCTTTTTTCTCAGCTTCAACCAATGGGACGGCATTAGCCCGATGCAATGGGTGGGGCTAAGCAACTATCAGCGCCTGATGAACGATACCGTCTGGTGGCAGTCGGTGGGCAACAGCGTGTGGCTGCTGGCGGCGACCAGCGTCAACCTGGTCCTGGCCCTGGCGCTGGCGTTCATCCTGAACAGTGGCCTGGTCCGGTTCAAGGAGTTCTATCGCGCCGCTTTCTTCGCGCCCATCGTCGCGTCCTCGGTGGCGGTCGCGCTCCTCTTCACCGCGCTCTTCGGCCTCCACTACGGCATCCTGAACTACGTGCTGGGCTGGGTGGGCATCGGGCCGATCGACTGGCTGGGGGACCCGCACTGGGTGAAGCCGTCCATCGCGCTCGTGGTCATCTGGCGCACCTTCGGCTGGAATACCGTCATGTACCTCGCCGGCCTGCAGAGCATCCCCACCGACCTCTACGAGGCCGCGCGCGTGGACGGCGCCCGCTGGCCGGACATCTTCCTCCGCATCACGATCCCCCTACTGCGCCCGGTGATCACGTTCACGGTCATCCTCACGATCATTGGGGGGCTGCAGTTGTTCGAGGAGCCGCTGATGCTCTGCGGCGGCACCGCGGTGTCCGCGCCGGGCTGCACCAACCTGTCTGGGTTGACCGTGATCGTCGATCTCTACAACACCGCCTTCAACTACGTGCAGTTCGGCTACGCGGCCGCGATGTCCGTGGCCCTGTTCGTGATCATCGTCGTCTTCTCGGCGGTCTACCAGCGCACGCTGGGCCGCACCACGATCGATTAGCCCCGCCGCGCCGGGGAGGAACCCCGAGCGGCGCCCCGATGGCGCCCCGATGGCGCCCCGATGGCGCCCGAGCGGCGCCCGAGCGGCGCCCGAGCGGCGCCCGAGCGGCGCCCCGATGGCGCCCGAGCGGCGCCCCGATGGCGCCCGAGCGGCGCCCCGATGGCGCCCGAGCGGCGCCCCGGCGAGAGATGCAGCAAGGAGGGATGAACGTGGCCATCACACCGACGGCGGTCCCGCCGCGGCAGGCGATGCGGCAACACGCCGAGGCGCGCCCACGCGTGCGGCGCGGCGCGCGCGACCGGCTGAACATGGCGTTCCTGTACCTGATGCTCACGGCCATCGCGCTCATCGCGATCTTCCCCTTCTGGTGGATGATTGTCGCCGCCACGCGCCGCTCGGCCACGATCCTGAACTTCCCGCCTCCGATCAGCCTCGGCGACGCCCTGGTGACGAACTACAACGAGTTGCTGCAGGGCGTGCCGATCTGGCAGGATGCGTTCAACAGCCTCCTCATCGCGAGCGTCGAGACGGTCCTGGTGTTGTTCTTCTGCTCGCTCGGCGGCTACGCGTTCGCCAAGTTCGCGTTCCGGGGTCGGGACGCCCTGTTCGGGCTCATGCTGGCGACGATGATGATCCCCAACATCCTGGGCATCATCCCGTCGTTCATGCTGTTCAGGCAGCTCGGCTGGCTCAACACCTACCTGCCGCTCATCATCCCCGACGCCACCAACGCGTTCGGCATCTTCTGGATGCGCCAGTATATCGGCAGCGCCGTCCCGAACGACCTGACGGAGGCAGCGCGCATCGACGGCGCCCACGAGTTCCGCATCTACTGGAACATCGTCCTGCCGGTGGTCACGCCCGCGCTGGCCGCGCTGGCCATCTTCACCTTCATGGGCAAGTGGAACGACTTTTTCTTCCCGCTGATCATCCTCAAGGACCCGGCGAAGTACACGCTGCCGGTGGCGCTGGCCAGCTTGCAGGGCAGCCATGGCCAGGAGATCGGGGTCCAGATGCTGGGCGCGGCCATGGCCATCCTGCCGGTCATGATCGTCTTCCTGCTCTCGGCGCGCCACTTCATGGCCGGCCTGACGGCGGGAGCGGTCAAGGGGGCGTGAGCGGGACACAGGGTCTGCAAAGGATTGTCCTGGGGGCGCGGACTGCTCGCCCGTCCCCGGTTTGATGCGGGGACGGGCGAGCGGCCCGCGCCACACGCCCCCAGAGAGCCCTCTATCCGATCCGCTAGGCCGATTATTTGCAGGTCCTGAAGCGGGGCAAGGGACAAGAGAGGAGAGGCACGACGTGGGAGTGGACGGAGCCGTCGCGCGCGCGGAGTATCCCCGCCCGCAGTTCGTGCGCCCGGACTGGCTCAACCTGAACGGCGCGTGGGAGTTCGCCTTCGACGATGCGGACGAGGGCGCGCGACAGGGCTGGCACGAGGGGCGCGCGCTGCCGCGGCGCATCGTCGTCCCCTTCCCCTACCAGAGCGCGCTCTCGGGCATCGACGACAAGGCGATCCACGAGGTCGTGTGGTATGCGCGCGCCGTCACCATCCCCCCGGCGTGGGCGGGCCGGCATGTCCTACTCCACTTCGGCGCGGTCGATTACCGTGCAACCGTCTGGCTCAACGGCCGGGACATCGGCCACAACGAGGGCGGGCACGTGCCGTTCCAGTTCGATATCACGCCCTATCTACGCGCTGGCGAGAACCGGCTCGTCGTGCGCGTGGAGGACCGTCAGGACCCGCACCAGCCGCGGGGCAAGCAGGCTGTCGATGGGCTACCGTCGGGGATCGACTACTACTGCACGACCGGGATCTGGCAGACTGTGTGGCTCGAGCCCGTGCCCGCGCTGCGCATCGACGAGTTGCGCATCACGCCGCTGGTGGAGGAGCGCGCGCTCGAGCTGCGCGTGTACCTGCACGCCCCGGCCGGGGCGTGGACGGTGGCGGTGGTGGCGCTCGACGGCGGGGTGGTGGTGGCGGGCGCGGCGCGACAGACGACGGGCGCGACGGCCCGGCTGCGGCTCCCGATCCCCCACGCCACGCTCTGGTCGCCCACAACCCCCCAGCTCTATAACCTGCGCATCCGCCTGCTGCGCGGCGATCAGGTCGTGGACGAGGTCGGGTCGTACGCCGGGCTGCGCAGCGTCGAGCTGCGGGACGGGCGCATGCTCCTGAACGGGCAGCCCACCTACCTGGCGATGGTGCTGGACCAGGGCTACTGGCCGGGGGGTCTGCTGGCTGCGCCCTCCGACGACGCCCTCCGCGCCGACGTGGAGTGGGCGAAGCGGTTGGGCTTCAACGGCGCGCGCAAGCACCAGAAGGTAGAGGACCCGCGCTGGCTCTATTGGTGCGACCGTCTGGGCCTGCTCGTGTGGGGCGAGATGCCGAACGCGCGGGCCTGGTCGCTGCGGGCGGAAGATCGCCTGGTGGCGGAATGGGAGCGCGCCGTGCGCCGCGATGACAACCACCCGTGCATCATCACCTGGGCGCCGCTGAATGAGAGCATGGGCTTTCCGGGTCTGCGCGAGGACCATCCGGGGCAGTACGCCTTTATCGAGCGCCTGGTCGCCCTCACGCGGCGCCTGGACCCGTCGCGGCCCGTCGTCGATAACGACGGCTGGGAGCACACCGACGTGACCGATATCTGCGCCATCCACGACTACACGCCGACGGCCGAGGGCCTGCGCGCGCGCTATGCGGAGACCCTGCGCGGAGGGCCGTTGCCGGCGACCCTGTGGGGCGACAAGGGCGGGGGCACGCGGCTGTTCGCGCGCGGGTCCGGCTACCACGGCCAACCCGTGATGCTGACGGAAGTGGGCGGGTTCCTGATGCGCCCCCCGCACGTGCGCGCGGCGCAACGGGACCCCCTCTACGCCTATTACGCCTCGTTCCGCACGCCGGACGAATTACTGGAGAAGTATCGCGACCTCCTGCGCGGCCTGCGCGCGCTGCCCTTCGTGGCCGGGTTCTGCTACACGCAGCTGACGGACATCGCGCAGGAAGCCAACGGCTTGCTGACTGACGACCGCCGCCCCAAGGTACCGCCGGAGCACATCGCGGCGCTCCACCACGCCCTGGTCGACGACGCCGTGCACGGCTCGACCGTTTCAGAAAAAGAATTGGATTAGCGGCCGGCGACGGCTTCGGCTCCTTTGACGCAGCAGCCCGCTTCTGCTCCGCCCACGACGAACTGCGCGACCATCTCCACTCTCACCAGTGCATGAACGAGACGGTCTCCCTGGCCGATCAACGTCGCTTATTCCAGGAGCGATGGGGCGAGGTGTGTGCGGCGCTGCAGGCCGCGTAGCAGCGATCGACCCTGGGACACGACGGGCTACTGCGCGCCCGCGCCTGTCTGTGTTCCGAGTCCTGACGCATCCCCGCCAGCGCCTCGCTCGGCGTCCTCCCGTACCCCGTCCATGGGGCGGCGCTGATCCAGCCCGTGGACGGGTTGGCGCGGTCGCCGACCGCCCTGTAGCGACCGGCGCCGTGGGCCAGGCCGTCGGGATCGGGGCACACGATGGCGTGGTCACACCGGGGGGCGTCGTCGTTAGTCAGCAGCGGGGGTGCCTGTCCCCTCTGTCTGAGCGGCGTGGGCGCGGGCCAGGGCGGCGACGACCAGCGCGTTGATCGAGGTGCGCGCCTCGAACGCCGTCCTCCGCAGCCACTCGTAGGAATCGTCGTCAAGGCGGATGTTGTACACGGCGATCTCGCCGTTCCTCGACACCCTGCCCTTCACCGTGGTGCGCCCGGCGTCCACCTCCGCCCGGTACATCATGATGGCCTCCACGACGACACTGTTCATGCGGCGCCGCGTCTGGAAGGCCTGGAGACGCAGCCACTCGTACAACGCGCGCGGGGGGCGGCAGGGAATGTAGTGCGCGCCCGGCCCATCTCCCGCAGGCGCCGCGTGATCGGGTGGTATCGGTGCTCTTATGGTAGGACTTCCTCAACTCATCATGCTCTCACGTCGTTATACCATAGTAGTCCTTAATCGCCACCATCCACCGTGCTCATGGCGTACGCAAAACACCGCTGTAGGTTTCCGCGCGACGTGCGCCCTGTTCCACTACACCTGCGCCCGTGTTCCGCCGATCCTGCGCCAACCCTACAAAACCGCCTCATCACGTGTCGCCCGTTGCGGCACGACGCGCGGATTGGCACAGGATTAGTGGAACTTTCTGCAGGATCGGCGCACCTCGCGCGGAACACGGGCGCATCTCGCGCGGAATAGCACCCCTCGCGCGCCTAGCATCGGCGCATCTCGCGTGGAAACCTACACCGTGGCCCTCTCGCGACGCCCGCCGCAGCGAGATCTCCCGCCGCTCCTCGCCCCGCCCTGAGACACTCCTAGCGGCCGCCGACGCCGTGTGACCGGGGCGCCCCCACCGCCCACGGCTCCGAGACAGGCGCGCGCCACTCCCGTGACAATCCTGTTACAGACAGGTGACACGCCCGCCTGCTATAGTAGAGACCAGGACGGCGCGTGGCCGTCGGAAGATTGCACCGTAAATGATAAATGCTAGGGGTGGCGCGGTCCCTTCCAAGCTTTCGCTCACGCGTGGAACGGGGTGCCGCGTGGGCAGGGTCACGCGGATCAACCGACGCCGCCACCCCTCGCACCTCCGGTGACGGCTGACACCAGCAGACCGTGGCCCCGAAGCGGGCAGGCACCCCGGCACACCCTGGCGCCCTCGCGCACACGCCGGGGCCGCCTGCCCTGGTTCATCCTCGCTCGCTCCCGCCGCGCCCGTCGCCCCGCCCGTCTCGCTCCCACGGATCGCAGTGATACCCCTTATGTGGGTCTGACGTGCCTAACGGTGTGGACGCGCCGCGCGCGGCGCGCTACAGGGGGCGGTGTCGGTTGTCCGGGACATGGACGCGCCGCACCACGAAACAGCGTGGCCGCCCCGTGTATCCCCCTGAGACGACGGCACGCTGGTCTCGCAGCCGGGCGACGCCAGCAGGGCCGCCGCGCCCGTGACGATCCCGGCCGCGCCGGGGACGCGCGAGAGAGGAGAGGTGCCAGAGAGCTGAGAACCCGACAGACACGAAGTGAGCCCTTGGGCTCGCTCCCCCGATCATCGCCGCCACGCGCGGGCGCGCGCGCGGGCGCGACGATCTTGCCGACACGGCACCGGCTTGCACACGAAGGGGGCGGCACCTATCGTACCGGCCCAAGCGCTAGGTATCGCCGCTCACGATGACGGTACGGCCGCTTCATTAGCGGAAACCAGGGAAGACAAGAGGGGAACAACAGATGAGCCACGGTCACGAGGGACAGACGATGACAACGATGGGATGGGACGGAGGGTCCGGGCGGACGGCAGCCCTGGTGGCGCTGCTGCTGACGCTGCTCGGCGCGGGCATGGCCGGCGGAGGGATGGTGCCCGGCGCGGGGGGGCCGCCCGTGGCGCGCGCGGAGGGCGCCGGCTGGGCCGCCGCGCCGCCGCTGCCTACCGCGCGCGTCGGCCTGGCCGCCGCCACCGGCGCCGACAGCCGCATCTACGCCTTCGGCGGCGGCAACGGCGGCGACTATCTCAGCACGGCGGAGGCGTACAATCCGGCGAGCCACACCTGGGCCGCCCTCGCGCCGCTGCCCACCCCCCGCGCCGACCTGGCCGCCGCCACCGGCGCCGACGGCCGCATCTACGCCTTCGGCGGCACCAACGCCTTCAACGGCTCCGACGGCGGCGGCGTGCTCAGCACGGCGGAGGTGTACGACCCGGCGCGCAACACCTGGGCCACCATCGCGCCGCTGCCCACCCCCCGCTCCTTTCTGGCCGCCGCGACCGGCGCCGACGGCCGCATCTACGCCCTCGGCGGCCGCAACGGCTTCGACTTTCTCAGCACGGCGGAGGTGTACGACCCGGCGCGCAACACCTGGGCCGCCCTCCCGCCGCTGCCCACCCCCCGCGCCGACCTGGCCGCCGCCACCGGCGCCGACGGCCGCATCTACGCCTTCGGCGGCCGCAACAACAACGGCGACTTTCTCAGCACGGCGGAGGTGTACGACCCGGCGCACAACACCTGGGCCGCCCTCCCGCCGCTGCCCACCCCCCGCAATGGCCTGGCCGCCGCCACGGGCGCCGACGGCCGCATCTACGCCCTCGGCGGCTTCAGCGGCTTCAAAGGCGGCGGCGATCTCAGCACGGCGGAGGTGTACGACCCGGCGCGCAACACTTGGGCCGAGATCGCGCCGCTGCCCACCCCCCGCTCCGGCCTGGCCGCTGCCACCGGCGCCGACGGCCGCATCTACGCCCTCGGTGGCCGCAACGACAACGGCGGCGTGCTCAGCACGGTGGAGACCTATCTGTCGTTGACCTCGGCCCAGCAGACGGCCACGGTCGGAGCGGCGCAGACGGCGACCGCCACGGCGCAAACAGCGGCCGCTCAGACCGCGACGGCGCTGCCGACCAGCACTAGCACCAGCACGAATACCGCGGTCCCGGCGACCAGCACCAGCACCAGCACCAGCACGAATACCGCGGTCCCGGCGACCAGCACCAGCACCAGCACCAGCACGAATACAGCGGTTCCGCCGACGCGCACGACCACGCCGACGCGCACGACCACGCCGACGCGCACGACGGCGACCACGACGGCCGTACCACCGACACACACGCCGGTAAGCACCAGCACCAGCACGGCCGTCCCAGCGACCAGCACGGCCACGGCGGTCCCCACCGCCACCGCGACGCCGGCCGCCGCACCCGCCACCGCAACACCGACGGGCACGTCCGGTCCGCCGCCGTCCTCCTGCCAGCTCTTCGTGACCCCCGTCTTCGACACGGTTGCGCGCGGCGGCGGGCAGGCGCTGCTCCTCGACGCGCCGCCGGGGTCGCCGGTCACGCTCACGGTCGCGGCGCCCTACCCGGCCGCCGCGATCCTCTTCGACGACAGCAGCCTCGGCTCCCCCGACGGCTTCGGGACTCCGCTCCGCGGGACGCGCGTCGCGGGCAGCTACCGCTACACCCTCCCGGTGGGCGCCTCGGGGCTGGCGCTGCTGGCGTTCGCGATCCCCGACACCGCGCGCCAGGGGACCGTGGCCACGCGGGTCACGGCGCAGGAGTCGTGCGGGCAGTTCAAGACGGTGGTGACCTTCGAGGTGCGCGGCACGGTGCGCGCGAGCGTTGGCGCGGCGCCGCTGCGGATCGCGCTGCCGCAGGGGGCGACCCTGCCCCGCAGCATCGACCGCTTGGTGCGGCACGGGCTGGCGCGCGGGGTGACGCAGGGGCGGGGGGCGGGGGCGCCGCGCGTCCTCGTGCTCACTGACCACGCGTACCGCGCGCCCCAGCGGCCGGCGGCCACGGCCGGCGCGCACGCCGCCGCGCGGCACAGGGCCACGGCCGCCCGGTCCACGGCGACAGCCGTGCCGCTAGGGTCCGGGCTGCGGTTCAGGATCGCGATCGAGAGGAGGTAAGTGAGCGGGCCATCGCGTCGTCGACGGGACCGTCGAGACAGCTAGGAAATAGGGCATGTCCGCGGCCGGGGCCGCTGGTCCGGTGACCGGCGGCCCGGCCACGCACCCTGGGATCGTCGCCGGCTCGCCTGCTCTCGGGGCCAACCGTCGCAGAGCTTGGACTCGGTCACGCGCTTGTCTGACTCCTGGTGTAAGATCCCATAGTTTCTGCGCCCCGTCCCACAGTTCCTGCTGTAAGACGTCAAGGTTTTTGAGCCAAACCGCACAGTTGCTGTGTAAGGCGTCAAATTAGATGAGCCAAACGTCACAGTAGGTGCGCCAGTTGCGTCACAGTAGATGAGCCATCCTCCACCTCACCCCTTGTCGTCCTCCCATGCCCCTCTTTTTGAGTGTGGATGTGCCTCTCCCTCCCTCCTCTGATGCCCGCGCCTCACCACACGTTCCGTGCGGATCGGCACACCTAATCTGACGTTTCTGCAGGATCGGCGCACCTAATCTGACGTTTTCGGCGCACTTGATGTGACGTTCCGCGCCGCCGTACGTGTGAAACCCGCGCACCTAATCTGACGTCTTACACCTCACGCCGGCAACAGGTGTCCCCTCATCTCCCGCTCCCCATCGGCAACAGGTGTCCCCTCATCTAGCAGACAGCAGCCCGCCGGCCGCGGCGCCGGTGGGCCAGAGCGTGGAGCCCTGGCTACCCCCCCCCGCTTAGGGCGCGCCCCAGCTCGCCCCGTCTGCAGGCGCCGCCCAGCGCGCCGCCACGGCCGCCGTTTTGCCCCTGTTTTACCCCGTTTTACCCTTGTTATTGGACTTACGTAGGTGCTATAATGAGGGCGTAGGGGCGCTCGGACCCCTCCCCACGGCCACGCAGCAGTACAGGAGCTTCACGACATGACACGGCACGAGCGACGACGCCAGAGCAAGGCCACCGCCCGCGCGGCCACCATCCGCCGGACAGGCACGTATACCTTCGAGATCGACAGCCGCACCCGCCCCGGCCACACCCACATCATCGACGCGCTGCGCCTCACGTGCAGTTGTGAGGCCGGCCAGCAGGGCATGCGCTGCTGGGCGCTCGCCCTCGCCCTCATGACGGAGCAGGGCTACCGCGCCATCACCCCCAAGCGCGCGCGTACCACGCCGACGCCGCACGCCCTCGCGCTCACCCGGCCCGCTGGTGCCGCCGCCCTGCTGGAAGCCGTCGGGGCCTAGCCACCCCACAAAAAAAGTGGGCGGGGGCCTTCACTCCCCGCCCACTTAAACAGACCACGGAAAGGATACATCGAGATGACCACCCAAGCCATTCCCGCTCCCCACGTCGCGGCCAGCATTCCCAGTATACCCCCCCGCCCCGCCGGCGCCCTCGACGACGGCGACGTGTCCGTGACCGCCACTTTCCGCCCCTGCTCCCCCATCGGGAGCACCGAGGTTGTCACGTCCCTAGACCCCCTGGACGATGCCGCCGTGCTCACCCTCCTGGACGCGACGATTACCCGCCTGACCATCTACCGCGACGCCTACCAGCAGGCCATGACCGAGGACACGGCCACCGTCCCGCCGCTCCCCCTGCCCGTCCCCTGGTACGCCTGGTAGCGCGCCCCGAGGGCTGGCATCCCCGCCAGCCCTCCCCCCCTCAGTCGATGGAGTGATGACCGATGACCACCGAAACCACCGAGACCCGCGCCAACCCCACCGCCGACAACCTCGCCAAGATTGACCAGTGGATGCAGCGCCTCGCCGACGAGACCGACCAGGCCGCGCAGAGCGCCGAACTCACGCGCTACCTCACCACCCTCTCGCGCTTCTACACCTACAGCGCCCACAATTGCGCCCTCATCGCCATGCAGCGCCCCACCGCGACCCGTGTGGCCGGCTACCGCGCCTGGCAGGGGATGGGCCGCCAGGTTGTGAAGGGCGCCAAGGGGATCGCCATCCTGTGCCCCGCCCCCATCAAGGGCAAGACTGACGCGGGCGACGACGCCGTGATCGCCCTGAGATTCCGCACCGGATACGTGTTCGATCAGGCTGATACCGAGGGCGCGGACCTTCCCGCGCTGACCATTCACGCCGTCGAGGGCGAGCGGTACACGGCCCTGCTCCGTCAGCTTATCGCGATCGCCGAGCGCGGCGGCCTGCGCGTCACGTTCAAGGATCGCCTCCTGTGGGACGCCAACGGCGTCAGCTACGGGGACGGCCGCATCGACCTCAAGCAGGGCAACCCGGCCGGCAACCTCTGCAAGACACTGTGCCACGAGATCGCGCACGAACGCCTGCACCGCGCCGAGGAGCGCCGCACCTTCAGCACCCAACAGGTCGAGTGCCAGGCCGAAAGCGTCGCGTACTGCCTCTGCGCCGCGCTCTCGATCCCCTGCCCGAACTCGCCGACCTACCTCGCGTTGTACAAGGTCTCGCGCGCCACGCTCGCGGCGAACTTAGACGCCATCCGGGTCGGCGTCGCCGCCCTCATGGAGGAGATCGCGCCCGCGCTCGACGCCGCGCGCGCCGCCTAATCCCCTGGGGGAGGGGTGCCACACCGCGCCCCTCCTCCCGCTGCGCCACACACCCAACGACCGCGCTAGGATGGGCGCATAGTCCCCATTTTGCGCTTGCTATTGGACGTGCGCAAGTGCTATACTATGGGTGTAGGGACAAAGAAGCGGGCTGCCCCCTCCGACCAAGAGTTCTGGGCAGCCCGCCAGCAGACCCCCTACGCAGGTTAGCTAGGCGAGGGAAATCGCTCTCCCCCGCCCGCCTCCAAAACCGGACGTGCCACTTTCATGGCATCCGGCTCCTCAGTATCTGGCTACATCGCAAGTGCTGCGGTTGCACTCATCATCTT
>JAABUX010006653.1_pt1 | contig 13745 bp, 17 predicted proteins | sample 5561851 | NCBI WGS metagenome assembly JAABUX01 (sample SAMN10711883, study PRJNA513361) | rock metagenome | isolation source: Antarctica rocks | place: Antarctica: Victoria Land, Richard Nunatak red sandstone | collected 2016-01-03 | reverse complement strand
CTCACCCGGCTCCAACCAAGCGCCGCCACGGCCGTCGGGCACGTGGCAGATGCGGTGCGGCGTGCCGTCGATGGGCACGACGGCGCCATCGGCGAGCAGGATTGGGTCCGGCAGGCGGGCCAGGCGTTCGGCGACCCAGACGGCGTTGTCCCGCAGCAGCGCCATGCCCGCCGCCTGGGCGGCGCGGGGCGGCAAGGTCACGACCACGCTGCCGGCCCTGGCGTCGATGCGCAGGCTGATCTTACGGGCGCGGGCGCTGCGGCGCCAAAGCACCTGGGCCGGCCCGGTGGAGAGGGTGAGCGTCTCGTGGTTCAAAAGGAGCATGGCGGCAGGATGCGGCTCCGGGGGCCGCCGGGCAATCGCGGACTTGTTACGGTTCTGAGCCTGGAGCGGCGCCGTTCAGATCGGACGCAGGAACAGGCCGATGGTCAAGGCGACGCCCACCATGACAATCCCGATGCGCAGCGTCCGCTCAGGCACGCGCTGCAGCAGCCAGGCGCCCGTCAGCCCGCCGAGGATCGCCGCCACGCAGACGATGGCGGCCGGCCCCCAATGCACGTCGGGCGACCACAGGAACACCAGCAGCGCCGAGAGGTTCATGACCGCCGCCAGCACGTTCTTCGTCGCCCCCGCCGCCCGGACCGCGAGACCCGCCGTCGTCAGCGCTGCCAGCATCAAGAAGCCGATGCCGCCGCCGAAATAGCCGCCATAGACGGAGATCAGGAACTGCAGGAACCCGGCGGGGAGCGTGCCCATGCGGCGCGCACCGGCGGCCGGGCGCCGCAGGAAGCTGCCCCACGCGAACACGGCGGTCGCGAACATCACCAACCAGGGCACCAGGCGGGCAAAAAAGGCCGCAGGCGTGGCAAGCAGCAACACCGCGCCCACTGCGCCGCCCGCCAGGCTCACGGCGCACAGTGCCCGGAACGACAGGCCGGGCGTGCCCTTCACGAAGCGGCGCCCGGCCCATCCTGACAACACCTGCCCTGGGAACAATGCGACCGTGGACGTGACGTTGGCCGCCCGCGGGTCGAGCCCGGCGAGCAGCAGGGCCGGAAGGGTGACGAAGGACCCGCCGCCCGCCAGCGCGTTCTGCGCACCGGCCAGCAACGACGCGACGAACAGGACGGCAAGGCTGGTCTCATGCGGCATCAGGGCACCATGCCTGCGCGCCGCACTCTGCTCAATGAGGACGGGCCTATCATACGGAGGCGTGCGCTGGGCCGGAGGGCCAGGGTGCGCACATTGAGAAACGCTTGGCGCGGACGCCCAGGCGGCCCTGGCAGGTCAGGCAGCCTGGCTGAACACGAGCCGCCGCCGCCGCGCCCGTTGCACCGGCAGGGCGGCGTAAACGTCCTTCACCGCCTCGGTGATGGTCACGCCCGCCAGCCTGGGCACGATCCGCCGGCCGCCGTGCTCCCAAATCGGCGCGCTGCGGAGCATGATCCGCAGGTTGGCGGGCGGCAGGTAGAGCGCGGCGTCCCGCTGTTCGACACGGAACATGCTGGCGGCCAGCAGGCGGCCGACCTGGCCCGGCGAGTAGGGCTGGCCATGGCCGAACGGCGTGCTCTCGACATGCGCCCACAGGCCCACGCGGTTCGGCGCCACCACCAGCAGGCGGCCATCGTCCTTCAGCACGCGCCAAACCTCGCGCAGCATGCCGCGGGCATTCTCGGCGGCCTCCAGGCCATGCACCAGCAGGATGCGGTCGAAGCAAAGGTCGGGGAAGGGCAGGCTGTCCTCCTCGACCGTGCTGGTGAGGTTGGGGCTGCCGGCCGGCCACCGGGCCACGCCGACCTGCGCCGGGGTGGCGGCGATGCAGCGCGCGGCGCTTTCCCGCCAGTGCCGCAGGTAGGGCGCCGTGTAGCCCAGGCCCAGCACGGAGCAGCCGGCCAAATCCGGCCAAGCCAACGCAAGCCGGTTCCGGATCAAACGGGACGCCACCGCGCCACGGGCCGTCGCATAGAATTCCGCCGCGGTGTGCGCGTCTGCCGTCATTGCGCCTCTATAGCACGGCGCCCGCCCTGCGCTGCTCCCTCCCATCCAGAATCCTCGCGCTTGCTCTGGCCCGCCAGGTGCGACACGGTGCGCCCATCTCAAGCGGAGCTCCGAATGCCCCTGTCCGCCCACGCCGTGCCGATCCTGTCCGACAACTACGCCTGGTTGCTGCAGGACGAGGCCACCGGCATGACCGCCTTCGTCGACCCAGCCGACGCAGACGCCTGCGTTGCGGCGATCGACGCAGCCGGCGGCCGTCTGGACATGGTGCTGCTCACCCACCACCACGGCGATCATGTGGCCGGCACCGACGCCGTCCGCGCCCGCTACGGCTGCCCGGTGGTCGGCGCGGCGGCCGACGCGGGACGCCTGCCGCGGCTGGACCGCGCCGTGGCCGAGGGCGACACCGTGGCGCTGGGCGACAGCACCCTCCGGGTTATCGACACGCCGGGCCACACGGTGGGCCACATCGCCTTCTTTGGCGGCGACAACCATGTGCTGATCTGCGGCGACACGCTGTTCAGCCTGGGTTGTGGCCGTCTGCTGGAGGGCACCGCCGCCGACATGCACGCGAGCCTGCGCAAGCTCGCCGCCCTGCCGCCGGACACGCTGGTCTGCTGCGGCCACGAGTACACCCAGAGCAACGCACGCTTCGCCGTGCATGCCGACCCCGGCAACGCGGCGTTGCGCGCCCGTGCCGCACAGGTGGACCGCCTGCGCGCCGAGGGGAGGCCGACCATCCCGAGCCGCCTCTCGGACGAACTCGCGGAGAACCCGTTCCTGCGGGCGCCCGATGTCGCGGCCCTGGCCAGCCTGCGCTCGCAGAAGGACACCTTCCGGTGAAGTTGTACTATTCCGCCACGAGCCCCTACGTCCGCAAGGTCATCGCCTGCGCCATCGCCTGCGGCACCTTGGACCAGATCACCCGGATCGAGACCAACCCGCACGAGTCGCCGCCCGACCTGCTGGCGGCCAACCCTTTGTCCAAGGTGCCGTGCCTTGTGACCCAGGACGGGGTCGCGCTGTTCGACAGCCCCGTCATCTGCGAGTACCTGGACGCCGTGGGCGGTGGTTCGCTGTTCCCGCCGCCCGGCCCGGCCCGCTGGCGTGCGCTCAAGCGGCAGGCGGTCGGCGACGGCATCATGGACGCGGCCGTGCTGCGCCGCGGGGACATGGCCCGCCCGCGGGAGGCCGCGCGCGACGCCGCCATGGCTCGGCAGCAGGCCGCGATCGTCCGCGCGCTCGACCTGTTGCAGGCCGATCCTCCGGCCAACCACCTGGATATCGGCTCCATCGCCGTCGCCTGTGCCCTCGGCTACCTGGACCATCGTTTCGCCGACGATCCCTGGCGCGACGGCCGCGGCAAGCTCGCGCAGTGGTACGCCGCCATGGAGCAGCGGCCCGAGATTGCCCAGTCGGCGCCGCGCTGACCCTATGGTCGCTGACTCTGGGGCCGCACTGACTCCGGGGCCGCGCTGACCCTACGAACGGTCCGCCGGCAGCCCAAGCGCCATGTACAGCCGTTCGCTCGGCGGCCAGGCGTTCATGACGTCGCCGCGCCAGGCCACGGCTGCCCAAACCAGCCCGGCTACCGCCGCGATGCTCACGGCCCAACTGGCGATGAGCGCAGGCCCTGCCGCTGCGGCCAGGTTGAGCCCGTCACGGATCGGCGTCCGCTTGCCGGCCGGCGGCGCATCCTGCATAAGCAGCGCTGGCTGGAAAACGACCGTCGGTTCGGGGCCAGGCGCGGGCAAGGGCTGCTTGGCCGGCTTGGCGGCCTGCATCACCACCGTTGGTTCGGACTCGGCCGCTGACTCGGGACCGGCGAGCGGCATCCAATCCGTGCCGCACCGGGCGCAGCGCACGGCTTGGCCCGGCATCAGCCGCAGTTCCGGCACCTCAAAGGCCGCAGAGCAGGACGGGCAGACGATCCTCATGGGATTGTGTTACTCCCCGGCCCCGGATGCGAACAAGGCCCATAGGCCAGCCGGAACGCAGGCGGCAAATGGTGGCGCGACAGGGCGGAAGGAGCGCGGCGCATGGTGCGCCTGGATGGGGTCGGCCTGGAGTACGGACAGGCTCACGGTGCCAATGCGGTGCTGCATGGGCTGTCGTTCAGCATCCCGGAAGGCGGGTTCCGCTGGCTGCTCGGCCCCTCCGGCGCGGGGAAAACCAGCCTGCTCCGGCTGTTGCACCTGGCGGTGCGCCCCACCTACGGCCGGCTGGCCCTGCTCGGCGAGGACATCGGCACGGTGGGACGCCCACGCTTGCCGGTGCTGCGCCGGCGGATCGGCATGGTGTTCCAGGACTTCCGCCTGCTGCCGCATCTGTCGGCCTTCGACAACGTCGCGCTGCCGCTGCGGCTCGCCGGCCGGCCCGAGGGCCAAATCCGCGTCGACGCGGTTGAGTTGCTGAGCTGGGTCGGCCTGTCGAAGAAGCTGCAATCCCGCCCTGCCGAGCTGTCCGGCGGCGAGCAGCAGCGGGTCGCCATCGCCCGCGCCGTCGTTGCCCGGCCGCTGCTGCTGCTGGCCGACGAACCCACCGGCAACCTCGACGAACTGCAAGCCGAACGCCTGATGCAGTTGCTGCACGAGATGAACCGGCTGGGCACCACCGTCGTGGTCGCGACGCACAACGCGGCGCTGGTCGGGCGGCATCCGGCCCACACGCTGCGGCTCAGCGACGGCCACCTGGTCCGCGATGACTAGCGTCAAGCCCTTGGACAAGCGGACGGCGGCGTTGCTGCGCCCGGCCCGCTTCGACGACCTCGGGCTGCGGCGGGCCTTGTCCGACCGGCTGCTGCCGTCGCTGGTGGCGGCGATGGCGTTCCTGGCGGCGCTGGCGCTGGCGGGCGCCGTGGCCGCGAGCGCCCTGGCGCAGCATTGGCAGCAAGGGGCGGGGTCGGTGCTCACGGTCCAGGTGCCGCAGCCCGTGGCGGCGGCTGCGGACGGCGGCGGAGCGCGGCTGGACCGGGTGCTGGCGCTGCTCCGCGGCGCTCCCGGCGTCGCGTCGGCGCGTGCGCTCAGCGACGACGAGCTTGCCGCCCTGCTGCGCCCATGGCTCGGCAGCGGGTCCGGCCGCATCGCGCTGCCGTTGCCCGCCGTCGTCGAGGTGCGGCTGTCAAATCCCGGCCTGGACACCGCACGGCTCACGGCCCGCGTGGCGGCGGCGGCGCCGGGCACGCTGCTGGAGAGCCATGACATCTGGATGCGCCGCCTTGCGGTGCTCGCCCGCAGCCTGCAAGCCTGTGCCGGGGTGGCGCTGGCGGTGGTGGCGTTCGTGGCCGTCGCGGTCGTGGCTGTCGCCACCCGCGCGGGGCTGGCGGCACGGCGGGACGCCATCGAGATCGTGCACGGCCTGGGCGCCACGGACAGCTACATCGCCGGGCGGTTCGCGGACCGGGCCACGCTGCTGGCAACGGCCGGAGCCGGGGCCGGCGCGTTGGCCGCGTTGCCGGTGCTGCTCGGCTTGGCTGGGCTCGCGGCGCCTTTTGCCGGCCAACCCGAGCGGACCAGGGCCGCGGACCTCGCCACCGCACTGCCGCCGGAGCTATGGCTGTTTCTGCCGGCGTTGCCGGTCGTGGCGGCGGCGATCGGCTGGCTGACCGCGCAGGGCACCGTCCGCTGGTGGCTGCGGCGGCTGCCGTGACTGGACCACGCTGGCGGCGACGGTCACGGTGGGGCCTGGCACGGTGGGGCCTGGCACGGTGGGGCCTGGCACGGTGGGGCCTGGTGGCGGCGGGCGCTGTGCTGCTCGGCGCCGGAGCGGTTTGGGGGATGGGGTTTGCGATGTTCAACAACGCCGCGTGGCAGCCGTGCGAAGCGCCAGGGGCCGCGGACGCGATCGTCGTGCTGACCGGCGGGGTGGACCGGATCGAGGCGGCGCTTCGGCTGCTGGCGGAGGGGCGTGCGCCGCTGCTGCTGGTTTCGGGCGTGGCGGGCGGGACGGACCTGGCCGACCTCAACCGCCGGGTGCCGCTCGACGCCGAACAGGCGGGCCGGGTGACGTTGGGCCGCGTCGCCCGCAGCACTGCCGGCAACGCGGCCGAAACCGCGCTGTGGTCGCAGGCGCACGGCATAAGGCGGCTGATCGTCGTGACGGCGGGCTACCATATGCCGCGGGCGCTGCTGGAACTCCACGACGCCCTGCCGGACGTGCTGCTGCTCCCGGCGCCGGTGCAGTCCCCGGCGGTGCGCGACGCCACGCGGGTCCGTACGCTGGCCGCCGAGTATGACAAGCTGCTGGCGGTCCGGCTCGGCCTGGCCCGGCTGCTGCGCAACGGTGACGCATCATGACCTGGCTGCGGTCCCTGCTGTTCAACGTCTGGTTCTTCGCCGCCACGCTGGGAATGGGGCTGCTCGGCGTGCCGGTCCGCTGGTTCGCCCGCCGGCATGCGCTGTGGGTGGCGCAAAGTTGGGCCGGGCTGGTGCTCGATGGCGCTGCGGCGCTGTGCGGCATCCGCGTTGTCGTGCTGGGGCGGGAACACCTGCCGACACAAGGCGCGGCGCTGATCGCGTCGCAGCACCAATCAGCCTTCGACACGCTGATCTGGCTCCGCCTGGTGCCGCGCGTGGCCTATGTGTTCAAGGCGGAGCTGGCGCGCATCCCGCTGTTCGGCTCGCTTCTGGTGCCGGCGGGGCAGATTCCCGTGGACCGCGGCGCCTCGTTCAGCGCGGTCCGCAGCCTATTGCGCGGCGCCGACCGCGCGAAGGCGGACGGACGGCAGATCGTGATTTTTCCGGAGGGCACGCGGGTCGAGCCAGGGGTGGAGGCCGAACTGCGGCCCGGCATCGCCGCGCTCGCAGCGCGGACCGGGTTGCCGGTCATTCCCGTGGCGACCGATTCTGGCCTGCTCTGGGGCCGGCGGGCGTTCCGCAAAAGGCCGGGTGTGATCCACATCGTTGTCGGGCCGCCAATCCCAGCGGGATTGCCGCAAGCGAAGCTAATCGCGACCTTGCGGGAGCGTTGGCGCGAAGCGGAAGCGGTGGCTGGCCTTGTGGACAAGTCTGTGCATAAGGTGGGAGCGGCGCTGCCTGATTGAGTCTGTTTGCGGCGTAACAGGCTCAATTATCACAGATTTATGTCAGTCATATGGCGCCCGGAGGTGGCCGTGACGACACTAGGCAGCAATTTGTTGCTGCAATGCACTGATAGCGAACAAGAAGTGAAGCATGTCGACGAGCGAGTCGGCACATCGTTTCTAAATCGACCAAATGTCTTGCTGGCTTGTTTGCCAGGCTCTGCTGCTGTGGATGAACCGTCGCCTTTTCAAATTCAGGGCGACCTATCAACCTTCTTGCATCATGAAACATCCGGAGTTTCTGATGTCGCGCGGGGTCGCTTGACTATGGCCAACAAGACATCTGGGGCCAACAAGACATCTGGGGCCAACAAAACATCTGGCCTATCTGTCCCAGGGGCGACCGGGGCACGCCAGCACTCACGTCAAACGGGTATTGGTCACGACCGACGGATTGAAACGAGTCTTGCCTTCAGCCATTAGGGTCAGCATATCGCCGCGTGGGCAAGGTCGAGCTCCATCCTCAGTGCTAACCTGTCGGCTCCCCCGGCCCTGACGAGTCGGCGGTCGACTGCGCAGCCAGCGCCCGCGCCATCTGGCTCAGCGCTTCCTGATGCTTGTGGTTGTCAATCGCAGCGAAATTGCGGGCCAGCTCCAGGCACATGCGTTGCCGGTGCGAAAGCTCCGTCGCCGGCATTTCACTGTCCAGGCCCTCAAAGAACCAGCTCACCGGCACGTTCAGCACCAATGCGATCTCATACAAGCGTCCAGCCGAAATCCGGTTCAGGCCACGCTCGTACTTGTGGGCCTGTTGATAGGTGACGCCGATCATCTGCGCGAGCTGCTGCTGCGACAGCCCCAACATTACCCGGCGCTCACGAATGCGGGCTCCTGCATGGTGGTCCGCAATGCTTGCTCGTGCCGGCACGGCGCTGGAGGAGGCTACCTCATCGTCACTCGGGACGTTCTCTCGACTCTGTTTGGCACTCACGAAATTCGCCCCGCGATCTGGTAATCCCACACTTACACCTATTCGAGCGAAAGCTGCATCACGATACTCACCTAAAGCGTCAAAACACCGTTACTTCTACCTTGACTGAAGTCGAAAGGTTAAACGTCAGCCACTCAGACCGGCGTATTCTTCGTCTTGGCGGTGCGTTCCCGCCGTACCGTGCGCAGCGGCGCGGCTGGCGGCTCAGCAACAACGTTTGGCTCGGCAATCGGCAACTCGCCAACCGGCGCGGTTGGCGCAGCCGGCGCGTGCGCCAGCACCGTTTCGGCGCGGGCGACCGCAAGCTGCGTACGCAGGCTTTCGATCTCGCGCTGCATCCGTTCCATCTCGTGCTGGTCGTTGCCGTGCCCGACTTGCTGCGGCGGGCCAGGCAGCGGTCCAGGCGGCGGCGGGGCGTCAGCGCCCGGCTGCGCCTCCTGGCCCGGCGGCAACGGCTCGCTGCCGCGGTGAAAGGGGTTGAACATGCTCATCGCGCGCTCGATCATCGCCACGTTCTGCCGGCTCATCTCCTCCACGCCCACCGGAAGGAACGGGCTGAACGTTTGCTGCACCACCTGGCGCAACTGCTGCTGCTGGCGCGCGAAGGTCGACATCGCCTGTTCGAGGTAGCGCGGCACCACGCCCTGCAAGCTGCCGCCGTAGAAGCCGATCAATTGGCGCAGGAACGCTGTCGGCAGCATCGAGGTGCCCTTGCTCTCCTCCTCGACGATGATCTGCGTCAATACGCCGCGGGTGATGTCCTCCCCGGACTTCGCGTCGTAGACCACGAAATCGCGGCCGGCGCGGATCATGTCGGCGAGGTTGTCGAGGGTGATGTAGCTGGACGTCTCGGTGTTGTACAGCCGGCGGTTGGCGTATTTCTTCACGACGACCGGCGGCTGCGGCGTTGGCGCCGGGCTGGACGTCTCCGAACCAGAGGGCAGGTAGTTCGGAAGGGCGGATTGGGGCATAGGGTCCTCGGCTGCAACATTGACGCGAGTGTATCACGCGGCTGCAGCATTGGGCGAATTTACAGATTGCGCCTATTAGTAGGACAGCGTGGGCAGTAGGACAGAATGGGCAGCGCAGATGGCAAACCACCCCGCCGAACCGGCCGACGCGGCGCTCGTGGCCGACTGGACCACGATTTGGCAAAGCGAGTGGGCCGCCATCGCCGTCGACCAGGAGGTGTCCGAAGCATCGCAGCGCATGGCCACGTTGTGGGCCGGCCAGGCCCAGGCCGCCGTCGAGCGGCTTGCTGCTGATGCTGCGGCGGACCAACGGCCCTGGGCCGCTTCGCCGGCGCGGACCCCGCCCGTTGCTGATGCACCTGATGCCGGCCTCGGCGACCGCGCCGAACCCGTCCCACGGCCCGCCCCCGGTCCCTGCCGGCCTTGATCCCGAGCTGATCGCGGGCATCGCCGCCTACCGCCGGCACCCTTGGCAGCGCGACCTGCCGGACCCGCCCAGCGTTTGGCAGGAGGGCGGATCGGCGCTGCTCGACTACGGCAGTGCGGCGGACCCGGCTGTCCTGTTCGTGCCGAGCCTGGTCAACCGTGCCTATGTGCTCGACATCGCGCCGGGCCGGTCGATGACGCGGTGGCTGGCCGGGCAGGGCATGCGCCCGCTGCTGCTCGATTGGGGCTGGCCCGGACCGCTGGAGCGCGGGTTCAGCCTCACCGACTACATCGCCGGGCGGCTGGAGCGGGCGGTGCTGGCGGTGGGGCGGCCGGTCGTGCTGGCCGGCTACTGCATGGGCGGGCTGCTGACCTTGGCGGCGGCGCTGCGCCGGCCCGACCTGGTGCGTGCGCTGGCGCTGCTGGCGACGCCGTGGGACTTCCATGCCGTCGACGCGGCGCAGGCCGTGCGCCTCGGCGCGGCGCTGCCGGCCTTCGAGCCGATGCTGGCGGCGACGGGCGCCCTCTCCGTCGACACCTTGCAGGCGCTATTCGCCCTGCCGGACGCCGGGGGCATCTCCAGGAAGTACCGCGCGTTCGGCCAAATGGACCAGGCCAGCCCCGCCGCCTCTATGTTCGTGGCGTTGGAGGATTGGCTGAACGACGGGGTGCCGCTCGCCGCCCCCGTCGCGCGGGAAACGCTGGCGGGATGGTACGGCGGCAACACGACAGGCCATGGCGCATGGCGCGTCGCTGGCGCGGCCGTCGATCCCAGCGCGTTGGCGATGCCGTGCTTCGTGGCGGCGCCGGCCAGGGACCGCATTGTCCCGCCGGAGAGCGCGCTGCCGTTGGCGCGGCTGGTTCCGGGCGCAGTGTTGCACCGCCCGCCTGCCGGGCATATCGGGATGGCCGCCGGCCCACGGGCCCAGTCAGTGCTGTGGGAGCCGTTGCTGGGCTGGTTGCGCGGGCTTTGATCGCCTATCTCTGATGCAACCAAGGGAGAAAAAACCAATGGAAGACGTAGTCATCGTATCCGCCGCCCGCACCCCCGTCGGCAGCTTCAACGGGGCCTTCGCCTCCGTTCCCGCCCATGTGCTGGGGACCGTCGCCCTGCAGGCGGCGATGCAGCGCATCGGCATGGACCCGGCTGACGTGGACGAGGTGATCTTGGGCCAGGTGCTGACGGCCGCGCAGGGCCAGAACCCCGCCCGCCAGGCCGCCCGCGCCGCCGGCATTCCGGACGACAAGACCGCGTTCGGCATCAACCAGGTTTGCGGCTCGGGCCTGCGCACCGTGGCGCTGGCGGCGCAGCAAATCCGCACCGGCGAGAGCGCCATCGTCGTGGCCGGCGGGCAGGAGAGCATGAGCCAGTCCGCCCACGCCGCCTACCTACGCGCCGGGACCAAGATGGGCGACCTCGGGCTGATTGACACCATGATCAAGGACGGGCTGTGGGACGCCTTCAACGGCTACCACATGGGCAGCACGGCCGAGAACGTGGCGACCGCGTTCCAGATCACCCGTGCCCAGCAGGACGAGTTCGCGGCCGGAAGCCAGCAGAAGGCCTCGGCCGCGCAGAAGTCCGGGCGGTTCAAGGACGAGATCGCGCCGGTGACGATCAAGGGCCGCAAGGGCGACGTCGTCGTGGCCGACGACGAGTACATCCGCCACGACAGCACGCCCGAGCTGATGGCGAAGCTGCGCCCGGCGTTCTCGAAGGACGGCACCGTGACGGCCGGCAACGCCAGCGGCATCAACGACGGCGCTGCGGCCCTGGTCGTGATGTCCGGAGCCGAAGCCGCGCGCCGCGGCCTCACGCCGCTCGCCCGCATCGCGAGCTTCGCCACCGCCGGCGTCGACCCGGCGGTGATGGGCACCGGCCCGATCCCCTCCAGCCGCAAGGCGCTGCAACGGGCAGGCTGGACCGCGGCCGACCTCGACCTCATCGAAGCCAACGAGGCCTTCGCTGCCCAAGCCTGCGCCGTGAACAAGGACATGGGCTGGGACATGGGTAAAGTGAATGTGAACGGCGGCGCCATCGCCATTGGGCACCCGATTGGCGCCTCAGGCGCCCGCGTGTTGGTGACGCTGCTGCACGAGATGCAGAAGCGCGACGCGAAGAAGGGCCTGGCAACGCTGTGCATCGGCGGCGGCATGGGTGTCGCCATGTGCGTGGAACGTTAGGGGCTTTAGCTTAGTACTCTAAGTCTAGCACTTTCCTGGCAAAGCGGTGATTATGGCGCCGCTTAAGCCAGGGGAGGACAAGCAATGGCACGAGTCGCACTCGTAACGGGTGGAACGCGCGGGATCGGGGCGGCCATTAGCGTGGCGCTGAAGGCTGCCGGGCGGACGGTGGTCGCGAGCTACGCCGGCAATGACGCCGCCGCCACCGCGTTCACGAACGAGACCGGGATCCCGCATATCAAGTTCGACGCGGGCGACTACGCCGCCTGCGAAGCGGCGGTCGCCAAGATCAGCGCCGAGCATGGCGCGATCGAAATCCTGGTGAACAACGCTGGGATCACCCGCGACACCACTATGGCCCGTATGACCCGCGACATGTGGGACGCGGTGCTGGATACCAACCTCGGAAGCTGCTTCAACCTGTGCAAGCTGACGTTCGACGGCATGCGCGCGGCGAAGTTCGGCCGGGTGGTGAACATCGGCAGCGTCAATGGGCAGGCGGGGCAGTATGGCCAGGTGAACTATGCCGCGGCCAAGTCGGGCATCCATGGTTTCACCAAGGCGCTGGCGCAGGAGGGCGCGCGGTTCAGCATCACGGTGAACGCGATTGCGCCGGGCTATGTCGATACCGAGATGGTGCGCGCGGTGCCGCCGGACGTGTTGACGAAGATCGTCGCGCGCATTCCGATGGGCCGGCTGGGGCACGCCGAGGACATCGCCCGCGGGGTGGTGTTCCTGACAGCGGACGACGCCGATTTCATCACGGGTTCGACGCTGTCGATCAACGGCGGGCAGCATATGTACTAGGGCCGACTTCAGGCCCCGGCTTTGGGCGCGGTTTCGGCTGCGACCCTGGCCGGGTGCGGCGCGATTGGGCTTTGGGCCTTTCTGGCTTTGCTTTCGCGCGCCGCGTCCGAGGTTCCGCCGTTGCAGTTGACCGCGACCAGCTTCGCCGTTTCGGCGTTGCTGGGCGCTGCGTGGCTGGCCGGGCGGGGGCGGCTCATTGAGCTTTGGCAGCCGCCGTTGGCGTGGCTGCATGGGGTTGGCGGGCTGTTTGGCTTTCATGCGCTGTATTTCGCCTCGCTCGCCCGTGCGCCGGCTGCGACGGCGAACCTGATCAACTACACTTAGCCGTTGCTGCTGGTGCTGCTGTCGGCCGCCGTGCTGCGGATGCGGCTCACCTGGCGGCATGTGTTGGGCACTGCCCTGGCACTGTTGGGGTGCGCGGCACTGCTCAGCGGGAAAGCGGCATTCCCGGCGGGCGCGATGGTCGGCTACGGCCTGGCTGCCGCCAGCGCCGTGGTGTGGGCGCTCTACTCCGTGCTGGCCCGGCGCTTTGCGCAGGTGCCCTCCGGTGCGGTCGTCGGCTTCTGCGGCATGACGGCGGTGCTGGCCGCGGCTTTGCACGGCATGACCGGCACGTGGGTCACGCCGGGCCTGTTGGCGTGGGTGGCCATGATCGCGATGGGGATCGGGCCGGTCGGCGCCGCCTTTGCCCTATGGGACGTCGGCATGAAACGCGGCGATCCGCGCTTGCTTGGAACCCTTGCATTCGCAACGCCGGTGCTGTCGACGTTGCTGCTGACCGTGGCCGGGCTTGCGCCGTTCACGGCTGTAACCATGCTGGCGTCGGTTTTGGTCGCCGTCGGCGGCTGTATTGCGGCGCAGGGAACCCGGACTGAAATTCTGATCGACTGACTGATACTTTGTCCCTTCTCACGCTAGCCCTTGTTCGTTCGGAAAAGGCTTGCACTTAAACCCTCGTAAATTCAGAACATATCAAAAACTGTGGGCGAGGCCGATGATGCCGGAACAAGGAGGCTGGGTTTATCAGGGGCGGCAATACCACATGTGGTTCGGCCATGGCACCAAGCCGCAGGATGAAACGCCGGACAGCGGGAAGGACGCCCTGGGCAGTCTCGACCAGCGCATCCGTATGTTGGGCCCCACCGCCATTGCCGGCCTGCCCCAGTCCAAGCGTTACCATGCCGCGGCATCCTTCAGCGACCTAGCCCTAGACCGGCCAGCGATTCTAAATGGCCATTGAGGGGCTCACCACCCATCAGTTTTAGCCCAAGTGGTTGACGGCCAGACCTGTGGTGTGATGAAGGCCCGTTTCCGAATGGGTCGGGTGAATGGATGGGTGGGATCGAGC
>JAABUX010006649.1_pt1 | contig 13747 bp, 7 predicted proteins | sample 5561851 | NCBI WGS metagenome assembly JAABUX01 (sample SAMN10711883, study PRJNA513361) | rock metagenome | isolation source: Antarctica rocks | place: Antarctica: Victoria Land, Richard Nunatak red sandstone | collected 2016-01-03 | reverse complement strand
CCGCCTACACCATTGCCAACGCGGTGGCCGGGAGCCAGGATGCGTTCGCCGGGCTGATGAACGCCAAGGCGGGGCAGTTGGGGCTGACCGGCACGCACTACGTCCAGGGCTACGGGCTCGACGCCGACGGGCAATACACCACGGCCTGGGACCTGGCGCGGCTGGCCCGCTACGACCTCGCCCACTACTCCCTGGTCGACCAGATCGTGCGCACGGCCCACCACGTCCTGCCGGCCGGTCCGACCTACCCGGCTTTCGACCTCTACAACACCAACAAGTTGTTGGGCGTCTATCCCGGCGCCTTTGGGGTCAAGACGGGCACCACGCCTGACGCGGGCCAGAACATCGTCGCGGCAGTCCAACGCAACGGACACCGCGTCCTCGTCGTCATCATGGGCGCCACCGACCGCTACGCCGACGCCACCGCGCTGCTCAACTACGCCATTGCGTCGGATAAGTGACGAGTGACGAGTGACGAGTGGCGAGTGGCGAGTGGCGAGTGGCGAGTGGCGAGTGGCGAGTGGCGAGTGGCGAGTGGCGAGTGGGGTAAGACGGGCATGCCGCCAGCACAGTGGCTTATCGACGCCGACGCGCCTGGCCGGCCTGTCTCACTCGTCACTCGTCACTAGCCACTAGCCACTCGTCACTCGTCACTAACCACTAATCACTAGCCACTCGTCAAAAGAGGTGAGTTTTGCATCATGCGTGGGGGCGGCGCGCGATGCTACGATAGTCGTGGATGGGGACGGCGGGGTCGTTTTGGGGACGCCGGTCTCGTTGGTCCCCTCCAAATTCCTCCTCACGGACGGCCGCCATAGTCCTCGCTCCCTGCTTTCCACTCTCTTTCGCATCCTCTCCCGTGTTAATGAGCATTGCTCACACCCGCGCCGCTATCCCCGGCTCCTTACCAGGGTTCGTGAATGGCTGGTGTCCGCGGCGGACAATTCACAGCCCCTGGGCTCCTTACCGCGCGGCACGGCCGGCGGGTGCGACGAGGGATGCGACATCTTGCTCAACCCGCTCTCCGTCCTGCCGCGCGCCCAGGCGGCGGAAGATGGCCTGCGCCGCCTCCAGCCGCTCCCGCGCCGGCTCCGGCTTCCCGCCCGCGGCGTGGCGACGTCCGTCGACGTGCAGTAGCCGCGCCTCGGCGTAGGGATAGGAGATATCTCGCGCCAGCGCTACGCCCTCCTCCAGGGCGCGCGCGGCCGCGTCGTCGTCCCCCCGGCGCAGCGCGACGAGGGCCCGCACGCGCAGCGCCTCCGCCAGCACCAGCCGCATCTCCTCTCGCCGGGCGCGCGCGAGCCCGGTCGATCCGCCCCTGCTCCAGACGCGCCCAGGCCAGCGCCGGCAACAGCGTCGTCACGTCGCACTCCTCCAGGCCGGGACGGTCGAGTAGCGGGATCAGGCGCGCCGCGGCGGCATCCGCGCGCCCCTCCAGGATGTCTAGCTCGGCCATGACCGCGGACGCCCAGCGCCGTGCTTGCAGGTCGTCGTTCCGCTCGGCCAGGGCAATGGCCTCCCCGATCGACGCAGCGGTATCCGCCCACGCGCCCCTGGCCAGGGAGAGACGCGCCTGGAAGATCGGCACGTACGACGACCAGAACGAGTGGTCCGCCTCACGGCTCAGGGCCAGCGCCTGGTCAATCTCCTCCTGAGCGCCCGGCCAATCCCCACTCAGGAAAGCGATCCAACCGCGCAGACACAGCACGAAGAGCATGGGCAAGGTTGGCTCTCGCTCGCCCACTCTGATCGCGCGATCGATCGATGAGCGGGCGGCCGCAAGCGAGCCCCGCAAGGCATGGGTCATGGCCATGTCACGAAGCGTGGCCCGCAGCAGGAGCGGATCGCTTGCCCTGTCGGCCAGCGCGACCGCCTCCCGCGCCACCCCGAGGGACTCCCCGAGCCGGCCCAGTAATTGGAGGAGGCCCGCGTGGTTGAATGCGGCGCGGGCAAGGGTGTGGGTCGCGTCGCCGGCGCGCGCCAACTCCGCGGCGCGCCCGACCTCCGCGAGGGCCTCCGCGTACTCGCCCGCTGTGATCAAGACCACCGCGAGCGCCTCGTGCAGCGCCACCAGGATCGCGGGAGGGGCGCCCGTCCGCTCCATGCGTTCGACGAGGGGGGTGAGGCGCGCGATGCCCGTGCGCGACAAGCCATGATCCGAGTAGAGCCGCCCGATCCGTGCCGTGACCCGCGCCAGGCTCTCCCGGTCGTCGGCGGCCTCGTACGTCTTTGTGGCCGGTTCCAGCGCCTCGATTGCCGCCCCGAAGCGGCCCATCTCGTGGAACATCGCGCCCCGTTTCTCGCGCACCCGCGCCGCATCCAGGGCCTGCCCCCTGAAATCCAGGCGCTCCAGCAGGGCGACGTAGTGCGCGTCCGCCGCGCCGGACGCGCGTTGGCTCCAGGCATGGTCTCCCGCCCGCTCCAGATAGGGCAATGCCTGCTCGACCGCCCCGCCTCGCATGTAGTGGTGGGCCACGACCTCGGGGGCCACGCCCACCGCCCGCTCCAGCGCCGTGGCCACCCGCCGGTGCAAGGCCGCGCGCCGCGCCGCGCTCAGGTCGGCCTCCACCACCTCCCGGATCACGTCGTGCGCGAAGACATACGCGTCGTCCCCGTCCTCCAGCAACAGGCGCGCCCGGCACGCCGCCTCGAGCGCGGACAGGACGGCCTCCTCCGGCTGCCCTGTCACCGTCAGGAGCAGCGCGCGCGGCGCGCTCCTGCCCACGACTGCCGCAGCCCCCAGGATCTCCCGACTCTCCCCCGGCAGTAGCGCCACTCGCTGGCGCACCCCCTGCGCCAGGTCCCACGGCGGCGCCCCTGCCGCTTCCGAGCCGCCCGTGCGCAGGGCCTGCGCATAGCTGACCAGGAAGAAGGGCGCTCCCCCCGCGCGCTCGAGCACCCGCGCGGCGACCGCCCGATCCCCCCCGGCCGCGCCGGCCAGCAAGTCGTCGAGCAGCGCGGCGGCCTCCCCCGGCGCCAGGGGGCCGAGCGCCTGGTGCGCGACCAACCTCGCCCGCGCCAGGTCGGCCAGCAGCAACCCCAGAGGGTCTGCCGGCCCCACCTCCGTATCGCGGTAGGCGCCCACGATGCGCAGCAGACCCTCACCCACCCCTCCCGCAAGCGGGACCACACCCCTCTCCTTGTGCGCGGGAGAGGGGGAGCGGACCAGCGCGGCGAGCAAGTCGAGGGCGTCCGGCCCCGCCCACTGCAGGTCGTCGAGCACGAGGAGCGTGCCGGCCGGCCCCGCGACGTTGGCCAGGAAGCGCGCCACGGCCGCGAACATCAGCCGCCGCTCCTGCCCTGGCTGCAGCGCCCCGGCGAGCGGGGCGCCCGCGAGGGACACGTCCAGGGCGGGGTCGACGGCCAGCTCGGGCAGCAGGCGCGCCAGCCAAGCGCAGCCCTTCAGGGCCGTGCGCAGCTGCTCGGGCCGCTGGGCGTGGAGGTATTGCGCCAACGCGTCGAGCAGCGGGGCGTAGGGCTCCTGGCCTCCACGGCGGTAGCACCCGCCTGCCAGCACGCGCCAGCCCCCCGCGACCGCCCGCTGAGCGACCTCTTGCAGCAGGCGCGTCTTGCCGATGCCCGGCTCCCCGGCCAGCAACAACACCGGCTCCGGCGCGTCTCTCCCACCCGCCGGGAAGCGATCCAGCAGCGTGAGCGCCTGCTCACGTCCCACCAACGGCGTCAAGGCGCCGTTGGTGGGCAACGTGGGGAGGCCTGGATGGTCCAGATCGGTTCCCGCATCGGCGGGACGGGTTCCCGGGTCAGGGGGACGCGCCGGCAAGATGGAGGAGGGCGCGCCTGCCACCTCGGTGAGCCGTGTCCGCTCCGGGGGCGCCAGCGCCAGCGCGCTCGCGAGCAGGTCGACGGTGCCGCGACGCGGGGTGCGGCTGGCGCCGCGCTCCAGATACTGGATGCCGCGCACGCTGATGCGGGCGCGTTCGGCCAGCGCCTCCTGCGTCAGGCCCGCGGCCTCGCGCAAGGTTCGGAGTAGTGTGCCGAAGGGAGGGGCCGGCCGAACGGTCACGTCTGCTGCTCCCACCTGTGCGCGGTAAGGTATGGCCGTATGGTGTCAGGATAGCACGGCCCGTGCTCGCATGTCCACTCGGGCGCTTGCCGGAGCAGGGTCTGTGCATTGTCCGTCGCGGCCGGCGGGCCACCTGCCGGCTGCGAAAACGTGGGTGAAGACGTGGGTCAAAACGTGGGTTTCGTGTGGTCAAACGCCGCGCGAAGCCGCAAACTGGGAGACAGGCCGGCGCGTGTAGCCGGGGAGGAGAGTCCCCGACACGTCGAGTAGAAAGAAAGGACGACAGACCAATGCCACTCTTCATGATCCAGGCCAGTTACACGCCCGAGGCGTGGGCCGCGATGGTCAAGACGCCCTCCAATCCCAGGCGCGGGCCATGCAGCCAGCCGCGACGTCATCGCGTATTCCATTGAAGAGGCGGCGTGTCCAGCACGGGCGGCACGGTGTCTATCAAGAACACGATCCTGGCCGGCAACACAGGGTCTAGCACGGCGCCCGACTGCAACAGCACGTTAACGTCGCAAGGCTACAATCTCCTGGGCAGCACGACGGGATGCAGCGGCTTCACCAACACGGGCGATCAGGTCAACGTCAACCCGCAACTGGGAGGCCTGACGACTAACGGCGGCGCCACGGAAACTGAGGCCTTGCTCGCCGGTAGTCCAGCGCTTCATAGCGGCAGTTGTACCGACACGACGGATCAGCGCGATCTGCCGCGTCCGTCTCCGTCCGGCGGCACCTGCGACATCGGCGCGGTCGAAGATCAGATCGGCGTCGTGTCAGGCATCTCGCCGGTCGCCGGCAGCGTCAACGGCGGCACGCGGGTCGTCATCTCCGGCCAGGGATTTGCCGACGCAACCGGCGTGACCTTCGGCGGAACGGCCGCCTCCTCGTTCGCGATCGATCCGTCGGGCACGGTCATCACCGCGACAAGTCCGGCCCACACGGCCAGCGCGGTCGATGTGCGCGTGAGCGCGCGCGCCGGGACCTCGGCCCCCACGTCGGCGGATGTGTTCACCTATCGCCCCGGCGGCAAGCGCGGCAGGCGCGGTCGACGTGCGCATCTACACGCCGAACGGCGTCACGCCGATCAGCACGACGGACACGTTCACCTATCTCAGTCCTCCTGCTGTCTCCAGCCTGACGCCGTCGAGCGGCGTGCTCGCGGGCGGCACGCAGGTGGTTATCCAGGGAACCAACTTCACGGCCGTCAGTGCGGTGACGTTCGGAGATCGGGCCGCAGCGTCGTACACCGTCGATCCTAACGGGACGACCATCACGGCGACCAGTCCCGCTGGCGCGTCCGCCGGGCCGGTCGCGATCCGGGTCACAACGCCAGGGGGCACGTCGAGCGCCTCCAACAACGCGGCGCAGTTCACCTATATACCGGTTCCCGTGGTCAGCGGCTTGTCGCCCCGTACGGGATCGACCGCCGGCGGAACGTCGGTAGCGATCACGGGGACAGGCTTTACCAACGCTCTGACCGTGACCTTCGGCGCGACCGCATTGAGCTCGGCCAACTTCGACTTCGTGGTCGTCTCCGATACGTTGATCCAGGCCACGAGCCCCGCCCACGGACCGGGCACGGTCGACGTCTACGTGACCACGCCTGGTGGAACCTCGAATGCGTCCGCGGCCGACCAGTTCACCTACGCAGACGCGACGCCGACTCCAACGACGACCGGGACGGCGACCAACACGCCGACCAACACGCCGACCAACACGCCGACCCCGACCAGCACGGCGACCCTAACCAATACGCCGAATCCTCTGGATACAGCGACCAACACGCCAAATCCTTTGGATACGGCCACCAACACGCCGGCCGCGACCACGACGCCGACCAGCAGCGCCACGGCCACGACCGTCTCATGCGACGGCGGCTATCAGGCCACGCTCGGCGGCTGGACCTTTACCTCGCCCAACTGCCCCGTCAACGGGTCGGTCTCCAACATGCAGGCCATGCCGCCGTCGGCCCTGAAGGTCATTGGCGCCCTGCCGCCGATCGCCTCGCTGCCCGTCGATTCATCCGGCCAGCCCGTACAGCCGGTCGCCCTGCCCGACTTCTCCTTCACCAAGCTCGGCTTCACCCTGACCGCCGGCCAGAACGGTCTGGACGCCAGCGGCCTGACCGGTCTGGACGCCAGCGGCCTGACCGTCGGGACGCTCACGCTGACCTTGCCGAGCGCCATCGGAGGGGGCCAGCTCACCACCAGCGGCGTCCACGTCGACGCCACCGGATCGTTCGGCGGCGTGCAAGCGCTCACGCCGGGCTTCGTGCGCGTCCTACCAGGGCTTTACCATCTTCCTCTCCAACGTGACCTTTAGTTCGGCCGGCGTCACCATCGGCACGCTGACGCTGGGCCTGCCCGCCGCCATTCGATCAGCATCGATACGGCCGGCCACTTCAGCATCGTCAACGCGCAAGTGGTCTTGCCGCTGAGTTCTATCGGGTTGGGGACGCCGACGCTCACCGGCTCCCTCTCGGCCACCCTGGGCAGTGGCGGGTTGAGCACGCTCAACGGGTCCCTGACCGCGGCCAATCTGCCGGCGCTCACGTTCGGCGGCTTCAGCGCCACGGTCGATTCGATCGTCTTGAGCACGGATCGCACCGTCACTGTCAACAATCTGCGCATCAGCGTACCGCTCCCCGGTCAGCCCTTGACCTTCGTGGGAAACATCGTGCTCAGCGGCGACGGCAAAGGCGGCGTGGTCGGCTCACCGCAACTGGAGATCGACAACTCGACGTTGGCGTACGCGGGCTTCAGCATGGCGGTCAAGAAGTTCGTTATCTCCTCGACGGGCGTCATCGCCGACGGCGTGTCGCTCACCATACCGCTCGGCGTCGGAGGCAAGACGTTCACGCTGACCGGCGCTCTCTCCATCCAGAAGGTCAACGGCGTCACCAAAGTCGTCGGCTACATCGACCTGCCCAACGTCGAGGTCTCAGCCTACGGCTACACGCTCACGGTCGACGACATCCGGCTAGGGAACGAAGGGTTGGACGTGGGCAAGGCCACGCTCGATCTAGGGCCGTTGTTCCAGCGCGCGGGTCTGAACTCGCTCGCGGTCACGGGGCTGAAAATCTCGCCGAGCTTCAAGGTCAGCGGGGGCATCATCTCCATCAACGGATCGTCGACCTTCAGCATCGACATCGGGGGCGCCTCGTTGACGATCAGCAGCCTAAGCATCGGCTCAACCGGGCTGAACGTCGGCTCTGTGACGGCGACGCTGCCGCCCGTCTTCGGCTCCAAGAGCCTGACGCTGAGCAATCTAGCGATCTCTCCTGAGGGCGAGGTGTCCGGCTCCATCACCATGGGCCTCACCTTCTCGCTGGGCGACTTCGCCGTCGCGGCGAAGGAGATAGACTTCGACTCCAAGAAGGGCGTCGCGGTGAGGCAGCTAACGGTCACCCTGCCGATCATCCAGGGTCCCATCTCGCTCGGCGACATCACCTACGATGGGTCCAAGCTGACCATCGCCGACCTGCCGCTGCCCACCGACTTCCATATTCCGAACCTCACCACGGGCGCGCCAATGGCGGCCGACCAACAGAAAGCAGACTGCAAGGCCGGCGGCGGTACATACCTGCCCCTACCGCCGATCAACGCGGGAGGCTTCAGCATCAGCGGCGCAGGCTGCCTGTCCTTCGGCAAGGACTCCGCGGGTCACTCGACCTACCTCATCGTCGGCCAGGGCGCCGTGGCTCTCTCGGGGGTCGGCACGCTCGCGGCGGCCTTCGAGTTGGGCTCGCCGTACTATCCCTTCCCATATGTGTTCCACCACGCCGTGATCAACGTGCAGTTCGTCCAAGGCCTGCCCATCGACGAGACGGGCCTGGAGATCAACGGCATCATCGGCGGCATCGGCATCACGGAGGACAGCTCGGGCAAACAGATCTACTCGCTAGAAGTGGGCGCCGACTTCCAGACGGACGACGGCGGCTACCTACTCAACGGCAACCTGCGCCTCAACTTCGCCACCGACGGCAACTTCGGCATCGGCGGTCAGGCGCAACTCCTCCGCTTCTTCAACGTCGCGGGCGGTTTCTGCGTGCGCATCGTCAACGACTTCGACTACGTCTGCCAGGGCAGTCTGCCCGACCAGACCTTCGCCAACCAGGCGGCGCACGGCACGGGCCTCTACGCCGAGGTCAACGGCGGCATCTCGGTGCATATCTACGAGACCGCCTCGTTCTCCTTCGACGTGCGGGCGCATATCTGGACGGACAGTTACGGGCCGGAACTGGCGGCCAGCGCCAACGTCGCGCTGCACATCCCAACCAGCTTCGTCTCACCGGGGCTGCCGCCCTGTGGAGCGGACGCCACGGCCGACGCGCAGATCGGACGCTTCAACCCCGGCCGCGTGGCCGGCGTGAAGGCCGACCTCGACGTGCATATCTGTCCGGTGGACATCACCTGGGGCATCTGCTCCATCAGTTGTTCACATACGCACACCGACATCCACTTTGGCTTCAACATCTTTATCGACAGCCAGGGCAACCTCCATACAAGCAACAGCGGCTACAGTCTGATCGAGGGCCGAAACGGAAACGCCTACGCGCTGGCCCGCAACGGGTCCGGCGTGAACACGTTCGCGCGGATCGGGCCTGAACTCACGTCGCATCTGGCCGGCGTCCCGTCCCTGCCCAATCTGTCGGGAGCGCCGCTCGACTCCGCGCTCAACGCGGTCGCGAGAGGCAGTCTGAGAGGCAGTCTCAGCAGCAAGCCGCGATCCCATCTTTCTTCGCCAACGGCCAAGACGACGCCGGCTCCCGCCACGCGCACATACACCAACGACGCCTCGGTCACCATACAACCGGGCCAGACCAGCGCGCTCTTCTCGCTGGTCTGGAAGCAGGGCGATCCCAAACTCACCCTCGTCGACCCCAACGGCGTGGTCTACGACCCCACTCATGTGGGCGCGGGGTACACCAAGGGCGAGACGCGCGCCTTCGTGCCCTATCAAATCAGGAGCGGCCTGCCCGATGGCGACACGGCGGCCACGGCCATCTACGTGCCCTCACCCGCCGCCGGCGTCTGGCATATCGTCGTGGCCAACGTCACGGGGAACGAGGGGTACGTGGCCCAACTCCATGCCGTGACGCCCGCGCCGACCATGACCGTGGACGCGCCCACTGCCGGTCAGACGCTGGCCGCCGCGCCGGCCGCCACGCTTGGCGGCACGGTGAGCGGCGCCGACCCCACGGCCGCCTCCACCGTCTCGCTCTACTACACCCAGGGCAAGACGATCACGGCCGGCGGCAAGACTCTACCCAACTATAGTGGCACGCTGATCGCCTCCAACGTGCCGGTCGTGAACGGACGCTGGAGCTACACCTGGAACGCGGGTACGCTGCCCGCCGGGGTCTACGAGGTGTATGCCACGCTCGACAACGGCCTGGGCGCCATGGTCAACGCCTACGCCGCTGGCCACGTGCAGGTCGTTCAGCCTGCTCACCCCGACGGTCCCACCAACGTCACGGCGACCGACGCCAACGACCAGCTCACGGTCATGTGGTCGCCACTGGTCCAATCGCGCATCGTGCACGGCTACCGCCTGCGCTGGCGCACGAGCACGATGCGCGCGGGCGCGTACTACACGCTCGACGCGGGTGAGAGCCAGAGCCTGATCGTCAACGAGGCCGAGCGGGGCGTGACCTACAGCGCCGAGGTCGCGACCTACGACATCTCCGGCAACCTCAGCCCCTACGTCCCGGCCACTAAAGCGGCGGCGGCGCCGGCGACAGCGGCGGACTTCACATTCGTCGCCGGCCGAGGCACGACGGTGGCCAGCGGCGTCACCAACATCCCGCTGACGATCAAGGCCATCGCAGGCGCGAAGGCGGCGCACGGGCCGACCGACTTCGTGAGCCTGAGCCTGGCAGGGGCGCCGGCAGGCATCCTCTCACGCCTCACGGTCTCCACGGCCAACCTGTTCGATACGCGCTCGACGCCCCAGATCCGCGTCTACGCCGGAGCGTCGCTACGTCCAGGCACGTACACGTTGACCGTGATCGCGCGACAGAGCGGCAGCGGACGCACACGCACGGCCCGTGCTGTGCTGGTGGTCTTGCCCGGCCAGGCCTCCACGGTCGCCCTCACGGCAGGGACGCCGCACACGCGCGCCGACGGTATGGTGGAGCGCACCCTCACGGCGCGCGTCACCGATCTCGCGGGCGGCGCCGTAGCCAATGGCGCGACGACGCTGGCCTTCACGTCCGTTGGCGCGACGTTTGCTCCAGCGCGTGGGACGGTGAAGAATGGCCTGGTCACGACGACGGTCGTCTACCCGGCGGGGACGACGCCGGTCGTGACGGGCGACGCGGGGACGGCGCTTGGTTCGCTCTACCTTGGCCCCACGCCGGCCGGTGCGTTCCGGATGCGCTACTTCGCTGCGACGACGGGGCAAGGGGCCCAAAAGGCGACGAAGGGACGCGCGGCGGTAGGCGCGGCTAACGAGTCTCTCGTGCTGCGCAACCCGCTCTCGTCCAACGCATCGGCGCGGTTGAGCTTGTTGATCAAGCGCAGCGGAGCCAAGGTTCAGACACAGGCGCTGTACGTGCCCGTCCCGGCGAACGGAACAACTGTGGAGAATCTCGTGACGTTGGCGCCGCGCGAAACGCTGGTCGGGGTGTCGTTGACCAGCGACCTACCGCTGGTGGTGACCCACCGCATCGTGCGAGCACTCGCACACGGCAAGAGCCGGACGCTCCAAACGAGCCGCGGCGTCGCGGCTCCGGGGAAGACGGCAAGATTGACGCTAGCTCCCGGATTGGGCGCGGTGACGGTGTACAACCCGGGAGGAAAGACGGCGACGGTGCGCCTGACCTTGAGCGGTAAAACGAAGAACGGGCATACCGTGTCGGCGAGCGCACGTGTGTTAGCCGCGGCAGGGAGCCTACTGCAAGTGCAGACGTACGACCTGACAGCGACGCTGCGCCGCGAGGCGCGGACGCCGTTGCACGGCTCGCTCACGATCACGGTCCAGGCAACAAGACCGGTGGTGGCGGAGACAGCGCTGGCGCGTGTGTCGTCGTCGCCCGTGCGGGCGCCGGCGCCAGCAGGGACAAAGTCTGTTTAACAGGCGGCGTGTCTGATCGCTCATGGGTACGTCGCCTCCTGCCTCGAGCACTACATCTCGCCACACCACTAACCGCACCCGGCGGTTGGATCATCGGAGACGGCCTCACCCAAGCGAGGCCGCCTCCCGCATGATACAGTCACGGGTATTGTCACGTTATGGAGCAACAAAGGAGTAGGATACCCCCTCAGCTGTCCGTCTATCGTGGTGCTCGGCCCCCACGCCTCCGCCGTCAGGCGCCTCAGCGTGCTGACGTTCGGTCGGCCGCTGGTCGGCGTCACAGTGTGCAGCGATACGCCCGTCTACAGCCAGCGCATCGTCAGCCGCGCTGCGACGACGCGGCGCAGACGCGGGCACGCGCTGGGCCCCGGAAACGGCGTCGTCAGTCCGCGCACGGGCTACAGGCTGACGCTGCCGGCAAGCGGCCCCATGGTCGACCTATTCAATCCGGGCATAGTCCCGGCGCGCGTACGCCTGATCGTGGGCCTGCGCCGCGTGGGCGGTGGCAAGTCCATCCAGACGATCGGGACAACCGTTGTGACCCTCAAGGCGCCACATGTTTTGAACGTACAATACAAGAAGGAGGAGGGACTGATGGGGAAGCGATTGACCATTGCTTAAAAACAGTGTGCGGCGCGAGGGATAATGAATGGAGCGTCATCGAAGGACGCCTGGCCGCGCGAGCTGGACCCGCGCCGGCCTGATCGTCGGAGTGCTGATCGCGGCCGCCGTGCTGGCCACTGCCGCCATCGCGCGCGTCGCCGGCGGCCCGAGTGATCGCGTCATTGCGCTTCCCGGCCGCTTCCCGGCCGCCATCGCTCTGGACGACATCCACCATCGGCTCGTCCTCGATGAGTCCGGCGCCGTATCCCTGCTCAACACCGACACCGGTACTCTGGCGCACGTGATCCCGGTCGGCGCGTGGCGGCCGGCCTTTAGCGGAGGCTCTGGACCCGCGCTCGCTGTCGATCCCGGCTCCGGACGCGCCATCGTGGCGCTCTCCTCGCAGCCGCAGCAGTCGACGTCGGCGCCGCCAGGCGCGGCTCGCATCCTGGACACCGTGACCGGTCGCGTCGTCGCGTCGCCCCACGTCGGCGTGGGTGACACAGCCATCGTGGCCGTTCCAGGCACGGGCCCGTACCTTCGTCGCCAACCTCTTCGCACAGACCGTCACCGTCCTCTCCACGCGCGACGGCCGCGTGCTTGGCACCGTCGCGGTCGCCGGGCAGCCGACGGCGCTGGGCGTCGACGGCCCGGCCGGCGTTATCGCCGTGGGGGGCAACAGCTTTGGGGCGACGCTCGACGCGCGCACGGGGCGCGTCCTCCACACGCAACTGCTCGATTCGCTCTCCGTCCTGGTCGTGGATGACCGCCGCCACCGTGCCCTGACGTACAGCCAGTCGGGCCAGATCAGCGCGTTGGACACGCGGACGGGCGCGCTGGTGGGGCAAGGACTGCTCGCACAACCGGGTCCGATGGCCGGCGATGACCCCGTCACGGGAATGGTCTTCTTCGCGCCGAACGCGGCGTCCGGTCCGACCCAACTGGTGGACGCCCGGACAGGCCGTCTCGTGCGCGCCCTCGCCCTTCCAGGCTACCCGTCGCTTTCGCGGCCGACGCGCGCACTGGACACATGCTCGTCCTCCTGTCGAACGTCCGTCGACGCGCGCCCGGCCCGTGGGACTGGCTGCCGGCTCCGATTCGTCGCCTGTTGCCGGCCCTCTCCACCCCGACGGGTCCGGCCAGCGCCAGCGCCATCCTCGACGGGCGCCCCGGTAGTTTGCGGCAGCAGATCGACCTGCCGGTCGATGGCTCGGTCGCAATAGCGCTCGCGGTGGATGTCCGCGCCCGCCGCTTCTACGTGGCCCGTACCTGGTGGGCGACGCCCACGAGCCGACCAGCGCGGGGAAGCGATATGTTGATACTCGATACGCCTCCATGAGCCCCAGCCGCTAGCGAGCGATCAGCGGTCCGGGCGCGGCGTCCTCGTCGGCAGCAGACCGGTGGGTCGTCGCGGAAAGGCGACGGTGCGCGCGGTCCCACAGGGCGTCCACCGGGGCGAACAGGCGGGCCAGGCGCGGTTCGGCCCAGGCGCGCCGCCGTCGGTCGAGACAGGGGCGCTCGACGAGGTGGTGGAAGGCGACGCCCGCGACGAGCCCGCCCACGCCGGCGACTGCGGCGAGGAGCGCCGGATGCGATACCCAGCGCAGGCCGTACGTGTCGATGGCCTCGACCAACGGCTCGTGCACGAGGTAGACGCTGTACGAGACCGTACCCAGCCACACCAGCGGGCGCCGGGAGAGGGCGGCGCGCGTCGCCGCCGTTTGCGCGCCCAGGAGGACCAGCGCCGTGAAGGCCAGGCCGTAGAGCGGTTGCGTGAGGCCGAGCCGATAGCGCGCGATGTCCTGGGCATGGTGAAGCGCGGACAGGGCGCCGGTGGGGGGCAGCTGCAGGGCCAGGGCCAGCGGCGGCGTCAGGGCCAGGATCAGCGCCCAGACCGGGATGCGCCGCCCCTGCACGACCAGATCGGCCGCCACGACCCCGCAACAAAACTCGAACAGGCGCGCGGGCAGCATGCAGGAGGAGGTATCGGGCAGCGCCTGCGGGCGGTGCGTGACGACCGCCCAGACAACGGCGCTA
>JAABUX010006648.1_pt1 | contig 13748 bp, 11 predicted proteins | sample 5561851 | NCBI WGS metagenome assembly JAABUX01 (sample SAMN10711883, study PRJNA513361) | rock metagenome | isolation source: Antarctica rocks | place: Antarctica: Victoria Land, Richard Nunatak red sandstone | collected 2016-01-03 | reverse complement strand
GGTTTTCTCGCCGTCGCCGAAGTCGATCCGCCGCACCTTCCAGGCTTGCGGCACCCGCATGATCCGGCCGCCCTGGCGCACCCGGCCGCCGAGCGCCAGGCCCTCGACGCTCGTCTTAGCGGTGCCGGGCGACAGGCCGGAGCGCGTGTCGAAGCCGAGCGCCAGCCGGACCGCGCCGGGCAGCGCCGCCTGCAGCTTGGCCGCTACGCAGTCGGTGGGGATGACGTCGAACCCGACGCCGGGGCACAGCACGATCCCGGCCGCCTTCGCCCGGGCGTCGCGGGCCCAGGCCTGCTCGAACACATCGATCTCGCCGGTGATGTCCAGGTAGTGCGCCCCGGCCGCCAGGCACGCATCCATCATCGGCGCCCCCGTGACGGAGAACGGCCCGGCGCAGTGCAGCACCAGTCCGATCCCGGCCAGGTCCAGCGCGGCCAGCGGAAACGCCCGGTGCGGCAACCCGAGCTCGGCCGCCAACGCGCCGACCGCGCCGGCATCCCGCCCGGCCAGCACCGGCGCCAGCCCGCGCCGCGCCGCCTCCCGCGCGATCAGCCCGCCGGTGTAGCCCGTTGCGCCATACAGCATCCAAGCCATCGAGCGGACCCTTTACGAGTGGCGGTCTGGTGCGACCATCGTAGGCCAGGTGGAAGGTTGAGGCTCTGCCAAAGGCATGATGCCGTTGGAAACCCAAATAAAGGCGGTCATCAGGTATGACTAGCCCAGCAGCGCCTCGGCCTCCGCCCAAAGCCGGCGCACCACCTCCCCCGCCGGCTCCGCACGCGCCAACGCGGCGGACTGGCCGGCCCAGGCCTGCATTCGGCCGACATCCCCCACCGCGGCGGCTTGCGCGCGCATCGCCGCACTCAGGCCCCGCTGCACCGGATAAGGCGCTGCCGGCGGCGCGCCGGGCGCACGCACGTAGGGGCCGGCGATCGCACGGCCAAGCCGGCCGCTGAAGGCTCGGGTCGGCTGCGTCGCCTCGGGCTCCAGCTCCACCAGCGCGGCGGCCCAGGCGGTATTCGTCTTGGCCTCCGGGCAGCGCAGGAACGCCGTGCCGACCTGCACCGCGCTGGCGCCCAGGGTCAGCGCCGCGGCGACCTGGCGTCCGTCCGCGATGCCGCCCGTGGCGATCACCGGGACCGCCAACCGGTCGGCCAAGCGCGGCAGCAGAGCCAGCAGCCCGGCGCCTTGCTGCTCGGCCCGGGCGGCGTCGAACGCGCCGCGATGGCCGCCTGCCTCGACGCCCTGCGCGACGATGGCGTCGGCTCCGGCGGCCTCGGCCTGCAGCGCCTCCGCGAGGGTGGTGGCGCAGGCGAACCAGGCGATGCCGCGGGCCTTCACGGCGGCGGCGAATTCGGGCGGGAACACGCCCATGATGGAGGACACGACGGTCGGCGACGCCGCCAGCAGTGCGGCGCATTGCCGATCGAAGTCGGGCAGGACGACATCGCCGGCGTCGGCGGCGACCTCTGGCCCCCACGCGCCGAGGAATGCCCGCATCCGAGCCTCCGCCGCGGCATCGCGAACCGGCGCCGGGTCCGGAACCCACAAATTCATCTGGAACGCGCCGTTGCTGCCGGCGCGGAACTCGGCAGCCCAGGCGGCGACTCCGTCCGGGTCCGTCAGCAGCGCGCCCATGCCGCCCAAGCCGCCCGCATTCGCCACGGCGACGGCGAGGGAGGCCGGGCAGGCGCCCGCCATCGGCGCTTCCAGGATCGGCACGCGCAGGCCGAAGCGGTCGCAGAAAGCGGCGGCGCGGTCACGGATCGGGTTCGACATGGTCTGCTCCTTCAAGCCTTCACTCTAGCCCTTCCAGCAGCGGGTAGAGCGATAGCGCCAGCAGCAGCGCCATCGCGACGTTGAACCCTCGCACGCGCGCCGGCCGGTCGAGCCAGCCGCGCAGTACGGAGCCGAACCCGGCCCAGAGTGCGATCGCCGGCAGGTTCACGACGGCGAACACCAGGGCCACGACCGCGATGTTGCGCACGAAGCCCTCGCGCGGCGCGTAGGTCGTGACCGCCCCCACCGCCATCATCCAGGCCTTCGGGTTCACGTACTGGAACGCCACCGCCTGCCAGGCGGCCATCGGGCGGCCAGCGCCCCCACCCGTCCGCGGCGCACCGGAGCGGGCGATCCGCCACGCTAGCACGAGCAGATAGGCCGCGCCCACGTAGCGCAGCACATGGTAAAACACCGGATACGCCGCAAACAACCCGCCCAGCCCGAGCCCGACCAGCAACACCATCGAGATGCAGCCGGCGGTGATGCCGAGCATGTGCGGCACAGTGCGGCGGAACCCGAAATTGACCCCCGACGCCAGCAGCATCGTGTTGTTCGGACCCGGCGTGATCGACATCGCCAGCGCGAAGCCGACCAGCGCCAGCACCAGGCCGGCGGTCATGACCGGCCTCGCCGCGTTATTCCGATGGCCTGAGTGACGTTACTGTTGTATGTCATCCCAATGGATAACAGCACTGCCCGCGTCACTCAACACCTGCGCGCGCTCGCCGGCGCCCAGCCGCCCGGCGAACGCCTTCCGTCCGTCCGCGCTTTGATGCACGACCTCCGCGTCAGCCCGGTCACGGTGCAGCGCGCGCTGGACCAGTTGGCCCGCCAAGGCGTGCTGGACACGAGGCCGGGCCGCGGCACCTTCGTGGCGATCCCTACCCCGGCCTCGGCCGAACCCGCGGCGGACCTTGCCTGGCAGAGCGTGGCGCTGGGCCCGAGCCGGGCGCCCACCGCCGCGCTTGGCAGCCTCCTCTTGACGCCGTCGGAGAACGCCATCTCCCTCAACGTCGGCTACCTGCCCGAGGAACTGCGCGCGACGTCCCTGCTTGCCGTCGCGAGTGCGCGGGCCGTGCGCCGCCCCGGCATCTGGGGCCGCATGCCGCCGGAGGGGCTGGCCGATCTGCGCGCCTGGTTCGCGGCCGAGTCCGGGGGCAGCTACCAGCCGCATGAGGTCACGATCTGCCCCGGCACCCAGGCCGCCAACGCCGCCGCGTTCCGCGCCTTGGCGTCGCCCGGCGACCCCGTGCTGGTGGAAAGCCCCACCTATCTCGGCGCCATCGCCGGCGCCCGCGCCGCCGGATTGCGGCTCGTCCCAGTGCCGATGGACGCGGACGGGGTCCGGCCGGACCTGCTAGCCGACGCCTTCCAGCGAACCGGCGCGCGGCTGTTCTACTGCCAGCCGACATACGCCAACCCGACGGGCGCGGTGCTCTCGCCATCGCGCCGGGCCGCGGTGCTGGACGCGGCGCGCGCGGCGGGCGCGTTCGTGGTGGAGGACGATTGGGCGCGGGACTTCCACTTCGGCCCGAGCCCGACGCCGCTCGCCGTGGGCGACCGGGACGGGCACGTCGTCTACGTCCGCTCGCTGACGAAAAGTGCCGCGCCCGGCCTGCGGATCGGCGCCATCTGCGCGCGTGGGGCGGCGTTGGAGCGGCTGCGGGCGGCCCGGCTGGTCGACGATTTCTTCGTGCCGGGCGTGCTGCAGGAAACCGCCCTGCAACTCGTGACGGCGCCATCCTGGCCACGGCACTTGCGCGTGCTTCGCTCGGCCCTCCAGCAGCGGCGCGATGCGATGATGGCGGCGCTACACCGGCATCTCGGGCCGGACTGCCTGCCCGCGCCTCCCTCGGGCGGCCTGCATCTGTGGGTCCGACTGCCGGACCGGGTGTCGGATGCGGACGTCGTGGCGGCAGCCTTGGCGCAGGGCATCCTGGTCAGCGCCGGGCGCGACTGGTTCCCGGCCGAGGCGCCTGCCCCCTTCCTGCGGCTCAGCTTCGCCGCCCTCCGCCCCGACGTCGTGAACGCCCCGATCGCCCGGCTGGCCGAGATCGTTCGCGCGCTCTGATATCAGCTTCCGTACGCGATGACAGCCCGAGGCAAAATGAAAGGCGGGCGAATTGCATATGGATTTCTAGACTGCAAGATAGGGTTGCCGCGCGGGTGCTGGCTGGGGTCCGAGGGTGGGATACACTCCTTGTGGCTGCCCGAGGGCAGATTTTATCAGCTGCTTTGCCGAGGTCAGCGATCCACGGCCGGACAATGCCCGGCACACCTTGCATGAAATTTTGATGATCGCGCCGTGCCCCCTACTGTGCGGCGGCGAGAATTGCTCCGACCCGCCGCCGTTTGGACAGGCAAACGAAGCCCTTCCTTCGTCGGTTTCTGACGCTCAAGCACGGCGTTCCCAGCCACGACACCTTCAGCCGGGTTTTCAAGCTGCTCGCCCCCGTCGCCTAGGCCGTCTGCTTCACCCGCTTCATGCAACGCGTCGCCGATACCCTCCAGGCGCGGTCATTGGACCGTGGCGACCAAGCTGCACTGAGGCTTCGAGGTGGATCGCGCAACTCGCGGCCTGGCTGGGCGCATCCTCGGCTCCGGGGGTATTCTACGTCGGCCGGGCCGACGCCATGTGCAGGCTTCGCGGCACGCTATCCAGGACGTGGGCCGGGTCCGTTCGGACCGCCGGTTTCCCCTTCCCGTCCAGTCAGCCATTCCGTGTCCACACCGGGGCCGGGCGCCTGGATGGCATTCAGGCGGTCAGGGGTTCGACTCCCCTTGGCTCCACCGTCTTCGATCGAGCCAAGGCTTGCAATCAAGGAGACGACTGCGACGGCTGCCAGGTAGCAACCAGGCGCCGCTGCATTGCCGGTCGCCGCGACCAAACTTGCCGCCGCGAGCGGGGCAAGGCCGCTGAACACGGCGAAGCTCGCGTTGAACGCCAGGGCCACGCCGGTGAACCGTACGCGGGCTGGGAACAGTCCCGCCAGAACGACGGCAAACGCGCCGCTCGCCACGCCGCCCAGCGCGCCGAATCCCGCCAGTGTCCAGGCGAGGTTCGCCGTGCCATGGTCGGCGACGGCCCGGAAAAATGGCCAGCTCGCCAGCAGGACCGCCGCCGCGCCGAGGCGATGGACCGTGCGGGCCGGCACCAGGTCGCACATCGCGCCCGCGGCAAGCACGGCGACGGCGTTGGCGACCAGCCCTACCGTCACGGCCGTGGCGACGGTCGCGGCTGGATAGAGGGCAACCCGCACCAGGTAGGCCGGCAGGTAGGCGAACAGGATGCCGTTGAACGCGGCCACGACCGCCGTGGTGCCGAAGCCCACAGCCACCCGGCCGAGATTGCGCCGCAGGACCAGGGCCAGCGGCGAGCGCTCCACCTCCTGGCGCTCCCGCATCAGGGCGAACACCGGCGATTCCAGCAATTGCCGGCGCGGCAGGTAGCTTAGGATGCCGAGCGCGCCGCCGAGACCGAAGGCGAGCCGCCATCCATACGCCGCCATGGCTGGGGTCGGCAGCAGGGCGTGCAGCCCGGCGCTGACGCTGCTCGCGAGCACCACACCCAAGGACGCGCACGAGAACAGCAGCCCGCACGCCAGCCCGGTGCGGCCCGGCGCCGCCGCCTCGACGACGTAGGTGACGGCGCCCGGCAGTTCGCCACCGAGGCAGAATCCCTGTAGCAGCCGCAGCACCACGAACGCGACCGTCGCCCAGCCGCCCCAAGCCTGGTGCGTGGGACACACCGCCATGCCGAACGTGGCCAGGGAGATACCCAGCAGCGAGGTCAGGAAGGTGGCGCGCCGCCCGAACCGGTCGCCGAAATGGCTGAAAACGACGCCCCCCAGCGGCCGGATGAGGTAGCCGCCCGCGAACACGGTGAAGGTGCTCACGAGGGAGGCGAGTTCGTCCTGCGCCGGGAAGAACGCGGGCGCGATGTACTCGGCGAAAATCCCGTAGGCGACGAAGTCGTAGAACTCCAGCGCGCCGCCAAGGCTCGCCAGCACGACGGTCCGCATCGTGGCGTCCGGGGATGGCTGCGTCATGTCGTATTCCTTTAGCCGATCCTGGCGCTGCGGGGTTGACCGGATCGCGGCCGTCCGCTTCCCTTATCGCATCGGCGTGGCCGCTTCGAGGAGCATAGGCTGGGTGGATTTCACGATCGGCTGCACGCTGTCCTACACCGTCGAGACGCTCACTCCGTTCGTCTTCAATCTCGAAGCCGCGCGGTTCCCCCGCCAGCACATCCGCGCCGAGCATTTGTCCACGGGGCCCCGATTGGGCGAGCCGGACCGGTTCGAGGCGCCCGAGAGCGGCAACCGCATCCTGCGCTACCTCGTTCCCGCCGGCGATTTCCGGATCGAGTACGAGGCCGAGGTGTCGCTCAACCCGCTCATGGTCGATCCGACTGATGTCGCCGAGATGGCGGCGGGCTCGCTCCCGCTCGACGTGCTGCCCTACCTGAACGCCAGCCGCTACTGCCAGTCCGACCGGTTGAGCCGCTTCGCCAACCGCCAGTTCGGGCGGGAGCCGGCGGGGCACCAGCGCGCCACGGCGATCTGCAACTGGATTCGCGACAACGTGGACTACCAGGCCGGCACGTCCGACGCGCTCACCAGCGCCTACGATACCCTGGGCGACCGCGCCGGGGTGTGCCGCGACTTCGCCCACCTCGCCATCGCGCTGTGCCGAGCGGTCGGCATCCCCGCCCGCTACATCAGCGCGTATGCCTGGCAGCTCACCCCACCGGACTTTCACGCGGTGTTCGAGGCCTATCTCCAAGGACCCGGCGGCGGCGCCTGGTATCTGTTCGACCCGACCCGGATGGCAGCGCTGGACGGGTTGGTGCGCATCGGCGCCGGGCGGGACGCGGCGGACGTGGCGTTCTGCTCCATCTACGGGTCGGCCCAGGCCCAGCCGCCCACGGTGTGGATCAAGGGACCTCCGCCGGGTCCCATGCGCACGACGCAGGCGGTCAGCACCCAAGCATCCTAAGCTGCGGGCTAGAATATCGCGACCAGCGCGATGCCGCCGACCATCAGCGCGCCGCCGAGGATGCGCCACAGGTTGAGGCTGTGCTGCTCCATGCCGAACATGCCGTAATTGTCGATCAGCAGCGACATCAGGATATTCGCCGTGATGGTCAGCCCGGCGAACGCGCCCGCCCCGACCTTATCCACGAACAGCAGTCCGCAGACGACCGCGAGCGAGCCGACCAGTCCGCCGAGCGGCGCCCACCAGGGCATGTTGGATATCCCCTCCGCGGTCGGCAACGGTCGGGGCAGGCAGAAAAATACGATGGCGAGCAACGCCACGATAGGCAGGAAGGAGACGGTGCTGGCCAGCCACGGATTGCTCAAGGATTTCCGGAGCGCACCGTTCATGGGCGGTCCCCAGGCCTGCAGGACGCCCGCGATGAGGATGATGGGATACAGCCAGGCGGCACTGATGTTCTGCACGGGTTCGTCCTTGAAAAATTAGGTCAACCAAACACGAATGCGCTCGCGATCGCGAGCAGCAGCGCCGGCGGCATCACCAGCGCGCCGAGCTTGAGAAAGGTCCAGGCGCCGACGTTCTGCCCCTCGCGCCGCAGTGCCGTGAGCCACAGGATGGTCGCGAGCGAGCCGGTCACCGAGAGGTTCGGCCCAAGATCAACCCCGATCAGCACGGCGCTGCGGACATGGTCCGGCACCTTGGCGATCTCGACGACGCGGCCCGCGACCAGCCCGGCCGGCAGGTTGTTGACGAGGTTGCAGCCGATGGCGAGCGCCACGCCCGAGGCCCACGCCGCCAGGGTCGCCGAGCTTTGCACGAAATCGCGCAGCAGCGCCGCCAGGTCCGCCGTGACGCCGGTTTTCTCCAACGCTTCCACCAGCACGAACAGGCCCGCGACCAGCGGCAGCACGCTCCAGGAGATATTCTTCAGCACCTCCTGCGGCCCGCGTTTCGCGCGCAGCAGCACCAAGACTGCGGTGGCGACGCCGGCAAGGAAGGTCGGCAAGCCGAGCTGGATGCCAAACGCGGACGAGGCCAGCAGCACGGCGGCCGTGCCCGCGATGCCCAGGGCCGCCATCTTTCCCGCAGCCGACAGCTCGGGGATTTCGATCTTCGACGAGATCTCCTGGCGCAGCCGCGCCCGCTGGGTCCACCGCAGCACGACGTAGGTCGCGAGGATGGAGAGCACGGACGGGAGCGCGTAAAGCGGCAGCCACTGCAGGAGCGGCGGCATGTGGCTGCCGTAGATGACCAGGTTCGCCGGGTTGGAGATGGGCAGCACGAAGCTCGCCGCGTTGGCGATGAAGGCGCAAATGAACAGGTACGGCAGCGGCTCCTTCGCGTCCGCCGCCTTGACCATCGCGGCGACGGCGGGGGTCAGCACCACCGCGGTCGCGTCATTGGACAAGAAAACGGTCACGACCGTGCCGACGCAGAACACCAGGGTGAACAGCCGGGTGGCCGAGCCCTTCGCCAGCCCGGCCGCCTTCGCGGCGAGCCAATCGAACAATCCCTCCTGCCGGGCCAGCTCGGCCAACAGCATCATGCCGGCGAGGAACAGGTACACGTCCGTACCCTTCTCGACGCCGGTCAGGGCGTCGGGAACGGAGAGCAGGCCGAGTGCCACGAGCAGCACGGCGCCGGTCACGGCCCAGACGAACTCGGGCCAGGAGAACGGGCGGATGATCACCCCGGCCGTGGCGGCGGCGGCGATGCCCCAGGTTGTCCAGGGGGAGGCGGCGAGCGCGCCCATCACGCCGCCACCGGGCGGGCATCGCGGGCGTTGGTCATTTTCGTCTCCGGCATCAGCAGGGCAAAAAAGGCGAACGCGCACAGGGCGATGCCGGCGAGGCTGAGGAATCCGATCGGGTAGCCGAACCACTGCACGACGTAGCCGGCCGTCACGTTGCTCAGCGCGGCGCCGATGCTAACCGCCAGCGCCGTCAATCCCTGGGCCAGGTTGAACCGGCCGGTGCCGCGCATCAGGTCGGACGCGATCAGCACCGAGATCACGCCGAAGATGCCCGCCGCCACGCCGTCCAGCAGCTGGATCGCAACGACGGCAATCGGGCTGGTGGCGAACGAGAACAGCACGCCCCGCACCGGCAGGACGGCGAGGGCAATCAGGAAGATCGTCTTGCGGCCGACGCCTCGCGCCGACGCCCGGCCCACCGCCCAGGCGACGCCGACCATCACCAGTTGGGCCGCAATGATGCACGCGGACAGCGCGATGGTGTCGGACCCCGGGTGGGCCTGCGCCAGCACCTGCCCGGCCATCGGCAGCATCGCCGCGTTGCCGAAGTGGAACAGCACCACGGAGGCCAGGAAGATCAGCAGGTCCCGCCGCTTGAGCAGGTTGCGAAAGGTGGCCGGCGTGCCGCCCTCCGCCTCGTCCTCGCCGCCGCGCGCCCGCTCGTGGTCGATCTCGGCGGGGTTGATCAGGGTGACGGACATCGCGCTCGCGACCGCGAAGGCGCAGACGAGGTAGAAGATCCAGTCGTAACCGGCATACTGCCCGAGCACCCCGGCCAATCCGGCGGCGACGAAATTTCCGCCATGGTTGAAGCTCTCGTTGCGGCTGATCCGCGCGTCGAGGCGTTGCCGGCCGACCAGGCCGAGCGAGAGTGCGGCCATGGCCGGCGGGATGACGGCCAGGGCCGCCCCCAGCATCGCCTGCGCTGCGATGACGAACGCGAACCGCGGGAAGAACGCGATGAGCAGGCATCCTGCCGCCACCAGCAGTCCCGACACGGCGACGAGCAACCGCTTCGCTCGCGTCGCGTCCACCAGCAACCCGGCCGGGACCTGGCATACGGCGGCTGCGACGGACGATGCCGCGATGGCGACCCCGATCGCGCCGGAATCCCAATGCTCCCCGCCCTTGAGGAACACCGACAGGTACGGCCCGACCCCGTCCCGCACGTCCGCCATCAGGAACGTGATGCCGTCCAGGCCGCGCAGCGAACGGGCGGACGGCTGGCCAGCGGCGCTCACCATTTCCGGCCGCTGCGGTTCGGGCCGAGCTGGGTGCCGAAGATGCCCTTCGCCGGCCAAGCGCCGACCCGGTCGCGGTCGCTCCCGTCGGCGGCCCGGTCGGGCGGGGTCCAGCCGACAGGCGCAGGCTCGACCTGGTCCTCGTCCTCCCGCCCTCGCGCGTCCCGGGCGCGAACCCGCACGCCGCCCTGTGTGGCGCAGCGTGCCTCCGAAAGCGACGGGTCGCCGGGCCTGGGCGTCATCGGCTGCCAGTCGCCATCATCCACCTGCACCTCCACCGCCTCCACCGGGGCGCCTCGACCGGGGCGCCTCGACCGGTGCGCCTCGACCGGGGCGTCGCCGACCACCTTGGCGCGGGCGACGAACGGACCACCCACGGTTTGGTTCGCGGTCACGAGCAGGCGGCGGTCGACCGGACGCGTGGCGAGGACAAACGGCCACACCCGATCCAGTGGCTTGAACCGCCAGCTCCCGCAATCTCCGTCCACGGCCGCGATGGACACCCCCGGCGGCCCCTCCTCGATCTGCCCGGCGAGCGGGTCGCCCGGCAGGACGTGAAGCGGAAGCCGCAGCGGGGCGACCGCGTCGCGCACGAGCCGATACTGGTCCGCCGTGCCGTCATCCGCGAGATCGCCGGGCAGCAGGGCAAAGTCGAGGCTGCCGGACGGAAGCACGTTAGCGAGGGCGACGATGCGGTGAAGGTCGCGGTGGTTTTCCTCCCCCGCCGCAGTGAGGTGTAGGTCGCCGATATGCAGCCAGCTCAGCACGCGGCCCCCGGTCGCGTCGTCGGAAGCGGACATTATGTTTCCTCGGATCAAAGGTGTGCCGCCGACCGGAAGGAGAGGCAGCCCCCTCCGGCGGCTTTAAGTTACGGAGGCGGGGGTGGCGCTGCCCCCAGGACAGGCGGCGGGGGCGGCTGACGCCCGTCACCGCCGGGTCCATGCGGTGGGGCGTGGATTGGGGTTAGCTGGTCGCGCGAGGCGCCGATCGTCCGCACGTCCAGCATCCGGCCGAGATCGTTCATAATCCCGGGCCCCTGGGCGACCACGGTCTGGCCCGGCGTCAGCAGCGCGGCAAGGCGAGTGGCTTCCGGAGGCGGCATCCGCAGCACCGTGCCATCATCCAGCATGGCGCCGTTCGTCTCGCCGCGCGGGCCGTGCAGCACCGGCAGCACCTTGCCCGACACCTCGGACGGCGGGCCGGCGGGGGGCGGCGGCCCCATGCCGGCCGGACCGGGCCCGCCTGGATGGGGCCCGCCTGGATGGGGCCCGCCTGGATGGGGCCCGCCTGGATGGGGCCCGCCTGGATGAGGGCCGCCGCGGCCCGGCCCATCTGGCGGGCCCGTGTCAACCACCGTCTGCTGGCTTGCATCGTCGGTTACCGACATGGCCGCCACCATCGGCACGGCCACCGCGTGCAAGCCGTGCACCGTGACGGCATCGCCCAGCTTCACGGCTGCCACCAACTGGGTGGAGAGGTGCGGCGGGACGTGCACCTGTGTGCCGTCCGCCAGCAGGAAGCCATCCACGTCACCGCGCGGCGTCATCGTGAAATATTTCACCGTGCCGCGCGTTGCCGGCAGTTGATTTGGGTCGAACGTCGGTTGCGTCTGGGTCAAGGGCGTCGCTGGACGGGAGGTTTGGGCAAGTACGGCGCCAGCAAGCGAGCCAAGTGCAGTTGTCGTAAGTAGCAAGGCCAATAATTTCGTTCTCATTTGATTTTACCCCAGGGTTAACCCTGTCAAACAAGGCATGCCTAAAATACAGCAAGACACGTGCCACGTAGAAGGTAGCCGTTTTAAGGACGATCGACTTCCAGAATTTTGCCAAACGTCAGGAAAGGCGACATCAGCCTGTCCGATTGGACGACAGATACCTCATACCAGCGGCGCCGTGTGATGACCGGGCGAGGCAAGATGGAAGCCTATGGCTCTGCCCTGGGCCCGCATCTATTTGGGTTTCCAAAGACATCATGCCTTTGGCGGCGTTTGCGGCAGAGCCTCGACCTACCACTTGCCTGCTCTGCCTTTGGCGATCGCATCAGGCGGCTGCTGGTATCAGATCTCCCCAAGCAGGAGCCGGCAAGTCATTCTACGCCCAGACCGTAACGACGTATCTTGTCGTGAAGCAGTTGCCGGTTGATGCCGAGTCTGCGCGCCGCCTCGGTCCGGCTGCCGCGCCCTTTGGCCAGTGCGCGCCGGATCATCGTTCGCTCCAACTCAGCCACAGCTTCCGGCAAGGTTAGGTCGGCCGCCATGACCCTCGGCGGCGCCGCGTCGTCCTGCCGGAGGAAATCAAAGTCGGACGCATCGATCGCCAGACCCCTGGCGAGTGCGGCGGCGCGCTCGGTCGCGTTCCGCAGCTCGCGGACGTTGCCGGGCCACGTCCAGCGTTCCAGCACCGCGGCGGCGTCGGGCGACAAACCCTTCGGTCGCTCGGGATTGGCGAGACCCAGGAAATGCCGGGCCAACGGCACGATGTCCGACACGCGCTCCCGCAGCGGCGGCAGGGCGATCGGGATGACGTGCAGGCGGTAGTACAGGTCGGCCCGGAACCCGCCCGCATCGACCAGGCGCAGCAGGTCGCGATGGGTCGCGGCGACGTTCCGCACATCCACCGGCGCCGGCCGGCCGCCGACCGGGGTGACGATCCGTTCCTGCAGCACGCGCAGAATCTTGGCCTGCATGGCAGCGTTCATGTCGCCGATCTCGTCCAACAGCAGGGTGCCGCCGTGCGCTTCGCGGAACCGGCCCGCCTGGGCCTTGACTGCCCCCGTGAATGCGTTGGGCACGTGGCCGAACAGCTCGCTTTCCAGCAGGTCGGCCGGGATCGCCGCGCAGTTCACGCTGATGAACGGCCCCGCCGCACGGGGCCCGTGGTCGTGCAGCGCGCGTGCCACGAGCTCCTTGCCGGTGCCGGTCTCTCCGGTCACGAGCACCGTCGCATCGGACGCGACGGCCATGCCGATCATCTTCTGCACCGCGCGGATCGCGGGGCTGGACCCGACCAGCGGCCCGTCTGTCGGCGCGGCGATGGCGGCCGGCGCGTCGGGGCGGCTGAGGGCGCGGGCCAGCACATCCCTCACCTCGTCGCGGCCGATTGGCTTGGTGAGGTGGTCGAACGCGCCCTGCCGCATGGCGTCGATGGTGTTCGCCCCCGACGCGAAGGCGGTCAGCACCACGACCGGCGCCGCCGGAACCGCCGCGTCGCCCCGCAAGCGTTGCAGCACCGACAGGCCGTCCAGCCCCGGCATGCGCAGGTCGAGGAACACCAGGTCCGGCCGGCTCGCCGCGAACAGTGCAAGTCCCGCCGTGCCATCGGCAGCTTCGGTCACGTCATGGCCGAAGTCGCGCAGCGTCTCCGCAAGGCCGTCGCGAAACGCCGGGTCGTCATCTATGACGAGGAGCTTGGCCATGTTCCCTCCCGATACGGCACAATAAGCTCGAAGGTGCTGCCCGGGTTCTCCGGCCGGTATGCCGCAACGCCGCCATGCGCCTGCGCGATCTCCTGCACGATGGACAGCCCGAGCCCGGTGCCGTCCGCCCGTGTCGACACGAACGGCTCGAACAGATGCCGCCGCACCTCCGCCGGGACCCCCACGCCGTCGTCGGTGACCCGCAGGTGCAACTCGCCGCCCACCGCCTCGGCCGCGATCGTGACCACGCCGCCCGCCGGCATGCCCTGGATCGCGTTCAGCACGAGGTTGTCCAGCGCCCGCCTGATACGGTCGGGATCAAGCGGCCAAACCATCGCCGGGGCGGCTACGAGCAATTGCACGCCGTGGCTGGCGGCCAGGTCGCGGTAGAACTCCGCCGTCGCGTTCAGCAGCGCCGGCACGTCGGCGCGCTGCCATCGCGGCTCGCTGCGATGGGTCAGGGCGAGCAGGTCCCGCAGCAGGGCATTGAGGCGCCCGATCTGCCCCAGCACCATCTCCAGCGCGGCCCGGCGTCTCGCATCGTCGCTCAGCAGCGCGTT
>JAABUX010006647.1_pt1 | contig 13751 bp, 13 predicted proteins | sample 5561851 | NCBI WGS metagenome assembly JAABUX01 (sample SAMN10711883, study PRJNA513361) | rock metagenome | isolation source: Antarctica rocks | place: Antarctica: Victoria Land, Richard Nunatak red sandstone | collected 2016-01-03 | reverse complement strand
GTAGTGCGCGGCGATGGCGAGGCGGCCGGCCAGCACGCCGTCCAGGTCGATGCCGTTGCGCAGGAAATCGGGGGCGCCCGCTTGGCCGGTCGCGTCGACGGTCAGCACGGTCTCGGACGGCGGGCCGGCGCGGAAATCCGAGGTGAGGGCGAGTTGGGACGCGACGCCGCCCAGGATCACGCGGCCGGTGGCGCGCAGGCCTTCGGCGGTCGCGTCGATCTGCGCCGTGCCGTCCGAAATGCCCCGCCCGGCCACTACGTCCGCGAGCTGCAGGCCGGCCAGGTGCGCCGTGGTCTTGATCGTGATGCTGTCCACGTCGATCTTGTCCATCAGCGGAAGCTGGATCTCGAGATGGTCCGTCACCGCGCCGGCAATGACGCGGAACGGCAGGGGGTGGGTGCTGAGCAGCTTGAGCTTGGGGTGCGAGAGCAGCGCGACGGCGCTGGCGAGCGATCCCGCGAGGTCGAGCGTTATGGCCGCGAACTGGTCCTTGACGGCGAGGCCGGCGATACGGATGCCGCCGGCCGTCAGGTGCAGGCCGCCTTGCTCGCCGCCCTGGAGCGCGATCTGCAGCACGTCCGGGTTCACGAAGGTGAGCGTCACCCGGACGTGCTGCGCGGGCGGCGTCGGGCGAAGCCAGTGGATGGTGAGGTCGTCGGCCTGCATGGTGCCGCTGGCGGCCAGCAGGTTGGCGTCGCTGAAACCCGGCAGCGTTTGCAAGGTCACGGTGAACTGCCCGGCGCGGATGGTGCCGCTGGTGACGTTTTCGACCACCCAGGCGCGGGCGTTGTGGATGAGGTGGGGCGGCCAGTAGGCCGCGAGGTCGGCGACGGCGAGCTGATCGAAGCTCACGGCGATTGCGGCCTGCCAGCCGCCCTTCGCCGGATGGGCGTCGCCCGAGAGGACGAACGCGGTCGGCGGCGCGCCGGCGGGCGAGGCGAGGGTCGCCGTCAGGCGATGCGCGACGATTTGCTGCACGGCGTCGGCGGACCAGACCAGGCTCGCGTCCAGCGCGGCGGCCTGGAACGGCAGGGCGCCTCCCGCCAGGTGGGCGCGGCCCGCGCCAAAGTTTGCCTGGAACCTGGCGGTCACGGGGGCGAGCTGGGCGGAGAGGTCGATGCTCCCGGTGAGCGTGACGGGCGCGTCGATCGCGGCGGCTTGCGCGAGGGCGGGGACGGCGGCGGCGAGGGCGGGCGGATCGAGGGCGCCGGTCTCGGCGTCGATATGCAGGGCGCCGCCGGGCTGGCGCTGGATGCGGGCGTGGACGGGCGTGGCGCTCGCACCGGCGTCGAAGGCGCCGTCGAGCGTTCCTTCGGCGCTGGCGTCGGCATGCTGGTCGAGGGTGGCGGTGGCGATGCGGGCAGACCAGGCATTTGCCGGGCCTGTGATGCGCGCGTCGCGGACCGTGGCGGTGCGGAGCGCGGCGAGATCGATGGGCGGCCTCCCCTGCCCTGCCCCGCTCGCACTGGTGAGGTGCAGGTCGATGTCGGCGAGCGCCAGGCTGGTTGGCACGACCGTGCCGTGCAGCAGCGGCGTGGGCAGGAGGGCGATGTCGGCGGCACCGAGCTTGGCCGTGACGCCCGGTGTCACGAGGTCGAGGTTGTGCGCGCGGAGCTGCAGGGGCGCGGCAGGCCCGGCGGTCCAAGCGGGCCATTGGGCGGAGAGGGTGTCGAACGAGACGCCGGGCTGGGCGAGGTGGGCCCGCGCAAGGAGCCCGCCGATCGGCACCGGGCCTTGCGCGAGGCGCCAGGCGGCGGCGCTGAGGAGGAGGGTGGCGATCAAAGCGAGGTTGAGGAAGGTGGCGGCGAGGTCCAGCGCGAGCCCGGCGGCGCGGCGGAGGAGCCTCACCCCTTGACCCGCCAGCCCGCTCGCCGCCAGCCTCGCGCATGCGCCTGCCCCAGCCTGCCGACCCCGCCGCCGCGCAACGCCTGCGCGAGCGATTCGCAGCGCTCGGGGCGGAGTGGGCGGCCTTCGCGGAGCGGCAGGCGGAATTGCTGGAGGCGATCGGGGGCAACAGCCCGTACCTTGCCGACCTCGCGCTGCGCGAGCCGGGCGCGCTCGTGGGCTGCGTGGAGAAGGGGGCAGAGGCGGTAGCCGCGGCGGCTTTCGCCCAGCTCGAAGCGGTGCCGCCAAGCGCGAGCCGGGCGGTGGTCGCGGCGGCGATGCGCCGGGCCAAGCGGGTCGTTGCGCTTGCGGTGGCGGTGGCCGACATCACGGGCGCATGGCGGTTGGCGGAGGTCACGGCCGCGCTCACGCGCCTCGCCGAGAGCGCGCTGCGGCTCGCCACGGCGCATCTGCTCGGGGTGGCCGGACGCGCAGGCGAGCTTCGCTGGACCGCGGCGGGGAGCGGCTTCGCGGTGCTTGGCATGGGCAAGCTCGGCGCGGGGGAGCTGAACTACTCGAGCGATATCGACCTCATCCTGCTATACGATCCGGAGGCGCATCCCGGACTGGGCGCCGGATTGCGCCAGTCGTTCACGCGGCTGGCGCGCGGCCTCGCCACCCTTATGGAGGCGCGCGACGCGGACGGCTACGTGTTCCGCACGGATTTTCGCCTGCGGCCCGACCCTGCCGCGACGCCGCCCGCCCTCTCGCTGCCGGCCGCGATCGCCTATTATGAGAGCATGGGCCAGAATTGGGAGCGTGCCGCCATGATCAAGGCGCGTCCGGTCGCGGGGGATTTGGCGTTGGGCGCGCAGTTCCTCGAGGCGATCCGGCCGTTCGTCTGGCGGCGCGGGCTCGACTTCGCGGCGGTCGCCGACATCCATGCGATGAAGCGCCGGGTGGACGCGCACAAGGGCACCGCGCTGCGGGACGGGGCGCCGGTCACGCGCGCGCTGGGCCATGACGTGAAGCTCGGGCAGGGCGGCATCCGCGAGGTCGAGTTCCTGGCGCAGACGCTGCAGCTTGTCTGGGGGGGGCGGGACCCTAGCCTGCGCGAGCCGACGACCGTGGGGGCGCTCCGGGTGCTGGCGCGGGTCGGGCGGCTTGGGGTGCGCGCGGCGGGCGAGCTGATGGCGGCGTACCGTTTCCTGCGCCGGGTGGAGCATCGGCTGCAGATGGTCGCGGACCGGCAGACGCATCGCCTGCCGGAGGGAACGGAGGAGTTCGGCGCGTTTGCGGTGTTCCTGGGGTATGCGGACGGCGAGGCCTTCGCACGGGCGCTGCTGCGGCACATGGAGCGCGTCGTCCTGCGTTACCGGGAGGTGTTCGAGGCGGTGCCGGCGCCGGCCGCGGCGGGGCTCGACCTTACCGGCAGCGATGCCGCGCCGCCCGGGACGGTCGAGCAGTTGCGGGCGATGGGGTTCGCGAACGCCGAGGCCATGGTGGCGACGCTGCGCGGCTGGCAGGCGGGGCGGGTCCGGGCGTTGCGGTCGGCGCGGGCGCGGGAGCTGATGCACGAGGTGCTGCCGGCGCTGCTTGCCGACCTTGGCCGGCAGCCGGAGCCGGACGCGGCGTTCGGGCGGCTCGACACGCTGATCGAGCGGCTGCCGGCCGGCGTGCAACTGCTCTCCATGTTCCAGCGCAACCCCGCGGTGATGACGCGCGTCGCTGCCGTCCTGGGCGCGGCGCCGTTGCTCGCGGACCACCTGGCCGCAGCGCCCGCCGCGATCGAGGGGCTGCTCGAGCCCGCGCGCGCCGATCCCGACCCGGCTGCGAGCCTTGGTGCGGCGCTGGCCGACGCCCGCGACCTCGAGGACACGATCGCGCTCACCCGGCGCTTCGTGCTGGGCGAGGAATTCCGCCTGGGCATCGCGCAACTGGAGGGCCGGCTCGACGTGGACGCGGCGGGCGAGGCCCGGAGCGCGCTTGCCGATGCGGCGATCGGCGCCTTGCTGCCGCGCGTGCTCGCGGACCAGGCGGCGCGGTTCGGCTGGGTGCGCGGCGGCGGGATGGCGGTCGTGGTGATGGGCAAGGCGGGCGGGCGGGAGATGATGGCGGGGTCGGACCTCGACCTGATGCTGCTGGATTCCTATCCGCCGCAGGCCACCGAGAGCCAAGGGGCGCGCCGCGTCGCGTCGCCGCAGTGGTTCGCCCGGGCGGCCCATGCGATGGTCGCGGCGCTCACCGCCCCCGGCGCGGAAGGGCCGCTTTACCAGGTGGACATGCGGCTCCGGCCGTCGGGGAACAAGGGGCCGGTCGCGGTCTCGCTGCCGGCGTTCCGGATTTATCATGCGGGGGACGCCTGGACCTGGGAGCGGATGGCGCTGCTGCGGGCGCGGGTCGTGGCGGGGCCGCCGGCGCTGCGGGGGCGGGTGGACCGGGCGATCGCCGTGGCGATCCGGGCGGGCAACCCGGCGCAGGTGCGCGCCGACGCCGTCGCGATGCGGGCGCGGATGATCCGAGACTTGCCGCCCAGCGGGGCATGGGACGTGAAGCTGCGGGCGGGGGGGCTGGTCGAGGTCGAGTTCGTGGCGCAGGCCTTGTCGCTGGTGCATGGCGTGCGGGAGCCGACGACGCGGCTGGCCCTGGCGGCGCTCGCGGCGCGCGGCGCGTTGCCGGCGGAGGATGCGGCGATGCTGGCCGTAGCGGACCGGCTATGGCGGACGGTGCAGTCGATGCTGCGGCTGACGGTCGGGCGCCGGGTGGACGGGTTGCCGGCGGCGGCGAGCGAGGCGCTGCTGTGGGCGGCGGGCGAGGTTGACCTCGCCGCACTTCACGCCAGGATGGAGGCGACGGCGCGCGCGGTGCGGGCCGCGTTCGAGCGCCATTTGGGAGCACTGCCATGACGATCGCCGAAGGGTCCGCTGCCCCGGAATTCACGATGCCGGCGACGGGAGGGCGGACCGTGAGCCTCGCGGGCGAGCGCGGGCGGCCTTTCGTGCTGTATTTCTACCCGAAGGCGGACACGCCGGGCTGCACGAAGGAGGCGTGCGCGTTCCAGGAGACGCTGCCGGCGTTGGGGCGGATCGGGGTCGATGTGATCGGGGTGAGCAAGGACAAGATGAGCGCGCTGGAGCGGTTCGCGGCGAAGTTCGGCCTCGCCTTCCCGCTCGCCTCGGACGAGGGGGGCGTGGCCGAGGCCTATGGCGCGTGGGTCGAGAAGAGCATGTACGGCAAGACCTATATGGGCCTCGACCGGAGCACGATCCTCGTCGATGGCGCGGGCAAGGTCGTGCGGGTCTGGCGCAAGGTGAAGGTCGAGGGCCATGCCGCCGAGGTGGCGGACGCGGCCCGCGCTATAGCAAGGTAGCGGAGGCGTAGGCGCCCCAGGCGGCGATGGGGATGATCAGCAGCGCGGCCGGAGGGGATGCGGTCCAGAGCTTGGCCACGAGCAGCAGCGCGGCGAGGGCGACCGCGGCGTTGACGACGACCGGGACGCTCATGCTGTCCGTCACGGCGGCGCTGAGCGGCGACAACAGCAGCGCGACGTAGAACCAGTCGAGCAGTTGCCGCTGGCCCGGCTGCGGCAGGCGCGCGCGCGCGGCGCCCATCAGCGCGAAAAGGCCGGCCCACACCGCAATGCGGCCCCAATCCGGTGGGTAATCCTCGAGGTTGACCGCGACGTAGGCGAGGTTCGCCGCGACGCCGCCGGCCGCGTAGGCGAGCGGCGTGAACCAGAATCGCGCGCCATAGCCGGCCAGGGCAAGACGCCGCAGCTCGACCGCGAGGGCCACCAGCACCCCGAGTGCCAGGACCTGGTCCGCCGGCTGCAAGCCGAATGCGACACGGAACTCGCCTGCGACGACGCGCGCCGGGTCGATATGGGTGCCGAAGCGGAACCAGGCCCATTCCAGCCCGAGCGTCACCACGGCGGCGGCCACCGCGAGGCCGAGCAGCGGGAGCAACTGGCGGTCAGGCCCCGCCGGCAGCAGGCGCCACAGCAGCATCCAGACAACGATGCCGCCGGCGAGCAGGGCCAGCGAGATGTCTGCTTTCGACTGCAGCATGAAGTGCCAGGCGCCCAGCGCCGCCGCGAGATAGACGACCCGGTGCAGCCGCTTCCAATGGCGTCCCAGGCGCTTGACCTGGTTGTCCGTGCTGGTGATGCCGAGCGCCGCAAGGATGAGGAGCGCTACGAAGCCGATCGTCAGGTAGAAGCGCAGCGCGATCTCGGAGACGACGTGCAGGATGCGCCAGTTCTGGGTCGCGGCGTACAGCACGAGGTGGACCAGCACGTAGAACAGCGCCCCGAGCCCGACCATGCGGCGGAGCGGCGGGAGTTGCGGCAGGGCGAAGGCGGCGCGCGCCGGGCTGATGGCGAGGCTCGCGAGCAGGAACCAGACGGTCCATTTGCCGGTCGCGTGCTGCACTTCGAGGAGCGGGCGGGCGCCGAGCGATTGCGTCGCGAAGGCGACGAGGTACCAGAGCGTGGGCAGCGCCAGGATGGCGAAGGTGGTCGCGCGCATGGTGGAGAAGCGGCCACGGCGGTCGTGCCAGGGAAGCGAGACGGTCATTGCGGCCTCTCGGGTTACTGCGCGTCGGGCGCCTTGCTGCGGGCGTAGTCGCTGGGAAGGGCAAAGATGTTCGCGGGCTGCTTGCCATAGGTTACACGCTCGGCCTGGATCAGCACGCGGCCGGCGCGCATGGCGCGGAGCATCACGCCGTCCTCGGTGATGCAGGCGATGGTTTGCTGGCCCTGCGTGTCGGTTGCCTGCCAGTCGGTGCAGGCGAGCCCGGCGATTTCGGCGGCGCCGTGGCGGGTGAAGGTGGCGCCGCCGGGCTGGCCGGGGAGCGGGCCGGCGGTCGCGCCCAGCTCGAGGATGCTGCGGTTCGGCTCGCTCACCATGTCGATGGTGCGGTTGCCGTAGCTCACCAGCATCCACAGGCCCGGCGAGGGCGAATCGACGCGCAGGAGCTGGTCGGCGGTGTCCCAGCGCAGCCGCTGCGTGACCTCGGGGGCGCCGGGGGCCTGCGCGGCGCGATACACGATGTCCACGTCGCGGGTCGGCGTGATGTGGGGTGCGTCCTGCGCGCGGGCGGCGCCGGCGAGGAGCAGCAAAGCGAGGGTCGTGCGGATCATCGGCGTTTTCCCATGGCGGGCAGGGCAAGTTGGAGGTAGCCGGGCGGTGGCGCGAAGAGGCTTGCGGGTTGGGGCCCGTATTCGACCGAGACCGCGGTGAAGCTGCCGGGTTTCCCGTCATAGGCGCCGTTGCCCCGGAGCGGCACGCCATCCGCGGTGACGCAGAGCGTGCCGGCGCCATGCCGGTCCTGGACGGCGTAGAGCGTGCAGGCGAGGCCCGCGACGCGGTCCGTCCCTTGGCGCTGGAAGTGGGCGCCGTCGAGCCGCAGCGCGCCGACGCCCATCGGGACCGCGAGCGCCGTGTGCATGCCGTCATCGACGATCACCGCCTGGCGGGCGGCCACGTCCACGATCGCCATCTGCGGGCGACCCTCGGCGGAGACGCGCAGGCGCTGGCCGGCGGCATCCCATGCCAGGTGCAGCGGCCCCGGCACGCCGCCCGGCAGCGCTTCGGCGGCGACGCCCTCGACCCGGTAGGTCGCGGCCACGTCGCGTTGCGGCAAGGTCGGTGGGCGTTCCTGGGCGACAGCCGCGCCGGGAAAGAAGGTGGCAAGAGCGAGCAGCCGAAGCGAAATCATGGCTGGCATGTAGGGAGTGCATGGGGTTGTGTCCACGAGACGACGACTTACCCCTCCCCCGCAGTACGGAATGCCTCGATCATATCGCGGAGGAGCGCTGGGTCGGGCGAGGCCGGCCAGAACGCCTCGTCCTCGACCGCTGCGGCGAGCCTGATCTTGTAGGCGTCGCGGGCGACCTCCCTGGCGCCGAACTGGGCGAGGTGCGCGGTCAGGAACTGCGTGTCGAGCAGGCTGAACCCTCCCAGGCGCAGCCGCGCGACCAGGTGCACGAGCGCCACCTTGGACGCGTCGCGGGCGCGGCTGAACATGCTCTCGCCGAAAAACACGCCGCCGATCGTGACTCCATAGAGTCCACCCACGAGGATCCCGTCCGCATAGCACTCGACTGAGTGCGCGGCGCCGCTCGCGTGCAAGCTCGTGAAGAGCTGCTCGATCTCGGGGTTGATCCAGGTGTCCTCGCGGCCGGGCGCCGCTTCAGCGCAACCCGCCACCACGCCTGGGAAGTCCCGGTCGCTCTCGACGGTATAGATGCCCGAGAGGACGGTCCGGCGCAGCCGTCGCGGCATATGGAAGCGTTCGAGCGGCAACACGCCGCGCCGCTCCGGATCGAGCCAGTAGAGACGCTGGCCGCGCCGGGTCTCGGCCATGGGGAACAGGCCGACCCGGTATGCCCGCAGCATCAACTCGGGCGTGACCTCGATCCTGCGGCGGGACATGCGGACAACATGCCCACAAACCGGCACCCCCCGCCAATCATTTTGGCGCGCTGGCGACGAAGCGCTCGAGCCAATGGATGGTGTAGTCGCCCGCCTGGAACGAGGGGTCGTCCACGATCCGGCGGTGCAGCGGCAAGGTCGTCTTGATGCCGAGCACGGCGAACTCGTCGATCGCCCGGCGCAGGCGCCCGATGCAGTCCGCACGGGTCGGCGCGTGGACGATGAGCTTGGCGACGAGGCTGTCATAGTAGGGCGGCACGCGATACCCGGCATAAAGCGCCGAATCGACGCGCACCCCGAGGCCGCCCGGCGCATGGAAGGCCGTCACCTGGCCCGGCGTCGGCATGAACGTCTCCGGGTCCTCGGCGTTGATGCGGCACTCGATCGCGTGGCCGGTGAAGGTGATGGCGTCCTGGCCGTAGCCGAGCGGCTGCCCGGCGGCGATGCGGATCTGCTCGCGGACCAGGTCGATCCCGCACACCATCTCGGTGACGGGGTGCTCGACCTGCAGGCGGGTGTTCATCTCGATGAAGGCGAACTGCCCGTCCTGGAAGAGGAACTCGAGGGTCCCGGCATTGCGGTAGCCGAGCTGGGCGAGGCCGCTGGTGACGACCGCGCCGAGCGCGTCCCGGGCGGCGGCGTCGAGCGCCGGGCTGCCGGCCTCCTCGAGAAGCTTCTGGTGGCGCCGCTGCAGGCTGCAGTCGCGCTCACCGAGATGGACGACGTTGCCGTAGGCGTCGGCGAGCACCTGCAATTCGATGTGGCGGGGGCGGTCGAGGTATTTCTCCAGATAGACCGCGTCGTTGCCGAACGCGGTGCGGGCCTCGGTGCGGGCCACCTGCCAGGCCTCCTCGAGGTCGGCGGGCGACGGCGCCACCTTCATGCCGCGCCCGCCGCCGCCGGCTGCGGCCTTGATCAGCACGGGGTAGCCGATCCGCTCGGCGACGCGACGGGCCTCGTCCTGGTCGTGCAGCGCGCCGTCCGAGCCTGGTACGAGCGGGACGCCGAGCGACGTCATCGCCGCCTTGGCCGCGATCTTGTCGCCCATCATGCGGATATGCGCGGGCGACGGGCCGATGAAGACGAGGCCGTGCGCCTCGACCATCTCGGCGAAGGCGGCGTTTTCGGAGAGGAAGCCGTAGCCGGGGTGGATCGCGTCGGCGCCGGTGACGATAGCCGCCGAGAGCAGGGCGGCGGGGTTGAGATAGCTATCCCGCGCCGGTGGCGGGCCGATGCACACGCTCTCGTCGGCGAGGCGGACATGCATGGCCTCCGCGTCGGCGGTGCTGTGGACGGCGACGGTGGGGATGCCGAGCTCGCGACAGGCGCGCTGGACCCGCAACGCGATCTCGCCCCGGTTGGCGATCAGGATTTTCTGGAACATGCGCGACCTACGCGACCACCAGCAGCGCCTGGCCGTATTCCACCGCCTCGCCGGACGCGACGAGCACGCGGGCGATGGTGCCGGCGCGGGGGGCCTTGATCTGGTTGAAGGTCTTCATTGCCTCGATCAGCATCACCGTCTGCCCGGCATGCACGGCTTGGCCAGGCAGCACGTAGGGCGGCAAGCCGGGCTCGGGCGAGAGATAGACGACCCCCACCATCGGGCTGGTTACTGCGTCGGGGTTGGTGGCGTCGTCCTCCGGCTTAGCGAGCGCTGGCGTGGGTGCAGGTGCGGCGGGCATCGCCGCGTGGACCACTGCCGGCGGGGCAGTGCGGACGACGCGCAGGCGCCGGTCCTTGTCGCTGACCTCGATCTCGGTCAGCCCGGTCTCGAGCAGGATGGAGGCGAGCTCGCGGATCGCCTCCGCGTCAAAAGGGGGCCGGCCCATCATGCTACGTCCAATATCTCCGCCATCGCCTGCAAAGCGAGCGTGTAGCCGCGCACGCCCAGCCCGGCGATCACGCCGACCGCGGCGCGCGACACGTAGGAATGCTGCCGGAACTCCTCCCGGCGATGGATGTTCGTGATGTGGACCTCGATCACTGGCAACTCGATGGCGAGCAAGGCGTCGAGGAGGGCGATCGAGGTGGTCGTGTAGGCCGCAGGATTGATGACGATGCCGCGCGCCCGTCCCCGGCATTCCTGGACCCAGGAGACAAGTTCGCCCTCGCCGTTGGTCTGGCGGAAGTCGATCGCGAGCCCGAGTTCCTCGGCCGCTTCGGCGCAAAGCGTCTCGACGTCGTCGAGCGTGGCCGCGCCGTAAATCTCCGGCTGGCGCAGGCCGAGCATGTTGAGGTTGGGACCGTTGAGGACGGCGACGAGGGGCGGCGATGCCATGTGCGCGCCCTAGCACGGGAGGGGCGAGCCCGTCCAACTGGCGATCGCTTGCCTAACGCGCCAAGTCCCGCCATATCGCGTGCATGCTCGAAGTGACGCTCAATGGTGAACCGCGCCGCTTTCCGGTCCCGCTGACCGTGGAGGCGCTGCTCGCCGAACTGGCGCTCGACCGGCGCAAGGTGGCGGTTGAGCGCAACGAGGAGATCGTGCCGCGTTCGCGCTATGGCGAGACTGCGCTCGCCGCGGGCGACCGGCTGGAAATCGTGCATTTCATCGGGGGAGGCTAGGGCCATGGACCAGATCGTATCGGCGGCCGTCGACGAGGATAGCTGGAGCGTCGCCGGGCGGGTGTTCCGCTCGCGGCTCGTGATCGGGACGGGGAAGTACAAGAGCCTCGAGGAGACCGGGGCGGCAATCGAGGCGTCCGGGGCCGAGATGGTGACGGTGGCGGTGCGCCGGGTGAATCTCGCCGACCCGAAAGCGCCGATGCTACAGGATTTTGTGGACCCGAAGCGCTATACCTACCTGCCGAACACCGCAGGCTGCCACACGGCTCAGGACGCGCTCCGCACGCTCCGGCTGGCGCGCGAAGCTGGCGGCTGGACGCTCGTCAAGCTCGAGGTGCTCGGCCCGCCGCCACATCTCTACCCCGACATGCCCGCGACCTTCGAGGCGGCGGAGGTGCTGATCCGCGAGGGTTTCGAGGTCATGGTCTATTGCGCGGACGACCCGCTCGCGGCCAAGCGCCTCGAAGAGATGGGCTGCGTCGCGGTGATGCCGCTTGGGGCGCCGATCGGCTCGGGGCTGGGCGTGCAGAACCCGGCGATGCTGAGCCTCATCATCGAGCAGGCGCGCGTGCCGGTGCTGGTCGATGCCGGGGTGGGTACGGCGAGCGATGCGGCGATCGCGATGGAGATCGGCTGCGACGCGGTGCTGCTCAACTCGGCGATCGCCCATGCGACCGATCCTATCCTGATGGCGCGCGCGATGCGGGCGGCAATCGAGGGCGGACGGCTTGCGCGCCGCGCCGGGCGGATGCCGCGGCGGATGGGCGCGGAGCCGAGCAGCCCGCTGGCAGGGCTTATCCGGTAGATACTTTCGCGATTCGGCTTACCATTTGAATTACATAGTCGAGCCAGTACACTGCCTAAGAGTAACGTAGTAGAATAACGAAGTTAGTTACATGATGTTCAGGTATGTGGAATTACCGCCATTTCGGGTTTTTCCTGTACTTTCCTCAAATGCAGCTAAAATCATGAACTAAGGATTATCGGCCGCACAAACTCTTTTGTTGATTTCCTGTACGTGATACCGCTCATTGGATCGGAAGAACCCGCAAGGAACTTCATGATTCGATCCGCCCCGTTAATTCCCCTCGTTGCCACAGTCCTGTTTGCGGCTCTTCCAGGGCAATCGCCTGCACAGGGACGAGGGATCGGGACGAGCCAGCAAGGATGGCACGAGAATGGCGAGGCGAGTTGGTACGGGCCGCGGCATGCCGGCCTGCGGACGAGCAGCGGCGAGATTTTCGATCCCGCGCGGATGACCGCGGCGCATAGCAGCCTGCCGCTCGGCAGCCGGGTGCGCGTCACCATGCGGGACACCGGGGAATCGGTGATCGTCACCATCAATGACCGGCAGCCGCCGCATGGCGTCCGCATCATCGATCTCTCGATGGGGGCCGCGTCCTATCTTGGCTTCGTGCGGCGTGGCAAAGCGAGGGTCACGCTGTCCCCGGCAGATGCGGCCGCGCCGGTGGAGGTCGCGTCAGCGCCGGAGGATGCCGGGCCGGATGTCGGCGCGGCTAGTCGTCCGAGACGTGATCAGCGACATACGCGCCCCGTTCGCCCAACGGCATCGGCGGTCCATTAGTGCTGTCGTGCGCCGTCTGCATCTCCAGCTCCGCGTTGAGTTCGGCGCCCAGCAGCACGGCATAGACGGTGACAAAGAACCACATCATCACGCCGACCACCGTACCTAACGGGCCGTAGGTCGAGTCGTAGCTCGCAAAATGGCCGACATAGAACGAGAATAGCGCCGAAGCGGCGAGCCACAGCACCGTCGCTATGATCGAACCGGGCGTCACCCACTGCCAACGCGGCTGCTCCCGGCAGGGACCGAAACGGTAGAGCAGGCTGAGGGACGCCATCACGAACAGGATCAGCAACGCAAAGCTTGCGAGGTTCAAGAGCGCAGCCTGGTTGGCCGAACTACCTAGGAAAGTGACCGCCGTCGGCAGCCCGACCAAGAAGGCGAGACCGAATATCGCGCCGAGGATGGCGCAAAAGGTAATGGCAAAGGCCGTCAATTGGTAGCGCAGGATGCTGCGGGTCTCGGTTTCTTCGTAGGCGAGGTTGAGCGCCGTCAGGATTCCCTTGGTGCCTGTCGCAGCACTCCATAAAGTGAAGGCCGTGCTGAACAGCAGCCCGAATCCGAGCGTCCGGCTTGGTTGGGTCACAAGCTGGTGTACGCGCGCCGCGATGAGCTGGTAGGCAGCGGGCGGCAGCAGGTCGCGCAGCACGACAAGCTGCGGCTCGACCGTTACCGGGTCAAACATCAGCCCGTAGATTGAGACGAGCATCGAGATTGCCGGGAACAGCGCGAGTGTTGCGTAGAACGCACACCCGGCCGCGACTAGCGACACCCGGTCCGTGATCATCTCCCAGGCCACCCGGCGCAGCACCCGCTTCCACCCCGGCCAGGGGATCTCTGTCGGCGAACGCGCATGGCGTCCCAGGCGAATCGCGTCTGGGGCGAGCGCCACCTGTGCGACCCCGCGTGGGCCGAGAGCATCCTCGCGGGGCGGCGGCTGGTTAGGATCGGCATGGGCAGACATCGGTTCCATCGCTCCAAAATACTGGATTTGGGCCGCTATGGGCACTGCGCCATGTCCTCGCGGCAGCAACTACGCATTAGCACTTGCATGCGAAGAATACTGACACTATGTCCGCCCCCCACGCAGCAACGCACGTGCCTCTGGCCCCGCTACTCGGCCGTTCCGGCCACCGGGTTACGCAACGACGTCAAGCGTTCTGGCAAGCTTACGCCGCTGGTTCGTTCGACCCCGTTCCGCTAACCACTTGCCCGTTGCAATCGGGCGCCGTTGCAAGGATTCTGCGCAATGAATTCCAAGATTGCTCGCTTTCTAGCCGAGCAGCGACCGGCCACGCCCTGTCTTGTCCTCGACGTGGACCAGGTCGAGCGGAATTACC
>JAABUX010006646.1_pt1 | contig 13752 bp, 15 predicted proteins | sample 5561851 | NCBI WGS metagenome assembly JAABUX01 (sample SAMN10711883, study PRJNA513361) | rock metagenome | isolation source: Antarctica rocks | place: Antarctica: Victoria Land, Richard Nunatak red sandstone | collected 2016-01-03 | reverse complement strand
CGCCAGTCCAGAGAGATCCTGGTGCTCTGCAGCCAGGGACCCCAGGAGACGTGCTCGAGGTCATTGTCGATCCGGGCCGCCCCGGCGAGAAACGACTCGGCTTGGCGGTAGTGGCCGAGGTTGAGCGCCACGACCGAGAAATTGTGAAAGTCGCGCAGCAGCTGCGCCTTGTCCTCGATCGACGTTGCCTGCTGAGGAATCTCGCTGACCACGTCCCATCCCTCCGGGTCTCCGACGGACAGCAGGATCGCCGCCCGCTGACCGTCCACCGCTCGTTTGACCCTCGGATCGCGCGCTCGGGCCGCCGTCTCGGACGCTCGACGCAGCCACCCGATGTCGTCCTTGAGCTCTCCTTCGGCCATCGTTGGCCACGCGAGGGTGGCCATCGCGGGCGCGGCCAGCGCCGGCCTTCGTCCGAGCTCTGTGACGGCCCGGACCATCTCCTCGCGCCAGGACCCATCCCCGGCGTGTGATTGAAGCCTGGCCAGAGAGCATCTCAGCTCGCCGCGGACCCCGCGCGGCATGTTCTCCTCGGCGAGCGTTCGCTGCAGGATACCGATCGCCGCCTGGGGCGAGACGCTGTAGAGCGCGGCCACTCCGAGCTTGATTGCCATCCGCACCCGCCTCGCCCGCTGAGCTCCCGGAGCACAGAGCGCCTCCAGGAGAAGTCGTGCGGCCTCGCGATCGTTCCCCATCGAGGTTGCCGCGTCGGCTGCGGCCTCGGCGTAGCGCGCCCAATCGCTCGGGCGCTTGGCCTCCCGGTGGTGGTGGGCCAGCCGAGCCAGGGGACGGACGCCGGGGCAGCTCTCGAGCGACCGAGCCGCCCGCAGGTGCAGCCTGCGGCGCTCGAGAGCGGGAATCTCAGCCTGGACCGCCTCCGCCGCCAGAACGTGACCAAACCAGAAGCGCCCATCCGGTTCTGGCTCGAGCAGGCCCGAGGAGACGGCGCTGGCCAGCGCCTTGGTGCCCCGGGCGCGCGGCAAGCCGGCCACCTGTCGGAGGAGGTCCTCAGGCACCGAAGTGGCGAGTACCGCGGCAGCATGGGTGATGACGCGGCCGTCGCGGTCAAGCCTCTCCAGGCGCTCCCGCACCGCCTCCCGGATCGTCGGGGGAACCTCGACGCGGAGCGGTGCGCTCGTCAGTCGTCCCTCGTTCAGGACGAGCTGGCCTCGTTCGCGCAACATCCCAATGACCTCTTCCAGGGCCAGGGGATTACCTGCGGTCCAGCGATGCAGGTCGCTTGCGGCATCCTCGGAGACCGCCTCTGCCTCGAGCAGCGCGCCCACGAGGCGCCCGACGTCCTTGACCGCAAGCCCAGACAGCTCGATCGTCAAATTCAGCGTCTCTTCGCGAACGCGGGACGCCACTGCCTGCACTGGCGAGACCGCAGGCAAGCCCTCGGCTCGGTAGGTCAGGACCAGGGCCAGGCCGCTCGGGGGCTCAGACAGCAGGAAGGCGAGGAACTCCAGGGTTCCCTCGTCAGCCCAGTGCAGGTCCTCCAAGACACAGACGGTGGGGCCAAGGGCCTCAAACAGCTCGCGTAGCGCCCGGAAGGTGCGGTGGCGCTCAGCCCTCGCGTCGCCGATCGGCGCGAGCTCAGGCGGGAGCATGCCAGCCAGCTCGGGCAGCAGAGGTCGCAGGGCCCCGAGGAGCGGGGTCAGCGAACGACTCGGTGGTTGGTCACCCGCCCGACGGAGCGCCTCGACTACCGGGCCGAGCAGAAATGGATCCCGCAGCCGGTGACAGCATCCATGAAGCACGCGCCGCCCCTCGGCGGCCGGTGAACCGACCGCCTCGCGCACGAGCCGGCTCTTGCCGATTCCGGCCTCGCCCTCCACCAAGATCAGCGCGGGCGCAGCGCTCAGCGCTTCGCAGAGCAGCGCCAGCTCCCGATCTCGTCCGATCAACGCGGGCGAGAACCGCTGGCGAGCAGGATTCAGCACGGAGCGTGGGGCGCTGCTGTGCGCTCTAGACAGCCGGCGCCGGCTCCCGCGCGGGCTCGCCCACGAGCTTCTCGATCTGCTCAGAGGTGAGCTTCTCCGCCTCCAGCAGCGCCTCGGCGATTGACACCAGCGTCTGGCGCGAGGCCCCCAGGATCGCGTCGGCGTTGTGCTCCGCCTCGTCGACGAGCTTGCGCGCCTCGGCGTCGATCGTGCGAGCGGTGTGCTCGGAGTAGGACACGGTGCGCCCGTTGGTCTCGGCGTCCTCGGCGTAGCCGATCGCCCCGAGCTCGTCACTCATGCCCAGCTCGCAGACCATGCGATGGGCGAGTCGCCCGACGCGCGCCAGGTCGCCGGCGGCGCTGGAGCCGGCCTGGCCGAAGATCAGCTTCTCCGCGCCACGGCCCCCGAGCAGGATCGCGATCTCGTCGATCAGCCCCGAGCGGGAATGCACCTGGCGATCGTGGGTGTCGGAGAGCCACGCGCGTCCGAGCGTCGCACCCGACGGGATCACGCTGATCATGTGCGGCAGCCTGCCGTCCGGCACCGACCGTGCGACCAGCGCGTGACCGGCCTCGTGATAGGCGAGCACCCGCCGCTCCGAGTCGCTGAGCACGTGCGCCCGCGAGATGCCAAAGCTCGCCCGCTCGACCGCTTCCTCCACGACTGACATCGTGATCTGGCTCAGGCCGCGCCGGGCGCTCAGCAGCGCCGCCTCGTTCATCACGTTCGCGAGGTCAGCGCCCGACAGGCCGCGCGTGATCCCGGCCACGGCGTCGAGGTCGACGTCCGCGCCCACCTGCTTGCCGGCGCCATGGACCGCCAGGATCGCTCGCCGCGCGGCGCGGTCGGGCAGGTCGAGCGTGATCGTGCGGTCGAAGCGACCGGCGCGCACCAGCGCCGCATCCAGGATCTCGGGACGGTTGGTGGCGGCCATCACGATCACGCCGTCTCGCTGGCGAAAGCCGTCGAGCTCGATCAGGATCTGGTTCAGGGTCTGCTCGCGCTCGCGGTGGCCGTCGGGCGAGGACTCGCGCCGGGCGCCGATCGCGTCGATCTCGTCGATGAACACGATCGATGGCGCCATCGCCCGCGCCTGGGCGAACAGGTCGCGCACGCGGCCCGATCCCTCGCCGACGAAGACCTCGGTGAACTCGGTCGCGGCGACCGACAAGAAGGCGGCGTTGGACTCGCCCGCGACCGCCCGGGCGAGCAGGGTCTTGCCGCACCCGGGCGGCCCGACGAGCAAGAAGCCCCGCGGGAACCGCGCTCCGATCTGGGCGAAGCGACTCGGGTCGCTGAGGAAATCCTTGATCTCGCTCAACTCCGTGAGCGCCTCCTCGTTGCCGGCCACGTCATCGAAGGTCACCCGCTCGCCGGCCAGCGTCTGCTGGCCGACCCTTCGATCACGGGCGGTCAGCCGGCGCTGGCGCTCGGGCGCCTCGAGCACGCGCGTCAAGGCGTCCTGGAGCTCTGCCTGGGTGGTCTCGGTCCGGCCGGCGCGCGCCGCCAGCAGCGCCGCCTCGTTCATCACGCTCTCGAGATCCGCCCCCGTGAGCCCGATCGCGCGGCTGGCGATCGCGTCGAGGTCGACGCCAGGGGCGAGCGGCTTGTCCTGGCCATGGACCGCGAGGATCGCGGCGCGGCCCGCTTCGTCGGGACGGTCGACCGAGATCGCGCGGTCGAAGCGACCGGGACGCAGCAGCGCCTGGTCGAGATCATCGGGCCGGTTGGTCGCGCCGATCACGATCGTGCCCCGCGCCGGCGAGAAGCCGTCCATCTCGGTGAGGATCTGGTTCAGCGCCTGCCCCTGCTCCTCGCTCGAGCCCTCGCTGGCGGCGGGACCCGACCGGCGCTTGCGCCCGACGGCGTCGAGCTCGTCGATGAACACGATCGCGGGGGCATTCTCGCGCGCCTCCCGGAAGAGATCGCGCACCCGCGAGGCACCGACACCGACATAGAACTCGACGAAGTCCGAGCCGGAGATCGAGTAGAAGGTGGCGCCTGACTCCCCGGCGAGAGCCCGCGCCAGCAGGGTCTTGCCACAGCCGGGCGGACCGTACAGCAGCACGCCCTTGGGAATTCGTGCGCCGAGCTCCGTGAAGCGTCGGGGATCGGAGAGGAACTCGGCCAGCTCGCGCAGCTCACCGACGGCCGCGTCCTGCGCCGCGACATGATCGAACCCGAGGGTCATGTCCTCGCCGATCGCCCGGCGCGCTCCGCTGCGAGCCGCGAACAATCCGCTCCCCGCCCGGTAGGAGAAGAGGAAGTAGGCGAGCACGACGATCAGGATCAGCGTCGGCAGCAGGATCGACAGGTAGGGAAGGAGGCTCTTTCCGTACTGCTGGTCAATCCGGAACGAAACCTGGTTCGAGGTGAGGATGTTGACCAGCTCGGTGCGGGTCGGCGGCGATGTCAGATACGGCGTGTTGAACTGAACCGACTGCCCGCCGGGACGCCGATAGGTGCCCTCGACATAGGAGTCCTGGTCGAGGATCGTCGCGTCCTTCACCGCTCCCGCCTGGGCCAGGTTCACGAACGTCGAGAAGCCGATCCTCCGCCCCGTCGGGCTCGGTTGGCTGGCGGCGATCACCTGGACGTAGGCCACCAGCAGGACGACGATCGCCAGGCTGGCCCAGAAGCCCGCGCCCCGCATGCGACGCCAGGACTTCCGAGACGATCGCCGTCGCCGGCGCCTATCAGGTCGAACGCTCACCCGATCGGCAGCGTAGCGCCCGCGAGGGCCGCCGGAGCTGCCCGGGCCTGGTCTGAGTCCGCGCGCTCACGCAGCGGCGCGCTCGACTCGAGGCCGGTGTACTGTCTAAGCGATGTCACCCGAAGAGACCGCGGGCGGACGAGGGGCGGGTGTCCTGGGCGCTCTGCTTGCGCCTCTGCGCCTACCTGAGCGGGCGATCGACGCCTTGGCTTCGCTGGCCGAGCAGGTCCAGGAGCTGACGGCGATCAGCACCGAGCTCACGCGCGTGCGTGAGCACACCGAGCCGCTGGCCCAGCTCCTACCGGCGCTGAGGCGGCTCGAGCGGGGGCTGGGAGCACGCATCGACTCCCTGCGCGATGTCATCGTGGCCCTCGAGGCGAACGACAGCCATCTCAACCGGACGACGGCGGAGCTGGCCCAGGAGCTAGGAGCGATGCACGAAACGATCAGAGGGCTCAAAGCTGACCTCGAGCAGATCACAGATCGCCTCCCCGATCCCAATGCGCCCGGACCGCTGGCCAAGGCCCGAGACGCGCTGACCGGCGGCGACAGCTGAAGATCCCCGGTGGTTGAGCTACGCAGACGCGTGGTGGCCCACCACGCGGTAGCCCGGGCATGCGGGTCGGAGTAATCGGCAAGGGCGGCGCGGGCAAGTCGGTCATCGCCGGGACGATCGCCCGGCTCGCCGCCCGCGGGGGAGCCCGCGTGATCGCGTTCGACTCAGACCCCGTGCCGGGCCTGTCACTGAGCCTGGGAAGCGGGCCGGAGCCAGCCGAGCCGCTGCTGCTGGGGGCGACGGTGCAGGACCAGCGCGGCTACTGGGGCTGGCGCGAGGGCGTGGACGCGGTCAGCGCCGCGCTGCGCTTCTCGACGCTCGCCCCCGACGGCGTGCGGCTGTTGCAAAGCGGCAAGGTCGGCCGTGACGGGCTCGGAGCGATCATCGGCTCCAGCAAGGCGTTCGTCGAGACGACGCGTGGCGTGGCGGACGCGGCGGAGCTGCGCGACTGGACGTTCATCGGCGACCTCCCGGCGGGCCCCCGCCAGCTCGCGGAGAACTGGGCGCCGTACGCCCGCACCTACCTCGTCGTCGTGCAGCCGAGCGTCCAGTCGGCGCTCACGGCCCGGCGCGTGGCGGCAATCGCGCGCCAGGCGCCGGCTGGACGCAGCACGCTGTTCATCGCCAATCGCGTCCGGGGCGCGGATGACCTGCGCCATATCGAGGATTGGCTGCGTGAGCCGGTCTTCGCCTCGCTGCCCGACGACGCGGAGCTGGCCGGCGCCGAGCGTCGCGGGCTCGCCCCGATCGACCATGCCCCCGGCTCGCCCGCAGTCGCCGCGATGCGGCGCCTCGTCGTCGCGCTCGAGCGATGCTCGGCGCGACCGGGAGCGTGATCGGGGTTGTCGGCTATGCCGTCTCGGCGCCTGCGCGACCGAGCGTCGGTGCGCGAGCGGCGTCTGGGCGCAGCGTCACGAACTCCTGATAGCGGCTCAGGAACGTCCGCAGGATCTCGCTGCCAGCCAACAGCGACTTGGCGCTCGAGTGCAGCTCCTCCATCCCGGCCCGGGTGAGCTCGTAGATTCGCCGGTCGGGACCGGTGCTCGAGCGCTCCCACGCCGAGCGCACCATCCCCGCCTCCTCCAGCAGGCGCAGGGCGCGGTAGAGATTGCCGGGATCCGAGCCGTCGAAGCCGAACACCTGCATCCGCTCGAGCAGCTCGTAGCCGTGGGCGGGCTGCTCGCGCAGCAGCAGCAGCAGGCAGGGGCGCACAAAGTTCCTCGGCAGCATCGCCCCGGCCGGGTCAGTGGTGGGCATGGCCGACCCGCTCCTCGACGCAGCGGGCCGCCTCCTCGGGATCCTCGTGGCACCAGCAGTCCGCGTCGCACTCGCCGTGGGTGGGGCGGGTGAGGTCGGCGAACTCCTCGGCGAACGTGCGCCTGCCGGTCTCCTCCCCAGTCCCGGTCAGCTGATAGCCATCGCCGCTGATCGTGAGGTAGCCGTCGGCGACGAATCGCCTCAGGTAGGCGTTCAACGTGTCGGCCGGAACGGCGAGGAAGCGAGCCAGCTCCGCCGCCGAGGGCGCATCGGCCAGCTGCTCCGAACGCATCCAGTACATCGCCTGGAGCACCTCGTCGCGGATCCGCAGGACCTCAAGCTCGTCCATCGTGCGCCAATTCTCGCCCAATCCGCGTGATCGCGCCCACGGCCGGAGAGTCGGGTGCGAAGTCCAGCGGCGCCTGCTGCGCGCGCTCGGACTCGGGGAAGCTCTCGTCGAACGGGACCACGCCGGCGACCTGGAGGTCGTGCTGGCCGGCGAACTGACGGACCGCTTCGAGCTCTCGCTCGTCACGGATCTTGTTGGCGACCAGCGCGACCGCGGGAATCCCCAGGTCCCTGCCCAGCAGCGCCATCCGCCGTCCGGTCTCGAGCGACTTGTAGTAGGGCTCGACCACGATCAGCATCGTCTCGGCGTACTGGGCGGTCCCCCGCGAGAGATGCTCCGGTGACGCCTCGGTGTCGAGGATGCAGACATCCTCGGGCGTGTTCCCGGCGGCTTCGATGACGCTACGGACCGTAGCGTGCATGGAGCACAGTCACCCAGTGCCCGCGTGCTGGGGATGGGCCATCACCAGCAGCGTGACGCCGTCCCCCCCGGTCAAGGAGTGCGTCGCGCAGATCTGCTCGAGCGTCTGGCTCAGCTCGGCGCCCTGCTCGCCGCGGCGCACCAGGCCCCGGGGCAGCGTCGGCATGTCGGTCATCCGCTCGGGCGCGATGCCCAGCGTCAGGGCAAGGTTGGGGTTGGAGTCGGCGTCGATCGCGAGCACCCGGTTGCCGTCGCGGGCGAGCACGCGCGCCATCGTCCCCGAGATCGAGGTCTTCCCCGAGCCTCCCTTTCCGGCGATCACGAGCTTCATGCCGTTAACGATACGCCATGACGCGGTCCGCCAGCCCGATCAGCGCTTTGACGCCGCGGGCACCGGCGTCGACGTCGATCGGCGCGAGCCCGTCACGATCGGCGTGCGAGATCGCCGGCTCCTCCGGGACCGCGACCAGCTCGTGCTCGCCCAGGGCAGCCTGGATCACCTCGAGGTCGGCCGGCTCGCGGATCCGGTTGGCGACCACGATCACCCGCGCGCGGCTGGCGGCGATCTGCGCCGCGCGCCGCGCCACGTCGATCCCCTTCGCGCTCGGCTCGGCCACCACCAGCACCACGTCGACCTGACCGGGGCTGAGCCTGGAGATCGTGCCCAGCCCGGCCTCCATGTCGCAGAGGACCAGCCGCCCGTCGCCTTCAAGCTCCCCGAGCAACTGCTCGGGCGACAAGCCGCATCAGGTTCAGCCGGGGTCGTACTGGTCGATGCGCGAGACCACTACCAGGCGCACCCCGTCGGGAGCGTCGGCGCCAAACGCCTCCACGAGGCCCTCGCCGGTGGGCTGGTGCTCGGCCTCACCGGCGTCCAGCGCCTGGCGGGCGCCGATCAGCGCCTCGGTGCCCTCGGGCCCGACGCCGAGCGAGATCCCGAGCATCGGGTTGACGTCGGCGTCGAGCGCCAGCACCGAATGACCGCCGCGAGCCAGGGCCCGCGCGACGGTCCCCGCGACCGTCGTCTTGCCCGCGCCGCCCTTGCCGACGACGGCGACCTTCATGCCGCCCGCCTCTGCGGCTGGTCACGCGCCGCGAGGGCGGCGGCGAGCGCTTCGATCCCCTTCACCGCCGCTGAGCGCGGCGCGTGATCGATCGGCGCGACTCCCGTCCGCTCGGCGATCGTGACGGCACTGTCCAGCGGGATCGCCGCGAGCACCGGCTCACGCAGCATCTTCTCAACCCGCCGGCGCCCGGCGGCGCCGTCGACCTTGCTGGCCACCGGCATCACCGCGGCCTCGGGCCCGCTGCGCAGAATCGCCATTATCCGGCGCGCCGTCAGCGCGGACTTCCAAGTCGGCTCGACCATCACCAGGAACGTGTCGGCATACGGCGCCCAACGATACGCCAACTGCCGCGGGCCGGCCGGCAGGTCGCCGATCAACGTCCAGCTCTCGAACGTCCGGGCCCTCGACAGGCGATGGATCACCTGGTAGAAGCCGTTGATCGAGCCGATGATCGCCGGCATCCCGCCCGCGTCGAGCTTGCCGGCCTGCAGGTGGCGCACGCCGTCCGGGGCCGCGACGGCAAAGCGCGTCACCGCGCGAACCGGGCCGACTCCCTTGCGAAGCCGCCAGCGACCCTGCTCGTTCTTCTCGACCGCGTCTTTGAGCATCGCCGAGGAATCGAGCCCGAGGCCGAGGCTCAGCGCCAGCCCCGGCATCAGGTCGGAGTCCAGCGTCAGCACCCGGTGGCCGCGCCGGGCCAGGATCCGCGCGAGGGTGCCGGCCACGACTGACTTGCCCGAGCCACCCTTCCCGGCGACCGCGATCCGCATGCTCACGACGGTGCGGCGCCGGCCGGTCGAGCGCGAGAGGTCATCGCTGGATGGTAGGACAGATACCTTGCGACCATTGCCGAGACCGCTGACATCCGCCTGCCCACGGTGTCTCTCGGTTAAGATCGCCAGCGGAGACGGCATGTCCAAACGTGAGCCCCACAAGTTTGACCCTGCCAGAGCCCCTCGGGGACGCCGGCCCTCAGCTGAGATCGACGCGATCGAGCAGTTCCACGAGGCTCTCTCGCTCTTCGCCGGGCTCGGCGAAATGGCGAGATCGAGAGCTATGAGCCCGTGTTGCTCGAGCCCCACGGCGGCGATTTGCACGGCTTCTTCTTGATCCGGGGAAGCCGCGAGCAGCTCGGGCGGCTGCGTGTCGACGATCGGTTTCGCACCATCATCGCTCGTGCCGGCCTGGTGGTCGACGGGCTCGGCGTGGTCGATGCGCACATCGGCAGCGGCCTCGCAGGCCAGATGGATCTGTACGGCGCCCAGGTCGATGCTCAGTTGAGCGCCTGACGCGCCGCGCGCCCCACGCGGCGCTCGACCATCAGCTCAGCGCGCGCTCGTGAACCTGAACACCGCGCGGTCGGCGCCCAGGCGGACGGTCACGACGTAGCTCGCGACGGGATGCAGCGGCACGTTGTTGCCGTAGTGCAGGTCGCCGGTGCCGGCGCCGATCCCTTCCATCACCATCACCGGGACCTGCTCGGGCTTTCCGCCCGGCGACCGGTCGAGCGTGATCGTCGGCACCGTATTCGCGACGACCTTGCCGCTCGCGCGGTCGCAGATGTGGACCTCCAGGTGGCGCATCGACATGCCGGCTGCGGAGGACATCTCCGCCATCGAGCCACCGATCATCACCTCGCCGGACTTGATGTGACTAGCCTGGGCCTCCCCCCGCATGACCATCGTCTCCGGGGGACCGACGTGCAGCAGGAACACGTGCGTGGCCGTGTTCAGCACCTGATCGGTGGCGTGGCTCGCGCGGCATCCGGAGGCCAGGGTGACGCCCCTGGAGGCAGCCCTGGTCGGAGAGCGAGCCGTCGTGGTCGAACTGCTCGACCCGCAGGCGCCGAGCGCTCCGGCGGCGCTCAGCGAGAGCACAGCGCCGGCGATTCGGGCGAGTGTGACGCTGCGGGTCATGCGGCCGGTGGCGGGCTCTCCGGCGCCAGCGCCTCCTCGCAGCAGCGCACCAGGAAGCCGTACATCCAGCAGCGCTTCAGCTCGCCGGCGTCATCGATCGCGTCCGGGAGCGGACGCTGCCCGTTGGAGTCATCGCTCAACGCCTCGGCGATCGCCGCCGCCACGACGTAGTGGCGCACGTGGCCGCCGGGCCCGGGGACCTTCCAGCTCGTCGCGCGCTCGTCGGCGGGATCGGGCTTGGGCAGGGGCTCCTCGCCGGCCAGCTCGGCGCTGAGCGCGGCGGCGGCGGTGGTCCACTGATCGGCTGCGCTCAGCCGCCGCGCCAGCTCGTCGCCAAGCCCCTCCATCGGCTGGCGGGCCGGCTCGAACAGATCCGCCTCGACCAGCCGGGTCAGGTAGCCGATCCGCCGCAGCCATAGGTCGAGGGCGCCCCCGTCGCACGCGGGCAGATCGAGCTCGGCCTCGAGCGCCCGCGCCACGGCCGGCGGAGGATCTCCCGGGTAGCGCTCCAGGGCGCCGCCCAGGATCCGGTCGACGAGCACCTCCTTGATCACCTCGACCTGGACCGGCATCAGCCTGCGCTCGGTCACGGCGTCGAGAGGTCGCTCACTCGATGCCGCTGCCCTTCAGCTCGGCGAGCTCCTGCTCGTAAGGCGCGCCGAGCTGCTCGAGGAACTCGCGCGTCGCGCGCGCCTCGCCTTCGTCGATCTTCGACATCGCAAAGCCCACGTGAATCAGCACCCAGTCACCGATCGCGACGGCGTCCGGGGTCTCGGCCAGCAGCCCCACGTTGACGTTGCGCCTGACGCCGGACACATCCGCCTTGGCGGTGTGAAGCTGCTCGTCTACGAATTCTACGATCTGTCCTGGGATTGCTAAGCACATATCTCCTGCCTCTTCCTTCCGTCCGGGCGCCCACGGGTCAGCTATCTGTATCGTACACTGAGCAAGACCCAGACTCGGAGGAGCAGTCGGCAGATGGCATACGAATACCACAGCGACAACGGCGGCCAACAGAAGCTGCAGACGGTGCCCAACGCCGGCGCGGTGTTCGGGGCGCACGCGCCGCCGGGAATCGGCGGCCTCGGCGGAAGCCCGATCGGACCCCTGAACGTCGTCCACGTCTTCTGGATCGCCGGGATGAGCTGCGACGGCTGCACGATCGCGGTGTCCGGCGCGACGAACCCATCGGTCGAGTCCCTCCTGCTGGGGGAGATCCCCGGGATGCCCAAGGTCATACTGCACCACCCGGTGCTGTCGATCGGAGCGGGCACCGAGTTCATCCGGCCGTTCCGTGCCGCCGTCAACGGGGAGCTGGGTGCGCCGTACGTGGTGATACTGGAGGGCTCGGTTCCCGACGACCAGGCGTTCCCCGAGGACGGGGGCTACTTCTCGGCGATGGGGGGCGGCGGCTTTGATCCAGAGTCCGACACCGATCAGCCCAACCGGGTGACGGATTGGTTGAAGAAGCTCGCGCCGGGCGCGGCCGCCTACATCGCGATCGGCACCTGCGCGACCTGGGGCGGGATCCCCGCCGCCGCGGGCAACATCACCGGCTCGATGAGCCTGACGGACTTCCTCGGCAAGGACTACCGCTCCGCCCTGGGGGTGCCGGTCGTAAACGTGCCCGGGTGCTCGCCGATCGGCGACAACTTCACCGAGACGGTGGCCGCGGTGCTGCTGTTCCTGCAGAACCTGGGCCCGGTGCCGGACTTCGACGAGCTGGGCCGGCCGGCGTGGCTGTTCAAGGAGACGGTCCACCGCCACTGTCCCAAGGCCGGCTACTACGAGGAGGGCGTGTTCGCCAAGGAGGCCGGCGACAACGAGTGCCTGGTGGAGATCGGCTGCTGGGGGCCAGTGGTGCAGTGCAACATCGTCGAGCGCGGCGCGATCAACCACATGGGCGGCTGCATGGTCGCCGGCGGCGCCTGCATCGGCTGCACGATGCCGGGCTTCCCGGACAAGTACTCCCCGTTCTACAAGACGGCGCCGGGCTCGGCGATCTCCGGCGGGCTGTCGAAGGTCAACGGCAGCGTGATCCGCCGTCTGCGCCGGATGTCGATGCGCCAGGGAAATCGCGAGCCGCTGTGGGACAAGATCGACGCCGTTCCGAGCGCCTGGGCCCGCGAGCACGGCAAGCGCACCCCGGCCGACAAGGCGGTCGGCTACTTCTACAAGAAGCTTCAGTACAGCGGCAGCGTGCACCAGGGCAAGCGCGCCAAGAAGCAGCCGGTGCCAAAGAGCCTCGACATCCTCCGCCAGGACGGGATCGACCTCCACGAGCCGGTCCCCGTCCTAGGTGAGTCCGCCAGGTCCCGAGAGGAGCTGTAGATGTGCTTTAAGAACCTGCCGATCGAGTTCGACGCCCAGGGCAATGCGACCCTCAAGGAGGGCGCCGCGAACCCATACTCCTACACGGAGACGCCGGCGCCTACGCCAATCGAGGAGGACCCCGAACGGCTGCGCGAGCTGTTCGCCCGCAACGGCTCGATCCGGCGCGTGGACTACGACCCGGTGACCCGCGTGGCGGGCGCGCTCGCCTTCCACACGGTGGTCGACCTCGACAACCGCGCCGTGCTCGAGACCGCCTCGATGGCGACTCTGTTCCGGGGCTACGAGGTCATTCTCCAGGGTCGCGACCCCCGTGACGCGATCTTCATCTCCAGCCGCGCCTGCGGCGTCTGCGGCGGCGTGCACGCCACCACCGCAGCGCTCACCTGTGAGATGGCGTTCGGCATCAAGCCGCCGCCGATGGGGGTGGTGGCTCGCAACCTGCTGCTCTCGATCGAGTACCTCTACGACAACCCGATCCACCTGGCGCTGCTCGCCGGGCCGGACTTCTCCGAGCCGGCGGTGCGGGAGACCAACCCGGAGATCTGGGAGCGGGCGCTCCAGACGCGGGCGCCGGGACGCGCCACCCACGGCTACGAGCTGATGTCGGACATCATGACCGATCTGACGCCGCTGACCGGGAAGCTCTACCTGGAGGGCCTGCACATGACGCGCGTCGCGCGCGAGGCATACGTGCTGATCGGCGGCAAGTACCCGCACCCGCAGACGGTCGTGCCGGGCGGCGTCTCCACCACGATCGACCCCTCCGATCTGAACGAGATCAGGCTGCGCGTGTTCAAGTTCATGGACTACGGGCGCAAGGTGATCGCGATCTGGGATGACCTGACCGAGTTCTTCTACGAGGTCAACCCGCGGTACCGCGAGATCGGCGTGCGAACCAAGAGCATGGTCGACCCGGGCCAGTGGGATGACCCCTGGGCTTATGACGCCACCTACGAGAACGTCGATGACTGGGCCCGCCAGCGGTGGGCACCCCCCGGCGTGCTCGTCGACGGCGAGCTGGTGACCACCAGCATGCAGCTGCTCAACGCCGGCGTCGAGGAGTTCGTCGAGCACTCCTTTTACGAGGAGTGGACCGGCAACGGGAACGGCAACGAGAACTACCGGTTCAAGACCGACCCTGCCGGGAACCCGCTGTCGCCCTACCATCCCTGGAACAAGCAGACGATCCCCAGGCCC
>JAABUX010006645.1_pt1 | contig 13752 bp, 11 predicted proteins | sample 5561851 | NCBI WGS metagenome assembly JAABUX01 (sample SAMN10711883, study PRJNA513361) | rock metagenome | isolation source: Antarctica rocks | place: Antarctica: Victoria Land, Richard Nunatak red sandstone | collected 2016-01-03 | reverse complement strand
ACCCCCAGCTACGCCCGCCTCTGCATGGCCTTCGTCGGCGCCAAGGTGCTCCAGCACGGCCGCATCGACCTCGCCCATTACCGTGGCGACGCGCTCACCGACCCCACGACCCACGCCCTCGCCTCCCGCATCGTCATGATCGACGACGGCACGCCGGACCCGAACGCGCTCACCCCGCAGCGTGTGGTTGTCCGCCTCAAGAGCGGCGCCGAGCACGAATGGCGCTGCACCGCCATGCTTGCCGCCCCCGATCGCCGCCTCAGCCGCGAACAGCACCTCGCGAAGTTCCGCCGCTGCTGGGAGTTCGCCGCCGACACCCTGTCCGCCACCGCCGCCGAGACCCTGGTCGCCATGGTCGATAGCCTCGAACACCTCGACGACACCCGCCGCCTCACTCGCCTGCTGGCCCCGTAACCCAAGGGAGACGTTCCGATGCTCGGACCACGCCTGCTCGCCGCAGCCGCCCTCGTACTGGCCGTCCTGCCCCGTCCCGCCCGCGCCGAAACGCAGCTCCTCTACCTCGCCGAGGACGTCCCCGCCGGGCTCGACTATGACGGCCCCTCCGCCTCCACCAATACCTCCCAGATCGGCTTCATCAATCTGATGGAGCCGCTGCTCGACTACGCCCCCTCCGGCGCCAACGCCGAAGGCATCGGCACGCTCGACTTCGCCAAGTTCCAAGGCCGCCTCGTCGAAAGCTGGGATTACGACCCCGCCACCCTCGCCTGGACCCTCCACCTCCGCCACGGCGTGAAAAGCTGCGCCGGCAACACCTTCACCGCCGACGACGTGGTCTGGACCTTCGCCCGCGACAAATCCGTGAGCGGCGCCGCCCCGATCGGCTGGTTCCTCGCCAGCGTCGGCTCCGTCGCCGGCTTCGACCGCAGCGTCTTCCAGCCCGGCGCCGACAAGAGCCTCGGCGACGCCGTCGTGAAACTGGACGACTACACCGTCAAGATCCGCCAATCCGCCCCCAACGCCCTCTTCCAAGCCCTGATGACCGGCTACGGCTTCCAGCCCTACGACAGCCAGGAAGTCAAAAAACACATCACCCCCGCCGACCCCTGGGGTCATACCTGGGTCAACACCGTGAACGCCCCCGGCTTCGGCCCCTATTGCCTCGAGCGCTGGGTCAAGGACGACGAGTTCGTCCTCCGCGCCAACCCGGACTACTACCGCGGCAAGCCGCCGATCGACCGCGTCGTCATCAAGCGCGTCCCCCAAAGCGCCAACCGCGCCCTCACCCTCCGCTCCGGCCAGGCCCAGCTCACCCAGCGCCTCAGCGCCCGCGAGTTCGAAGGCCTCCGCCACGTCCCCGGCGTCACCGTCGCCGGCATTTACGGCGACGAAGTGCTGTTCATCAGCTTGAACTTCAAAACCAAACCCTTCGACAACCCCAAATTGCGCGAAGCCATCGCCGAAGCTATGCCCTACGCCCAGCTCGCCGCTGTCGGCTACGCGAACCAGGCCCGCAAATGGGACGCCCAATTCGCCCCCACGCTCAACCTCTACATCAAGCCCGCGGCCCAATACGCCCAAGACGTCGCCCATGCGAAACAGCTGCTGGCCGAAGCGGGATACCCCGAGGGCCGCGGCCTCGAAGCCTTCCCCGACGCCCTCAAGCTCTCCTTCGTCGCCGAACGCGAATCCTATCTCGGCCCCCTCGCCACCAGCATCCAATCCGCCCTCCGCGACATCGGCATGCCCGTCCAGCTCGACCCGCTGCCGCAAACCCAGCTCATGGACCGCCGCATGGTCAAGAAGGACCTGCCCATGGCCCTCTCGGACACCGAGAAGCCGGTCGTCCCCGACGTCATCTACGCCACCAAGCTGTTCTTCGCCTCGACCGCGGCGGGCGGTATCAACAACATGGTCAACTACAGCAACCCCCAAGTGGACAAGGACTTCGCCGCCGCCCTGATCGAGACCGACCCCACGAAACGCGCCGCCCTCGCCGCCGACATCCAGGAGGCCGTGCAGCGCGACCTCGCCTGGATTCCCCTCCTCGTCACCAAAACCCAATGGGCATTCAGCGCCAAGCTGCACGGCCTCGTCTGGTACCCAGACAACTCGCTCCGGCTCTTCAACCTCCATCTGGACCCCTAAAAATGCGCACAGCGCCATATCAACCAAAAGGCCAGGGGCCTCGCCCCTGGACCCCATCAAAGACCAGCCTTTGAAATCCATTAACCTAAGTAATGCCGGTCTGGGACGGCCCGTCCCAGCAGGTCCAGGGCAGAGGAGCAAAGGTTCCAGCTGGCCCCTTCGGCCAGTTGGAAAGCTCCGGAGGGAGCGCCCTGGTCTTTCATCGTCTGCTTTCTCCCCATGACCCGCTTCGTCGCCCGCCGCCTCGCCTTGGCGCTCCTCCAGCTCTTCGGCCTCGTGCTCGTCGTCTTCTTCGCGATCCGCCTCCTCCCGGCCGACCCGGTCGCCCGCCTCGTGGGCATGAACGCCTCCCGCGACGCCTACCTCTCCTCGCAACACGCCCTCGGCCTCGACCGCCCCGTCCTGCAGCAACTCGCAAGCTATCTCGGCGGCCTGCTGCACGGCGACCTCGGCACTTCCTGGGCCACCCAGGACAAGGTAGCGGCCGACATCCGCCGGACCCTTCCCGTCACCCTCGAACTCATCACCATCAGCTTCGTCCTCGCCTTCCTCGTCTCCGTCCCCCTCGGCATGCTCTGCGCCCTCCGGCCCGGCGGCATCGCCGACGGCATGACCTTCGGCTACAGTCTCTTCGCCGGCTCCCAGCCCGAGTTCTGGTGGGGCTTGCTCTTCATCTACGTCTTCTTCGCCAGGCTCGGCTGGGCGCCCCCACCCCTCGGTCGCCTCAACCCCATGTCCACCGCGCCCCCCTTCGTCACCGGCTTCATCACCATCGACTCCATCCTCGCCGGCAGTACGGTCGCATTGTGGGACGGGCTCCACCACCTCATGCTCCCGGTCGCCACCAAGGTCTTCGTCCTCTCCGGCCCGATCGTGAAAATGGTCCGCCAGAACATGGTCCGCGTGCTCGCCTCGGACTACATCCTCTACGGCCGCGCCAGCGGCCTAGCCCCCATGCGGATCGCCGCCATGGCCCTGAAAAACGCCCTCGCCCCCGCCCTTACTCTCCTCGGTGTCCTCTACGGCTACATCCTCGGCGGTGCCGTCCTCATCGAGACCGTCTTCTCCCTGCCCGGCATCGGCCAATACGCCGTCCATGCCGTCCTCAACTTCGACTACCCCGCAATCCAGGGCGTCGTCCTCGTCATCGCCGCCATCTCCCTCTTCGTCTACCTCGCCCTCGACATGATCCACGCCACTCTCGACCCCAGGCTCGCGACATGAGCGATGCCGCCCGGCTCGCGACATGAGCGATGCCGCCCGGCTCGCGATATGAGCGATGCCGCCCGGCTCGCCGCGTGAGCGATGCCGTCCCGATCGAGGTCTACGACACCGGCGCTGAGCTTCCCCGCGCCCTCGCTCCCCCGGTGCCCAGCCTGCTCTTCCGCCTCGGCATGGTCCTCGTCGCCGCCTCTCTGCTGCTGATGCTGTTCGGCCCGAGCATCACGCCGTTCGACGTGGGCCGCCCCACCGACCAGATCGACTCCCCGCCCCCCGCGCTCGCCGCCATGCCCGGCCTCCTCTGGCAAGTGATAAGCAACGCCCCGCACGCCCCCATCCACTGGTTCGGCACCGACAGCGCCGGGCTCGACATCTTCTCCCGGGTCATCGCCGCCCCCCGCACCGACGTCGCCATCGCCGTCGGCGCCAACCTCGTCTCCCTCCTCGCCGGCAGCCTGCTCGGCCTCCTCGCCGGCACCGTGCGCGGCTGGCCCGGCGGCCTCCTCATGCGCCTCTCGGACCTCGTCCAAGCCTTCCCCGTCTTCATAACCGGCATGATCCTCGTCACCCTCGCCGGCCGCACCAACTGGACCATCGTACTCACCCTCGCTTTGCTCTACACGCCCATCTATGTCCGCCTCACCCGCTCCGAGGTGCTCGCCCAGCAGCGCCGCGGTTTCGTGGACGCAGCCCGCGCCCTCGGCCGCAGCGAAGCCGAGATCGCGCTGCGCCACGTGCTCCCCAACGCCCTCGCCCCCGCCCTCATCCAGGCTTCCGTGACCGTCGGCTTCGCCATCCTGATGACCGCCGGCCTCAGCTTCGTCGGCGCCGGCGTGCGCCCCCCCACGCCCGAATGGGGCCTCATGATCGCCGCCGGCGCCGACGCGATCGCCGAAGGCGAATGGTGGCCCTCCGTCTTCCCCGGCCTCGCCATTTCAGTCACCGTGTTCGGCTACGCCGCCTTCGGCAACGGCCTCGAGCGCCTCCATGCAAGCTGACCTCCTCGCCGCCGAGGGCCTGAGCGTCGCCTACGGCAATCAATCCGCCCTCCAGGACGTGTCCTTCCGCATCGCCCCCGGCGAGATCGTCGGCCTCACCGGCGATTCCGGCGCCGGCAAATCCACCCTCGGCCTCGCCCTCCTCGGCCTCGCCCGCCCCCCCGGCCGCATCACCGCCGGCCGCGTCCTCATCGACGGCACGGACCTGCTCGCCCTGCCCGAAGCCCAGCGCCGCCCCATGCGCGGCCGCGACATCGGCCTCATCGTCCAAAACCCCCGCGCCTCCCTCAGCCCCCTGCACAAGGTAGGGGCCCAGATCGCCGCCGTCCTCCGCGCCCACAACCCGCTCCCCGCCCGCGAAGCCGCCGCCCGCAGCGTCGAACTCCTGCGCGGCCTCGGCCTCAACGACCCCGAACGCCGCGCCGAAGCCCTCCCCCACGAGATCAGCGGCGGCATGGCCCAGCGCGTCCTCATCGCCATGGCGCTCGGTTCCGGCCCTCGCCTCCTCGTCGCCGACGAGCCCACCAGCGGCCTCGACGTCACCATCCAGGCCCAGTTCCTCGACGAACTCTGGCGCACCGCCCGCCGCGCCGGCTCGGCCGTCCTCCTCATCACCCAGGACCTCGGCATCGTCGCCAATTACTGCGACCGCATCCTCGTCATGGCCTCCGGACGCCTCGCCGCCCAAGGCGAAATCCGCACCTTCTTCGCCGCCCCCGAGGACGCCTACAGCCGTACCGTCCTCGCGCTCCGCCAGACCAACGCGCCCCCGCCCGCAAGCCAGGCCAAGCTCCTCAGCGTCCGCGGCCTCACGAAGACCTTCCCCCTCCGCGGCTCCCCCAAGCGCGTCCAGGCCGTCCAGGCCGTCGCCTTCGACATCGCCCGCGGCGAGACGCTCGGTCTCGTCGGCGAGAGCGGCTCCGGCAAGACCACCGTCGGCCGCTGCCTCCTCCGCCTCACCGAACCCGACGCCGGCGAGATCGTCCTCGACGGCCACCGCATCACCGGCGCCACCCCCGCCGGGCTCCGCCGCCTCCGCCGCCGCATCCAGATCGTCTTCCAGGACCCGCTTGACGCCCTCGACCCCCGCTGGACCGTCGCCGACATCCTCGCCGAAGCCCTCGAACGCCGCGACGACGCCCGCATCGCCGAACTCCTCCGCCTCGTGGACCTGCCCCCCGGCGCCGCCCGCCTCCGCCCCCACGCGCTGCCCGCCGGCGCCCAACAGCGCGTCGGCATCGCCCGCGCCATCGCCCCCGACCCGGCGCTCATCGTCCTCGACGAGCCCACCTCCGCCCTCACCCCCATCGCCCGCATCGGCATCGTCCGCCTGCTCCGAGACCTCCAGGCCCGCCTCGGCATGTCCTACCTGTTCATCTCCCACGACCTCAACACCGTCGAGCACGTCAGCCACCGCGTCGCGGTCATGTATCTCGGCCAGATCGTCGAGATCGGCGCCCGCGCCCAGATCTTCGGCGCTCCCCGCCACCCCTACTCCCGCGCCCTCCTCTCCGCCCACCTCGCCCCGGACCCGACCTGGCGCCGTGTGGACCGCGTCACCCCCGCGCTCAGCGGCGAAATCCCAAGCCCTATCGACCTGCCCCCCGGCTGCTATCTCGCCAGCCGCTGCCCCGACGCGCTCCCCGCCTGCCGCACCCAGCCACAATCCCTGCTCCCCATCCCCGACGGACGCCTGCTCCGCTGCGCCCCTGCCGTCGCCCACGCTTGCACCGAACTCGAGGAAACCCTGCCATGACCCTGACCCGCCGCACGCTGGTCCACGCCGGCGCCGCCCTCGCGTTTACCCGGCTGCTCGACCCCGGCCTCGCGCTCGCCGCCGACCAGACCCTCACCATCGCGCTGCCCAACAACCCCGCGACGCTCGACCCCATCCAGACCTCCAACCACGACGGCATGGCCGTGACCAACGCCATCTGGGAAAACCTCCTCGAGGTCGATCTCGACGGCAACGTCGTCCCCTCCCTCGCCCACAAGCTCCCCGAAATCTCCGACGACGCCCTCACCTTCACCTTCGACCTGCGCGACGACGTTCTCTTCCAGGACGGCCAGCCCCTCACCACCGAGGACGTCAAATACAGTTACGACTACATGCTCGACCCTAAGAACAAATCGATCCGCCAGACCCTCTTCTCGCCCATCCACGAGATCACCGTCGAAAGCCCGACCCGCATCGTCTTCCACCTCAGCCACCCCTACCGCCCCTGGCTGCAATACATGACCAAGTTCATGGGCGTCTTCCCCAAAGGCAGCCGCGAGAAACACGGTGACGCCGCCTTCCGCAGCAAACCCACGAACCTCGGCACCGGCCCCGCCATCTTCGTCGACTGGCAGCAGGACTCCCAGATCGAACTCAAGAAAAACCCAAACTACTGGCGAAAGGGCGTCCCCGCCTGGGACCGCCTCGTCGTCAAGATCGTCCCCGAGGACGCCACGCGCGTCGCCTACCTGCTAACCGGCCAAACCCAAATCATCTCCTCCCCGCCCCCCCGCGACTTCGTCCGCCTCCAGAAAACCCCCGGCATCCAGGCTGGCAGCAAGACCGCCATCGGCGGCATGTGGTTCATGCAGACCAACACCCAGCGCCCTCCCTTCGACGACATCGACTTCCGCAAGGCCGTCGCCTGCGCCATCGACCGGAACGCCATCGCCCGCGACGTCTATTACGGCCTGCTCGACGCCACCGCGACCCCCGCCCCCACCCGCGCCACCTACTACAACGCCGAGGCGAACGAAGCCGTCTCCTACAACCCCGCCCGCGCCCGCGCCTACCTCGCGAAGTCCAAATACGCGGCCAAACCCAGCTTCGAGCTGCTCGTGCAAAGCACGCCCTATCTATTCGACGTGAAGGACGCGGCAGTCGTCATGCAATCCCAGCTCGCCGCCATCGGCATCGACATGAAGATGACCGCGATGGAAATGCCGCAAATCCTCGCCCGCAACACCGCCGGCACGCAGGTCGCCTCCATCCTCCCGCTGATGGGCCCGAGCGACCCCACCTTCATCATCCAGATCGCCTACACGCCAGGCCAGCTCATGTCGAAATCGACCGGCTACTCCAACCCCGCCCTCACCGCCGCTATCGCCGAAAGCTACAAATACACCGACCCCGCCCGCCTCGACCCCATCCTCAAGCAAATCCAGGCCATCCTCGTCGAGGACAGCCCCAACGTCTGGCTCGGCTTCATCGGCATCGACAACGCCTGGCGCGACGAAGTCCAAAACTTTAAGGTCAACACCGGCCTAACCATCTGGACCCGCGACCTGAAGCTCGCCTAGCAAACTGCTTAACCAATGCGCGAAGCGTCATGTCAACCAAAGGCCAGCCTTTGAAATCCATTAACATAACTAAAGCCGGTCTGGGACGGTCCGTCCCAGCGGGGTCCAGGGGCGGAGGAGCTGAAGGTTCCGGCTGGCCCTTCTCGGCCATTTGGAAAGGCTCCGTAGGGAGGGCCCCTGGCCTTGATTCCTGCTAACCCATGTGGGCCATCCTCAACCGCCTGATCGGCTCCGCCCTCGTTCTCTGGCTCGTCAGCGTCGTGCTGTTCGCGCTCGTCCACGCCATCCCCGTCTCCCCCGCCCGCGTTGTCCTCGGCGCCGACGCGAGCGAGGCGGATCTCGCCGGCTTCGACCACGACCACGGCCTCGACCGCCCGCTCCTTGCCCAATACGAAAGCTGGGCCGGCGGCGTGCTCCGCGGCGATTTCGGCCAGTCCCTCGTGGACGACACCGACATCTCCCCGCAAATCGCCCAAACCCTGCCCGTCACCCTCGAGCTGGTCGTCGCCGCCTTCCTCCTCGCCCTCGCGATCGCCCTGCCCCTCGGCATCCTCTCCGCCTTCTACGAAGAACGCTGGATCGACCACCTCGCCCGCGGCTTCGCCACCCTCGGCGTCTCCATCCCCAGCTTCTGGCTCGGCCTGATGCTGATCGCCTGGGGCGCCGTCCGCCTCGGCTGGTTCCCTGCCGGCGGCTACGTTCCGCTTTCCGACGGCCTCGTTCCCCACCTCCGCTCCCTCGCCCTTCCCGCCATGGCGCTCGGCCTCTATTACGTCGCCATCATCAGCCGCATGACCCGCTCCTCCGTCGCCGATGTGCTCCTCGCCGACCACATCCGCGTCGCCCGCGCCATGGGCCTGCCCCGCGCCCGCATCCTCGCCTACGCGCTCCGCTGCGCCATGGCCCCCGTCGTCACCGTCGCCGCCATGTCCTTCGGCTACATGTTCGGCTGGGCGCTCATCATCGAGCAGGTCTTCAACATCGCCGGCATGTCCCACGCCCTCCTCAACGCCATCCTCCGGCGCGACTACCTGGTCATCGAGGACGTGGTCCTGATCTTCACCGCCTTCTTCCTCGCCGCCAACCTGCTCGCCGACATCCTCTACCGCCTGCTCGACCCGCGCCTCGCCGAGCCCGCCGCCGCATGATCCGCGCCCTCCTCGCCCGCCCCTCCGGCCTCGCCGGCCTCCTCATCGTCGGCCTCGTCACCCTCGCCGCCCTCTTCGCCCCGCTCCTCGCCCCGCAAAACCCCATCGCCATAAATCTCGCATCCCGCCTCGCCCCGCCCGGCGCCGCCCACCTCTTCGGCACCGACCAGACCGGCCGCGACATCCTCAGCCGCCTCCTCTGGGGCGCCCGCCCCTCGCTCGCCGTCGGCCTCCTCACCGTCCTCATCGGCGCCGCCGGCGGCATCACCGTCGGCCTCACCGCCGCCGTGCTCCGGGGATGGTGGGAGCAGGTCGCGATGCGCACCATGGACGGCCTCGCCTCCATCCCGCTCCTCGTCTGGGCCATCGCCATCATCGGCATCGTCGGCGTTGGCCCCGTGCAGCTCGGCCCCTTCACCTTCCCCAACGAGAGCAAGATCGTGCTCCTCGTCGGCCTGCTCTACATGCCCTCCCTCGCCCGCGTCACCTACGGCAGCGCCCTCGCCGAAGCCCAGGCCGACTACGTCCTCGCCCGCCGCATGCAAGGCGCCAGCACCCGCGCGATCATGTTCGGCGACGTCCTGCCGAACTGCCTCTCCCCCGCCATCGTCCAAGCCACCCTCCTCGTCGCCGTCGGCATCGTCGTCGAAGCCTCGCTCAGCTTCGTCGGCCTCGGCGTCGAGCCCCCCGCCCCAAGCTGGGGCAGCATGCTCGCCGACGCCCGCCGCTTCATCTTCACCGGCGAATGGTGGACCTACGTCTTCCCCGGCCTCGCCATCTCCCTCACCGTCATCGGCCTGAACCTCCTCGGCGACGCCCTCCGCGACGCGCTCGACCCCCGCAAGACCGCCAGCACCCGCGTGCTGGTGTAGTGCCCCGATGCCCCTCCTAGAACTCGAAGACCTCCACATCGGCTTCCCCGCCGGCGGCCGCACGCTCGAAGTCGTCCGCGGCGTGAGCTTCACCGTGGACACCGGCGAAGCCGTCGGCTTGGTCGGCGAAAGCGGCTCCGGCAAAAGCCAGACCGCCCTCGCCATCCTCCGCCTCCTTCGCCCGCCCGGCCGCATCACCGCCGGCCGCATCCGCTTCGACGGCCAGGACCTCACCCGCTTCGACGAGGCAGCCATGCGCCAACTCCGCGGCGGCGCCATCTCGATTGTGTTCCAGGACGCCGCCTCCGGCCTCAATCCCGTCTTCCCCATCGGCACCCAGCTCATCGACGTCATCCGCGCCCACCGTCGCCTCAGCGGCAGCAAAGCCCGCGACCTCGCCATCGAAACCCTCGAACTTGTCGGCATCCGCGACCCAGCGCCCCGCCTCCGCCAATACCCCCACCAATTCTCCGGCGGCATGCGCCAGCGCGTCCTCATCGCCATGGCCGTCGCCTGCCGCCCCAAGCTGCTCATCGCCGACGAACCCACCACCGCCCTCGACGTCACCGTCCAGGCCCAGATCGTCACCCTCCTCGCCGGCCTCCGCCGCCGCCTCGGCCTTGCTTTGCTCTTCATCACCCACAACCTCGACCTCATGGCCCAGGTTTGCGACCGCGCCGTCGTGCTCTACGGTGGTATGCTGATGGAGGACGCCCCTGTCGCCACCCTCTTCGGCGCCCCCCGTCAGCCCTACACCCGCGCGCTCCTAAACTGCATCCCCCGCCTCACCGACCCGCCCGGCGCCCTCGCCCCCATCGCCGGCGCACCCCCCGCCGCCGGCCGCCTCGGCCCCGGCTGCCCCTTCGTCCCCCGCTGCCCCCTCCGCCTCGACCGCTGCGCCCACGAACGCCCCCCCGAGACCCGGCACGCCAACCACCGCGTCGCCTGCTGGCGCGAAACTGCATGAACCTCCTCGAACTCCATCGCATCGAAAAGACCTACGAGCTGGAACGCCGCGCCCTTCCCCGCCTTCTCGGCCGCCACCTGCGCCTCCACGCCGTCCGCGGCGTCAGCCTCGCCATCCCCCGCGGCGGCGTGCTCGGCCTCGTCGGCGAAAGCGGCTGCGGCAAATCCACCCTCGCCCGCATCATGCTCCGCCTGGTCGATCCCACCGCCGGCTCCATCCGCTTCGACGGCGCCGACGTAACCCCGCTCCGCGGCCCGGCGCTCCGCCCCTTCCAGCGCCGCGCCCAGATGGTCTTCCAGGACAGCACCGCCTCCCTCAACCCCCGCAAGACCCTCCGCCGCACCCTCGCCGAAAGCCTCGCCCTCGCCGGCCACCCGCCCCCCGAGCGCATGCCCCGCGCCGCCGCCCTGATAGCCGATGTCGGCCTCGACCCCACCCTCCTCGCCCGCTACCCGCACGAGCTCTCGGGCGGCCAGCGCCAACGCGTCGCCATCGCCCGCGCCCTCGCCATGAGCCCGGAACTGCTGGTCGCCGACGAGCCCGTCGCCTCCCTCGACGTCTCCCTCCAGGCACAAATCCTCGCCCTCCTGATGGACCTGCGCGACCGGCTCGGCCTCACCATGGTCTTCATCAGCCACGACCTCGCCCTCGTCCACCACCTCTGCTCCACCATCGCCGTCATGAACGCGGGCGAAATCGTCGAACTCGGCCCGCCCGCCCAGGTCCTGCACGCGCCGCAGCACGAATACACCCAGCGCCTCCTCGCGGCAGTGCCCGGCCGCCCCGCCCCATGACCCTCGACGGCATCATCGTCGGCGCCGGCGCCGCGGGCCTCATGGCCGCCCTCCGCGCCGCCTCCCTCGGCCTCGAAATCGCCGTGCTCGACCCCAATCCCGGCGACAGCAACCTCGCCCGCAGCGGCGGCATGTTCAGCGCCGCCGGGACCCGCTTCCAAGCCGCATCGGGCGTCGCCGACGGACCCGCCCGCTGGACCGCGGAAATCCTCGCCAGCACCCACGGCGCGATAGACCCCGCCATCCTCGAAATCGTCACCGGCCGGGCCGCCGACGCCGCGCACTTCCTTTCCGACGAAGCCGAGATCCCCCTCCATCTCGTCACCGGCGTCACCCTCGCCGCCGGCGTCCCCCGCCTCCACGCCACCCCGGCGGAGAGCGGACACGAACTGGCCTCCCTTCTTCTCGCCGCCCTGCACGCCCACGGCGGCACGGTCCTAGCCCAAGAGGTTCTCGGCCTTGAAACCGTTCACGCCCGCGTCGCCGGAATCCGCATTGCGTCCGGCACGCTGCACGCCTCCTGGACCTTGCTCGCCAGCGGCGGCTTCGGGGCCAACCGCCGCATGTTGGCCCGCTTCGCCCCCGAGATCACGGACGCCGTCTACATCGGCAGCCCCGCCAATGACGGCCGCGCAATCCTCTGGGCCGAAGCCCTGGGCGCCCAGCTCCTCTTCATGGACAGCTACCAAGGCCAAGGCCACGCCACCCCGGACGGCGCCGGCCGGCTCGGCCCCGGCCTCGGCTCCTTCGGCGCCATCCTCGTGAACGCCGACGGCCACCGCTTCGCGGACGAGGCCATCAGTCCCTCCTCAATGGCCGCCCACGTCCTCGCCCAACCCGGCGGCTGGGCGATCGAAATCTTCGACGCCGCCGCTCACCAAGCCGCCCTCCGTTTCGGCCCCTACCGCGAAGCCACGGCGCGCGGCGCCATCGGGCAAGCCGCCACCAGCCAGGCGCTCGCCGCCCGCTTCGGCCTTCCCCTCGACGCACTCGCCGCGACGCTGGCCACGCCCCCCGTTCGCCCGCTCGAGCCCCCCTTTTTCGCGGCCCGCATCACCGGTGCCCTCGCCCATACCCAAGGCGGCCTCCGCGTCGACTCCCAAGCCCGCGTGCTGGATAATTTCCGCCACCCGATCCCCGGCCTGCTCGCTGCCGGCGGCGGCGCCGCCTACATCTCCGGGCGCGGCGCCGCCGGGTACATCCCCGGCAACGGCCTCGCCCACGCCTTCACCCTCGGCATGGTCGCCGCCGAAACCATGGCCGCCTACCGCCCCAAAATCGACCCCGCCTCCGCCCGCGCGTCCCGCGCACGCCAAGCGCCCACCTCCACCGAATGAAAAAACTCCGCTAGGTGCTGGTTGAACCTCGCCGGCTCCTCCAAGTTCAGCGTATGCCCGGTGTTCGGCATCACCACCAACCCGGCCGTCGCAATACTCCGTTTCAACAACAGCGCCGGCTCCAGGCACGGCCAATCCTCATCCCCCGTCATCACCAGCGTCGGCGCGCGGATCGTCGCAATCCGCTCGACCAGCTCGTACAGCGACGGCCGCTGCTTCTGCACCCCCCGCATCGTCAGCGCCGCCCCCTCCGCCGAATGCTCCCGCAACTGCGCCTCGAACTCCGCCCACCCCCGTGGGTCTTTGTTCTGGAACTGCACCCGCGTCGGCCCCAACGCATACGCCGCCCCCGCCACCTCCATCCCCAGCGTCAGGAACCGCTCCGCCGACTGCTCCGCCTCCGCCGCAAACTGCGCCCGCTGCCCCGGCTCCGCCCCATACCCGCACCCCGCCACCACCAGCGACCGTACCCGCTCCGGATAGCTAAACCCGAAATGCAGCACCGCGAACCCGCCCATCGAAATCCCGACGACATGCGCCCGCTCGATCCCCAACCCATCCAGCACCGCGCGAATATCGTCCCGCGCCCGGTCCTGCGAATACCGCCCCGCCTCCTCCGGAACATCGGACGGCGGATACCCCCGCGCATTATACGCGACACACCGGTACAGCCGTGAAAAATGCCGCATCTGCGCCTCGTACGCGCGATGGTCCCCCGCGAACTCATGCACGAACACCACCGGCACGCCGCTGCCCGCCTCCTCGTAGTACAGATGCACGCCATCGTCGGTTGTCAAATGCGGCATCCCGCTCACTCCGCTGCTCCCGGAAACCTACCCCGGTCCCGCCGGCACTGGAAGCCGCGACCCAGCCCCCCTACCATCGCCCGGTGATGCCATCCCCCCTCGATTTCGGCACAGCCCTCGGCGCGATCGTTTCAACCATCGAACGCGCAACCGCCCGCCCCGGCCCCCTCGCCGGCCTCGCCTACGCCGCCAAAGACCTCTTCAAC
>JAABUX010006642.1_pt1 | contig 13754 bp, 14 predicted proteins | sample 5561851 | NCBI WGS metagenome assembly JAABUX01 (sample SAMN10711883, study PRJNA513361) | rock metagenome | isolation source: Antarctica rocks | place: Antarctica: Victoria Land, Richard Nunatak red sandstone | collected 2016-01-03 | reverse complement strand
TCGTCGAGGCGTCATTGACCGCCACGATGTAGAGGTGCATCAGCCAGGGCAGCGCGGTGGTGACGGCCAGGCCCAGCCCGCCCTCGACCATCTGCGTGGCCGCCTCCCCGCCCGGCCCCAGGCCCAGCCGCCGCGCGTACCAGGTGAGCGCCCCGGCCAGGAAGAGGACGCCGAACAGGTCGCGCGCCAGTTCCTGCATCGTCGTGAAGGGTTGCTTGAGCTTGTCGATCCGGGTGTAGTCCTGCTGCGTGGTCAGGTCCGTGGCGACCAGCTTGCCGATCGTCTTGCCGGCGTCGGTGGCGCGGTTGTGCAGCCAGGAGCCGGCCCAGCCGAAGGGGTCGAGGCAGAATGGGGCGCTGAAGGGGATGGGGATGGACAGGCCGCCGCAGGCGGGCGGGGGCGGGTCCACCGTGAATGACGCCGACGCGGAGAGCGTCGGGCCGGTCCCCGACGCATACAGGCGGTGCGTGCCGACGCCGGGCGTGGGGTCGGTCCCCAGGATGAGGTCGGCGCTGGTGTCCTCGTTGTCGTCGGCGACGCTCCCATGCGCGAAGATATGCACGCCACCGGCGCGATCCCAGGAGAAATTGACGGTCTGGCCGGGCGCGAAGCCGGACACGTCCACCCGGACCACCGTGCCGGTCATGGCCACGGCATGGGTAGGTGTCAGCGTGACCTTGGGCTGATAGGTCCGCGCGATGGTGAAGAAGACGCTGGCCGAGGTGCGATCGGGGCCGACGGCGCGCACCTCGTGCGGCCCCAACGCGGCGGCGGCGCCCGTGGCCGGGACCCGCGTGTCGATGTGTACGTAGCTGTCCGCGCTCGTGCCGCGCGCCAGGTAGGCCCCATCCCAGTAGAGCGTGACCTGCCCATTAGGGAAGTCGGCGCCGACGACGACGAGGGGGGTGTCGGGCATCCCCTGGCTCGCCGAGAGCGCGAGCGTGGGGTGGTGCGTCGCGGTCGGGGCCGGCGCCGGCGTGTACGTCGGGTACGGCGTCGGCGTCGCCACGGGTGTCTGCGTGGGCGTGGGGGCCGACGCGGCGCGGGCGCTCCCCCCGCCCAGGCCCAGGGCGAGCAGCACGAGCGCGGCGAGTAGCGCGATCAATCGGCGCATGGGGCCTCCTCCTGGCGCGGTGCCTGGCCGTGCCGGATAGCGTGTGGTGTGTCCGCGGCGCCCCAGCCGTGCAGGAGGGTCGTGGCGTCCATGGCCGCGATGAGAGCCACGAAACGGTGTTTCTCGGTGAGGGCCGCCTGCCGGCCGCGTTCCGTCAGGCGATAGGAGCGGCGGCGCGTGTCGCCGCCCTCCACGGCGGGGCGCGCGTCGATCTCCGCGATCAGGCCGTCGCCGCGCAGCCGGTCGAGCACGCGATAGAGCGTGCCCGGCGCGAGGGCCACGTCCCGCACGCCGCGCGCGACGACGTGCCGCATGATCGCGTAGCCATGGCGTGGCCCGTCGCCGAGGGCGACGAGAACCTGGAGCGCCGCGGGGGTCAGGGGCAGCGGCGCCGCCCGTCGGCCGTCCGCCCGTGTGTCGTCTAGCGTGCGGCGGTCCATGTCGCACCTCCTGTCCTGACTATCCCGGCTGTCCCGGCTGTCGTCGTCGTGCGGTCATCGGCATCGTCGGCATCGTCGGCGACCGTCTGTGTGTGGGCGGGGAGATCGTCACGCCCGCTCGCCTGGCGCGCGGCGTAGACCTCCGCGGGGGTGGCGCCCTCGGCGAGCAGGCACACCGCCTGGTACACCTCCTCGCCGGTGGGGTCCTCCGGGTCGGCGGCGACGGCGCGGACCATGCGCGCGCGGCACTCCTTGTCGTCGGGGTCGGAGGCGAACAGCCACGCCTCCTCCGGCGACGAGGGCACGTTGACCACCCCGCGCGCCGGCCGGCTGGCCGTCTTCGTCGTGCGGATCATGAACATCTGCGCGTACTCCAATCGTTTCTTGTCGGCGGCCTCCTTGCCGGCCAGCGTGCCGATCCGCGCGGCCTCGCCGTCGGTCAGGCGCAGCTTGCCCGCGATCCACTGCCGCGGGTCCACGCCGCTCTCGTCGTTGGTGTCGTGCATGTTGAAGATGAAGTGCAAACTGGTCTGGTCGAAGTAGCCGGCGGCGGCGGCGTTGCTGGTCAGGTCGGAGAGCTTCTGCGACACGAACATGGGGACCATGCCGGAGTGTCGCCCGGTGCGCCCGATGCCCGCGACCCACTCCTGCCCGGCCTGGTGGCGCAGGATGCTCCACCCCTCGTCGATCGCCAACAGGTGCTGCACGGTGCCCCGCCCGGAGCGCCGCCCCCACGCCTGCGCGAGCGCGTCGCGGCGGTCGGCGATGTCGGTCATGGCGAACATGACGAAGGCATAGACCGGCGTGGTGGTCCCCAGGTCCCGCGGGTCGATGTGGAAGGCCAGCAGGCGCGTGTCGACGTCGAAGCTGGTGGGCCGATCCACCAGGGGGGCGTAGCGGCCGCCGCGCGCGTAGGGGGTCAACTCGGCGGCCACGTCCTTGTACAGGCGGCGGTCCTCGTGGTCCTGCTCCGGCTGGCGGGCCTGCGTCTCCAACCAGGCCAGCAGGTCGCGCTCCAGCGGCGGGTCGGCCGCCGTGCGGCGCGTGCCGTCGGGGTTCCGTCCGGCGTCGGTCGCGTCGCGGTGGCCGGCGTAGACGGCGGCCACGCCCGCGTCGATGAGCCCGCGCACGCGCCCGGTGATGGCCTTGCCGCTCTCGGCCAGCAGCACCTCGTGGGCCTTGCCGACGAAGTAGAGGCGCGCGGCGCGCTCCTCCTCGGTGGCGCGGGGGCCGTCCCAGATGTTGATGGCGGCGGTGCGCGGGCCGCCCAGGCGCACCGTCTTGCCGCCGGCGATGGCACACAACGTCTCGTAGCCGCCCACGGTGTCGACGGCGGTGGCCCAGCCGTCGCGCAGCAGGAAGGGCAGCATGAACTTCTGCACGAAGAAGCTCTTACCCTGGCCGCTCCCGCCGAACACGTCGATGAGGCGGTTCTTGAAGGTGCGATCGGCGATGTTGAGGTAGACGAGCGCGCCGTCGCCCTCGGCGCGGCCGATCAGGACGCCGCCGGCGGTGCCGGGCGAGCGCACGATGGCGGCCCAGGCGTTGCCCACCGTCTCGGCGTACATCTTGTAGGTCGTGTAGCGCGGCGCGTCGTTGCGGCCCAGCGGGCGCGTCGCGCGGAGCAACGGCCCCTGGACGCCGCGGGCGCGCGCGGCCCGCGCGTCGAGCGCGCCCGCGCCCGTGCCGGTCAGGAGGCCCCACAGCGCGTCGGCGCGCACGGCGAGGCTGTCCTTGTCGGGCGCGAACACGGTCACGTAGATGCCCGCGCGGACCACGGCCAGGCCGCCCGTGCGCATCTTGCGCGCCTGGGCGCGCGCCTCGGCCCGCGCGTCGCCGATGTCCCCGTCGGCCTCGCGGCCCTGCGCGCCCGCGCCCACCACCAGGTCGCCCAGGGAGCGCCCGCGCTTCTTGGCGGTGGTGCGCTCCTTGTCCTGGTCGAGGCCGGTCACATGGAGGGAGAGGCGCAGCGGGGCGGGGAAGGCGAGCAGCGGGGCGGGCCAGCCGGGCTGCGTGGGGATGGCGGGGACGCGCACGTAGAAGGTGCAGGCCCAGGAGCGCGCGCCCTGACCCGGCAGGTACGCCCCGTCGATGGTCTCGCGCGCGGCGGGATCGGCGAAGGGGTCGGGGAACTCCTCCACCAGGGCGCGCACGGCGGCGCCGTCGAGGCGGCGGGCGGCGACGCCCAGGCGGTGCAGGGTGCGCTCGACCTCGCCCACGACGCGGGTCAGGGTGGTCCCCTGCGGCGCGCGGGCCGGGCCGGAGATCGCCAGCAGGAAGCGGTGCGTCGGGACATACTCGCCGCTCAGGTAGTCCTCCCACCAGGCGCGCAGCCGCCCGGCCAGGTCCCGGAGCGCGGGCGTGGGCGGGTCCACGTCGGCGAAGGCGCGCGCCACGGCGGTCTCGGCGGCGGTCGGCGTGGAGAGCACGGTGAACTGGATCTTGTAGGGGACCGGGGGCGTGAAGGCGCCGGCCGCGCCGTCGGTGAACGCGTCGAGTAGTTCGCCGGGCAAGCTGTACAATTGGATGCCGTCGAGCTCGATCCAGATGCACGCGTCCTTGCCCTTCTCGGTGCGGGTGCCGTCGTCCGCGATCGTGACGCGCTCCTGCACGGTGCGCGTGGGACGCGCCGGTGTCTCCGTCCGCGTGCCCTCTCGTGGCGCGCGGCCCCCCCGGAACAACGTCCAGCGGGCGCGGCGCTCCGCGTGCATGTGTGTGACCCTACCCATGCGCCACCACCTCCCAGCGGGCCGCACGGCGACCGGCGCGGGTGCGGCCGTCCAGGTCCACCTTGCGGACCACGCCGGCCTCGACCAACTCGCGCCGACGGGGGCGCGCGGCCGAGGGGTTCATGCCGGCGCCCTCGGCGATCTCCTCATCCGTCACGCAGGGATGGGCGGTGAGCCAGGCCAGGAGGCGCGCGCGCTGCGTCTGCGCGACGGGCGTGGTCATGAGCACCGGCGCGACGTAGGGCGCGGGGAGGGCGCGGATCGCCGTGGTTACGGGCAGGGCCTCCGCGACGGGGGCGGCGCTCGCCTCAGCGGCGACGAGGACCGGGCCGTCGACACGGGCCGTGCGCGGGCGGCGGGCGAGCCGGGCGGTGCGATAGGCCAGGCGGCGCGGGAGGGCCAGGGTGGTGCGCCACAGGTAGCCGGTGAGCTGGCGCGCGTAGGGCTCGACGGTGCCGCTGCCGGCGAAGGTCACGACCAGGAGGGCTAGCAGCGCGGGGACGCCCACGATGAGCAGCAGGTGGAGCTGGCCGAGCCCCGACTGGCCGTAGGGGAGGCGGCTCGTCGCGTTGATGAGTCCGTAGGTGAGCAACACGATCCCGGCGACGTAGATGGCCTGCCGGACGGTGAAGACGCCGGCGACGATCTTCACCGGGTCGTTGATGTAGAGCGCCGTCTGACTATTGCGCGCCATCGATCCCCCTTTCGTTCTCGCCGGCTGGCGCCTGTCCTTGTAGGGCCTTGGAGAGGGTGGCGCCGTAGAGCACGAGGAGCGCGCCGGCGCACATCAAGGCGATGTCGCGGCTGACGACGGTGAGCGCCAGGTAGCCGATGCCGCCGCCGAGCAGGTAGGGGTACGTCACCCGGAGGGCCGTGCCGACGAGGGCGCGGACGTCGCCGACGAGGGCGCAGGCGTTTCGTGACGCGAGAGGCGGCGGCGCGACGAGCGACGGTGGCGGTGTGGATAGGTCATCGTGGGCCATGATGGTGCTCCAAGCGGTAGCGGTAGGCGAGACAGGGGCGGGACGTTCCCGCATACGGGAACGTCCCGCCTTGCGATGGACAGGTCATTACTTAATGTTGGCTTGCAAGTACGCGGCGGCCCCCGTCGCCCCAAACATGAAGACGGAGGCCAGCGAGGCCGTGATCCAGGCGCCGGTCGCGCGAGGGTTATGTAAAGCTTGCATGGCGCCCGCGATGATGAACGCGATGGCGGCGAACGGCACCTTGATGGTGTTGGCGACATCGAGGAGGGCCTGGGCCAACCCGGCGAAGGGGTCGACGCCGGCGGCGAGGATGGGCTGGAAGGCGGCGATGACCGCGGGGTGCGTCAGGGCGAAATGCGCCGACGTGGCGACGGCGAGTGTCTCGTGCAGCATGATGATCTGTCCTCCGAATGGGTCAATAGGCGTTCTACTGGCGTGCTTCTTGCTCCGATCCGAAGATCGGGTCTCGTGTGACCTGCGCGCGGTTAGCTGTGATGGGCGGCCGCGCGCTTAACGACTGGGGCTACTTGGGCTGTGATCGGTTGGGCTGTCGTGGGCCTGTCCGCCGCGAGGCGGCGGTTGAATTGGTTTTCATCAAGGAGCAACAGGCGCTCGCCCGTGCGGCGATCCTCGGCCTCGACGTGCCAGGCCCACATGGTGGACCATGAGCGGCGCACCTCAAGGACGCTGTACCTCGGCGTGCGCGTGACACGCAGCGCCAGATCGTATGCGCGCTCCTGGGTCAGGTATCTTATCCTCCTCCCTTTCCTACACGATCGGGACGTGCTACCATCTATCAAGAGGATTTGAAGCCGTCAAATCCTTCACAACTATCAAGTAAAATTTTAATTGTTGTGTAAAACTTGATGTTGCTGTTTTGTAAGATACCGATAAAGTCGGTGTAGTGTCAAGTGTTCGTCCGTCATCTCGCAAGCTCAGGGAATGAAACCGGAGGACACGTTCGGAGGTGTTGTGAGCCGCCCCCCCGCGCAACCCGGCGACTCGCCATTCGCTACAGCCCTCAACCGCCTGTTCGATCTGCATCGTAAACCGGACGGCGCCGAATACACGATGGGAGAGATCAACCGTGCGACGGGAATCTCAGTCTCTTATCTCTCATTAGCTCGCAAGGGCGGTATCCGCAATCCAAGTCCTGAGAAGGTTGCTGCACTGGCAAGCTTCTTCCAGGTCGATGTGTCTGAAGTGATTGGCGTGGCAGGTGGACCGTCCTTCCCACCGGGGTCACCACTTGCCGCCGCGCTCGCGCATTCCGATGTGGAGAGGATGGCCTTACGAGCGGGTAATTTGGACCCTGACGACAGGGCCTTCGTCTTTTCCGCGATGGAGGATGCGCTCAAACGATTGGATGCGCTCAAACGGTGGACCGAGCAGAGGGCGGCGACGAACAGGGATAGCGCCGACACGGTGCCCCTGTCGGACACGGGAGGTGGGGATGATCGAGAAGGCGACGCGCGATAAATGGCGGCTTAGGTGGCAGATGGAGCGGGCGGTGCGGCGTATCGCGCGTGAACTCGCACTCACACCACCCTTTGGTCCGCATATGTTCGCGGAGCGACTTGTGTGCAAGGGGTGCTACATCGTGATTGAGCCCAGCGACATGGGCCGACATGGGCTCTACGGCCAATGCACGGCGGCGGGGGATTACTATCACATCCACTATCGAGAGAACGCGGGGATGGGGCAGCGTGAGCTCATCATGTGGCACGAACTCGCCCACATCGTGCTCGGCCACGTTACCCCGGACCTCAAAGAGCGCCAGTTCACTATAACGCCAGAGAAAGAATATCTAGCCGAGGTATGGGCGGAGGCGATGATGGCCTACGCGTCGGCCTTGGGCTGGGGGCTGCGACCGCGGGCCGCGACAGGGATCGGTCGCCTGATCCAGGATTTGGCCGAGCGATGATGGCACTACTGGCGCCACTGTTCGGCTTGGTGGCTGTCGCGGCGGGGGTGCACGTCTACTGGAAGCGGCGCAATCGCGCGGGGATCCTCCATCTCGCCCACTCTCTCTGCTGGTTCGTCTTCTTCTCGCTCGTGCCGGGTGTCTACGCGCGCGGATTGGATGCGCTCGTCGGCCACCACGTAGCCCTTCCCGCGTTGCTGCTCTCGGGGGCGACGGCGGAGGCACTGTTGTTCGTGTCTTTGTCGCTAGAGAATGTCGAGTGGGCGCGGGCGCGGCGGGTGTTCGTCCCGGTGTACGGCGCGATCGTCGTCGTGGTCATCGCGCTGTGGGGTTTCGTGTGGCGCCAGCGCCTCCCCGAACAGGCATACTATCCGGCGCACTACGCTATGTACCTGGCGCGGCCGTGGCCCCTCTTCCTTTTCAACGTGTGCAGTGGGCTCGCCCTCCTGCTCGTGGGTGGCCTACTCGTCGCAACGTTCATTTCGACCGCGCGCAGGGAAACGGCCCGCGCGACGCGTGTGTCGTCGCTGCTCTGGGCCGTTATCTATGCATGCACCATCCTGTACGGGGGGGTCATACTCATCGAAACGTTCTCGGAACTCACGCGGGGTCGACCAGCTGGCGTGTTCACGGCCGAACTCCCCGTGTCGGTCGGGTCTGTCGTTCTCTCCGCGTTCGGATTGCTCCTGAACAATTTTCTCCTGCGTTTCGGCAACATCCCGGCCCGCCTCATCGTGGCCCCGCTCCAGCGACAAGTCATACAGCGTACAAACTTCCTCACCGACCGGCTGGTGGTCGTCTACGGCGACCCTGATGGTATGGTCGCCGCGATCGACGCTATGGATCGCGTCCGCATACGCGGGTATTGGCGCGTGGCCGGCCAGGAAGTGGCGCGCTGGCGTGCGCTGACGGCCTCGGGGACAGTCCCGCTACCTACATACCCGTCGGGGATGGCGCCGGAGGTGACCGCCGCCGCTCCGGATTTGTCGGACGCGAGCCGGAAGGTTGAAGAGGGACGGTACTACGCCAATACCTACCTGGTCCGCACACTTGTGTCCCCTGAGATGCGCACCGATGGCCTGCCAGCCGCGCCGCGCCGGCGTCCGCAACACAAGGAGATAGCCCGCATTCTGACCGAGCGTTGGCCAGCGGGGGCCAACGCTCCCGCGCCCCTGGCGCCGAGGCCCGTCATCTCCGCGTGGCACGCGGTGCCGGTCGTCGGCGCGATCATCGAGTTGGTCCAGATCGCGCGCGCCCTCCATGCGGCGAACGTGTGGATCACCGACGAACTGGTATGGCTCTACGGGTCGCCGGAGGTCGTCGGCGTCGTCGCCCGAAGACTCGACGCGGCGGGCGTGCGTGGGTGTCACCGAGAGATTGCGCTGGAAGCAACACGCTGGATCATCCTCGATCGGCTCAACGACGCCGCGATCCTGGCAAAGGAGGCGGGCGTCCCGTTGTCGGTCGTGGGGATCGTGGAGGCATTCAGGCCATCGCTCGCGACGCAGATGATCTATTTGATGCGGACGGCGGGGACGGAGCGTTACTGGCGCGATGCCCACTCCATCGCGGTTCTGGCTGACCCCTTGCAGGCCAAGGATGCCGTGACGCCTGCGCATCGTTACGGTTGGCGTGTCGAGGTAGCAGAGATCATACGGGACGCGCTCCCGCCGTCCGTCACTGAGGAGCAAATCCTGGTCTGGCAGCAGCACGCTGCCGCAGCGATCTAGCGAGTCAACTTGGGTGCGGAGGGGCTGCTACGTCCCGCGCCCGTCACATCAAAGGCAGCGGCGAGAACGCTACGATGATGCACGCGTCGCGTTGCCCGCCGTCGGATCGTTGGCGCGCGCGCGCGCGATGAGCGCACCTAGGACACGCTCGACCCATGCCTGTGATCGTTGGAAGTCCGCACCACGCGCAGGAGTCTTCGAGTTGTAATGGGCGTCGAAGCCGATGTTGCGGTACGATACTTCTCCCTGGATATAGTAGCCCCACGCTCCCCTCTCGCCCCGTATCCACTCGTCGGGACCGACACGCCGGACGATCGTCAATGATGGGCCGGACGTCGCGGTATTGTTCAAACGCGCGACGCCGGCACGCTCCTGGGCATCGGTGGTGAATATCCAGGCGGTATAGGTCCCGTTTTTCGCGCGATCCGATCCGAGGCCTGCCACGGTCCACATCGCGACCGGACCTACGCTGATGCTTGCGAGCGCGTCGTCAGGCACGCGATTGCTTTTCCCTCCAACGATGGTCGACGGGAGCGCGAATAGGCGTAACTCTGGGCGGAATGCCGCGCGCGCGGCGGCCTCACCCCGCACGGGAACAACAGAGAGAATGATCGCGGCTCCGATCATCAGCAAAAGATGTCGTTTCATGGATAAGCCCTTCTTGTCAAATCTTATATCGCTGTCTCTATCGTACCAGTCGTTCGAGCATGACACTATTCGTATCGCTATAGCGATCGATCTTACGCGTCAGCTTGGTGATCCGAGAGGCCACAGATCGAGTAGGTCATCATGGTGTGTTCGGCCCATGTGGACTCGGCCACATGACTGTTGACACGCTGTCTCCCGTCCATGGTGGATACTGCTCTCTCGACGGTCCCTTTCAGTATCGCAAGCCGCGTCGGCGCTGGCGCGGCGTTCAGGCGGGAATAGATCTCCTCATCGAGCGCATGAGCATGTCCTCAATCGCCAGGGAGAGGGCGGCCACGCCGCCCTCTCGTGCTATCCGGCCCGCGATGACCCCCGCTCGTTCCTGGTATGCCGGCTGGTGCAGCAGCTCGGCCAGCATTCCTGCCGCCCGCGCGACGGTGTAGCGCCGGCGCGGTAGCCAGCGCCCTGCGCCCAAGCGCGTGACCTGCGCGGCGTCGAAGTGTTGATCGACACCCCAGGGGGCGACGAGCGCGGGCGTACCGGCGCGTAGCCCCTGGGCGGTCGTGCCGATACCGCCGTGGTGTATGACCGCCGCGCAGCGCGGGTAGATCGTCGAGAAGGGGGCGAAGGGGACCGCCAAGGTGTCAACAGCGAGGGCTGCGGGGAGGGCCGCAGGGGACGCGCCGATCACGAGGGCACGCGCCCCCGCCCGCCGGATCGCGGCCACGCTCGTCTGGTAGAAGTCGGCGAAGATATCCCCCACGAGCGGCGACATCGAACCCGATGAGACGGCGATGACAGGCCGAGGATCGGCCAGGAAGTCCACGATCTCGTCCGGCTCGACCCAGGCCGTCGGGACGTCCCAGAAGAGAAATCCGGTGGTGCGCACCTGGGGCGGCCAGTCAGCCGGAGGGTGGAAAAACGCGGGCGACACGGCGACGGCGGTGAGCAACGGCGACCGATTACCGCGCAGCAGGGCGTCGCGCCGGGGAGGCAAGCCGTACTGGGCGCGGACCCGGTTGAGCGCCTCGTCACCGAGGCGGCGGCCGGTACGCCTGGCTGATGCCCAGATGACGCGATTGACCACGGACTGCACAGAGGGGGGCAGGGTGGCGGGCAGTGGATAGGGCGCGACGGAGGCGGATGGGATAGCCAGGGGCGAGAGCGCCACGCTCACCCAGGGGAGACCGGTCACGTCGGCGACGATACCGGCCGCAGCCTGTTGCATCGTCGAAACCAGCAGGTCGGCCCCCTCGCACGCGACACGCAACGCGTCCACGGTCCCCTGCAGCGTGGGCAAGATGCTGTGTTCCAGCAGGATGCGTGTGAACGCGACGGGAGATATGTCGCCGAAGAGCACGCGGCGATACGGCCACAAGACCGCCTCGTTGTCTCCCGGAAGGGGGTGGACGGCCAGGCCAGCGGCCGCGACGGAGGGCCGATGCGCCTCTTCGACGGCGATCAGCACGGCGTGCCCGCGCGCCTGCAAGCCTAACCCGAGGGCCACGATAGGGTTGAGGTCGCCGCTCGACCCGTACGTTGTCAGGACGATGCGTGCCATACGTTAAGCGCTCGGTCCATCATCGTCCGCATCCGCATCGCCGCAGATCGAGTACGTCATCATCGCGTCGGCCCACGCCTCCGCCGCGCGTTCCTGCTCGACCGCGTAGACGCCCGTAGCGAGCTGCGGGTGTTCGAGGACAACATGAGCGATGCCGTGCCACTTGGCGTGCTCCTGCTCGGCTTTCGGGACAGTGCTCGGGTAGGGGATCATAATGTCCTTGTCGCGTTTCTCGGTGCACGAGTAGGTGGGCAGCCAGCCCAGCGGGAGGCCGCGGCGGGTGCGCACCTGGTCGAGGGCGTCGCGCAGCTCGGCGGTGGTGAACGGCGGGGTGAGCCCGAAGTCGTCGCGGATCATGCGCAACTGCTCCGCGCGCTTGGCCGCATCGTCGGTCGGGGCGATGGGCGGGGACGGCTCGCCGCGCGCGTAGACTTCGGCGGTGGTCTCGTCGCGCGGCTGCCCCGTGCGCGTGCGCTGGGCGAGGTACTGAGGGGTCTCCTCGACCAGGTGGACGACATGGCCGTGCAGAGCATGGCGGTTGCGCTCAGGCGTGATGGCGCCGAACTGGCCGCCGCCGGGGATCAGCACTTTGAGCGCCTCCATCATCTCGTCGGGCGTCGGCGTCCGCTCCGGGTAGCTGCTGGACAGGTGGTAATGCTCGCCGTAGTCGGGCTCGTCGTCCACCGTGATGAGGATGCGCAGGGCACCGTTCGGGCCGCGCTTGGTCATGTACACGGACGCATGCTTCCCGGACGCGGCGTACTGGCGGCTCTCCCCCTGTTGGTAGTACAGGCGCCGCCCGTCGGCGAGCGTCACGTCGCGCGTGGGCAAGGTGCGCGTGGGCATTGTCTCTCTCCCTTAGCCGTATATAGCCGTATGGGGAGTATTTCTCCCGTCCCCCCATGATAGCGCGTCTACGATCCCGGTGGGCGCAGGGCTTCGCGGCAACGATCGTGGAAGCCGCAGGCGGTGCAACGCCCCGGCTGCCGATGGCTGCGGTGCTGCTCGACCCCTGCCCGTTTTGCGTCGCGCATCTCCCGCACGAGGGCGCGCACCCGCCGTTCCTCTTCGGCCGTGTAGGGCACCATGACATCGCGCGTGGGGTAGCGGATGATTCCGTGGGTCGGGCGGACGTGATAGTGTTCGTCGACGAGCAGGCAGTAGGCGAGCACTTGCAGGACATGGCCGGGGTACGGGGTGGCGGGCGTCCGCCCCGTCTTGAGCTCGACCGGGATGATCGCGTGACCCTCGTCGATGAGGATGTCCGGCTTCCCGCGCAGGGGGAGGGACCGGGCCGACAGGAGGGCGCCGGGCGACTCGCGCGTATCCTGATAGATCGCGCGGTGATAGGGGACGCCCAGGGGTAGGGGCGGTAGCCGCCGGTGGCGTCGGCGCCGGGCGAGGGCCGCGCGCGCTACGACGACGAGGGCTGCGGCCAGGAGGATGAGGAGGATGCTCACCATGGGGACACCAGGACGGCGGCGACGAGGGCGACGAGGGCGCCGGCGACGAGGAGCGCCGTGGCGCAGCCGAGTCCGCGTGGCGCGCGGGCGGTCTGCCGCGCGACCGTGACCTGGCGCTGGATGCGCTCGTGCTCCGCGCTGCCGCGGCGCAGGGCCGGTGTTGAGAGCGAGGGGAGATCCTGGGCGTCGTACCACCACTGTCGGTGGCAATACACGTACGACTCGATATCGCTGGCTGACACTGTAGGTGTGGCCCTCTCCCTATCCGTGCCCGTGTCCATGGTCCTTATCTCCCGCGCACTCACGTCCCCCTCGTCTCACGCATTGTACCGTCCCTAGCCCGGCGACAGCCTGCACGCCGCAGGGCGATCCTCACGCCCCCGTCACGCTGTCCTCTCCCTTGCGGCCCCTGCGCGTCGCGCGGGCCGGCGACGCCGTTGATACCCTCACCGCCGTCCGCGCGCACCCCTGAACCCGGACGCCTGGCCCGTACCCTGTGCCCCGTCGCTGCGCGCGGGGCCGGTCCTGCCTGTGGGCGCTCGTGGGAGGGGGTAGCGCTATGATAGCGCTAGCGTGACGATGGCGCTAGCGCTACGGGTCGGCGCTACCCCAGGATAAAGAGTAGCGCCATGGTAGCGCCAATCCCCCGTTTTCACGCTCAAAACGTGGTGCTATCGTAGCGCCATGCCTTTAGCACTAGAGCTAGGAGTAGCGCTACGTTTTGAGGGCCAGTAGCACCAAAATAGCGCTACAGTAGCGCTACGATCTGAGGAGGTGGGAGGGTCGCTTGCACCACGTTGAAGGGCTGCGGTAACACTCCCTTGAGGGCTAGTGGCGGCGGTACAGACGGGGCCGCACGACGCGCAGGACGGCAACGATGAGCAGGACGGCAAGGGCCACGTACGCGCCGACGAGGGCGGCGGCGAGGACGGCGGCCACGACGTGGAGGGCCGGCGAGGAGGCATGGGCGAGCGGGACGAGGAGGGCCGCGAGCACGAGGGCGGCGAGGCAGAGCGTCCAGACGCGGCGAGCGTGGGTGTCGGTCATGTGTCACCTCTGGCGGCTCGCCAGTCTCTCAGACGATGCCGCTCGTTAATGTCGTGTGGCCTGCCCCTTCTGTCACTCACTGCCGGTCATACCTGCCCTGTAGCGTTACCTT
>JAABUX010006638.1_pt1 | contig 13760 bp, 10 predicted proteins | sample 5561851 | NCBI WGS metagenome assembly JAABUX01 (sample SAMN10711883, study PRJNA513361) | rock metagenome | isolation source: Antarctica rocks | place: Antarctica: Victoria Land, Richard Nunatak red sandstone | collected 2016-01-03 | reverse complement strand
ACGCCGCCGAAGCCGTCCACGATGCCCGGGCAGGTCACGTCCCAGAACAGGCGGTTGGAGTGGCAGAAGATGTCGGTGGCCGGGTTGTAGTTGTGGAACTCCTGCGCGCGCGGGGGGGCCGCTCGGCGCACTCGCGTCGGGCCGCAGGCGCAGCCCGGCCGCAGGCGCAGCGTCGCATGCGCATGCATTCATGCGGCCCCGGGCAGCTTGCGCAAGCTGCCCGCTCAGGCTGCGCTTCAGGAATGTTGCAGCCCGGACACGTGCTGTTCATCAGACACCCTGCTTGGAGCACCGTTGCGCCGAGGCACCACCCCCGCTTGCTGCCCGGCTTGCCCCCGCGCTCGCCACACATGCGCATGCAGGTGCCGCGCAGGGGCGGGGGCGGCGCGGCCGCGCGGGGCGGACCTGCGGCGCGAGCACCATGGCGTCGCGCTCGGTCTGCAGGTAGGGCAGCGTGCGCTGGTAGAAGTCTGACCGCAGCACCATGTCCGCATCCACAATGCTCACCACCTGCGGCCGAGCAAGGGGTTAAGATTCCGTGGCTATGGCGCTGGTCACAGCATGTCACAGCACGCACGCTCTGCATCGGGGTGCATCGGTGCGGCATTAGGTCGCGCCCTGGAGGCAGAGGCGCGCCTCGTGCGAGCCGGGGTCGGCGCCGCCGGGGTACAGCACGTTGGACAGCGCGTTGTTCAGGTTGCCGGACTTGCCGTTGACCTCGCCCGGCTCGCGCGGGTGGCCGCGGATGTACACGACCGGGCACCCGGCCTCGCCCGTCCGGTTCAGGCCCTCCACCCAGGCCTCCTTGCCGGCGTCCTTGCCGTCGTCGCAGAGGTAGATGGTGCGTATGCAGCCCTGCGTGGCCGGCGGGCGCACCGCTCAGCACGCGCCCCGCGTGCGCCTGCGGCCGCGCTGGGTGCCACGGCAGAGGCTGGCGTGAAGGCTTGGAGGCTTTCATGCAGTGAAAAGGCAAGGACCACATGCATGTAGCAATGCTCTCTGTGTTAGGCTGATGTGCATGCAAAAGCACGCGATCGCCGCCATGTCCTCGAGGGCCCCCTTCCGCTCAGGCACAGGCGCTCTCCGACGCGTGATACCAGGCCCGGCAGCGACAGCGCTGGGCGCGGAGCCCCCGCGGCGCGCGCGCCTTGGGCAGCGTGGCGTTGGCGACCGCCAGCAGCGTCGGCCGCACGATCTCCAGCGCCTCCGTGTAGCACGGGATGAGCACGCGCACGTGGAAGCACTCGCTGACGGGCACCGTCAGCGGGTCCGCGTACTTGACCTGCGCCCGAGACAGGGTATGTCAGCGGCGCAGCGCGGCGCGGCTGCCGCAGCGCGCAGCATGCTTGCCCGGGCGCAGGCAGCATGGGACGCGGGCAGGTCGGAGGTTTGTGCATGCGGCAAACCCTGTGGGATACAGGGCAATGACGGCAGCAATCCCCTGGAAGAGGCCATATGAGCGCCGAGCGGCCGCGTCCTGACCTGCACGGCGCGGGCGGCTGCAGCGCGGCGCGCCTGCCCGGACGCAGGCATGGGACGCGGGGCGCGGCGGGCCGGCCGCACGGCCGCACGAGCGCCGGGCGGGGAGGGGGGGGCATGTCCGGCGCGCGCCTTCTTGGGCAGCAGGTAGATGAGGTGCGGCAGCATGGACGTGGCCGCCAGCACCTCCACGACCAGCACGAAGATGGAGTAGCCGAGCGCGCCGGTGTCCAGCGTGAACGCGACGCGCACGTAGAAGTAGAACACCATCGCGCTCAGCAGCGCCAGCGACAGCAGCGACGACGGGATGCTCACGCCGCCGCCGCTCTTCAGCACCACCTTGCGCGGCGCGGCCGCCGCGGCGCTCGCGTCGGTCTGCGCGCGGCACCACGCGCGCGCGTGAGCGCCCAGCCCACAGGCGCGTCTGATCCCTGGGCGGCGCGCGGGTGTGGCGCTGCATGGGATGAGCGGCCTGCGAGGGCGCGCCCGCCAGGCCTGCTGATGCCGCGCACAGGAGCGTGGAGGGCAGCGAGTGCATGCTGCTGCACTGTCAGCCACGCAGGCGCCGGCATGCGCCCGCAGCGCTGCGCCCTCCACGGCCGGCCGGCCGGCACATGCGCCGAGCGAGGCGGCCACGCGCACATTGCGTGTGGGGGGTGGGGGAGTGGCAGCGGGGCGCGCACCAGCGGCTGCACCTTGGCGCTGCCCAGCAGCCCGCGGCCCTTCTTGCTGGCGCGCGTGGCGCCCAGCTCCACGTCCCAGCCGGCCTGGCCGCCGCCCGGGGCAGCGGCGCGCGGGGGCGCGCCCGCGGCGACCGCGCCGCCGGCCGCGGCGTTGCCCACGGAGGCCTCGCTGCCGGCCACGCGCGGCGAGTCGTCGCGCTCGGCGGCGCGCGGCGCGGCCGCTGGCTGCCGCGGCGCGCCGCCGCCGGTCGGCGCCGGCGGGGACGAGTTGCCGGACGAGGACGGCGACGCGGAGGAGCCCGGCACCTGCGGGCGCGCGAAGCGCGTGTACGGACGCAAAGCAGGCGCTGTCTCGAGGTCTGCTCCTTCGTGCTTGCAGAGCGCTAGGCCGGGCAGTGCGTGCTCGGGGACGGGCACGCAAGCGCTCCGCAGCAGCGGTTGACTGCTAGGGCCTGCCAGCAGACAGGCGGAGCGCGGCCCGTTGCGGCACCTTGAGCGCACGCAGCGGTGCTGTCAACGCCTCCGTTGATCCCACCGACGGCATCGACTGCATCGCGCCAGGCGCGGCAGCGTGCTGGTTGCGAAAGAAGTTCATCACACGCTCAGCGCGCGGCGCGCGTGGCGCTGCCTCCAAGGCTCAGGAGCCGCGCTCCTGCGGGCCCGCACGCCAGGCCGTGAACGCCCGCTGCACAACTTCAGTATGTGCGGCCGCTTTGCCGCTCCGGGGGCTCCAGGCAGGACAACACGTCGGGCCGAAGCGGGCGCCTGCGCTTTGCTGGCGCCAGGCCTGCAGTGCTGCGCTGTGTATCAGCCGCGCAGGCGCGCAGTTGCAGCACAAGCTGGCAAAGTGATTTTGTAAGCCGTGAGCTGTGTGTACGCAGGTTGTTGGCTTTAGTGACACATGGGCACATGCACCTGCTCCCCACGAGCAAGCTGCAACGGCGGGACGGCCAGGGCCGGTGAGTACAGGCAGCCCGCCACACGACCGGCCTCGCTCGCCGCCGCACCTGGCGCAGGAGAGCAGGCGCTATTGCAGGAGCATCGGCCCTCCGAGGTGCCCTCGCCGGAGAAGCCGCGACAGGAGCCTGCGTCCCGCGGCACTACCCCCCTTTCAGCACGCACGGTTGGCAAGCTGGTGGCAAGCTGGTGGTAGCCCCGCGCGGAAACGGGCTGGCGTGGGAAGCTGTCGGCACTCCATTCCGCGCGCCTGCGGCCGTCGCTGCCGTGCTCCACGAGCCGTTTTCGTACCTACTCTGTACGCTGTTGACCCACAGAAACGTGGAGCAGCATGCAACGGAGCAGGACAACGCCGGACAGAACGCCCCGCCCTCGCTCAGGTCACCGCCTGCCAACAACGACGATAAGCCTTGCCAGGGCGCCGCGTCCAGTCGGCCGGCCAAGCAGTGATGGCAGGCCAGCTAAAGCTGTCACGCAGCTATGCCCCGCCCATCCTCGCTGCCGCTGGCAGAGGTGTTTGCGTCCCCTCAGCCCAGTGCTCTCCTTCTGGCCTCTGTGCCTCGGCGCCGCACCTGCAGCAGTCCACAGGTCCGCACGCGTACTCCACCTGATCCTCGCTCAGCGTGCTGGGACATAGAGCACTGCCAGCGACGATACCACTCCTTTCGAGACCCAGACCCTCTGCGGGTTTCATTCAGTTGCACCTGGGCAGCGATGAACACAAGCTGGCTGCGCTTAGACAAAGAACTGCCTTGACCACACGATTTTCTTCTGCGCATACTTTGCTTGATTTGAACAAGCAGGTTCGCCCACCATACATATGCCCCTGTGTTGCAGGTATCAAAAGTTGCCTACTGCTGCAGTTTGCTGCGCCTTTATTTTTGCTCGCTGCGAAACCGAGCCAGGGGTGGCTCACGCACGTCTCTTTGTGCGTGCGCAGGAGCAGCCGGGAGCGTGTGCGGGGTGCCCGTCAGTCGTCACCATGGACCTGGGCTTGGAGGGCCTCCCCGAGGCGCAGCAGAAGGAGCTGACTCAGAGGATAGAGGAGATGCAGGTGAAGGACAGGTGCGCCGGCACTCTCGCCTCCCGGCCCGGTCATAGCACGCGTCCCCAACGCGTGCAGTATCACCGTTGTGTGCGCACTGCGTTTAGCACGGCCGGCCGGCCGGCGGCTTGTGGAACCTCCGGGGTTGCCTGTCTTGGCCGCGCGCTCGAGCGCCTGCCGCCGCCGGGCGCCGCGGCCCAAGGCAGCGCGCGTCGCGCGCAGCCTGCGGATGTACAACACGCTTGTGGAGCGCTGCTTCGTGGACTGCGTGGACAGCTTCCGCAGGAAGGACCTGGAGTCGGCGGAGGAGAAGGTGCGCCGCCCCTCTGCAGCAGCCACGCTTGGCACCAGGCCAGAGTCGTCGAGGTTTGCAAAGAGGCTGCGTGCCTTGCAAGCACCAGCAACGCGTGAACGGGAGCGTGCGAGAACGTCTGTTGTTCACGCGCGCACGTGCAGGGAAGCAGCCGCTCGGTGCCGGCCGGCGGGCGCGCTGAGGGGCGCGCGCGCCGCCGGGGCGCGCAGTGCGTGCAGAGGTGCTGCGAGAAGTTCATGAAGCACTCCGCGCGCGTGGGCATGCGCTTCGCGGAGCTGTCCAGCGAGGCCGAGCAGCAGATGCAGAAACTGGCGGGCCGGTAGCGAGCGGGGAGCTGCCCAGCGGGGTGCGCGCGGCGATGTTGGAGGCTGTAGAGAAGGCAGCCGTAGCGGGTCTATTAATTGTGTGCAGCGGTGCGCAAGTGCGTTGCGTGCAGAGGGCAGGGCTGCAGTAGGACGGGGCGCATTGGGGCGGGCGGCACCGAGCAGGCATGCGAGGGCGTGTCCTTTTCGCTGCTGGCGAGCGGGTGGCTGCGGCCTGAAGGTGAGCTCTTGCATGCGCGCATGCTGTACCTGGGGGTGCTCATCTGTGGAGGTGCCTGAGAGCGGAATTGCAGTGCGGGAGGTACCCAAGGCTGTGTCCTCTTCTGCCGAGGTGTGCTCAGCAGGCGCTTTGCAGCAGGCTTTTGAGGTGACCTGCATCGAGGTGCTTTTGCTGCACTCGCGGATGTGTGAGTCTACTTCCCTGTGGCATGCCGTCCGTCTGAGCGCACAGTGGCAAACCATCAGCACACATTACATGCTGTGCTCTCGAAAGCAAGGCCGCTGACTGGCTCGCCTCCGCGTTGCTGCGCAGAGCGCTGCAGAGCCCCGCACCAATTGAAACTGGCAAGCCTTGCTCACATTGGGAAGCTGGGGCACCGATGCACCAGCTTCTCCCTACCTTCACGCGCTCCTACAGCCTAAACGAGCGCACCCACACATGCAATGCTCTGGCTCGGCCCCCTGTCACCCGCTGGCGGCGACAGCGACACACAGACGACTGGAAAACGTGCAGCACGAACATGCGCATGCAGCGCGCGACCCTGCCCTGCAGCCACCTGACACACCGCGCGGGCAGAGGAAACTCGGGGCTGCTCGCGAATGGAAGCGCGGGCCTTAGCAGGCTGCGCCCAGGCGGTACAGAACAGGGCGCATCTCAGATCAGCTCACGCGCCCAGCCCACCCACCACCGGCCTCCCCAGTGCTACTTTGCCCTCACCCCTGTGCTCATTCCGGTCGCCATCTAGCGCGCAGCGACGCTCCCTGAGGACGCTTCATGAGCCCTGCTTCAGTAACCTTGCGCTGCAAGCTTTAGACAAGATCCTGACCCATGCACCAGCGCGCCTGCGCGCCCAGCAGAGACCCCGAATCACAAGGCCCTGCCTCGCTGCCACAGCTGGGGACGCCGACGCGACCCGGCATGCCTCCACTTCGCCATGCGGTCACCACGGCCAGATGTAATGTACAAATGCACTGCCCGCTTGCCCCCCCCCGAGCATCGGGTGACAATGACCAACACACAGGCTGGCTGTACCCCAGGCTCATGACAAGCCCCAAAGACTACATGACTGCACTTGAGTAGCAGCCCCTCCACGACTGACCCGGCTGGTCAAAGCAGGGCGGTCAGACGTGAGCAGATTCCCCCCGCGCAGCCAGGTCTGGCCGCGTTTGCGCATGCGAGCACGCAAGCCCGGGTAACATGCGGACTCTAGCAGAGTGTAAGTTTGCACGCGAAAGCGTGCCGGTATGTGCAAGGCCTCACCAATGTGCAAGGCAAAGCACTACCGTACCACAAAATGATTATGAAGGCATATCACAACTAACAATGCATGTGCTGTGCCAGACACTGAGTGTGCAGGCACAGCACTTGCGCACATGCCAGTATGGCTGCTTACTTCTGTACTTGCATACAGTACACCATGTGCAGTGCCTCACAACGTAATGCAAGGCACAGCACATGCGCATAGCAAAATATTGCGTGCTGAGTGTGTTGTAAACCCCAAGCTCACGCGAGCGTGCATGCCCAGCGTGTGCGGTGCCTCGCACAGCATGCCAGGCACCATGCAAACCCGCTGCTCGTCTGGTATACTTCTGTTTGACATTGTTGTACACATACAAGCACTGGGAGTGGCAACTGCTCAAAACGCTTGCTGTCATCAGCCAGGGGAGCACCTCCGTCAAAGTAAAAAGTGCATGCCGCTCTCCGTTGCTGCCCCAATGCAGTCCCACCTGCATATGCAGCCCTGTACTGCAGCGCGGGGGCTATCTCACTGCACACGTTGCAAGGCATGCCCGGCTCACAACCGGGCCATGCGGCGCCGTTATGTGTTGCTCTCTCAAAAACCAGCGACACCTGTGCGCACAGCTCAGGCGCGGGGCTGCATCAGCGCCCAAAAGATTTAACAAATTCCACGTCACCCTGCCGCTCCCACGCATCGGCAGCCGCCGCCGGGGCGCGCGGCTGTGGGGAAGGGACCGCCGCTGCCTGGCGCGCGGCGGCGCGCGCTCTGGCGCCGGGCACGGGTCACCCGCCGCCGCCCCACAGCAGCGACAGCTGCGCGCGCAGCTCGGAGGCGATGACGCCGGCGGCGGGGCGCCGCGCGGGGTCGCGCGCGAGGCACGCGCCGAGCAGGGCGCCCAGCTGCGGGGGGCAGCCGGCGGGGGCCGCCAGGTCGGCGCGCGCGCTGAGCTTGCAGCGCATGATCTCCGCCTCGCTCAGGCCCGCGTACGGCGTCTGCGCGCGGCATGCCATTTACTCTTTGTGTACAGTGGTAGATGTTTCGTGGGGGGGAGGGCACTTGCTTTTAGTACGAGGTTCTAGCGTATCACAGATGCAGTATGCCCGCCTCACACAGGCCTATTACAGGAGCAGAGCGGATCATCGGCCAGCCTGGGCCTGGGCGGTCAGTGTCCCCCAGGCAGCGCTGAGCCCTTCGTGCCGTGGTGCAAATTAGGGTAGGGCTAGATTGTGTGTACGTGCACCAGGAAACCCAGGCTGTCTCCAGAGCTGCAGCACCAGCGGCCCCGCGCCTGCCGCCAAATTTGGGGTAACGCACGGCCAGCCGCAGGGGCGCCGCTCACCGTGCGTTACACGTCAGGAGCGGCCCGCCAAGGGCGGCGCGCCTGCGCGGTCCACATCTCCCACAGCAGGACGCCGAATGCGTAGCAGTCCGCGGCCGGGCTGACCGCGCCGCTCTCCAGCAGCTCGGGCGGCTGGTACGCCAGCATGCCGCGCTGCTCGGACGTGACGGACGGCCGGTCGTCCGGCAGCGGCAGGCACAGCCCGAAGTCCGCCACCTGCGCGCAGCCGGGCAGTGTCAAGGGTCGTCAAATAGCAAAGTTCTCGCCCTTCACTGGGCTCTGCCCCTCGGCCGGCAGCGGCAGGCACAGCCCGAGGTCTGCCACCTGTGTGCAGCCAAGCGGCGTCACGGCTTGTTGAAGATCCGTGGGCGGCTCGCCGAGCGGCTTGGGCTGTGGCCTGCCACTCTGCCGGCAGCCCGCGCACATTCCAGGCAGGCACTGTGCTGCCAGGGGCGCGCGCCTTGGCGCGCAGCCGCCCGGCCTGCTTCGCGCCGCCGGCGTCCACGGCCGTCAGCAGCACGTTGCCGGAGGTGATGTCGCGGTGCACCTGCACGAGCGCACGCGGTCAGGCACACACCCTAAACCTACCCCTAACCAAGGCTAAGCAGCCCCACGCCCTTCAAGGGGCAGAGAGCCGACATCGTGATGCTGATTGGCGGACCAAATGATGACAGGGTGCAGTTGGTGTCATCGGTCCTTGCTTACACACGGCAGAGCTAACAGTGGTGCCTGGCACAAGCCACATGCATGGCACTGGGCGCAGCGGCTCCGCGCTGCAGCCGCGCACCGGCGCGCAGCGCGGGAGCAGGGAGGGCGCCGATAGGACGGGCAGGCGCATGCAGGCGCCAGGCGGGGCGCCCGAGCCGGCCGCGCGCCGGGCGCGCGCACCAGGCGGCGGCCGTGCAGGTACTGCAGCGCTGCAGCCGCGCACCGGCGCGCAGCGCAGGAGCAGGAGGGGCGCCGACAGAGGCGGGCAGGCGCATGCATGCGCAAGCGTTGCGCCCGAGCCCTAACCCTAGCATAGCCCTAACCCTATCGCATCGCGCACCAGGCGGCGGCCGTGCAGGTACTGCAGCGCCTGCGCCACATCCAGCGCGGCCGCCAGCAGCGGCCGCGCGCGCGGCCGCCGCGACGCGGGCTCGTGGAACAGCCCGCGCTGCAGCGCCTGCCAGACGGTGCCTGCGGTCCGGCGGGCGCGGCGTGTCAGCGCAGCCTGCGGGCGCGCCCGCCTGTGCGCGGCGCAGCGACTTGCCTGCCATGCGCGTGGGAGCAGGCGGGGCGCGCCGGACCTTGCAGAGGCGCCTGCATCATGCGGCAAGGTATGAGCGGAGGGCGCAGGCGTGCCGCACGAGGCCGCGCATTATGCACCAGGACGTGCGGACGCATGTGCTGATCGCGGCACACGACCCAACCCCACCAGACCGGTGCTCCCGCTCCAGCACAATAGACCCCGTAATAAACCCTACCATCGCCGCCTCAGACGCGCCGCCAGCGGCCTCGCGACAGGCTCCGCAGCCGCGGCGGCGCGCACCGGCCTCGCAGAACTCCATGACGACCATGCCCCGGTACGACGCAAACTCCACCAGCGGCGCGGCCTCGCTCGCCGCCGTCGAGCCCGAGCGCCGCGCCGCGCGCATGCCGCGCGCGCCCGGCCGCGCGCGGCCCGGCTCAGAGCGCCAGCCGCTGGAGGACGTGCTGCTGGGCGTCTCTGGGATGGACCCTGTAGATTTCCAGTCCAGGGGCGCCTGGTCCTGGCCGCCGGCCCCCGCCGCAGGCTTCCCGGGGCCCGCTGCGGGCTCCCAGTCGCCCGCATCCCCGGGCGCCACCTTGTCCCCAGTAAAGAACGGGGACGCCATGGTGCCCGCGTCCTGTGCCGGGTTTTCCCAGACGACCGACGTGTCGAAGGCCCCGTGGCCGGGCCCGCCGCCAGCATTGGGGCCTCCCGCGCCCTCCTGCTGCGGTGCATGCCTGTCGCCGGACAGCCAGTCGCTGCCGGCGCCCTGCGGCCGCGCACAGGCGGCGTGTTTGATTGACTCCCTGGCACTGCGCCGTTGCGTGCTGACACAGCGTGGCCCTGCTATCCTGCAAACATGTCACAAGCATCCCGATGCCCGCCGCACGCGTAAGGTAGGGAGAGCCCAATCCGCGAAAGGGGCGCTCCAGCTAATTCTCACCCTCTTTTAAGTGAGGTGTGCGGCACAAGCATTGGCACACAGCAATCCATGCAGAATGCATCTCGAGTGACCAGCCAGGCACGCCTGCGCTGCGCACGCGCCTGCAGCTTGCTCCACAGCGCGCGCGGCCGCAGGCGGCTGCGCAGCGGCTCCCGGCCGCGCTCGGCCGCGGGCGATGCTGCGGCCGAGGATGCGTGCGGCCAGGACGCCGCCGTGCGCGGCAGCGCCTTTGCGGCCCCGTGCCGGCCGCCCGCCCACGCTGCCTGCTGCAGCGGCTCTGGCGCGCTGCCGGCCGGCTGCGTCTGCAGGGCCCCACGCGCGGGCGCGCGCGCCGCCTGCCGAGGCAGCCAGCAAAAGGTCATGAGCTCTCCAGGCGCGGTGGTGCGCGCCTCGCCCGCCACCTGCTGGCCGCGTCAGGCGGCCTGTACTTGGGGCGGGCATGCCACACGTCTGCACAGCGCGTTTTGCAGTCATGCGGTCACATCAACAGCCAGTGGGCGCGTCTCCGCCACAGCAGCCCCACATCCCCTTTCCAGTGCCCGGCCATCACCGCCAGACGGCGCGCCGCCGGGGTACCCCACGCTCTCTGCATGCACGAAGGCGCCTGGCGCGCCCGCGGGTGCGGCACGGCGCTCACAGGGTTGGGGACAGGGCGCCCGGCGCGCCTGGGAGGGCAGCACGACATAGCCAGAGCCCGGCGAGGCGGCGCCGGCGCCGCTGCCGGTGGAGCTGGCGCTGAGCCGGCCGTGCAGCGCGTCGCGCTGCGCGTCCACCTCCCACCACCACGCGTAGAACTTGACCTGCCGCGCGGCGGGCGGGCTCGCTCGCTTTTTGCTCTTTTCTAGAGGTGCGGGCTCGCCGCGCTCGCCAGGTGTGTGCCGGGTGTATGAGAGGCCGCCACGGCGTGCGCAGGAGGTATGTTCAGGGGGTCTGTGCCGGCCAGGCGCCGTGCGTCAGCGCCCCAGGCCGCCGCACTCCGAGGGGCCGTGCAGCGGCGAGAGCGCTGGGCGGCGCACCACGCCCGGGTGCGACAGCGACAGCGGGTTGATCTCGCTGCGCGGCGCGTGCGCCTGGTGCGCGAGCAGCTGCATCACCTTCACGGCCACCTCGCTGCCGTCGTAGCGCCCTGCGTGCCAGCAGCCCCGGCAGGTAAGCCTAGAAGCATTCTTGCGCGTTGATTCCCTTGGCACAGCTGCACGTCTGCAGCCCTGCTGGCACGAGGCTGCTTGCGCCTCGTAGTACAGCTTCGTGCAGTGCAGGCGCCAGACTGATGCAGGCAGGTGACTAGACATCCTGCAGAGACTGCAGGCCGCGGCGCCGCACCGCGGTACACCTTGCCGTGCACGCCGCGCCCGAGCTCCTCAAACAGCTCGACGCCGTGGCGCTTGCCCAGCGCGAGAGCGGCCGCATCCTGGCACGCATACTTGCCCGTCGGCCAGCGGCCTGCACAGCGCCGCTGCGTCAGCTGCGGCCCCGCTTCACAGACAGCGGGCTCTGCGCCTTGCAGACCAGTTCCGAGCCTTTCTAGGCACTAGTAACGTATCTGTGCCTGCGCACAGGCACGTTCTCACGTTTGTTCAGCTGAACGGAAGCATGGCTGGGGCACGTGCACATCAACGCAGGCGCGCCGCACCTGTGAGGTTCCTGAGGGAGGCGGCCGCTCTCCAGCGCGCGCTCCGCAGCGCGGCAAGGACGCAGACAGCCACAGCAGCGAGCGCCGCCAGCCACACGAGCATGGGTGGCCGCCCCTCCGCTGCGCGTGCCAGAGTCTGCGGGCCCCTGCAAGCGCGCGGCCCCAGGCCTGAGGCGGCGGCCTGTGTGAGAATGCACCAGGCGCACGAGCCACTCAGCCACGAGCGACCCAAGCGGCAGGCCGCGCTCCTTCTGCGTGCACCGCGCGGCAGCCAGAATGCCTTGCCTTTCCGCACTCCCGCGGGGGCGCACACCTCTGTCGCTACCTCCTGAACACACTACAGACTCGGGCGAACAAAGGCTCCCCAACACGGGCATACATGCAGCGCGGACCTGTTTGCACCGGGCAGCACGCAAGCGCGCAACTCTTCTTTGTGCGCTTGTTAGGCAAGCAGCGCCACAGCGTGCACTGCCAGACGCCCAGGCAGCCCGCCTGATGTCGGGGGATGCTCACCGAGCGGCGGAAGTTTCCGCAACAGGCCGCGCCCAACAAGGGGCCGGCGGCACGAAGCAGCCCGCCCAACCTCCAGCGTGCCAGCTCCTGTGCTTTTCAGCGGGTGTTCGCCGCCCACGAAGCTGCGAAAACAGATAACGCCGACCCCAACAGGCTGTGGCGACCGGACAGCTCCTCACATGGCAGCTCAGGCAAAGAAGCTATCAGATCGAACAGACGCGCAGAGACGTTCAGCAGCGATCTACGTTGGATTGTACCGATTGTCGAATTGTACGGCGAGAAACCCTCGGGTATGCTGTGCGTGAATGGCCGCCAAGGCACATATTGCAGCAACCGGGCCATGGCAGCATGACGCTGCCTAAAGTCACCTGGTGGCACGGCATGCATCCTGGTGGACCGTGCCTTGCTCACAGCTGCTCTGGCTCCCCAGGAAGCACATGCCGGCGCCGGCTGCCCTTTTGGCTGCCTGGTTGGCTGCAACCCGGCAACCTGCTCACCTACGCCGCTGGCAGCGGCCCGCTGCACACCAGCCACAGCGCGTATCAACACCAGCGCCATGTCGTGTGTGTCTCCACCACAACCTGCTCCATCAGCTGCCAGTGCCTCTTTGGGTACTTCACCAACCAGAGGCCAAATGTCATTCCAGGCTGCTCACGCATGAGCCATCGGTCCAGACACGGTGGCTGCACATGCATGTGCGCAAGTGAACCAAGACCAACCATGCGTGTAGCAACCGTCACGGCGCGTCACCGTTCAGCCCATTACCACAGCCTTCCCGGTGGTCGCTGCGCGATGTCTCGTCCCTGCTCGAGCAGGCATGGCCTGTGTAGGTGCTGCTTGAGCGCCGCCACACCGCATGCAGGCCCCAGCACGGCCCGGTTGTGCCCAGCCGCGTTGCGCACGCAGCACTGCATGGACTAGCTGCAGCCCACAACATGGCCCTGAATTGTCACGGATGGAGAGGCGCACATGCACACACACCTACCCACCCATCCCCACCCCGTGCAGCGCCCTGCACCACCACCCCCGCGGGCAGTCACAACACACTGTCTGCACAGCCTCCAAGCTCACTTGAGCTCTCTGCCTCGGCACCCACGCGCGGCCGCCGCCGCACTCACGGCAGCCCGCCCCAGGACCCCTTCTTCTTGTTCGCCTTGGCCGCGGCGGCCGCGGCCTCCGCGGCCGCCTTGCGCTTGGCGGCCTCCTCCTGCGCCTTGCGCGGGTTGAAGATGCGCTGCACGCCCAGCGCCACCTTGGTGCCGGAGTCGATCGGGTCCAACGGGTCCTTGCGCATCCTGCGCGCGGCCGCTTGGTCGTCAGGCAAAACCCCGTCGCAGGGTCAGTGCGCTGCACGCGCAGCGGCCTCAAGCACGGCCCCAAGCACGGCCTAACTCATGACGCAACATTCACTCGGCGCCATGGGAGGAGCAACTCCCTGGCAGCCTGCTGCCCGATCTACACACGCCCAACCACAGTACCTCTTACTAGTATCTGTGCACACGAGCATCGTGCAGCATGCACCGGGGTGAGGCAGGTCATGCCGCCACACCTCACACTCCCGCACTGCCGGCAGGCATGCATGGTCTGCCTGATCAGCAGCATCGGCGCACTGCTCCGCAACACATCCGCCACGCTCCCAGGGGGCGCGCGCGAGCCCTAACAATCGCACGCGGCGCCCCGGCGCGCGCCTGTGGTTGAGGCAGAGCGCGATGACGCGCTGCACGTCGGCCGGCGTGACCTCGGCGCGGCCCTCCAGCGCGGCGAACGCGGCGGCGGCCTTGTTGACGGTGATGTCGCCGCGGATGCCGTCCACGTCCAGCAGGCTGCACACCTCGCTGATC
>JAABUX010006636.1_pt1 | contig 13762 bp, 11 predicted proteins | sample 5561851 | NCBI WGS metagenome assembly JAABUX01 (sample SAMN10711883, study PRJNA513361) | rock metagenome | isolation source: Antarctica rocks | place: Antarctica: Victoria Land, Richard Nunatak red sandstone | collected 2016-01-03 | reverse complement strand
GAGGCTTGGGTGAGGATCAGCTCGATCCGAGGGATGTTGCGGCGGCTGGCCCCAGACGAGAGGCGGCCGGCCACCCCATTCAAGTATCCACAACCGAAAGCGGCGTAGCTTCCCGGATAGCCTCTAATCAATTTGAGCCCATCGGTCAAGGACACTCCCGACGCTCCCGGAGCCACCCACACCGCCAAGATTATGCTCCGCCTCAGGGCAGCGTCGCCAGGTTCTCGCCCGAGTCGCGCATCGGGTCGAATTTCCTCGTCGGCAGGTCGATCGTGAACGTCGAGCCCTTGCCGACCTCCGAGGCGATCGCGATCGAGCCGCCATGCTCGCGGACGATCTTCTGCGAGACCGGCAGCCCGAGCCCGGTCCCGCGCGAGCCCTTGGTCGAGGCGAAGACCTGGAAGATCTTGTCGACCTCCCCCGCCGCGATCCCCGTCCCGTTGTCGGCGACGACCACCCGGGCCGCCATCGTCTCGGAGTCCCAAGACGTCGAGACGACGACCTTGCCGCCCTCGACGGACTCCGAGGCGTCGATGGCGTTGGTCACGATGTTGAGGACCGCGCGGTGGATGCCGTCGGGGTCGATCTGGACCGAGGGGAGGCCGCCGGAGGGCTCCCAGGCCAGGTCGACGCCCAGCTCCTTGGCCCGGGACTGCATCAGCTCGACCACGTCGCCGACGGTCTCGTTGAGGTCGGCGGCCTCCAGGGCGGGCTCGCGATCCTTGGAGAACGAGAGCATGTCCATGACCAGGTTGTAGATCTTGGCCTGGTTCTTCTCGACGATCCCCCACCCCCGGCGGACGATGACGTCGTCCTTGTCGTTGAGCCCCATGTCGATCAGGTAGCTGCCGCCCCTGATCCCCTGGAGGATATTCTTGATGTGGTGCGAGAGCGTGGCGATCGTCTGGCCGACGGCCGCGAGCCGCTCGGCCTGGATCTTGGCCTCGTAGAGCGAGGTGTTCTCGATCGCCAGCCCGGCCTGGTGGCCGATGGCGACCATGAGCATCAGGTGGTCTTTCGTGAATCGATTCCGGCCACCGTCCTTGAGGCTGGCGAAGGAGACGCCGACCTCGGGCGTGGCCCGGACGTCGGCGTAGAGCACGCCGAGCGTGGCGTGCCGCCCCTGGACGGGCACGCACATGGCCTCGCGGATGCCGAGGTTGACGATCGACTTCGCCGGGCCGAACCGGGCGTCGGCCGGGGCGTCGGAGGTGATCACGCCCTCGCCCTTGCCGAGGACGTGGTCGATGATCGTCCGCGAGATCGCCATCCGCTCGTCCTCGTCGGCCGACCCCCGCCAGCGGACGGCCTTGGGCACGAGCTCGCCGTCCGGCTCCTTCAGGAGGATCGCCCCCCGGTCGGCGCCGATCGACTCGAAGACGAGCTGGAGGATCTGCGGGAGCAGGTGGTCGAGGTCGACGACGTGGCTGATCGCCTGGGTCGCCTTGTACATCACCGAGAGGTTGAGCAGGCGATCCTTGAGCCAATCGCCGACGTTGCCCGGCGTCTCCAGGATGCGCGAGCCCTCGCCGACGGGGATGCTCCGCAGGATCGCCGAGCGGTCGGTCGGGCTGCTCCTGGCCAGCATGTCGACCCGCGCCGTCAGCTCGCGACCGGCCTCGTCGACCGTGTCCTGGAACAGGAGGACGGTCTGGCCCAGCCGGATCTGGTCGCCGGCGTGGAGCGAAGACTGGTCGACGACCTCGTCGTTGAGGAACGTCCCGTTGGCCGAGCCGAGGTCGACCAGCCGGAACGCATCTTCGAGCCGCCGGACCTCGGCGTGGCGCCGCGAGACCTCGTTGTCATGGAGCCGGATCGTGTTCGAGTTGTCGCGGCCCAGGCCGACGGCCTTCCCCTTCAGCTCGAATCGCTTCCCCTGATCGGCCCCTTTGATGATGAACAGCGAGGCCACGAGATCGCCCTCTCCCGGCCACCCGGCCGACCTGCGGAACCGCCCAAGCTATCCCAACCAACGACTTGCGTCAACGAAGTCGGCCTTGGCGGTGAGAGCCGCGATCTTCGTCGGGTGGATGAAATCCACCGATCCTTCGGCGTGGCCCGAACCGTGGTGGATTTCATCCACCCGACAGAAGGGCTGGCGAACTATCGATCGCGGGCCGTCACGTCTGGGGCGTGAACAGGATCACCTCGACGCGGCGGGGCGGGGCGCCGGCGTCGGCCATCGCCGAGCGGGGGACCTGGGAGCCGAAGCCGACGGCGGCGACCTTGCGGGTGGTGAACCAGCCGGCGGAGTCGATGGCGTGGCGGGCGACCAGGTACTTGCGGACGGAGTCGGCCTGGTCCTGGGTGAGGATCTGCGCGAGGTCGGGGTCGCGGGCGTCGTCGGTGAAGGCGGCGATGACGACCTCGGACTTGGGGTGCTTGGCCTTGGCGAACCAGGCGGCGATGTCGTCGAGCTGCCTGCGGCCGTCGACGGTCAGGACCGATCGGCCGGGCTCGAACAGCTCCTCGGCCTTCAGGGTCTTGCGATCGCGCTCGGAGCCGGGCTTGAAGAGGACGCGCTCGCGGTCGTAGAACCCCTTGTCGTCGAAGTAGCGCGAGAGCGGCCAGGTCCGCTTCAGCGCGGCGAGGTTCTCGCCGAGGTCGTCGAGGGTCTTGGTCCCGTGGTCGCTCATGGCGACGATCTTCTGATAGGCCTCGTCGTCGCGGACCAGCTTGCCCAGGCTGCCCTTGCCCTCGCGGATCGAGCCGGCGATCGCATTGATCTCGCCCAGGCCCGACTCCGCGGCGCGGGCCACGGCGTCGACCCGCTTGAGCGACGCGGAGGCCTCGCGGAGCAGGTCGACCAGCTCGATCGGCGCCTCGACCGCCAGGGTCCCGGCGTCGGCCAGCGGCGGGGCATCGGGTCGGCCCGGGACGATCTCGACGACCTTGGCCCCGACCACGCCCTGCGGCGCGATCCGCGCGAGGGCGTCGGACCGGACCAGCGGGTGGAGCCGCTCGTCGAGCCGGAACCGGAGGACGACCGGGGCGCCGGGCCGGGCCGGGGCCTCGATCGCCTCGACCACCCCCGCGTCGATCCCCAGGACCCGGACCTTGGCGCCCACCTCGACCCCGCCGATCGTGACGAACCCCGCCCGGGCCCGGAACGTCGGCTGCCAGCCCCAGTCGCGGCGGTTGACCTGGTAGATCCCGTAGCCGGCCAGGGCGAGGACCGCCAACACGAACCCGGCGTTGGCCAACGCCCGCCACCGCGTCATCTCGCGTCTCATCGCAAATCCGCCCCCCGGGGACGTCGATCGAGGGCCCGACCCCTCCGAACCAGCATACGGCGGGATCGTCGGCCGCGGGAAGGTCACGGGCCGAAGGTCGGCGGATTTCGCCCCCAGGGGATTCGCCCGGGCCCGACGGATCTTGCGAGGTGCCGCGTGCCCGGGGCCGGGCCGGCTCACCTGGCATCCGATATGCTGTGTTCTGGCCCGATGGAACCCCGACGGATCGCGCGATCGTCGCGACCGCCGCCCAGCCGGGAGAGTTCGAGCGATGCCCACGTCCGGACCCGGCCTCAAGCCCGAGATCATCCCCGACCCCAGGACCGAGGGCGTGGCCCGCAACCTGGAGCGGCTCGCCTTCCTGATGGACCGGGCGATCCCGATCCCCGGGACCAAGTTCCGGGTCGGTGCCGATGCGATCCTCGGCCTGATCCCGGGCGGGGGTGACTTCGTCTGCGGGCTGATCCAGACCGGCCTCGTCCTGACGGCGCTCGGGCATTATCGGGTGCCCAAGGCGGTCGCCGCGCGGATGGCGGCGAACGTCCTGATCGACCTCACCGTCGGCACGATCCCGCTCGTCGGCGACCTCTTCGACGCCGGATTCAAGGCCAACACCCGCAACCTCGCCCTGCTCGCCGAGGTCCGCCAGCTCCAGAGCCGCGGGGCCCCGATCCCCTCGGCCCCGTCGGTCCGCTACCTGGTCGGGATCGCCGCCGTCCTGGTCTCGGCGCTCCTGCTGATCTTCATCGGGCTGGTCGCCGTCGCGGCCTTGGTCGTCAGGGCCGTCTGGCGCTGAGAGGCTATCCGGTAGTGCGCCCCGGCGGGCGAGCAGAGGACGAGGTTGCACATCCATCAGCGTTCGCCTGTGTGGCTTGTTTTTCGAGGGACAAGTCAAACATAGGCCGATTTTTATTTGACATAACTCCTTTCGCTGACTCGATTCCATTACCGGATAGCCTCTGAGTCGCGAATCGCCCGGCAGGACAGGAGTCGTCGCCCCGTGCCCGAGTCGCCCGACGTCTACACCATCGGCGTGGAAGAAGAATACCAGATCGTCGACCCCGCGACGCGCCAGCTCCGCCAGCGGGCCGCCCGGATCTTGCCCGGCGCCCGCGAGGCGGTCGGCGACGTGGTGACGAACGAGCTGTACCTCTCGCAGATCGAGATCGGCACCCCGGTCTGCCGGACCCTGGCCGAGGTCCGCGGCGAGCTCGTCCGGCTCCGCCGTGCCGTCGTCGAGGCCTCGGCGCGCGAAGGTTGCCGGATCGCCTCGGCCGGCACCCATCCGTTTTCGAGGTGGGAGGACCAAACGCTCACGCCCAAGCCGCGGTACGGCTCGATCCTCGAAGAGTTCCAGCAGATCACCCGCGAGCAGATCATCTTCGGCTGCCACGTCCACGTCGGGATCGCCGACCGCGAGGAGTCGATCCGGATCATGAACCGGGCCCGGGCGTGGCTCGCGCCGATCCTGGCGCTTTCGGCCAGCTCGCCGTTCTGGCTTGGCGTCGACACCGGCTATGCGAGCTACCGGACCGAGCTTTTCGGCCGGTTCCCGATGACCGGCATCCCGGCCGACCTCGGCTCCCGGGCGGAGTTCGACGAGCTGGTCGCCAACCTGGCGGGCGTGGGGAGCATCGAGGACGGCTCGAAGCTGTACTGGGACATCCGCCCCTCGTCGCGGTTCGACACCCTGGAATTCCGGATCGCCGACGTCTGCCAGACCGTGGACGAGGCCGTCATGATCGGCGGCCTCTGCCGCGCCCTGGCCCTGGCCTGCCGGGGCGCGACCGATCGCGACGCCCCTTCGGCCCGGGTCCGGCCCGAGCTGCTCCGGGCGGCGAAGTGGCGGGCCGCCCGCTTCGGGCTCGACGGCGAGCTGATCGACCTCGAAGCCCTCCGGCTGGCCCCGGCCTCGGAGGTGGTCGAGAACTTCCTCAAATTCCTCCGGCCGAGCCTGGAAAGCCTGGGCGAGTGGGACGAGGTTCGAAGCCTCGTCGCACAGACCCTATCCCGGGGCAACGGGGCCCGCCGCCAGCGCGTCGCCTTCGAGCGGGCCGGGCGATTCGAGGATGTCGTCGACCTGATCGTCGGCGAGACGGCCGAGGATCTGGGCATCGCGGTCTGATCCGTCGGGGCGAGGATCAGGTCGGGTTGCCGGGTCGGCCTCGTCTCGCTAGAATCCGGCCGCGATCGACTTGCCGTCGCGCGGTCGCGTCGACCCATCTTCGCCGGTCCTCCCTCGGATGTTCGACGCGGTCGCCGCTCGCGGAAGGTCGCGCCGCCCGGCCTTCGACGGCCGGACCGGGCAGGATGCGTTGCGTACCGAGGGGGGCAGGGAATGCCGATTCATCGCGGTCGATTGCGAGTCGTGGTCGCCCTCGCGGCGACTTGCGGCCTGACGGGTTGCGTCGAGCGGCGGTATACCATCCGGACCGACCCGCCCGGGGCGCTGGTGATCGTCAACGGCGAGCCGATCGGGACCACGCCGGTCTCCAAGAGTTTCACGTTCTACGGCGATCGGACGGTCCGGATCATCAAGGAGGGGTACGAGACCAAGGACCTCGTCCAGCCGATCAAGGCGCCCTGGTTCGACAACCTCCTGACCGAGTTCTTCACCGAGAACCTGAACCCGTACACCTTCCGCGACGAGGTCGAGTTCAACTACAAGCTCGAGCCGGCCCGCCCGGCCGACCCCAACGACGTCCTCACCCGCGCGGAGGCGACCCGGGTCGACGGCCAGGCGCCTCCCGTCCCGAGGAGCAAGGGAGTCCGCGGCTTCTTCGGCCTGTGATCGGCCGGACGGTCGGTCGGATTGGGCTACGCGGATCGCGGGCGACGGGATAAAGTGCGTCGCCCCGGGGATCTCGGGGTCGATTCGGGGGCCGAGCCGGCCCGGGGCGTCGCGGGATCGAGCAAGAGTCGGCCGGGGCCGGCGTCCGATGACAAGAGTCAGGCCCCATGACGGGCCGCGACGGCCGCCGCGGGCGGGCAAGCGTCGTCCTCAAGGATGCGAGGGGTGCCGTCTTGAAGATCCTGGCCGCGGCGATCCAGATGTCGTCGGAGCCGCTCGGAGTCGCCGCCAACCTGGCGAAGGCGGATGAGCTGCTCCGCCGGGCCCACGGCGACGGGGCCCAACTGGCGGTCCTCCCCGAGATGTTCAACACGGGCTACGGCCTGTTGCCCGATTACGGCCCCTCGGCCGAGGATCGCGGCGGCCCCACGCTCCGGCACCTGGCCCATCGGAGCCGGGAATGGGGCATGGCCATCGCGGCCGGCTTCGTCGAGCGGGAGGCCCACCACCTCTACGACTCGGTCGCCTTTGCCATGCCGGACGGCCAGGTCCACGTCTACCGCAAGCGGAACCTCGTGTTCTGGGAGCGGTTCCGGTTCCGGCCCGGCCGCGAGCCGCTGGTGGTGGCCACGCCGTGGGGCCGGATCGGCTTCGCCGTCTGCGCCGACATGATCTATCGGAGGGTCTGGGACGACTACCGCGGCCGGATCGACCTGGCGATCGTCGCGGCGGCCTGGCCCGACTTCGCCGACCGCGAGACCGGGCACAAGCACTGGCTGTTCGGGCACGTCGGCCCGCTCTCCGGGGCGATCCCGGCGAAGGTCGCGGCCGACCTCGGCATCCCCGTCGTCTTCGCCAACCAGTGCGGCGAGACGCAGACCGTGATCCCGATCCTCAAGACGAAGATCGCCGACCGCTTCGCCGGGCTGAGCAGCCTCAGCGACGGCCGGCACGGGCCGACGATCCAGGCCGGGACGGGGGAGCAGGTGTTGCTCGCCCCCCTCACCCTCCACCCCCCGCAAGGACCCCGCACATGGCGTTCTACGTCCCCCTCGGCCCCCGCGGCGTCGTCTTCCGCTTCGGCACGGGGTTGATCGGCGTCCTTGGGACCTGGGTCTATTGGCGGGCCAGCCGTCGCCGTGGCATGATGGGCGGGCCGAAGCTGGTGCCGGTGCTCGTCGCCAGCCGGAAGTGAAGAAGCAGGGGCCCACGGGCCTCGGGGTCGCCGATGGCGGTCGCTCGCCGACGCGACGGCGACGCATCCCGAGGGCCCGGGCCCCGATTGATCCCGGGAGCTTGGCCGAATCATGTGCGGAATCGCCGGGGCGTTGGATCGGGACGGGCGGCGCGAGTTCTCGGTGCCTCGGCTCCTGGCGATGACGGGGGCGATCGCCCACCGCGGGCCGGACGACGAGCAGTTTCACGCCGAGCCCGGCGTGATCCTCGGCGCCCGTCGGCTCTCGATCGTCGACCTCGCGGGCGGCCGGCAGCCGATCGCGAACGAGGATGGATCGATCTGGGTCGCCTTCAACGGCGAGCTGTTCGAGTACCCCGAACTCCGCCAGGAATTGCTCTCCAAAGGCCACACCCTCAAGACCCGGTGCGACACCGAGGCCTGGGTCCACCTCTACGAGGACCACGGCGAGGGGATGTTCGCCCGGGCCCGGGGCCAGTTCGCCGTCTCGCTCTGGGATCGTCGCGAGAACACGCTGATCCTCGGCCGCGACCGCGTGGGGATCTGCCCGCTCTACTACGCGGAGCGCGACGGCTGGCTGCTCTGGGGCTCGGAGATCAAGGCGATCCTGGCCTCGGGGATGATCCAGGCCCGGCCCGACCCCAAGGGGATCGACCACCTCTTCTCGTTCTTCTGCGCGGGGACGACGCGGACCTTTTTCGAAGGGATCAAGTCGATCCCGCCGGGCCACTACCTCAAGGTCCGGGACGGCAAGCTCTCGCTCCACCAGTACTGGGACCTCGACTTCCCCGACATGGGCCAGGAGCGCCGGCTCGACGACCCGACGCCGATGGTCGACGAGCTGGAGGCCCTGCTCCGCCAGTCGGTCGAGCGTCGGTTGCGGGGCGACGTGCCGGTGGTCAGCTACATCAGCGGCGGGCTCGACTCGACGGTGGTGCTCGGCCTCAGCTCGCGGCACCGCGGCCAGGCGGTCCCGTCGTTCACGATCGGCTTCGACAAGGCGGGGCCGGACGAGCGGGCGGAGTCGACCGAGTCGGCCGCCGCCCTCGGCTCGAAGCTGACGACGATCTCGCTGTCCAGCCCCGAGATCGCCGCGTCCTACCCCGAGCTGGTCCTCGCGGCCGAAGGGCCGGTGATGGACACCTCGTGCGCCGCGCTGATGAAGCTGGCGCAGGCGGTCCACGCCCAGGGGTACAAGGTCGCCCTGACCGGCGAGGGAGCCGACGAGGCGCTGGCGGGCTACGTCTGGTTCAAGACGCAGGCGATCCGCGACGGGATCTCGAAGCGGATCGGCGACGGCCTCCCGCTCCTGGCCCGCCGGTTCTTGCTCGCGGCCGTCGGCGGCGGGTCGGACCACCGGGCCCCCCTGTTCGCGATCGGCGGGGTCCGCACGGCGCAGCAGGACATGTACGAGCTGATCGGCCAGGCCCGGCCCCTCCTCTACACCCCCGCGATGTGGGAGCGGCTCGGCGAGCACAACCCTTACGACGACCTGAACATCACCACCGAACGGATGAAGCGGTGGCACCCGATGAACCAGTCGCTCTATGTCGGCTACAAGGTGATGCTCGCCGGGCTCCTGATGATCTCCAAGGGGGACCGGATCTCGATGCACTCGTCGGTCGAGACCCGTTACCCGTTCCTCGACGACGACGTGATCCAGTTTTGCTCGCAGATCGCCCCCGAGTACAAGCTCCGCGGCCGGACCGAGAAGTGGATTCTGCGGCAAGTCGCCGCGCGGACCTTGCCCGCCCGGATCGCCAACCGGCCCAAGACGATGTTCCGCTCGAAGTTCTCCGACACCTTCTTCGGTCCCGAGCATCCCCGCTGGGTCGACCAGCTCATCAGCGCCGAGTCGCTCCGCAAGACGGGCTACTTCGACGCCGAGATGGTCCGCCGCGAGCGGATGAAGCAACTGGCCCTGCCCCGGATCACCGCCCGCCGGTTCGTGATGGACATCGCCCTCACGTGCGTGGTCTCCACCCAACTCTGGCACCACCTCTTCTTCGGCGGCCTCTGCGACCTGCCGACGTGGACCCCGCCGAAGATCGACGAGCACCCGACGCCGAGCAACGGCCAGTACGGCAACCCCGGGGCGACGGTCCGCTGACGTCCGGCCCGAGTCCGTCCACCCGGGAGCCGCGACCATGCCCCGAATCCCCTGCCGTAAGTTCACCCTGGCCGACGCGATGATCCTGATGGCGAGCACCGCCGCGGGGTTGGCGGTGATCCGCGGAATCCATCGGCCGCCGGTTGTTGGCCGATTGGCCCTAGCCGGATTTTTTGTGATCTACGTGAGCGTCCGGTGAAACCCGTTCTTGACGTCAAACCCTGCGCAGAGGTTACTCGTCGATGATGGATGCGATTGCTGCGTCTTCTGCCCCGAAAAGCGCACCTTGCCGTCGGGCCGTCCGGCACCGCCTCTCATACCCCATGGCCTCGAGACGGGCCGAATACCGCCGGCGAACCCACGCGGGCGGGCCGGCGGGCTCGGACGAGGCGACCCACCATGCCGGGCATGCTGGCCCTGCCGCCGACCGGCAGTCGATCACTCGGGCGTCCTGGCCGACGAGATCCGAGCTTTCGGGAGGGCCTGCTTCAGTCGCTCGATACCCGCCGGGCTGATCCCCGACCGGTCGAGGTTGAGGCTTTTGAGGGACTGGAATCCCGCCAGCGTCTCGACCGAGGAATCCGTCAGCTCGGTCTCGGTCAACGACAAGGTCTCCAGCGACTTGAGAGATTTCAGGCGGGCAAGCCCCGCATCGGTGATCGCGGACCGATCGAGCCGTAACCTCCAGAGGGAAGTCAGGGAGGCGAGGTGATCAAGTCCCGCGTCGGTCATCCTCGAACCTACGATGGTCAAGCCCCCGATTCGGGTCGCGCCCGACAGGGGCTCGATCCCGGCGTCGGTGAGAGCGGAATTCTCCATCTCGAGGTCCGACAGCGCATGGAGGCGGGGGGCGAGGGGCCGCAGGTCCGCGATCGACGTGTCGGTGAGACGGAGGGAGACCAGTCTCCCGGATTCGGCGATCCGGGCCAAACCGGCCTCCGTGATCCCCCTCCCTCCGATCACGAGGTTGATGAGCTTGGGGAGCCCGGCGACGACCGCCAATTCTCGATCCTCGATCCGTGTGGTCCCCAGGCCGAGCTGCGTGAGCTTCGTCAGGCGGCGGAGCGGCCCCAGGCTCGACGGGCCGCCGGGGCTGGGGACGGACCGCGCGAAAGTGGCCCTGGTCGGGGCGAGGAAGAGGACATCGAGTTGCGCGAGATCGGCGACTGGAGCGAGATCCGTGATGCGGACACCCGGCATGTCCAGGAGGCTCAGCTCCTTCAGATTCGCCACCTGGGCGAAGCCCCGGTCTGTGACGTTTCTGCCGTCCAGTTGCAGGACTTCCAGGTCGGCAAAGCCGCCGATGATCGCCATCTCTTCGTCCGTGACGGCGGCCTCCGGCAACCAGAGGCGGCGAAGCCTGGTCTTCCCCGTCAGCCCGGCCACGAAGCCGTGGGAATCCGTGAACCCCCGCACGCTCAGCCCTTTCAGGCGAGAAAGGGTGCGGAGTTGGGCCATCCCCGCGGGCGTCAAGTCGGGGGCGGCGTGCCCCTGGATCGTGAACCACTCGACACTGTGGAGCTTCCCGACATTCTCTAAGAGTTCGTCGTCTACGTTGTCGCCTTCAATATGGACATTGACCACCGTGTCGAACAAATCGGGTCCGAAAGCCTCGCGCATCCATTTCGGCCCTCGCGGCTTGGCGGCCCCGTCGAACTTGCCGAGGGCCTCACGCATCCATTTCGGCCCTTGCGGCTTGGCGGCCTTGTCGCCCTGGCCGGCCACGAACTGCCAGTCGTAGTAGACGCTGACTCGCGTGTTCCGGCGGGGCGTCGTGATCGCCGCGACGGCATCGCGCTGGACGTGGGCTCGGTGGACGACCCAGCCGAGTACGCCTCCGATCCCGAGGACGATGATCATCATCGCGCCCAGGCTCAGGCGGAGCCGCTTGCGGAGCAATTCGACCGCCTTCGAGGGCTTGACGCTCGCCGTCTCACGGCTTTCGGATGGGGTCGGCATGATCGCGGCGTCTCCAGGCGAATCAAGGTCCGCAGCCGGACTTTCAGGCCATCCTAACCCGGGCGTGAGGTCCTTGCAATGACAATTGTCAGGGGAGAGGGAGACGGGGACAACGGCCATCCTTGGAACGCGGGAATCCCCTCGGAGGCTGCATGCCAACGGAGGGGCTGATTTCGGGATTCGCCTTCCGCCCGGAAAGGCGCAGCCACAATACCAGATCAGGGGCACTTCCCACGGCCTGGCTAACTTATTTCCCGGCTAACCTATTTCGCGGCTTCTCCGGACCGCATCGGGCCGGGTCGTCGCCTCCGAGAACGCTGGAAGACGCAGGAAATGCACCTTCCGGACCCGAAGGCGCAGGAAAACCGCCCTCGACCCGGTCGGATTTCCCCCGCTCGCCAAGCCCCTTCAAGGCGGCATCGGGCCCGCCAACGCCGCCGGGGGAACTGCTCGCCGTCGCCGGTCGTGGCGGACCGGGCGTCACTCTGACTGGAGCGACGCCCGGTCCGCCAGCGGTGGCTGCCCGGATCATCCCGCCGGAGCTGGTCCCGAAACGGACGGGTGGGACCGCCAGCGATCGGGCAGCAAGTCCGCGACCCTCCGGGCCGGGTGGGTGCAGACCCGATCCAGCACGTCGCGGAGGTAGGCGAAAGGGTCGAGCTTCAGGCCCCGACACGTCGACGCGAGGCTGAACAGGATCGCCGCAGTCCGCCCGCCGCCCTCGCTGCCGGCGAAGAGCCAATTCTTCCGCCCGAGGGCGACCGGCTTCACCGCCCGCTCGCTGGCGTTGTTATCAATTTCCAGGAACCCGGCCTCAAGGTATCGGCTCAACGCAGCCCAGTTCGACCTCGCGTAGCCGATCGCCCCGCCTATGGGACTTTTCGGCAGCACGACCCGGGCCTGCTCGTCCAACCAGGTCCCGAGCCGCTCCGGCGGCGGGGCGGACCGTTCGCGGCGCAAGGCGAGCCGTCCGGCATCGTCCAATCCCTTGCCCGCGACCTCGACCGCGTAGAGGGCGCGGATCCTCGCCAACGCCTCGTGCGAACGCTCGGGGTCGCTCGTGCGGGCGTCGTAGAATTTGCGCCTCGCATGGGCGAAGCATCCGACCTCGACCACCCCGCGGGAGTAGATCCGGTCGTAGCCGCTGTAGGCGTCGGCCTGGAGGTAGCCGCGGTAGTCGCCCAGGAACCGTTCCGGCCCGTCGCGGCTACGGTCGGGTGTGTAGTCGTAGACGGCGTAGGGGTGCTGTTTATCGCCGAGGTAGACCCACAACCGAGCGGTGCGTGCCCGATCCAGGCGACGATCGAGCACCGGCACGGTGGTGTCGTCGGTCTGGATCACCCGCGATTTGAGCACCTCGGCCTTCATCACCTTCCAGATCGGCTCGAGCAGCCAGGCCGACTGGGCCGTCCAGCCGCACAAGGTCTTGCGCGACAGCTCGACCCCATGGCGGCGGAAGATGCCCTCTTGCCTGTAGAGAGGGAGGTGGTCGGCGAACTTGCTCGTGATCACCTGGGCGAGCAGCCCCGGCCCGGGCAGGCCCTTCTCGATCGGCTGGGCAGGCTTGGCGGCGACCGCGACGTGCCCCTGGCAGTGCCGGCAGGCGACCTTGATCCTCACGTGCTGCACGACGAACAGCGAGGAGGGCCGGTAGTCGAGCTGCTCGCTAACCTCCCCGCCGATGGGACTGCGGTCTTGTCCGCATTCCGGGCAGGCTCGCTGCCCCGGGGGGATCTCGTGGACCCGACGCTCGCGGGGTAAGTCGCTCGGCAGCGCCTTGCGGCCGTGCCCCTTGGCCCGGCCCTTGTAGGACGGGGCCGGTGGCCCCGCGGGCGACCCGGGGGCCGGCTCGACGCCGGGATCGCCCTCGGCCTGATCGGCAAACAGGAGCAACTGGTCGGGATCGACCCGCTCGGATCGCGGGCCGTACAACCGCCTCAGCAGGAGGTCGAGGCGGTGGCCGAGCTGCTCGACCTGCCGATGGGCGTCCCTCAGGCTGGCCGCCAGCTCGCGGATCATGCCGTGACGGGTGGCCAGATCGTCGGGCAACGCGGCGGTCTCCATGGACCCATCCTGGCCGCCGAGGGAGCCTGGCGCAAGTCCGTCGTCAGGTCGATTTCCCCCAGCGATGGGATCGGGCGACTCAGGATGTCTCCTCGGCGGTCGGTCGGGCGTAACGTGGGCGTTTTCGGGTCGCTGTCAGGTCGATGTCCTCCAGGATCATGGTCAGGTCGACGGCGCGGATCTCCGCGGCGTCGCCCTCGCAGGCGGGGAAGCGGAACGTGCCCCGCTCCAGCCGGCGATACCAGAGGGCGAAGCCGTCGCCCGCCCAGTAGAGGATCTTGACCCGAATGGCACGAGGATTTTCCTTACACCTCAGCCATCAAAGCCTTACGCGCTTGACGTCGGGGTTCCATCAGGAATCGCTGGGGTTTCGGTCGCCGCTTGTTGGCCCGGGGTTCCACTCGGCCGAA
>JAABUX010006635.1_pt1 | contig 13763 bp, 10 predicted proteins | sample 5561851 | NCBI WGS metagenome assembly JAABUX01 (sample SAMN10711883, study PRJNA513361) | rock metagenome | isolation source: Antarctica rocks | place: Antarctica: Victoria Land, Richard Nunatak red sandstone | collected 2016-01-03 | reverse complement strand
TGCCAGGCGAAAGTCTGGATGGAGCACGAGGAACGCGATGGCCGGTTGTTCTTCGCGGCCACCTCTGACTCGAAGATCGTGGCAGGCTTGCTAGGGCTGCTGCTTCGGATCTACTCGGGCCGGCCACCTATCGAAATCCTCGGAGTCGATCCGGACGCGCTGCAGGACCTCGGCCTCGTGCAGTCGCTCAGCACCAATCGCGGCAACGGCGTTGCCAGCATGGCCCGGCGCATCCGAGATACCGCCGCGCACCAGGCCCTGGCCTGACCGGCCCGGCAGGCCGGCCGGTCGGGCGTTGCCTCGCCGCATTCTTCGCCGCCGCCGCTGTCAGCGGCGCCTACCTGCCGCTATGGCTCGCTGATCACGGCCTATCACCCGCGGCAATAGGCCAGGTTCTCGGCCTCTCCAGCCTGTTGCGCGTTGCCGCCATTCCCGCCTGGGGCCGCGCTGCGGACGCGATCGGGCATCGCCGAGTTGCGCTGGCCGTGGCAGCCGGCGCCGCCGCCCTGGCCGCGGCACTCCTTCCGGTCACCACCCGCACGGTGCCGCTCTACGCCGCGATCTGCCTGCAAGGCACCGCCGCCGCGGCGCTCACGCCACTCTCGGACGCCATCGCACTCGGTCTCGCCGCTACGGGCCGGCTCGATTACGGGCGGACGCGCGCTTGGGGATCGGCAAGCTACATGATCGCCACGGCCGCCGCCGGCGTGCTGCTCGGCGCAACCGGAACGGTCGCCGTGCCACTGCTGCTCGCACTCGGCTTCGGCGCCGCGGCCGTTTTCGGCCTGCTGCTCCCCGAGGTCGCTACCACGGCAGGACACCACGCCGCGCACAGCAACCCGTTTCGCCTAGCCGCCTTCCGGCACACGCTGCTGGCGAGCGCCCTGATCCAAGGTGCGCACGCCGCCTACTACAGCTTCGCCGCCCTCCGCTGGCGGGCAGCGGGTATCCCAGACGGGATTGTCGGCCTACTGATCGCGGAAGGGATCGTCGCCGAGATCGCCCTATTCGTCTGGGGCCGCCGGCTCGTCGAAAGGAGCGGGCCCGGTCGGCTCACGATGCTCTCGGCCACGATCTCCACGCTGCGCTGGACGCTGCTCGCCTTCATCACCGACCCATGGACGCTCGCCATTATCCAGCCATTGCACGCGGGCACCTTCGCCTTCCAGCACCTGTCGGCGATGCTCGTGCTGCGCCGGGTCGCCCCCGCCCGCGCGGCAACGGCGCAGTCCTGGCTCGCAGCCCTCGGCATGGCGTTGCCGGGCGCGGGCCTGGTGTGGATCGCGGGTAAGTTATACGCCCGCGGGCCGGACCTGGCATTCCTGGCGATGGCAGCCGTGGCGGCGTTCGCGGTACCGGTCGGCTGGCGGCTTGCACGGGCGAACGTCACAAACTCTTAATGCTATCGGCCGCTAGCTCACTTCATACGCATCCCGTCACTTGCCGGAGCCGGACCATGCGCCTTCGTACCACCTTGCTTGCCGCCCTGCTCTCGACCACGGTCCTGGGCACCGCCAATGCGCAGCCGGCGGGACAGGACGCGTTGCTGACCCAGCTTCGGGCGCATGTGAAATACGTCTTCGTGATCTACCAGGAAAACCGCTCCTTCGACTCCTATTTCGGCACCTATCCCGGCGCCGAGGGCCTGTTCTCCCACCCTGCGAGCGAAACGCCCGGCTTCTCCCAGGTGCTGATCAACACCGACGGCACCGAGACGACGATCCAGCCTTTCCGCATCGGCTCGCAGCAATTCGCCGCCGACACGGACGACATCGATCACAGCCACGCGCTGACCGTTGCCAAGATGAACGTCCAGAACGGCCATCCCCGCATGGACCGCTTCGCCGTCACCGAGGAGCGGAAATACAGCCCGGCCGGCAATCCCTCGCTGATGGCCAAGCAGTTCGGCGAGCTCGCGATGGCCTACGAGGATTGCGACACGGTGCCGTTCCTGTGGAACTACGCCAAACGCTTCGCCCTGTTCGACCACGTCTTCGAGACCATGACCGGCCCATCCACGCCCGGCAATCTCGCCATCATCTCCGCCCAGACCGGCGTTACTCAATGGGCGCTCCACCCCGGCCAAGCCGTGCGCGGCAACGGCAACTCCGGCGCAGGCGAGCCCGTCTCGAACGACGACGACCCGCTCGCCGGCTCACCGCAGGACCAGGCCGCGCACCCCCTCCCTGTCAACCCACACGACTTCCACAGCCCCCACCCCTACGGAGTCCAGCGTAACCAGACCTACGCAAGCCTACCCCTCTCCATGGGCGGCACCAGCACGCCGCAGATCGTGCGCGGGGACGCCAACCCGGGAGCCGATCTCGCCGACGTCCAACAAGATATCCCGGCCATCGCCGCCCACGGCACCCCGCGCATCGAGTGGCGCTGGTACGAGGAGGGCTACGACCGCGAGCCGACCGACCCGGCGGCCGCCGACCCGGTTGACGCAAACGGCCAGCACGCCTCCTACATCACCCACCACAACGGCCCGCAATATTTCGGCTACGTCGCCAACAACCCCGAGATGGTCCAGCACCTGCGAGGCCTGAACGACCTGTTTACCGACATTTCCAAAGACGCGCTCCCTCCCGGCGGCGGCCTGTTCTACGTGAAGGGCGGCTACCACAACATCATGGGCTTGCGCCCCGCCGACCCGGACCCCATCGTCCAACGCAATTTCCTCGGCGATGACGACCATCCGGCCTACTCGGATGCTCAAATCAGCGAAGCCCTGGTCGCCCGCATCGTGAACACCATCGCTCGCAGCAAGTACTGGGCCGAAAGCGCGATCATCATCACCTGGGACGACAGCGAGGGCGACTACGACCACATGCCACCCACGATCCGGCATACTGGCCCCGACGGAAGCGTGACCGGCGACGGCCCGCGCGTGCCGCTTTTGCTGATCTCGCCTTACGCCCGCTCGGGCGCAGTCGTGTCCGACCAGGGCAGCCACGCCTCGGTCGTCAAGTTCGCGGACCACCTGTTCAACCTGCCGCCGCTCGCCACGCTCCCGGACGAGCTCGAAGGCCGCAAGCAGGGCCAACTCCGGTTCCATCAATCCGGCCTCGGTCCTGATGACGCCATGAGCCCGAACGTCACGGACCTCACCGGCGCCTTCGACGCCGACCGCCTCGCCGGGCGAACCCCGCCCATTGCCGCCGCGGAGGCGGAGATCCCGGACACGACCGTCAACCAGCTCCCGCAGGCGAGCGGTTACGGCTGCCGCGCTATCGGCATCACCCCGGTCGACATTGCCCGCAATCTGCCCAACCCGGTCCCCGCGGACTTCAACCCGCGGCCCAAGACCAACCCGAGCAACCCCGCCATCCCCGCTCCCGCCACTCCGGCGACGACGCAAGCACCCGCGCCGGCGCATCGATAGCGCCGGCTCCGTCCTGCCCGGGTTTGCGCCCGGGCAGGACGACTACGCCGCCCGCGCCATCTCCCGCAGCACGTAATGCAGGATGCCACCGTTCTTGTAGTACTCGACCTCATCCGCGGTATCGACCCGGCATAGCACCGGTATCTCGTCCACATGTCCGCCCGCGCGATGGATGCGCACCGTCAAATCCACTTGCGGCGCCAGCGCCTCGAGTCCGACGATGTCGATCACTTCCGACCCGTCGAGCCCTAGGCTGTGCCGGGTCATGCCATCCTTGAAGGTGAGTGGTAGCACACCCATGCCGACCAGGTTGCTGCGATGGATGCGCTCGAAACTCTCCACCACGACCGCCTTGATGCCGAGCAACGCGGTGCCCTTCGCTGCCCAATCGCGCGAGCTGCCCATCCCATATTCGCGCCCGCCAAACACCACGAGCGGCACGCCCTCCGCCTTGTAGCGCATCGCCGCATCGTAGATCGGCATCTGTTCGCTGTCCGGCTGATGCCGCGTCCAGCCGCCTTCGACGCCCGCCACCATCTCGTTCTTGATGCGGATGTTGGCGAAGGTCCCGCGCATCATGACTTCGTGGTTGCCGCGGCGTGAGCCGTAGCTGTTGAAGTCGCGCGGCCCGACCTGGCGCTCGACCAGATAGGCGCCAGCGGGAGACGCGGTCTTGATGTTGCCGGCCGGGCTGATGTGGTCGGTCGTGATGTTGTCCCCGAACAGCGCCAGCACGCGCGCGCCCACGATATCGGTCACGGCGGCAGGCGTCATCGTGATCCCGTCGAAATAGGGCGGATTCTGCACGTAGGTGCTGCCGCCATTCCAACGGAACGTGCCGCTATCCTCGGCGACGGCGAGCGCCTGCCATTCCTGCGTGCCAAGGAAAATCTCGCCATAGCGCCGCTGAAACTGTTCCTTGTTCACGCTCGACTGCACCGCCGCCTCGATCTCGGCCTCGGTTGGCCAGATGTCGCGGAGATACACGGGCTTGCCGTCAGAGCCGGCCCCAAGGGACGCCGTGGTGATGTCCTCCGTCATCGTACCGAGCAACGCGTAGGCGACGACGAGCGGCGGGCTCGCGAGATAGTTCGCGCGCGTCAGCGGATGCACCCGGCCCTCGAAATTGCGGTTGCCGGACAGCACGCTGGCCGCAACCAGCTTGCCCGTCTCAATCGCATCCGCCACGTGGTCGTCGAGCGGCCCGGAATTGCCAATGCAGGTCGTGCAGCCATAGCCGACGAGGTTGAACCCGAGCGCGTCGAGCTCGGCCGACAGACCGGCACGGTCCAAATACTCCGTCACCACCTGGCTACCCGGCGCGAGCGACGTCTTGACCCACGGCTTCGGCTTCAGGCCACGCGCCCGCGCCTTTTGCGCGAGCAGGCCGGCTCCCAGCATGACGTACGGGTTGCTCGTATTCGTGCAGCTCGTAATGGCCGCAATCACCACGCTGCCATGCGCAAGCGCGTAATCCGTGCCTTCGACCGGCGTGCGCTTACCCTCATCGCCTGTCGCAACGCCTAGGCTCTTGGTCAGCTCCGCCTTGAACGCCGCCGCAGCACCCTTCAGCGGCACGCGATCCTGCGGCCGCTTCGGCCCGGCAAGGCTCGGCTCAAGCGTGGCGAGATCGAACTCCACGACGCTCGTGAACTTGGTCGCCACGCTGTCATCCCGCCACAGTCCCTGCGCCCGGCAATAGGCCTCGGTCAGTGCAACCTGCGCGGGGTCGCGCCCAGTGAGCCGCATATAGTCGAGCGTCGCCGCGTCCACCGGGAAGAAGCCGCATGTGGCACCATACTCGGGCGCCATGTTGGCAATCGTGAGCCGGGTCGAGACCGAAACATGGTCGAGCCCCGGGCCAAAGAACTCGACGAACTTGCCGACGACCCCCTTCTTCCGAAGCATCTGCGTGACCGTCAGCGCCAGATCCGTCGCCGTGCTCCCCTCCGGCATGCGTCCTGTCAGACGAAAGCCAACTACGTCCGGGATCAACATCGCGATCGGCTGGCCAAGCATCGCCGCCTCCGCCTCGATCCCGCCCACGCCCCACCCGAGCACGCCGATGCCGTTCACCATCGTGGTGTGGCTGTCCGTGCCGAACAGCGTATCCGGGTAGACAAGCCCTCCCGCCCCGGTCCAAACGACCTGCGCCAAGTACTCGCAATTCACCTGATGGCAAATCCCGGCCCCCGGCGGCACTACCCGGAAATCCTGAAACGCCGTCTGCCCCCAGCGCAGGAAGCCGTAGCGCTCGCCATTCCGCTCGAACTCGAGCTCCATGTTCTCCGCCAGCGCATCCCCCCGCGCCGCCACGTCCACCATCACCGAGTGATCGATCACGAGATCGACAGGCACGAGCGGGTTGACCTGCTCCGGATTGCCGCCTAGCCGCACGATGCCATCCCGCATCGCGGCCAGGTCGACCACCGCCGGCACCCCGGTGAAATCCTGCATCAGGATTCGCGCCGGGCGGAACGGCACCTCTTTTGCGCTCGTGCCCGTTTGCGCCCACTCGGCGACCGCGCGGGCATCGTCAACCTTGTACGTACCGCCATTCTCGAAGCGCAGCACATTCTCGAGCAGCACCTTGAGGCTCGCCGGCAACGTCGAGACATCGAGCCCGAGCGCGCGTGCCGCCTCCGGGATCGAGAAATACGAAAAGCTCTTGCCGCCCACGCTCAACGTGCGGAGCGTCTTTAGGGTATCGGTCCCGGTCTGCTTCATGGCAAGGGCACCTCTGCTACAAGCGGGCAGCACTGGCGAGCCACCCATAAATCCCCCGGGGGACCTAGACCATAGATAGAGACGCGTCCATCCGCATGCCGGGCCTCACCGCCCACAATCTCGCATGCCTGCGTGGCGACCGGCTGTTGTTCCAGGCACTCGATTTCACGGTGCGGCCCGGCGGGGCGCTCGCCGTCACCGGGCCGAACGGCGCAGGAAAAAGCTCGCTCCTGCGGCTACTGGCCGGGCTGCTGCGCCCCGATGCAGGTATCGTGACCTGGCATGGTACCGATTCCGCAGGCCAAATCGCGTTCCTGGGCCACCAGGACGCCGTGAAGCCGGGGTTGACCGCGCTCGAGAACCTGGCGCTGCAGGCCCGCATCGGCGGCGGGTCCGCGTCTGCCGCGCTGGCAGCACTCGGGCTGGCCGACCTTGGGGACTTACCCGCCCGCATGCTGTCCGCCGGGCAACGCCGCCGGCTCGCTTTGGCCCGGTTGCCGCTTATAGCCAAGCCAGTCTGGCTACTCGATGAGCCCACGCTCGGGCTCGACGCGGCCAGCGTCGCCCGCCTTGGCGCGCTGCTCGCCAGCCATCGCGAGTCCGGCGGCGTAGTGGTCGCGGCTACCCATCTCGACCTGCCGCTGCCCGGTGCAGCCACGCTCACTTTATGACCGCCTGGCTCGCTCTCCTTGCCCGCGAGCTGCGTCTCGCCACCCGACACGGCGCGGACACGCTTGCCGCCAGCCTCTTCGTCCTGCTCGCCGGCAGCCTGTTTCCGCTAGCCCTCGGGCCCTCCCCCGAACTCCTGACCCGCATGGCCCCCGGCATCGTCTGGGTTTCGGCGCTGCTGGCGGCGCTGCTGCCGCTCGACCGCCTGTTCGCAGCCGACGCCGAGGACGGCTCGCTCGACCAATTGCTCCTGCTCGGCCTAGCCCCGGCCGCGGTCGCAAGTGCCAAAGCCGCCGCGCATTGGACCGCGACGGGCTTGCCGGTCCTTATCGCCACGGTGCCCCTGGCGCTGATGCTACGCTTTGCGGTCCCTGCCATGCCGGCTTTGTTCGCAGGTCTTGCAATGGGCACCGCCGCACTATCGCTGCTCGGAACGCTGGGAGCGGCGGTGGTGCTGGGCGCTCGGCGCGGGGGCGTGTTGCTGCCCCTGCTCGTGCTCCCCCTAGCCGTACCCGTGCTGATTTTTGGCGCCGCCGCAGCCGACGCAGCCGCCCACGGCCAGTCGCCCCGCGCCGAACTCCTGTTTCTCGCTGCGTACCTCGCGCTCGCGCTGCCGCTCTGCCCGCTTGCCGCGGGGTCCGCGTTGCGCAGCGCCGAATGAGCGTGGGTTCAGCCCTCCACGGGCGTATGACATTTCCAGGCAACAGGAGCTCGGAAGCGTGACCACCATCCTGCGTACCATCTACATCACAGGCACTCTGGCCCTTACGGCCTGCATCGTTGTAGCCGCCGCGAGTGCCGCCAGTTGGGTCCATTAGCGTAGCTCGTCGAGCCTAGCCCGGGCGCGCGGCCCCTTTCAGACTTTAGTTCCCTGGCTCAATCAGTTACGCGATATCAGAAACACAACTGTTTCGGTAACACGCGAACCCGTGAGCCGGGTATCGGTTTAGCGCTCACGAAAGCTTCTGGAGGTAGCAATGGACGAAGAACGGTTGAGGGGCGCGGCGCAACAGGTAGGCGGCAAAGTCGAGAGCGCCGTCGGCTCCGCCACGGGTGACACCAGCACCCAGGCAGGCGGGTACGTGGACCAGGCAACTGGCTCCGCCCATCGCGCCTACGGCAAAGTGAAAGATAAGCTTAAGAACGCCATGAGCAGCGACGCCGGGGACTATGCCGGGTCATTCCTGGATCAGGTCGAAGATTATGGCGACTATCTCGCAGATCAGATCGACACGCGTCCGGTGACGGCGGTGCTGATTGCTGCAGGGGTTGGTTTCCTGATCGCTATGCTGACCAAGCCGTCTCCGAAAGTCGTCTATCGGCGCCGCTGAAACGGTCGACCAGGACCAGGGCCGGGCGGCAGCCCGGTCCTAGCCTGCCTCGTTAGCGCGGCAAAAAGCCAACAAGCCGCTCCGCCTCGGCGACAATCGGATCGGCAATAGCCCGCGCCCGTTCGGCGCCGGCCTGCAAGATAGATTGGACGTATCCCGGGTCTGCCAGCAACCGGCGAGTTTCGGTGCCGATTGGGCCGATCTTCGCAATCGTCAACCCGGCGAGCGCGTCCTTGAACGGACCGAACCCCCGCCCCCCATGTTCGCGCAGCACCGCTGCCGAGCTGCACCCGGCAAGCGCGCTGTAAATCCCTACCAGATTGCGTGCCTCGGCCCGGCCCTCCAGCCCTTCCGGGTCGCTGGGCAGCGCATCCGCATCCGTCTTGGCCCGGCGTATCTTAAGCGCGATCGCATCGGGTTCGTCGGTGAGGTTGATGCGGCTTTGCTCGGACGGATCGCTCTTGCTCATCTTCTTGGTGCCGTCCCGCAAGCTCATGACCCTGGCGGCAGGGCCGAGGATCAACGGCTCGATCGGCGGAAAGAACTCGGCGTAGTCGTGGTTGAACTTTTGCATGATGTCGTTTGCGAGTTCGACATGCTGACGCTGATCGTCGCCGACGGGGACATGCGTCGCGTGATAGGCAAGGATATCGGCTGCCATGAGCGCTGGGTAGGCGAACAGCCCGGCGCTCGCCGCTTCGCGGTCGCTCCCCGCCTTTTCCTTGAACTGCGTCATACGGTTCAGCCAGCCGACCCGGGCCACGCACTGACAAATCCAGCCAAGGCGAGCATGGGCGGAAACAGCGCTTTGATGGAACAGGATCGAAACCGTCGGGTCGATGCCGCACGCGATCAGGCTCGCCGCGAGTTCGCGCGTCTGCGCGGCCAGCGCCGCCGGAGACTGGAACGCCGTGATCGCGTGCAAATCCACCACGCAATACAGGCATTCGTAACGACTTTGCAGCGCCACCCAATGCTGCACGGCACCGAGATAGTTGCCAAGGGTCGGCACGCCCGAAGGCTGGATTCCGGAGAAAACGCGGCTCATCGCGGCGTTGTCGCTTCGGCAGCGCCTCGCGTCAATCGTACCCGCCGCCGCAGCACCGCAAGCGCTTCGCCAACGCGCACCGCCCCGAGCAGGTGCGCAAGCACTGCATAAACGCCAAGGCCGATCAGGACGAGCACTGCAAGCGCCACCGCATGTCCCGCTGGCAGCTTCGAGAGCGGGTTAAACACCGTCCGCTCGCCTATCCAGAGCGCCACCGTCATGGCCCCGGCCGCGAGCACCATCCGCGGAATACGACGGTGAAGCCGGCGGTCGGCGGTGAACCAGCGGCGGCGGATGAGCAGGACTGCCAGCGCCGAGACGTTCGCCCAAGCGGCCAGGCTCGTCGCGAGCGCCGGGCCGACATGGCGAAGCGGCACCATGAACAACAGGTTGAGCACCAGGTTGAGCACGATCGCGCCGAGCGCGACCCGCATCGGCGTCCGGGTGTCGCCACGGGCAAAGAACGCAGGCACCAACACCTTCAGCAGCACGAAGGCCGGCAGTCCAACCGCATAGCCGGCCAGCGACTGTGCAGCGAGTTGCGCCGAGGCCGACGTAAAAGCGCCGCGGCTGAACAGCGCAAGCATGATCGGGTCGCCTGCCGCCACCAGCGCGAACGCCGCCGGGAGCGTCAGGGCTAGACACATCTCGATAGCCCGGTTGAGCGTCTCCTGCGCGCCCTCGGCGTCGCCACTCCGCGCCTGGCGGGACAGCAGCGGCAACAGCGCGGTTCCAAGCGCCGTGCCGATCACGCCGAGCGGCAATTGGTTCACCCGGTCCGCATAGTTGAGCAGGCTTGCCGAGCCGGGCGGCAGCCAGCTGATGATGATGGTGTCGACGGCCAAATTGAGTTGCGTCGCCCCGGCTCCCACGAGCCCCGGCCCCATCAGGCGAAGCAATCGGCGCATATCCGGGGTGAACCGGGGCCGCCGAAGGCGAAGCACGAGCCCGGCGCGCCGGGTCGCTGCGACGAGCAGCGCGAGTTGCAGCATGCCTGACGCCGTGACGCCCCAGGCCAGCGCGTGCCCAATCGTCGGTACGAACGGGCCGAGCAGCAGCATAGCCGCGATGATCACCGCGTTGAACACCACCGCCGAGGCCGCAGCAGCGGCGAACCGCCCGAGGCTGTTCAGCAGCCCTCCAAACAACGCCGCCAGGCAGATGAACACCAGATAGGGAAAGGTGATCCGGGCCAGCACGACGACCAGCATCTCCTTGCCCGGAATCATCCGGAAACCCGGGGCCAGCACGTCTACGATCGCCGGCATAAATATTTCGCCAAAGATCGCGAACAGGCTGAGCGCGACCAGCATCAGGCTCAGCGCCTCCTCGGCGAAGCGCTGCGCCGCGTGCTGGCCGGCATTGGCGTGCAGCCCGGTAAACTCGGGTACGAAGGCAGCATTGAAGGCGCCTTCCCCGAACAGCCGGCGGAACAGGTTCGGCAGCCGGAGGGCCACGAAGAAGGCGTCCGCCACAGGCCCGGTCCCGGCGAGTGCCGCAATCAGCATGTCGCGCACGAAGCCAAGGATGCGGCTCGCCGCCGTCCAGCCGCCGACGGTGAGAACCCCACGGAGCATGGGGCTGACTTAGCGCGGTCCGGCCCACGCGTCACGCCACGATGGCAAGCGGCAGCCGTCCAGGGTATGCAGCAGCAAGCTACCAGGGATGAGCTATATGCAGGACAAGCACCACCGCCTTCATAACCGGGCCTTCATCGCGGTGCTCGTCCTGACCGCGGTGTACTACCTTTTCCTGCTGAGCAACGGCGACTTCCAGCCGGTCGCGCCCGAGTTGCTCGACCGGGTCTATGGCTGGATGGCGCTGAACCTGCTCCACGGCGACTTCACCGTGCCGCGCCAAGTCATCCAGTTCGAATCCTTTACCCGGAACGGTCGCGTCCTGACCTATTTCGGCGACTTCCCGGCTGCACTCCGGCTGCTCGCCTGGCCATTTCATAGGCTGACCGCGGGCGGCCTCGCCCGGCTCTCCTGCTGGATAGCCATGGTGCTGTTCGTCGGCCTCCAGCTCCGCATGCTCCTCGTCGTGCACGAAAGCCTGCGCCCCGAGGACCGGTCGCGGCCACTCCTGGCGATGCTGGCGGCAGCAACGGTGCTGAGCGGGCCGCAGCTCTATCTGCTCGGATCGGCCTGGATCTATCATGAGTCGGTATTCTGGTCGGCCGCCCAAGCAGCGTGCTTCAGCCTCGTGGTGTTGCAGGCGGCGCTGGCCGGCCGGACGCTCCGCGGGGGCGAGTTGGCCTTGCTCGCTGCACTCGCCGGCGTCGCGCTCAACACACGGCCATCGGTAGGTGCAGGCCTCGTCCTGTCGTTCGGCCTCGTGCTTGCCTGGACGGCGTGGGAGACCGGGCTGTTGCGCCCGCGCATCTTAGGCCCGGCGGCAATCCTGGTGGTGCTCGGGCTTGCGGCAGCCTGGGTGAACTACGGCCGCTGGGGCAATCCGCTGACCTTCGCCGACTTCCGCGATTACGACTTTGCCCACCGACAGCCGGCGCGTCTCGCCATGATCCTGACATACCACGAGCTAAACCTTGGCCGTATCCCGGTCGCCCTGCTCTATTATGCGACCGGCTTGCCCTACGTGTTCAAGAACACGGCGCCATTCGCGGAGTATCTACGCACCCATTTCGATGGACTCGAAGCCCCGCCGTTGAGCGGCCTGCTCGCCAACCCGCTAACGATTGTGCTGGCAGCACTCGGCGCCTGGCGCTTGTTCTGGCGCCCCGAGCTACCGCGTTCCGGGATCGCACTGTTGCGACTTACGCTCATAGGGTATGCAGCCATAGCTGTAATGGTTCTGATGGCGATGTACCTCACTCTGCGCTACCGGATGGACTTTGCGCCGCTGACGACCCTTCTCGCGCTGCTCGGCTATCGCGCGCTCTCGATCCGGCTGCCGGCACTGCGGCCGGCGCAGCAGCAGGGGCTACGAGCGGCGGTGCTCGTCTGTTGCCTGGGCGGTATCGCTGTGAGCCACTATACCCTGGTCATCCACAAAGTCTGGAGCGGCGGCGTGCCCATGGACGTGCGCCGGACTTTGCTGCCCTTGGCGCCGTTCGCGCGCGCGGCGCTACCATAATGAGCGCCGAATGTTGCTTGAAGAGAAGCAGTTGGTGTAGTTACATGCTCATGCGCCTCGAAACCGGCGAGGCGAGCGAAAGGGAATTGCTATGTCCTCCATGCTGCCCGTAAGCGGAGCTTCCGAAGAGAAGCCCAGGCTCGCGAACTACGTGCGGATCGCGCGCCCGGATCATTGGGTGAAAAACATCTTCATGATCCCCGGCGCCGCTCTCGGCTTCGCCTTCCTGCCCTCGCGCAACCCGGCGATCCTGCTCACGCTGGTGCTCGCCCTGGTCAGCACCTGCCTAGTCGCCTCCGCCAATTACACCATTAACGAGTTCCTGGATGCGCCATTCGACCGCTATCACCCGCTGAAAAGCGCCCGCCCCGGTGCGCAGGGGCTGCTGGACGGGCGTTTGGTCGCGCTGCAATACGCCGTGCTCGTCCTCGTTGGCTGCGCCATCGCCGCGGCGATCGGTCCCGCTTTCCTGCTGACGAGCGTGGTCCTGCTCGTCATGGGCATCATCTACAACGTGCCGCCAATACGCTCCAAGGACCGCATGTACCTCGACGTGCTGTCCGAATCCATCAACAATCCTTTGCGCTTCCTGCTCGGCTGGTTCGCGGTCGCCGCCGCCGTGCTGCCGCCATCGAGCGTGCTGATCGCCTACTGGATGGGCGGCGCCTTCCTGATGGGGGTCAAACGCTACTCCGAGTACCGCCGCATCGCCGACCCGGCCCGGGCGGCGCTGTACCGCCGTTCCTTCGGCCAGTACACCGAGCAGTCGCTGCTGCTGTCCTCCTTCTTCTACGCGCTCTGTTCGGCCTTCTTCATCGCGATCTTCCTGATCAAGTACCGCATCGAGCTCCTGCTGACCTTTCCGCTCTTCGCCGTGCTCTTCACCTGGTATCTGGCGATCGGCCTCAAGGGCGACAGCGCCGCGCAGGCACCGGAAAAGCTATACCGCGAGCGCGCTTTCATGGGCTTCGCGGCGCTCACCTTCGTCGTCGCCGCCCTGCTGTTCTTCATTAACCTGCCCTTCCTGGACGTGCTGATGCGGCCGGCCATCCTCACGCTGCACTTCTAACATGCCGGGCCGCCTCGTCCTCTTCGACCTGGACGGGACCATCACCCGGCGGGACACCTATGTCGCCTTCCTCCTCTACGTCCTTGCCCGCCGTGCTGGGCGCCTACCTTGGTGCGCTCCGCTGCCGTTCGACGTACTACGGTTCAAGCTCGGCCGGCTCGGCAATGACGAGCTGAAGCGTCGCTTCCTCGGCGCGATCCTCGCCGGCTTGGGCCGGGCCGAGCTGGCAACGCACGTCACTGGCTTCCTTGACCGGCATTTCGTTCGCATGGTGAAGCCGGCCGCACTCGCCCGCATCGCCCAGCACCGGGACGCGGGCGACCGTCTCGTCCTGGCGACCGCAAGCCTCGACCTCTACACGACGGCGATCGCCGAGCGCCTCGGCTTCGACGCTGCCCACAGCACTCGTGTCGGCTGGATTGGCGAGCGCGTAGG
>JAABUX010006634.1_pt1 | contig 13764 bp, 8 predicted proteins | sample 5561851 | NCBI WGS metagenome assembly JAABUX01 (sample SAMN10711883, study PRJNA513361) | rock metagenome | isolation source: Antarctica rocks | place: Antarctica: Victoria Land, Richard Nunatak red sandstone | collected 2016-01-03 | reverse complement strand
CCGCAACGAGACCTTGACGAACTTCGCACCGCTGTGCATGCGGACGTTGTTGAGCGCCTCTTCCAGCACCCGGTACAGATTGATGGCCGCCATGATGGCCACCCGCGACGGCCAGGCGGCCGAGACGGAAAGTCTGGTGACGATGCCGGTTCGGGTCTGAAACCGGTCCAGCATCCGGCGGACCCGGTCGGGAAAGTCGTAGCCGAGGTCCTCCTGGCCCCGCAGCTCATAGAGGATCTCGCGCATGTTGCCGAGCACCTCGCGCGTCGCCTCCTGGTAGGAGCTCACCTCGGCCAGCATGCGCTCGCGTCCGGACTCCAGCGCCTTGAAGTTCTCCATCTGGACGACCATCACGGTGAGGGTCTGGGCGACCCGGTCGTGAAGCTCGCGAGCGAGGTCTTGCTTGACGCGCAGCTCCGTCGACAGGTCCGCGCCCGGCCGGGCTTCACTGCGGGCGCTGAGTGTGTCGAGGCTCACCAAGTCGATTTACTCCCAAGGCTGCTGTGAAACGAACCAACCCCGGGCCGGGCCTGCTAGCCCACGCCGTGGGTCGCCCCAGGACATCTCTTTCCCCGGGTGAGCCAAACCATACCAACCTTTGAAAACACAAGTCAACTACGAAGCCGTGGAGAGGGCTGCCGATCGAGTGACACGGCCCAAGTCTACTATTGCTTGGAAAAACGGACCTTCAATTCACCCTGCCTCGCGGCTGGTGAACGTGGCCCGGGCAGCGGTCGCCCGTAGAGCAATGCCGCCACCGTACCGTGTGACGTCTGCCTCATGTGCCTAAGCCTGGCCGTCGGGCCAGTCCGGGGCGTCGGCGAAATGACGCATCTTTTGCGGTCGCCGGACGGAATTTCGGCGCTCAGCCAGCTACGGCGCCCAGTTGGACCTTGGCTATGCCGGTCCCGCCGGCCCGCGGCCGCGCGGTTGCCCAGGCGACCGGGACGACCATCCCATTGCCTTCGTCCGTCCCCGCTCTTAGGCTGCCGCAGGGACATGATGGTCATGCTGAGCCCAGCCGACGACGCACGCCGCCGATCGGCCGCCGCAGCCACCGAGAGCTCCTCCGGGGCCCTCGCTCCCAACCTACTACTGGTGGATCGACAGCCTCTGTTCCTCGAGGCGCTGGGCTCGCTGCTTCGACAGCCGCCGCTCGGTGCTCTGACCCGGGCGACCACCCGGTCGGACCTAACCGGTCAGATGGTGGCTGCGGCGCGGCCCGATCTGGTGGTCTGCGACCTGAACGCCGAGCCGCTGGACGGCCGCGGCGTGCTCCGGGCGATGCTTGAGCTCGAGCCGCCGGTCCCGGTGATCATCCTGGGCGAGCTGGCCGAGATCCTGCCCGCGATAGGCCTGATGCTGGAGGGTGCGGCCGGCCTCTTCCCCAAGGAGTGCCCGCTGGAGGAGCTAGTCACCGGGGTGATCACGGTACTCGACGGCCACCGGGCGATCAGCGCCGAGCTGCTGGAGTCCGCCATCGCCGGTCCCAACCCGGTCGGCGCGATGCCGGGCTCACCGGCGGAGAACCTCTCCCGGACCGAACGCGAGGTGCTCGCCCGCCTCGGGCAGGCACAGTCGGTAACGGCGATCGCCCGCGCACGCGGAGTCAGCGAGAAGACTGTCCGCAATCAGATCGCCGCGATCTACCGGAAGCTCGGCCTTCGCAACCGCACCGAGGCGGTGCTGCTGGCTGCACGATCGGGGCTGATCCCCAGCTGAGTGGGCGGGACCTGCTCGGCTTCGTGGTGGGCAGGCGGCTTCGGTCGGCCGGTCGGGACAATAGCCCGTCGTGCAGACGGGTCGAATCCGGTCCGCCCGCCGCCGGCACACGTAAATCACCTGTAACCGCCGATTGGGCCGTCGCTCGGGGCCGGCGCTCGATCAGGGCGGTCAAGGAGCCGAGGCGACGGCCGGGATCCTCGCGAAACCGATGGTTTCGTGAGGTCGAAAGGAAAGGGTGGAACCAAGGAGGAGCGGGCCTTGGCATTGGTGATACAGGAAGGGCAGGGCAACTGGCATCTGGCCACTGCCGATGAGGCCCGGCGGGCCGATTACACCTGTTGACTGTGCTGGGGGAGCGGAAAACTCACGCCGGATGCAAACTGGGAAGAGCACCGTAACCGTCACGCACGATGCCGTCCCCACGCCAGAACGCGCGTCGCATGCGCCACAAACCCAACAGGTCCTCTGCGACGGTGCGTCGAATGACGACCCGGGAGTCGAGATCTTCCACCCAGTCCACCGGTACCTCGAAGATTCGCATGCCGTTCCTCTCCGCCAAGAGCAAGAGCTCGGTGTCGAAGAACCAGGAGCAATCTTCGACCAGCGGCAGGAGCACCCGAGCGGCCGAAGCCCGAATCGCCTTGAAGCCGCACTGCGCGTCGCTGAAGCCGGCCGCGAAGCCGGTTCGGATCAGCCCGTTGTAACCGCGGGAAAGCACCTCTCGCTTCAGCTGGCGCCGCACGCGGGCACGCGCGGCGAGCCGAGTCCCAATCGCGACGTCGCTGTGCCCGGTCAGCAAGGGAGCGAGCAGCGGGAGGAAGCTCTCCAAGTTCGTGGACAGGTCCACATCCATGTAGCTCAGGACGTCGGCATCGCTATTGAGCCACACCGTCTTGAGGGCCCGTCCACGACCCTTGCTGTCGAGATGAACCGCCTCCACGTGCGCGAGGCGGTCCGTCAGGTCTTGGGCGACCCGCCAGGTGTGGTCCGTGCTCGCGTTGTCAGCGATGACGATCCGCCAGGCGACGGGTAGTTGCTCCTCGAGGTATTCCCACAGCCGGTGCACGCTGGCTGACAGCGCCCTGTCCTCGTTGAAGACCGGTATGACGATGTCAACCACAGCGGTCTTAGCGGCTCGGCCACTGACAAGAGTCCGAGCCCAGCTGGCCGAAGTGACAGGGGCGGCGATCGCACGGTTGGCTGGTGCCGATGCATCGGCCGCCGTCCGCACCGCTCTCGTTGGGCTCAGCACGTTACCTCTTCCTTGCTCACGGAGCGCATGGCTGCCTCCGGGTCCCGATTTGCCTGTAGGTGATCGGGACTTGCGGTCACGTGATCGCGCGCCCCGTCGCCTGCAATATCACAGCTTCCGAAGGCGACGGCAATGGGACTCCTGGCAACCCCATCCAGACACCCGCTCTACGGTTGGGACAAGTCGGGGTCCAACGGTGGGACGGATGTCCCATGGCTATCCCGGGCGAGCGATTCCATACTGAAATCGATGCTCCAAGCAAGGCGTCCCGACGTGGGTGCACGAAACCGCTTCACCGCCTTCAACCGCGACGCGGTGCTGCGTTGGTGATTATTCCCGCCTCGGTTGTCTCACGGCGACTTGTAAGTCGCACCTCAACGGTTACGCAGTCGCTAAGCGCGCACCTGAACGTTAGCTGGCGAACCACGCGCATTGCCGCGCTCCACGCGTGGGGCCAGGGCAATTACGTGTTGCGCGGGACAGCAGTGATTGGCGTCGTGATGCTTGCCTATGGCTACTCGCTGCTGACGTTGGCGACGTCATCCCCGTACCTGCTGCTGCTACCGTCGATGGCGCTGCTGCTCGGAATCGAGCGGGCCGTGTCGACAAGATCAGGACCAGACATTCACGACCGGTATCTGGACTGGATCGTCGGACTCCCGCTTCTCGTCGCTGCGCTGGTCATCCTCGTCATCGTCCCCATTTCGCTGTCCGCCTACTTCTGGCTCTGGCGGCTGGACCTGGTGTCACTCCCGCTCTTCATTGCGGCAGCCATCGACCTGACCTTCGGATTCCGCGCACTCTGGCGGCTCCGCGCCCCAATCGCGCTGGTCGGGCTGATGTGGCCCGCCAACTACGTCCTGAACTTCACGATCCAGGGCGGCGCCTTGGCCGATGCGATCGCCAAGCTGCCGAGCCTGGCAGGCGCCGCCCTGCCCCGGGCCCAGACGGTTGGCGTGCTCATCAGCTTGGTCCTCCTACAGCTCACACCTGCCGCCGCGCTGGTCGTCTCTCGCCTCACTGCGCGGCAGAGGGCCATCAAGGCTCTTGGTTTCGGGTCGGGCGCCAGACTGCGAGACCTGGGGCAGCGCGTGACCAAGAGGTTGCTCAGCCCCGTCCCTCCGCGCCACCTGGCGGTGCAACGAGCAAGGACCGCGCTGGTGACCTTGCTCGTGGCCGGTACGCTGGCCGGTTTGGCCAATCAAGCGTTGGGTCAGTTCCGGCTGGTTGCCAGCCCGCTCGGAAAGCCGATCCTTCAGAGCGCCGCGGTACCGGACCATCCGCTCCCGGGTTGGAGCGTCAGCAAGACCGACTCCTTTGCCTGGGTCCCGGTGTATCTCGGCAGGGGAGCGACCTGGGACCGCTACGAATACTCCTCCGACCGCTCCCAAGATCCAGGGCCACCGTCGTTCGGTCTCAACGGTCGCGTCACTCTCGATCTGTTCACGACCGCTGATCGCGGCGCTCTCGCCAGCTATGGCATCGAAGACAGCTACCGATTGCACAGCTACCGACTGCAGACGGCACAGGTGATCGACCTGGGCGGCGGGGTGGTCGCCAGATCTGTCATCTACCAGCAGCACTCCACTGGCGCGAGCTGGGCCGGCGTTTATTGGGAGTGGCCGGTGCAGACCTCTGAAGGCATCGCCTACCAACGAGTCGTCCTAAACGTCAGAAACCGATCCGACGCTGAGCTGCGGGTGGCACCGTCCCCGGGCGACCGGCTCCAGTCACTGCGCGGTGCCGCCCTTCAGCTCTTCGGTGGCGCCAGGGTGCAGGCCGCGACAGGCACCAAGAGCGACACGGCTGACGCTCTAGCCGAGTTTGGCAAACGGGTGGGGCGGGCGAGTATGCGGAGCTCTTAGATGAGTAAAGGACGGCGCCACGTCACGTCATCGTCGCGAAGACCATTGATCGACCGCGAGGCGCACAAGACACTGCGCTCCGCCTGGCCGATCACCGCTCCCGGAGTCAGGGCGTCCCATCGAAGCCTTGTGGCGACGACCAAAACCGGCCCGCGGACGCCTACCGCCCGTTCGCGCGCCACCGGGCTGGACCGGAGCGTGAACGGCCTCGGCCGGCTCTTCCCGGAGATGTCGGCCCGGCGGACGCTGAGCGACGGCCAGCGACTGGTGGTCGTGGTGGCCACCGTCGCCCTGCTCCTGGGGCTGGCCACGATCCCGACGGTGGTGATTGTCGGACTCAACACGCTGGGCACCGCGGTGTACGTGCTGGTCTTCGTCTACTGCGCCATCTGGTTCCGGACCGTAGTCACACGGCCCAGACCGGTCACTGTCACGGACGAGGAAGCACGCGCGGTGCCGGATAACCGGCTGCCCACCTACACCGTGATGGTTGCCGCCTACCGGGAGGCGAACGTGATCGCCGAGACCATCCATGCCCTGGAGGCCCTCGAATATCCGGCGGATCGACTCCAGCTGCGGCTCCTGCTCGAAGCCGACGATCGAGAGACCATCGACGCCGCTCGAGCGACGCCGCACAGCTCCAACCTGGAGATCATCGAGATCCCCGCCGGTGGGCCACGGACCAAGCCCAAAGCTTGCAATTACGGCCTCCAGCTGACCCAGGGGAAGCTGGTGACCATCTACGACGCCGAGGATCGACCCGAGCCTCTCCAGCTCCGCCGCGCGGCGGTGGCCTTCCGCCGCCTGGGCTCGCGGGTGAGCTGCCTCCAAGCCAAGCTGCACTACCACAACGCCGGTGAGAATTTTCTCACCCGAATGTTCGCGGCGGAATACGTGACCTGGTTCGACGGCATGCTGCCGGCCCTCGCCGCCATGGGTGGTCCGGTCCCGCTGGGGGGGACCTCGATGCACATCCGGCGGACGGTCCTCGAGGCCGTCGGCGCCTGGGATCCTCACAACGTGACCGAGGATGCCGACCTGGGAGTGCGCCTGTACCGCCTGGGCCACCGGACGGAGGTTCTCGACTCCGTCACTTACGAGGAGGCCAACAGCGACTTCATCAACTGGGTCAAGCAGAGGTCGCGCTGGTACAAGGGCTACCTGCAGACCTGGCTGGTCCACATGCGCCAGCCGGCCCGGCTTTGGCGTGAGCTCGGTCCCCGGGGTTTCGTGGGCTTCAACGTCGTGGTCGGGACGACACCCCTGCTGGCCGCCCTGAACCCGGTCTTCTGGCTGCTGACGCTGCTTTGGTTCCTCGCCAAGCCCGAGTTCGTGCAGACCCTCTTTCCGGCGTGGCTGTACTACCCGGCGCTGGCCTGCTTGGTCGCTGGCAACTTCCTGGCGGTTTACCGGACGTTGGTGGGCGTATGGATCGCCGGCCGGCCTGAACTGCTGTGGGCGGCTCTGCTCTCACCCGTCTACTGGCTGATGATGTCGATCGGAGCCATCCGGGCCATCGTCCAGATCATGCTCAAGCCCTCCCATTGGGAGAAGACGGTGCACGGGCTCGACCGGCTTCGCCGGCCCGAGGTCCAACATGCGTGAGCTGCGCGTAAACCGGCCGCCGGTGGGTGTCGGCCAGACGATCACCGTGCGTCTTTGGTCGCCCTGGAGGTTCGAGCACATACGGGCCCGCGAGCGCGTCGCGGGACGTTTCGGGGAAGGGGCAGCCGTGTTCGCAGTGGCCTTCACGGCCTACCTGGCAGCGGCGGCGTTCCTGGCTCTGCACGAGCACCTCCTGAGCAACGACGCCTACTCCCGTACAGCTAGCGCCCAGCGGATCCTCTTCAGCCACGATCCTCATCTGGCCGGCATCGGCTTCGTCTGGAGCCCCCTGCCCGTCCTCGCCCTGCTGCCCCTGGTGCCGTTCAAGTGGGTCTGGCCGGCGATGACCGCCTACAACTTCGCCGGCAGCCTGGTCTCGGCCGTGTGCATGGCCGGAGCGGTCCGGGAAATTACGCGATTTCTTGCCGACATGGGGCTCGGCCGGGCGTGGCGGCTTCCACTTGCGATCGCCTTCGCCGCCCACCCGCTCGTGCTTCTTTACGCGGCGAACGGGATGAGCGAGGCGATGTTCCTTCTGTTCGTGCTCATGGCCACCCGGCGGATCGCGGGTTGGCTGCGCAGCGGAGAGCTGCACTGGGGTGTCAGCGCGGGACTGGCGCTGGCAGCGGCATTCCTGACTCGATATGAGGGTCTCGTGGCGGGCGCGACAGCGGCCGCGCTGGTCGCCGGCGCGGCCGCTGCCGTGCTGGTCGCCGGCGCGGGCTACCGGTCGATACCCGGCACGACCCGGCAGCGGTTGGATCGAGCGCTCTGCGACGCGGCATTCATTTCCGCGCCGATCGGTGCCGCGTTCCTCCTCTGGCTCCTGGTCAGCTGGGTCATTACCGGGAACCCGATGGAGCAGTTCTCTTCCACGTACGGCACCGGATCCCAGCTGGCGGCCAAGACCACCTCCGCAGCGGAGCCGGGAGGTTGGGCCGCCTATGCGATGAATCAGGTCCTCGTACTCGAGCCCTTCATCGCGATCCTGGTCGCCGGCGCAGCACTGCGGGCGTGGTGGAGAGGCCCGACAGCGGACATCGTGGCAGTGCTCGGAATTCTCGGGGCGGTTCTCTGCTTCATGTTCTGGTCCAACGCCACGGGCACGATCGACCACGAGCTCCGGTACATGATCGTGACCGTGCCGTTGGCGGTGCTCGCGGCTGGAACCCTGCTCGCTCCATCCCGCTCAAGTGGGCGACCGACGCACGGCAGGCTGAGTGCCCGGCTGCCTTGGTCGACCTACATGGGCGCCCGCGCGCTGGCCTTGCCCGGCCGGGTGACGGGACTGGCCGGAGCGGCCTGCGGGCGAGCTGCCGCCGCGCTCCCCCGGATCACTGTCCTCGGGGCCGATCGGCTGGATGGTCGCCGCTGGGTCGGTCGCCTGGCACAGGGCGCCGCGGTGCTCGCGATCGCAGTGGCTCTGCCAGTCTCGGTCTTCGGGATGACCAGCTCGCGACTCAACTACTTCGACGCGCCCCAGATACGCGCCATCTATGCGCCCCAGGGCGCCGCCGAGAGGCAGGCCGCGCAGCGGTTCGTCACAGAGCGGCAGATTGCCGCCGACCTCGACGCCAGGGCGCTGCCGCCAGGCTCGGTGCTCTTGGACGACTTTCTCGGCTTTCCGATCCCGCTCAACTCAGGGAACCCGAAGCAGTTCGTGATCACCTCGGACCGTGACTTCAAAGCCGTGCTCGCCGACCCAGCCGCGTCTGGAATCGAGTATGTGCTGGTTCCCAGCCCAACCGACCTTGGGCGGCTCGACGCCGTCAACCGGCAATATCCGGCCCTGTACGCGGGCGGCATGGCCAACGCGAGCCTGGTCCAGGAGTACCTGGATCTCGGCGGCTTCAGCACCTGGCGGCTCTATCACCTGAACCCAGAGAGGCAAACATGATCCCCAGACGCCGGCGAAATTTCACACTGCCACCTGCGCTGATGGCAACGCTCTCGCTGGTTTTGCTCACGGGCGGTTCTGTCAGTGCCCAGGGGCCTGCCACACCCACCCCACAGGCGTCAGCGGGAACGCAGGCCTCGCCTGGCCCGCAGGCCTCGCCGAGCCCGCACGCTTCCCCGAGTCCGCAGGCCTCCGCGCCGGCACCAACCACCAACCCTGCGCGGCCCACCAACCGGGCACCCTCGGCGGCGGCCGGCCCGGCAGAAGACTGGCCGACCTTCCTGCACGATTCCCAACGCACGGCTGGAAGCGCCGAGACCACCATCGCTCCGGGCAACGCCGGACAGCTCGGCAGGTCGTGGGCGCTCAAGACTGGCGGCCCGATCGCCGCCTCGGCCACCGTCGTGGCCGGCACAGCCTACGTGGGTTCCTGGGATGGCTTCGAGTACGCAGTCGACGCGGCCACTGGCGCTGTCAAGTGGAAGACCTCACTCGGCACGACCACCGGTGGGGGCGCCTGCTTCCCGAAAGCGGCAGGCATCTCGTCTGCGCCGACCGTTCTGAACGGCGTTGTCTACTTGGGCGGCGGGGACTCGAACTGGTACGCGCTGGACGCGAACACGGGCGCCGTGCTCTGGACGGTGCCCACCGGCGACAACAGTGCGGCCGGGGGCCACTACAACTGGTCGAGCCCGCTGCTCTACAACGGCTTCGCGTACATCGGCATCTCCAGCCTGGGCGATTGCCCGCTCGTGCAGGGTCAGTTGCTGCGGGTGAATCTCGCCACGCACCAGGTGGTCAACACCTACAACGCCGTGCTCCCGGGGTCGATCGGCGGTGGGATCTGGACCACACCGGCAGTCGATGCGGGGACCAACACCATCTTCGTGACCACAGGGACCACCAGCGGTCTCAACGAACCGATGGCCCAGGCCATGGTTTCGCTGGACGCCACTACCCTTGCCGTCAAGGGCTATTGGACGGTCCCGCCGGCGCAGGCCGGTGTGGACTCTGACTGGGGCACCAGCCCGATCCTGTTCTCCGACGCGGCCGGCCATCCGCTGGTCGCGGGGATCAACAAGGGAGGTTGGGCCTACGCGTTCAACCGAAACAACATCTCGGCCGGACCGGTGTGGCAGCAGCTGGTCGCCCTGGGTGGGACCTGCTCAACCTGCGGCGACGCCAGCGTCTCCTCCGGTGCGTTCGGTAACGGCCTGCTCTATCTTGCCGGTGGCAACACCACTATCAACGGCGCTGGTGCGCCGGGATTCGTGCGCGCACTGGACCCGGCGACCGGTCGCTTCGTCTGGGAGCACGCCACGACTGCTCCAGTCGTACCTGCCCTGGCCTATGCGAACGGGATGGTGCTCGCGGCCGCGGGTGCGACTCTGGAGGTGCTGGACGCGGCATCGGGCACCCGGCTCTACAGCTACACGACGGGAGCGGCGATCTACGGTTCGCCCAGCGTCTTCGGCGGCAAGATCTTCGTCGGTTCCACCGATGGCAACGAGTATGCCTTCGGCCTGACGGCGGCCAATCCCCCGCCCCCCGATCCCAACTGCCCGCCAGGATGGACCTGCCAGGACATCGGGGCGCCGTTGCCGGCGGGCCAGGAGGCTGTGCAAGGAGGCAACTGGAACATCCAGGCGGGCGGAGCCGGGGTCCGGGGGACCGCCGACCAGTTTCGCCTGATGACCAGGCCCGTCGCCGGAGATGCACAGATATCCGCCGGACTGACGTTGCAGCAGGCGACCAACCCGGCCGCCCAGGCGGGGTTGATGATCCGCCAGGTTAACGACCCTGGCTCCCCCTACTATGCCGTGTTCAGGACCCCGGGAACTGGCGTGACGGTTCAATACCGTGCGCAGTTCGGCGGCGCGACGACCACGGTCCAGAGCGCGGCGAAGGGCCTGCCTGTATACCTCGCTCTGCAGCGGCGCGGAGACCACTTCCAGGCGGCGACCGCTGCTGACGGCATCCACTACACGCTGATTCCCGGCACCGACGCGACGGTAGTCCTGCCGGCCGCCGCCATGGTCGGGCTCGCCGCGAGCTCGGACGTCAACGGCACGTCCGGGGCGGCTCGCTTCGCGGGTGTCGCAGTGGGCACGCCTGGCCCGCCCCCAGCGGCGCCACCTCCACCGAGCGCTTGCCCCGCCGGCTTTGCCTGCCGGGATGTCGGCAATCCACTCCAGGTCGGGGATCAAACCCTCGCCGGAGGCACCTGGACCGTGAGTGGCGGCGGCAACGACATCGCCAACTACTCCGACCAGTTCCATTACGTCTGGCAGCCGATGGCGGGTGACACCACGGTGATCGCCCGCGTCGCGACCCAGACCAACACCAGCCCGGGTGCCAAGGCCGGCATCATGCTGCGCCAGAGCACCGATCCCGGTTCGCCCTTCTACGGGGTGTTCGTCACTCCCGGGAACGGCATCCAAGTCTTGTATCGGGCAACCCAAGGCCTGCGTGTCTCGCCGCCTGTACGCACCATCCCGGGCACCGCCCCGGCCTACTTCCAGGTTCAGCGAGCAGGCAACGTGTTCAGTGTCTTCACCTCAACGGATGGTGTGAACTGGACCTACTTATTGGACAGCGCACGGACCCTGTACGGCGGAGCCACCCTGGCCGGTCTCGCCGTCAGCTCGCAGGCGGCGGGCCAAAAGGGCGTCGCCACCTTCACAGGGGTGAGCGTGGCCGCCAACGCACCAGCGCCGCCTGTCGCCTGTTCCGCCGGATGGTCCTGCGCGGACATCGGCTACCCGAGTCCTGGCGGCGAGCAGTCCTTCGGCAACGGCGTCTGGACGATCGGCGCCGGCGGCACGGACATCTGGGGCCCATACGACTCCTTCCACTATGTCTGGCAGCCCCTGGCGGGGGACGGCAGCTTCAGCGCTCGAGTGGCGACGCAGACGAACACAGACCCGTACGCCAAGGCGGGCGTGATGTTGCGCCAGTCAGCCGATCCTGGAGCGCCTTTCTTTGCCGCGCTGGCCACGCCAGGTAGCGGCATCGTGGTCCAGTACCGCGCGACGCAGGGGGGCGACGCCGTCCAGGCGACCGTGCTGCCTGGAGCGGTACCCGTCTACCTTGCAGTGGGAAGATCAGGAAACATCTTCTCCGCCTACACCTCGGCAGACGGCACTGCCTGGACACCGATCGCAGGATCCAGCGTGGCGCTCTTCGGAGGGCCGGCGCTGGCCGGCATGGCGGCCACATCACACAACACGGCGAACGTCAGTTCCGTCACGTTCGATCACGTCACCCTCAGCACGAACGCTCAGCCACCGGCGTGGAGCTGTTTCACCGTCTGGAGCTGCCAGGACATCGGGCAGCCATCTCCGGCTGGCAGCCAGACGCTCAACAACGGGACCTGGCAGATCCAAGGTGGTGGTTCCGACATCTGGCAGAACTCAGACGAGTTTCGCTACGTCTGGCAATCAGTGGCAGCCGACGGCACCGTGACCGCGCACGTGACCGCGCAGACGAATACGGATCCCTGGGCAAAGGCCGGCGTGATGCTCCGCCAGAGCGCTGACCCCGCCGCGCCCTACTACTTCGCCCTCGTCACACCGGCGAACGGTATTCAAGTCCAGTACCGGCCAAGTCAGGGGGCGCCGGCGGTGGAGCTCACCGGCTTTCCAGCAACTCTCCCAAAGTACCTGCGGGTCGCTCGCTCGGGGAACATCCTGTGTTCCTACACCTCGGATGACGGGGCCACCTGGAACTACGTTCGCGGCTCCTGCATAGCGCTGGCTGGGATCACCGGAGCCATCTACGGCGGCCTGGCGGTGACCTCGCACAATGGACTGGCTCTGAGCACCGTGACCATGGACAGCGTGACCATCACGGCCACCGCTCCGGCGCCGCCGATCTTTTGCCCCGCGGGCTGGAACTGCGCGGACATTGGGAACCCGGGACCGCCTGGTGACCAGTCGCTGAACAATGGCACCTGGAGCGTCGAGGCCGGAGGCAGCGACATCTGGGGGAATTCGGACCAGTTCCATTACGTCTGGCAGCAACTGCCGGGAGACGGGAGCGCTAGCGGACGGCTGGTGTCGCTGGGCAACACCGACGCCTGGGCCAAGGGCGGGATGATGCTCCGGCAGACCGCCGACGCCGACTCCGCCTATTACGCGGTCTTCGTCACCCCGGGCAACGGCATGGTCGTGCAGTACCGGGCTGCCAAGGGCGGAGCCTCGGCAACCGCCGCCACGGTGGCCGGGACGGCGCCCGCCTACATTCGAGTGACCGCGGCTGCAGGCAGCTTCACCGCATTCACCTCAACTGATGGGGTGACCTGGACCGCCATCCCGGGCTCAACGGTGGCCATCGGCATGACGGGCCCGATGTTGGCGGGCATGGCGGTGACTTCTCACCACGGCGGGACGATCTGTCAGGCCACATTTGACAACGTCAGGGTGGGATAGACCGATGTCGCTGATTGCGGCCCGGATCTGACACCTGGTTTGAAGGGGAGTTGGGAGGCCTGCCTCCCAACTCCCTAGAACGCAGCATTTGCGCCTCGGTGGCGAGGACCATCCGGGCGGAAGTTGGAGCAGAGCGAGGTCGTCATCACCTCAGCCACGCAGAACCGCGGCAAGCCAGAGGACGTGACGTAGCAGCGCTTCTTCGCAAGGTCAAGAACGAACGATACAAACCCGTCTACCCGCTAACCGAAGGAGAGACACTTTGAAGCGAATCATCACAGCGATAGGAGCAGCCATCGGTCTGCTCTGCCTGTCAGTCATTGCCGTACTGGCGCACGAGGCGAATGGCATCAGCGCCACGTGCATCCCGGCGAGCAACACCTACACCGTCGTTGCCAAATGGACCAACCCGGTCCAGGAGACGAGCATGCCCGGCGTCGCGCCGAACACCAACGTGACTCTGTTGTCGCCGCTAGGCCACGATGCGCCGCAGTCAATCACGACCGGTGGGCCGTGCGCCGTTCCGCCAGCTGCGCCGCCACCGCCACCTCCGCCGCCGCCAGCGCCACCTCCGCCGCCGCCGCCTCCGCCGCCGCCAGCGCCTCAACCGGCTCCAAAGCCCGCGCTAGCGCCTCAACCGGCCCCGGCCGCGCCACCTCAGCCTGCCCCCGCTCAGCCCGCCGATGCGGGGCCATCACTGCCGGCCACCGGCCTCGGTGGCACGGCAGCGAACAGGTCGGCCTAGACAGGCACCTCTATTGCCTCAGGAGAGGGCGGGCAACGTGCCCGCCCTCTCGTTCGTCCCGCTGAGAGGCCGAGCAGTGATCGGCCCTCGTAGCGCTGAATCCCGCCGCGGCCTTGCTAGCCTCGTAGCGCCGAAACCCCGGTAGCCGCCGCCTGGAACGCCAGACCAGGAGCCTGCGGCCTGCTCCGCATCCCATCTCTACTCGAACTGCAGCGTTCGCGCCTCGGTGACGAGGACATCCAGGC
>JAABUX010006633.1_pt1 | contig 13764 bp, 14 predicted proteins | sample 5561851 | NCBI WGS metagenome assembly JAABUX01 (sample SAMN10711883, study PRJNA513361) | rock metagenome | isolation source: Antarctica rocks | place: Antarctica: Victoria Land, Richard Nunatak red sandstone | collected 2016-01-03 | reverse complement strand
CGTCGTCACCTTCGCCACCGCCGAGCGCATCTGCCCGAACGAGGCCGTGGCGTCCAAGATCGTCACCCGCTTCGGCCTCGACGCCGTGGACTACCACGCCATCCGCGAGGCGACCGAGGAGCACCTGGCCCTGAGCGCCAAGGCCCTCGCCGACAACCTGGGCGAACGCTTCGAGAAGCCGCTTGAGATGCACATGCAGCGCATCGTCGATGGCTTCGTCCGCTCCGCCCACGGCGCCGGCACCTTCTACGACATCAAGGCCACCCTGGCGCGCGACGCCAGCAGCGCCATCGGCAACGAGGACCGCGACGAGGACCGCCAAGGCATCGACGGCGGCGAGAACAGGGCGCAGCGCGCCTGCCGCTTCGCCGCTGAAGTCGGCTTGCAGGCTTACGCCCTGCTCGCCGCCGCAGAGGGCGCGGTGGACGCCTATGCCCACGTCTGCGGACGCGACTGGAAGCCCTACGAAGGCAGCCAGACGCCCGGCCGGGCCATCGGACGCCAGGCCATCACCCTGCAAGCCGACGCCTTCACCCGCGACTAGCAGGACCAGACAGGCGGGGGTCACACAAGCCCCCGCCACCGGCCCAATCGCAACCCGCATCGAGGCTCGACCGCTATGACCAGCAAAACCACACAGACCACCGCGCCGACTGACCAGATACGGACACCATACTACGTGTGGCCCGACGACACCGTGCAATCTGCCGATGATGGCGCCCCCTATGCCTGGAAGAGCGATGACTTCCTGACCTTCTCGCTGACCGAAGAACAGGCCGCCACGCTCACCTATGACGAGATGATCCAAGCATTGGCGATGGGATCAAGCACATGAGCGATACACGAACGGCAGCCGCGACTAGCCTCGCACCAGCGGGGGGCGGACAATCCGCCGCAACGCTCCCGCGCATCCTGAACAAGCACACCCATGGCACCCCGGCCGGTGCCGTCTACATCGGCCGGGGTTCGCCTTGGGGCAACCCGTTCGTCATCGGCCGCGATGGCACCCGAGCCGAAGTCATCGCCCAATATGACGCCTGGATCGCCACCCAGACGCACCTGCTCGCACGCCTGCCCGAATTGCGTTCCCGCGATCTACTTTGCTTCTGTGCCCCACGAAGTTGCCATGGCGAAACACTGCGCCGCTTGGCCAACGCGCCAGTGTGCGAGGCGGCCTAACAGCAACCCGCGGGAGCCGCACAGGCTCCCGCACCGTCAGCCTCTCCCAAAAGGCCCGCACCATGCGCTTCCCGACGCTGCCGCCCTTCTCGACCAAGCACGCCGAAGATCGGCTACGGCTTCTCGCAACCGGCTTCCAGAACTCAGCCCTCGCCGTGCTGCTCGGCGTGCTGATCCTCCCAGCCTTCAATGGCTCCACCGCCCTCTCCCTTCCAGTGCGGATCAGCGCCTTCGTCATCGCCGGCTTCACCGAAGGCTTGGCTTTGGTCCTGCTGCGCTTTATCTCCCAACAGCCAAACCCCTAGGGGATGCCCCATGTTCGACCTGCTCGGAAACTTCATCCTCGGCTTCACCATCGCCGGCCTCACCGCAACCGTGACATACGCCTTCTGGACCTATCTCGCCCGCAGCCCGTAGCCATACGAAACGGCAATCGGCACGGACGAGCCTGCCGACCACGCTAAACTTCCAGCGTCGCCCGGCCTCGCCGCGCTTCAAGACCGCCCCAAACGGGGCGCCGCGCCAGCACGCGGCTCCAGCACGCACTCTCCGTCAGAACAGGACAGCCCCAGTCGCAGGCCCCAAACGGCCCGCGCCCGGCGCAGCCCGGTTCCGACAGTGTGCATGCCTTCGGTCTTGACCCGCGACGAGGCCGGGAAGCAAGCAAGTCAGTCAAGGCCGCCGCTCCAGCAGGGCAGGCGGAAGCAGACGCACCGCCCGCTCAGCCCTCAAACGATCGTCGTTGCGCCACCTGCCGGAGGTGCGCGACGCGCAGCTCCGCACTCCGACCAGCCGCCACCGTCAGCAACCGCCATGCCGCATCCAGCCGCCGTACGTCGCAGGCAATCGTCGGACCCTCGCGCAGCCGCGCCGGCAAGCCCTCCAGACGCACCACCGCACGCTCCAGATCGCCGCAAAACCGCGCCGCACCCGCCGACACCACCAGCCCATGCACTGCAACCCCAGCACCCGCCATCCGACGCACCGCGCGCACATGCCGATGGTTCTGCAATACAGGGTTCTGAAACGCCGTCCGCACCCGGCCGCCCCGCAAATCCTGCACCCATCGCCGGTCCCACACGTGCCCAGTCACCGTGCCGCCAAACGCCTTCGTTTCCAGCACCGCAATCCCATCCGGCAGACGCACCAGGTGGTCCACCTGCGTCAGGCCCCAATCATCCCGCACGATCACGTCGTGCAGCGCCGGCAAACCGGCCCGCGACAACACCTCCGCCACCGCAGCCTCACCCTTGCGACCCTTCAATTCCGCCTTCACCCGCCGCAGGTGGCCCAGTGCCTCCTCACGCGACATGCTGTCGCCCGCAATGCCAGGCGACAGCCCGCGCGGTCTAACCCTCGCCAACACCAAACCGACCGCCACCGCCAACGCTACCGCCAGGCCGATCAGCGCCGGCGTGTAGAACGGCAGCTGGTCCAGCACGTCGAACTCCGGACGGAACAGGCCGCGCAGCGTAAAGCTCGGAGGTTCGTAATAGAATGGCCGCATCAGGATCGGTCCGCGTTCGGAGTGGCGATCCCGCGACCCTGCGAACTCACGGCGCAAACGCCAACACAAGCCAGTCGGGCATCTCCCCCGCAAGCGCGGCGGGCGGGCTCTATCGCCGCCAGCGCGGCGACGAAGCCGCCAAACGGCGTCTTCGCGGCTGCGCCGTAATGATCCCTGATGCAAGCAAGCCGTTCGCGCCATCTCCAGTCACGATCCGACTATGGAAACAAACCTGCAAAGACCTCTCGCTGAATCCCTTGCGGAGCCCTATTGCTCGAAAGCGGCAGGGAATGACAACATCCCGTCGCAAGCCAGTCACCGGGAAAACGGCTGTGTTCATTATGAACACACAGAACTGGAGATAGTCGATGGCGCTGGCCTGTTGTCCGTTTCCCTAGTTCGTGAGACGCGCCGCTGAAGTATGCCGGCCTGGGCGCAGTTTGCTCCCTGGATCGCGAGACTCCGGCGCCTGATTGGGTTCTTGCCCACTTTAGATGATCGAGCCTGGGCATCCCTATATAGGATCAGTGAACCTACTTTCGTGCTTGTTGCCGGATGCGACCCACGTCCGGCTCGAAACCTGGGCGCTTGAGAGGCTGTTGCACAATTACAGGTCGGAACAAGTTTGCTCAGCATGTAGGTCAGTTTCCGCTAAATCGCCACTATATGCTGTGTGGTGCCCAGCCGGAAAATCATTTAGCAATAGGCTCTTGAGCCCGCCCAATCCGCCATCACCATCAACCTTCACGCGCGCCAGGCTACGGCGCGATGCCCGCTCTGCGGCAGACGGTCCAAGCGCATCCACAGCCGCTACGGGCGGACGCTCGCCGATCTGCCCTGGGGTGAGTATGCCGTCACGATCCGACTGAGCATTCGACGCCTGTTTTGCGACAACGCCCAGTGCGAGCGCCGCCTTTTCGCCGAACGCCTGCCCGGCCTTGCAGCACCATGGGCACGTAAGACGACGCGCCTCACCGGGCGGCTGACGGCCATGGGCGTGGCGCTCGGTGGCGCTGCTGGCGTGCGCCTTGGCCGCAAATTGGGGCTGGACGCCAGCCGCAACACGCTGCTCCGCTTGATCCGACGCGCACCGCTGCCCGATGTCGCAACGCCGTCCGTCCTCGGCGTGGACGACTGGGCTTTGCGCAAGCGGCACACCTACGGCACCGTGCTGGTTGACCTCGACCAGCACCGGCCGGTGGCGCTGCTGCCCGGCCGCGAGGCGGACATGCTGGCAACCTGGTTGCGCGACCATCCCGGCGTCGCCGTGATCTCGCGCGACCGCGCCGGCGCCTACGCCAAGGGCGCCCGTGCTGGAGCGCCCAGGGCGGTCCAAGTTGCCGACCGCTTCCACCTGCTGCAGAACCTGGCCGAGACGCTGGAGGTGGTGTTCACCGCCCATGCCAAGGATCTGCGCGCGGCCGAGCAGGCCCGCCGCGACGCCGTGGCCATCGAGCGCGGCACGGTGTCCATTCCGCCTGCCCCGCCGCAAGCAAGGGCCCGGGTTCTGGCCACAGCCCGTCGGGAGCCGCGTCTGGCCGCGCATGAGCAGGTGTGGGAGCTGCGCGCTCAAGGCTACTCGGGGCAGGCGATCGCCCGCCATCTCGGCATCAGCCGCTCAACCGTGTTTCGCCATCTGCGCAGTGAGGTCTTTCCTGAACGCAAAGGGCGCCGCGACGCAGGACGCAGCGTGCTCGACCCATGGCAGCACGTCGTGCTTGAGCACTGGAACAACGGTCGCCGTCACGGCCGCCGGCTGTTCCGCACGCTGCAGAAAGACGGCTACCGGGGCAGCTACCCCACGCTCGCGCGCTACCTCCAGCGCCTGCGTGCGACGCAGGGAACCGTGATGGTTCGCAAACCAATCAAGCATCCCAGGCCAGTGCTGGTCGCAGCGTCCCGGCAAACGCTGACGCCGCGCAATGCAGCCTGGCTGGTGCTGCGCCGGACCGAGAAACGCAGCGCCGACGACCGGGCGTTGCTGGCCGACCTGCGCCGGCACGCCCCCGAACTGGACGAAGCGGTCGCGCTCGCCGAGGAGTTCACCGGCCTGATCCGCGAGCATGCTCCTGACCGCCTCGATCCATGGCTGAAGCGGGCACGAGACAGCACAATCCGGCAACTGCAAAGCTTCGCCAAACGCTTGGGGAGTGACTACGCCGCCGTGCAGGCCGCAGTGGCGCTGGCTTGGAGCAACGGCCAGACCGAGGGGCAGGTCAATCGGCTGAAAACACTCAAGCGCCAGATGTATGGCCGAGCCAACCTCGACCTGCTCAGCCGGAGGTTTCTGCTCGCAGCTTGATCATCTAAAGTGGGCAAGAACCCCTGATTGCCGAGATTATGCGCTGAGATCGTGAGACCGAGAGCGGGACCGACTATTGCGAGGTGCCTCTGCCGCTATCGGCCGTGACCCAACACTTTTGTCACCAGGTGCCATTTGGCGGCACCAGACGATGAACAAGGCTCAGAAGATCAGGCTGGTTTCGCTGTGAGCGCCTCGTAGAAGGCCGTCTTGCCAACCTTTACGCGCATTGCGGCTTCACGCACGGTTAGGCCATTCGCGATGTGCTCGCGCGCCCGTCGGAGCTTGTCTTCGGTGACGGCCGGCTTACGCCCGCCCTTGCGCCCCCGCGCGGCAGCGGCGGCCAAGCCCGCACGGGTGCGCTCTTGGATCAGGTCGCGCTCGAACTGGCCAAGGGCGCCGAAGATGTGGAAGACGAGCCGGCCGCCCGACGTTGTGGTGTCGATCGCCTCGGTTAGCGACCGGAACCCGACGCCGCGCTTGGCCAAGGCTGTGACAGTCTCAATCAGGTGCGGCAGCGAGCGGCCGAGCCGGTCGAGCTTCCACACGACCAGCACCTCGCCGTCTCGCACATAGTCGAGCGCGGCCTGCAGGCCGGCGCGGTCGGCGTGGGCGCCGGACGCACGGTCCTCGAACACCTTTTCGCATCCTGCCGCCGCCAATGCATCAAGCTGAAGCGAAAGGTGCTGGCCCAGCGTGCTCACCCGCGCGTAGCCGACGTTCGCCAAGGCCGTTTTGTCCGTTTTCCCGTCCGGCAATCATTTTGTCCGTTTTCCCGTACAAGCGCCAGGGTTGGCGGACACATTCCGGGTGGCCGTTCAACGGTCGGACACTGGTGGCGAATTCAGCGGCACCGCCCCCAACCATCATCCACATGGCTGCCACGGGAGCCAGAACGGCCGTAGAAGTGGTTCCTCCGGCCTCTGGCGCCCGTGAACAAACGGCCAACTCTGAATTCGCCACCAGTGTCCGGTCGTTAAACGGACAGGTAACCTAACACTGAGCCACGCCGATCCGCGGCGTGGTTTTTCCCACAGACGACGGCGTTCCGTTCTGTGCAGCTATCCGGTGCAACAAGAGCCCGGAGGCGACCGTGACAATCCTGACAACCTGCACGTCAATGACCATCGCCGCACACCGACTTCTTCTCACAAAAGCCGCACCCCTCTCTGTACCTGATTGACGTAGTGCGCCCGTCACGCGCCTCGCACCCCGGCGGTGGTTGACTGGTGCCATCAACGGCTCTCTATTCACTTTCGTTACAATTAGGCAGCATACATCTGGTCCAAGTGGCTGACGCTGGCGATCGGCGTGAGGCAATGGACCCGCCCCACGCCCGCTTTCGCGAGCAGGGCTTTGCGAGGCAGGCCAGGACGGAACCCTGTGTCTTCGAGCTTTCCCGAACATCAGAAGGATAACAATTCATGGCTCACCTGACCGCCTCCGACCAACCCCTCCTCGCGCCGGGCATCTTGTCCAACATGCCCGAACAGCCGCTGGCATCCCACCCGCATCCGATCGCTGCAGCCTCCGCGCCGGCACCGGTGGCGGCCCCGACCACAATCAATGGCGGCACCTTCGGCAGCGGTCCGGACACGCTGGTGCTGACCCTGGCCGAAGACGCCTTCAAGGGTGACGCCCGAGCCAACATCGCCATCGACGGCAAGACATTGAATGCCCGACCCATCACCGTCACCGCCCTGAAGAACGCTGGGCAGAGCGAAACCTTCACCTTCAAGGGCACCTTCGGCTCCGGCGCGCACGACCTCGCCGTGAGCTTCCTCAACGATGCCTACGGCGGCACGCCCGCCACCGACCGCAACCTCTACGTAAACGGCGTGAGCTACGACGGGATCTCCTCTCGTCCAGGATCGGCCACGCTCGAAACCACCGGGACGACGCGGTTCACCATCCCGCCAGCCAACGATCCCGAGGCGACCCCGACCACAACCAATGGCGGCACCTTCGGGAGCGGCCCGGACACGCTGGTGCTGACGCTGGCCGAGGACGCTTTCAAAGGCGACGCCCAGGCCAGCATCGCCATCGACGGCAAGACGCTGACTGCTCAGCCCATCACCGTCACCGCCCTGAAGAGTGCCGGGCGAAGCGAGACCTTCACCTTCAAGGGCACCTTCGGCTCCGGCGCGCACGACTTCGCCTTGAGCTTCCTCAACGACGCCTACGGCGGCACGCCCGTCACCGACCGCAACCTCTACGTGAACGGAGCAAGCTTCAATGGAATCTCTACCCGCCCAGCAATCGCCGCACTCGACATCACCGGGACGACGCACCTCACCGTTCGGCCCATTGCCGTCCCGTTGGCCGCCGCCAGCATGACCGGCGTGACGTCCAATGCTACAAGTGCGATGCACTTGATCATGCCGACGCTCGCCGGGAGCTGAGCAGGGGTAAGTTCGGGATACGTGTAAAACGCGGTCACAAGGCCGGATGGCCCGGCGCTGCCACCACTGTCCGCCGAGGTTCGTTTGACGGACAGCAACCTGAACCGCTCTAAACGTGGCTCTCCTGGATAGTCTGCCTTCTCTGTCGAGCCTGGCCGGGCGTCATGCCGAACACAGCCCGGAATGCTGCCCCGAACGCAGGCTGGGTGGTGTAGCCAGCAAGCCGGGCAGCTTGTGCGAGGCTGGCTCCGGTGCTGAGCGCGCTGAGCGCTTCCGTCAAACGCACCTGCTGGCGCCATTGCCGGAAGCTGACGCCGGTTTCGCTTCGGAACAGCCGGGCAAGGGTGCGGCTGGATGCTCCAACCACCGTGGCAAAATCTTCCAGGCTGCGCGCGGTTCCGGGCTGGTCGAGGATGGCCGAAACCACCCGCTGCAACCGCGCATCGCATGGCATGGGCAGGCAGAGCGGCAATGGCGCGGCATGGGCGATCTCGTCCAGCGCCAGCGCTGTCAGGTGGCGTCCGCGCCCCCGCAGGTCCCAGCGCAGCGGTTCGGAGCAAGCGGCAAGGATGACCTCTCGCAGTAGCGGCGAAACCGAGATCACGCCTGCCTGCGTCGGGCCGCGCGCAGCCGCGTCCTCCCGCAAGAACAAGGCGCGCATCGCAACTGGGCCGTCCATGCGGACGGCGTGAGGCACGTCCGCCGGCAGGAACAGCGCGGTGCTGGGCGGCACCACGTAGGCGGCGCTGCGGGTCTCGATACGCATCACGCCGGCCACAGCGTAGATCACCTGTGCCCAAGGATGGGTGTGCTGCCGGTTGCACCACCCGTCCGGGTAGTCCCGCGCAAAGCCGACGAGCGGCCGGGGCACCGCCGCAAACGGCTGCGGACTGGCTTGTCTGGTCTGCAACAGAAGTTGGCCGCCTGTCGTCATGGCGGAAAGCTACATTGCCGGCGTTGCAAGGGAAACGCCGCATGTCGCCGAACAAGCATTTGATCGTCCCCGCCTCATGGCGCTGAGGATCGCGCCCGCCGGCTGGTCGCTGCTGCCGACCGGGGTCAAGGCGTTGATCGGGACCGCCACGCTGGTTTCGGTCGCCCGGACGATGAGCCTGCCCTTCCTGGCCATTCACCTTTCCCAGCACGTCGGGTTGGACGCTTCCTCCGTTGGCCTCATCATCGGCACCGGGGCGGTTGTCGCCAGCCTGGGAGGGCTGTTCGGCGGGTCGGTGTCCGACAAGGTCGGGCGGCGCACCATCTTCATCGGCGCCCTGGCGCTCGCCTCGGTCAGCTTCGGCGCGATGTACCTTGCATCGGCCCCCGCCGCGTTCTTCGTGCTGAACGCCCTGACGGCGCTCGCCAACTCCTTCTACGAGCCGCTTTCCCGGGCCTTGCTCGGGGATCATGTATCGCCGGCCCTTCGCCAGCAAGCGTTCTCCTACAGGTACGTGGCCAACAACATCGGCTGGGCCATCGGCCCCATCGTGGGCGCGCTGCTCGGCATTGCCGGCGGCTCGGTTGGCTTCCTTGTCACCGGCCTGATCCTTCTCGCCATAGCAGCCCTCCTTGCCGTCACCCTTCCGCGCGACGCCCTTGCCGCGAGCAGGGTAGCTGGCCCACCTGGCGAGATGTTCGAGTTCAGGAGCGCGGCGCGGCTCATTCTCCGCGATGCCCGGATGCGTTGGCTGGTGATCGGGTCAACGGTCGCCATCGCCTCGTACGGCCAGATGTCCATCACCTTTTCGCAGTACATCGCCGGCACCTATGCAGATGGCGTCGTGCTGTTTGCGAAGATCGTGGTCGTGAACCCTATCACCATCGTCCTGACCCAGCCGCTCATGTCCGGTGTCGCCAGGAGGCTCCAGCCATACCGGTCGCTGTTCGTCGGGTGTGCGGTCCTGGCGGCGAGCAACATCGTGTTCCTGGCTGCGCCCTCACCGGTTTGGCTGGGTGTGGGAATGTTCGTGTTCACCCTTGGCGAGATGCTGATCGTTCCCGCGGAATACGAGCTGATCAACCGCTTCTCCCCGCAAGCCTATCGGGGCACCTACTTCGGCGTCCACTCGCTGGGGGAGGTCGGCAACTTCCTGGGACCTTGGACTGGCGGGTTGATCCTGGTCCACTTCGGCGGGGCAGCTATGTTCCTCTACTTCGCGCTGGTCGCGGCAGCAGCCATCCCGGCGTTCTGGCTCACCCAGTTGGAGGAAGGCCGCACCACTGACGTACTGACGCTTCCAAGCCGCATAGAGGATGATCCGTATGCGCGGCTGGACGACTAATCGAAGTGACACAAGCCGGGACTACAGGGCTGCCCCACTTCGTCAAACGTCCGTTTGACGAAACGAAATAGGACCCAGCCCGGAGGCCCGTTGGGCCAGCCCGGTGCCCACTCAACAGGCTCAAACGGGAGGGTTGCGCGGCTGAGCCGGCGGGCCGGCACCACCCGGATCACCCCGGTTCCAGCCCTGTGCCCCCCCGCGCCGGGCCAGCCGCGGTAGCGGTGACAAGGTGGACCGACGCGGGCAGCAGGACGCCCGCATCGGTCAGATAGGGCCGCATCCGCGCCTCAAGGTCGGCAAGCAGGGCCGCCCTGGTCTCCTCGCTGGCTGCCTGGATCGGCCCGGCCAGCGTGCCGCCCGCGACGGCAAGGCCAGCCGCCTCCGCCGCGCTGACACCTGGCCCCCCGAACCGCACCTTGCCCCGCCACGGCGTGAAGCGGATCGCCCGGAAGCCTGCTCCGGTGAGCAGGGTGCGAAGGTAGGTCTCGTCGCTGAACGCGAACGGGCCAGGGGCGCGCGGGTCACGCGGCGGCAGGCCCAGGTGGGTGCGCGCCACCTCCATAGTCGCGCCGGCCCAGGGATTACCCTCGATGCCAGCCCAAACCGCGAAGTCTAGTCGCCCGCCCGGCGCTAGCATGGCATGGAGATTGACCATCGCCGCTGCCGGGTTGGCGAAGAACATGACGCCGAAGCGCGACACCAGCCGGTCGAACGGCGCCTCCGGCGGCACCGCCGTTTGCGCGTCGGCCACCATGACGTCGAGGTTGCTGGTCCTGGCCTCCGCGACCTCCTGCCGGGCAAGCCGGACCAGCGCCGGGGAAATGTCCAGGCCGAGCACCGTGCCGCCCGGTGCCACCGCCGCCGCGATCTGCTGGGCGAACTGCCCGCTGCCGCAGCCGATCTCTACGACCCGCTCGCCCGGCGCGAAGCCGGCATGGTCGAGCAGGGCGGTGCCGACGTCGGCCAGCATGGCCTCGTAGTGGCCGGCGTTCGCGGCCCAGCCCTCGCCGGTGGCGCCTTGCCAATCGGAATAGGCTGGGGCGCGGCCAGTCGGTGCTTCTGTGGTGGGTGTCATCTTCGTCTCCTCCTGGCTGCCCGGCGTGCAGCGCCTGGAACGCGGTCACATCACCCGAGACAAGGTGCCTACCAGATTGGGCGAGTTTGCCCACTGACACGTATGCTTGCGCCATGTGCTGGGGGGATTGCTGCGTGAAGGAGTGAGCGCATGCCCATGTCCTCGCCCTGCACAATGTCGATGCTACCTCCGTGCGGCCATCCGAGGTCACGAAGGTAGCCAGCAAGGGCCGCTGCCGCGGCGCCGGTCGCTGGGTCCTCGTACACCCTGCCGATAGGGAACGGGTTGCGTGTATGGAAGAGCTGCGGCCCTTCAGCATGAACGAGGATGAATGTGCCGATGCCGTAGCCCAGCGCCAGGGCGCGGCCGGCTTCCAAGTCGTACCTCATCAATGCCAGCCGGGCGCGCGTGTCTAGCGCCAACACGAGGTGGTCAGCCCCGGCATGGGCAATCGCGGGCGGAATCCTTTGGTCCAGCTCGCTTGTCCCAAGGGAGAACAGGGCCAGGGCATCCGCGACCAACTGCGCCGGGGCCGGCCGGCTATGCGTGAGCGGTGATTGCAGAGCGGCAAGCATCGCCGATCCATTATGGCGCCCTTCAACGGTTATGTTGGCATGATTGAGCTGAAGCTCGAAAACACCGTTGCCGCGCTGGTCCGCCAGCGTTGCCCCAAGAGCGATGGTCGCGTGCCCGCAGAAGTCCACCTCAACTTGGGGCGCAAAGTAGCGCACCCGCCAGCCCGGCCCGAACGGTGCCGCGAAGGCCGTCTCGGAATAGCCGACCTCGGCGGCGATGGCCTGCATGGCATCGGTGCTGGGAAGCTCGTCGCAAATGACGACGCCGGCAGGGTTCCCGCCTTTCTGTCCATCAGCAAAGGCAGCTATCCTTACAACTTCCATCATTGCTCCCCTACCAAGGCTCTGGATCACTTAGGGCCCAGCCGGATACAAGCGCTCGAGTTGACAGAAAAGTATCAAGCGTTTTTAGGTAGTTGAAGTATTCAATAAGAGCGGTTATTCCCGGCTGGGCCCTTAGCAGCTTTGTACGAACAGTGCGCCCGTGGGGTAAAGGGTGGAGCTGCCGCGGGGTGTATGAACTCTAAACCCAGGGACACCGGTGGCGAATTCGCCGGACTACCTGCCTGCATAAACTATCGCGGGAAATCAGGCTGACATCATGGCCCAAAATCGGATAATTCTAGCAAAGTATTCTTAATATACTCCGTCCACGTGAGAACCCGAAAATCGACTGGCGAGTCGACCCTGATATCAACGGCATTTCGGAGGTGCGAAGTTTCCGGGTTCTCACGTGGACGTAGTATATTCTCAACTGGAACGCATACTTGTAGAAGCGCTTTAGCGCCTTCCTAATTTCGCCACCGGTGTTTCCAGAGATAGAGTTCATACACCTTGCAGCACCGCAGAGTCTGCGTTTTGGCCGCAGCATCCAACATAGGCAACGAGCGGCCCGCTGTCCGCCAGGGTTCGTTTGACGGACAAGTAGTCCCCACGGCAGCAGGCACCACTTCGGACTAAGCGGAGTCGCCGGTGACCTATGGCCTTACCTGATGGGACAGGGCAAACGCATAAGATGCGGATTCTGCCAGTCAGCTGGAGAACATGGTAGTTCGTTGCGAAACGGACGCTGTCCGTTCCGTAATGATGCGCTGCATCAGACAACAAGTTGGAAGAATCTGCCAACGTGCGTCGCCCCTGCCTGATGGGAAGCGGACTTTCCTCGCACCAGCGCGTCTTATATGGTCCGCTGTGGCAACAGCCGGGTGCGCGATGAAGCTTTATGGAATGAAAGAGTCCGGCAACTGTTGGAAAGCTGCAACCGTCCTCGCCCTGACGGGCCATGCGTTCGAATGGGTGCATACAGATGCGAACGCCGGCGGCACCCAGACCCCGGAGTTCATGGCTATAAATCCTATCGGGAAGGTTCCGGCCGTGGTGCTGGATGACGGCATCGTCTTGGCTGAAAGCAACGCCATTCTGCTGCACTTCGGAGAGGGAACAGAGTGGCTGCCCTTGCCGGGCCTGGAGCGCACTCGTGTCCATGAGTGGCTGTTTTTCGAACAATACAGTCACGAGCCGTACATAGCCGTTGCCAGGAACATCATCACTTGGCAGCGGAAGGCTCACGTGTTCCGGGATCGTCTTGAAGAGTGCGCGCGAAAGGGTGGCCATGCGCTGGATGCCATGGAGCGCAGGCTTTCTGGGCATGAGTGGCTGGTCGGTGAGGCGCCCACAATCGCGGACTTGGCCCTTTTTGCGTACACCCACCGGGCGGACGAGGGCGAGTTCGAACTCGCCCGGTGGCCGGGCGTACAGTCGTGGGTATCGCGCGTGGCGACTCTCCCAGGCTTGACGACCCTGCCACGGCCCGATGACTCGGTACTTCAGGCATCCTAATCCGGATTGGGTCGAGAGCTGGCCGCTGTGTGTTGTCCCTGCTTTGCCCCCGCTCGCCACAATCCGTGCTCCCGCCGGCCGCGTCTCGCGATTCTAGCGATAATTCTCATGAACTTGGAAGCAGTCTTGCGATCCTGGAACCGGCCAAGTGCCTGACCGCCAAAGGAAGGCGGTCTCACGATCCAGGAGCGGTAACAGTCGAAACCTGCCACGCCGCAGGCCGTTATGTCCAGCTATCGGCTGCTGGTCTGCCTCGCCATCCTCGGCTGGTCCGAGCGTGAACTCGCCCGCCGCGCCGATCGCCACCAGACAACCATCACACGATGGGTCAAGGGCCTCTCGCCGGTGCCCGGCGAAGAGGCCGCTTGGCTGGAAACGCTGGTCGCCTTCCACGTCGCCCACCCCGCGCCACGCTGTATGGCGGGCGCGGGCCGATCAAAGCTTATTGGTTGAAGCCGCTCGCTGGCTATGAAAATACCAGCCGCCATTATTCATGAGCCTGAAGCCGCTCCCGGCTGAAACGGGTGTTTCTCGCGTGATAGTTGTAGGGACATGCGGGTACGCGGCCACCTCGGGGGTGGTTTGGGGACGGCTTGATACGGCGGC
>JAABUX010006631.1_pt1 | contig 13767 bp, 26 predicted proteins | sample 5561851 | NCBI WGS metagenome assembly JAABUX01 (sample SAMN10711883, study PRJNA513361) | rock metagenome | isolation source: Antarctica rocks | place: Antarctica: Victoria Land, Richard Nunatak red sandstone | collected 2016-01-03 | reverse complement strand
ATCAGCGCCGCCAACCTGCACCTGCGCGTCAACCACATCTACGTGAACAGCGAGAGCATCCGGGAGAGCGGCTACACCTACGTGCTGCCCAAGAACGTGCTCAAGAAGTTCATCTGCATCGCGGACCTGCGGACCCAGGTCGCCGGCTTCCTCTACGGCGTCTCGCCGCCCGACAACGCACAGGTGTGTTGGTGCTGCGTTATTGTTGCTCGCGTTTGGCAGTGCTTTCGTCGTCATAGCACGAAACCAGTGCTTAACCCGTGCTTGCTGCACTGACCTACATGCCAATGTTACTCGTCCTCGCTTTGCAATTGCAATCGCTTTTGCAACTGCAGATGCAAAAACTGGTTCGGCAAGGTATCCCGTGAACCTCCAACCGACCGTCTGCGCTGCATCGCTGCTGCAGGTGAAGGAGATCCGGTGCATCGTGATGGTGCCGCAGTGGGGCAACCACCAGGTGGTCAACCTGCCGTCCAGCCTGCCGGAGCACGAGTACCTGGCGGACCTGGAGCCGCTGGGCTGGATCCACACCCAGCCCAACGAGCTGCCCCAGATGGCGCCCCAGGATGTCACCGCCCACGCCAAGATGCTCGAGGCACGTCGCATTTTGCACCGACGTTGCAGCTGAGGGCTGCTGTGTCTCTTGACAATGCTTCCTGATGAGCTTGTCTGTCGCGTGGCCCAGCGTTTGATCAGCACTTGCTCGCTGTGTGGTCACGGCCAGCTCATAGCGACGTCATGGTCAATGACTGCCGCCCCCGACTTGCACCTCACACCCATCGTCACCTCGCAGGCGCACAAGGCGTGGGACGGGGAGAAGGCGATCGTGATGACGGCCAGTTTCACGCCGGGCTCCTGCAGCCTGACGGCGTACAAGCTGACGCCGGGCGGCTACGAGTGGGGGCGCACCGCCCGCGACCCGACCGGCAACCCGGTCGGCTACTCGCCGACGCACTACGAGAAGGTCCAGATGCTGCTCAGCGACCGGTTCATGGGCTTCTACATGGTGCCGGACGTCGGGTCCTGGAACTACAACTTCATGGTGCGCCGCGCCGCGTTGCACATGTGTCGTCCTGCCGTGCTCAGATCTTGCAACTTGTACTGATTCACTGTGCAGCCGATCCGCTGCATAGCGTTGCTCAAGCTCTCAGCATCGTGTTGCATGAGCTGCTAACGGATCAAGTCATTTCCACAGGCGCGATTCCCATGCAGCAAGGAGTGCTGCCAGGTTTGCAAGTTGGTGACGCGCGCTTGTTTGGCGCAGGGCGTGCGGTTCCAGGCCAACATGAAGTACGGCTTGAAACTTGCCAACCCACGGGAGTTCTACGCCGAAGTCCACCGGCCAGCGCATTTCCTCGAGTTTGGAGCACTCGAAGAAGACGCAGACGCAGACCGGGAAGACCATTTTGCATAGAGAGCAGTGTGCTGGTGACATTGCCCTCTGTGTTGTACGTGTCTACATTGTATATTGTCTAGACAAGGCTAATGCAGAGTCTCGTGCTCGTACACGTTTTGGTCAGAAAGCAGTGAATCATGTTGCTTGGCGGTGACACGTCAAAGCGGGAGTGGCTAGACTTGCGCGCAACCAGCTCAGCGCAGCATAGAGTGTGCACTGCTGGAGGCAGTCATACTGATGATGGTGTCACAGCAATCTCGCAAGGCACTCGCACTCCGTCAACGCAATTGCTCCGGGTATATGCCAATTCGCTGGCACGCTGACACAGCTGCCACTTACCAAGTGTCGAAGTTTGTCCCCAGCAGAGTGACAGCGTCGAGCACCCAGTGGGATCTGTCGGCTCCGCTGACCGAGCTTGTCAGCAGTCGGCTGCTCACAATGCGTCTGCGTGGCCTCGCTGGATCAGATGTTACACTCGAAACATACCTGCACTCAGATGCTGCACCCGCAAGGAGCTATACTGACAACGCCTAGCTGCTGAACACATGCAGCAAACCTCCCAACCGCTTGTAAATCAAACATGGCATATAGCATGTTCCTTCTGGCCAATGGGCAGCCTTGGGGTTCATTTGTACAAACAGTTCCTCAACCTCACAAGTGTGTTCCTGGCATTCAAATGTTCTGCATCTTTCTTCCCCATTCGTCGCTGCTCGCTCACTGGATGACGGTGTCCCGGAGCACCGGCGGCGGTCTCCTGTAGTGCCGCAGCAGCAGCGACGAGCACACGACCGAGACGGAGCTGAAGGCCATGGCGCCGCCGGCCAGCCACGGCGGCAGCTGCATGTGGGTTAACGGGAAGCAGACGCCGGCGGCGATGGGGATCATCAGGCAGTTGTAGCCCATGGCCCAGAGGTAGTTCCAGCGGATGCGGTTGAAGGTGACGCGCGACAGGTCCAGCGCCGCCAGCGCGTCCTCCAGGTCGTCGCGCATCAGCACGATGTCCGCCGCCTCGATCGCGATGTCCGTGCCTGCGCAGACGAGAGCTAACATCTAGGCTCGGAGCAAGATTTAGCAGGGCGGCAATGAGGTAACTGAGGCGCAGGCTGATGAAATGCAGGAGCAGCAATGCAGCGGGAATCGAGGCTCCATGCAAGGCAGGATTGGAGACACAGACAGGATACCTGAGCCGACGGCGATGCCGACGTCCGCCTGTGCGAGGCCGGGCGAATCGTTGACGCCGTCGCCGACCATCGCCACCACCTCGCCCTGAGCCTGCAGCTCCTGCAAGGCGAACGACGTTTGCTCAGGATCGAAATGGTACAAACCACGTTATGCAAGCAAGAGCGCTCAATCCTACACAAACATCCCAACACAGCACAAGCAGGTGGCTGCAGCCTCACTCACGGCAAGGTAGCAGGATGTAGGTGCGACACATGTGCACATGCTACAGCATTGCAGGTGCGCGCCTTGACGACCGCGGCCTTGCCCGCCGGCAGGCACTCCGCCGTTACGCTGGTGATGGCGAGCCGCGCCGCGATGGCGCGTGCCGTGCGCCGGTTGTCGCCGGTCACCAGGTGGCACTTGACGCCGCGCTGCAGCAGCGCCGCCACGACGCCGCGCGCCTCCGGCTTGAGCGGGTCGAACAGGGCAATCGCCGCCGCCAGCACGCCGTTCACCGCCACCAAAATGCACGTCTGCCCGTCACTCTGCGTGCAGCGATTGCCTTTACCGTCGGGTTTTGTAGGATTACATTCTGTGCTAAGATCTCTGTGGCGTGCTAAGTTCTTTGCATAATCTTCGTATATGTGCTGTTCTCATCAGCACCACATGACAGCTCTGGTCACCAGGAAGGGCTCGCAGCCATCGCTGAGGAAGCGCTGGCCCGTTGCACACCAACTTCATGAGGTGCGCAGAGCAGGGCCGCACCTGAACGCTGGCCATATGTGCCTCGACGTTCGGTGCCAGCTTGACCCCGGCTGACGCGAGCAGCGATGCGCTGCCTACCAAAACCCGGGCCTGGCCTGCAGGTTGGTCCGTGCCTGGACCTCCCAAGTCAGCCAGTGCTGACAGCACCTTGTGACCTTCCGTCGGCACGACGAGACCGCTGACTCCTCGCCCTGCGCAACAAGAGTAACCCACTATGCATGATCCGTTCCTGATGTATTTCTCTGCATGCCACCTGTTGGTCCGATAGCATGCTTCCAACCTTTTGGCACGGATGTCACACGGTGCTCATCACCAGCTCGTCAAGCGTGATGCTGTATTGCAGCAGTACCATGTTGAATGGCAGACCAGAAAGCGCACCATGGTCGTTCTCGACCTCCACCGCCGGCCAGACCCAGTCGACCGTCCGCTTTCCGCCGGCAGCGCCCTTCGCCGGGGAGCGCGGCGTGACCGGCACTGAGTCGGGCGCGACGCGCGCCGCTGCAGCATCGAGCACCGCCGCTGCAACTGGGTGCTCTGACGACGCCTCCACCGCCGCCGCCAAGGCCAGCACCTGCGCCATAACGGGTGCGTGCATACATGACATCTTCATGAACCAGATGACACAGCAACAGCAACGCCCTGCAGCTACCCGACACAAAACGGGCAGCATGCAACCCGGATTTCGTTTGAATCTGAAGCGAAGCACCGCGCATACTCTCAACAATGGTTGCGTCGAGCAGCTGCTTTGCACACAGGGCCCCGGCAACTTGGGCAGCAGTCATTACCAGCCTGCGGTGCGCACTTGGTCGGTGGTGAGGGCCTTCTGAAACAGCTGCACGCTCGCAACGACCATGCAGCCCTGCGTCAGCGTGCCCGTCTTGTCGAAGATGACCGTCGTGACCGCATGCGCACGCTCCAGGGCATCGCCACCCTGCAAGGTAGCACAGTCGCATCAGTCACGCAGCGCAGCTGAGGTGCCGAGACGCACATGCAGATGATCAGAGCGCAATGCTAGTACCCAATCATCAAAGCTCAGACGTGACGCGTGGCAGCAGCCCTCGACGTTGCGCCGGGCATGTGCATATGAGGAGCATATTCCAGCTACAGGCTTGCTGGGATTGATTGGTCCAAGCTGTCGGACCTTGATCAGGATGCCGAGCTGCGCGCCGACGCCGGTGCCGACCATGACGGCGGTGGGCGTCGCGAGGCCCAATGCGCAGGGGCACGAGATGACGACGACGCTGATGCCGAACAGCGAGGCGAACAGGCCGACCCCGTGCCCCTGCGGCACCCACGCCGGCGGGTACAAGCCGGCAATCCCCGCCCAATACCTGCAGAGTGTGACATCATGTTGAGCCTGTGTGCGAACTTCAGCTTGTCGAACTAATTGCTCCGCATTGACAAGCTAGCATGTAAAGCTTGAACACGCAAAGGCTAAACGAGACCCGTGCAAATTTATACGGATGTCCTCACTTCTCAGGTACTAATGTCAGTGTTACAGGCTCTAGCCCTAAGGTTGGGAGCAGCGGCCAATGGCGGCGGAGGCGTGCACACCAGACATTCCAGGTGAGGAAGGCGAGGAGGACGACGACCGGCACGAAGATGGAGCAGACGTAGTCGGCGAACGCCTGGATGGGCGCCTTGGCCAGCTGCGCCGTCTCCACCAGCGCCACAATCTGCGCCAATGCCGTGTCCTGGCCCACCCGCGCAGCTTGCACGTGCAGCGTCCCGCCCTGCAAGTGGAACGCCCAAAACGTGAGTGAGCAGGCTTATGGGTGTAGCTGCTAGAGACAGCTGCACATGCGCCAGCAGACAGTACCTAGGTGCATGAAGCCCGGTTACAGTGCACAAACCAATTAGTCATTCAGGAGGGCATAGGGTGTCATGCCGTACCTGGTTGATGGTGCCGCTGATGACGTGGTCGCCGGGCGACTTTGCCACCGGCGCCGACTCGCCAGTCAGCATGGCCTCGTCCACAAAGGAGTGGCCCGCGACCACCTCGCCATCCGCTGGCAGACGTGAGCCTGGCAGCACCTGAGGCGCAGAACAAACGGGTAAAGACCAGTGTAAGCCGCCACGTACAGTTGACTGCCCTGAATTTGCGATCATGAGTTAAGGTATGAGGGACCGCATTCAGACGGAACAAACCAGCCCAGGAGCAGGCTGCAGGCTGACAGAACAGGTGTAGAAAGTCACGCAACGGCGCGCAGCCTCGATACCACCCGAAACAAGCGGAAGCAAGTGCAAACCCACCTGAAGCCCCTCATGAGGCTTCGCACAGGCGCATGCGACGCCGAGCGCCCCCGCACCTTGAGCAGGTCGCCGCGCTGCAGCAGCGAGGTTGCCACCTCCTCCTCCGTCACAACGTGCCCCGCGGCGTCCACGCTGATCAGCAGCGCCGTGGCGGGCGACAGCCGCGCCAGGGCAGCCAGCGCCGCGCTGGTGCGCCCCTTGGCCATGGCCTCCAGGAACTTGCCGAAGATGATGAACGTGATCAGCATCGCGCACATCTCGAAGAAGTCCGTGGGCCGGTATGCCCCGGTCACATGGTGGCCCTGCGCAGATTTGAGGCTTTGTTGGATACTGCTTTGGCCTGTGGAGGCATCAAGGTACATGTGTACGGCGGTGGAAGTACTTGCTCGAAGCCATGTAGGCGCTGATCACAGATTGATCAGGACTGACCAAGCCTGTCGACCTGATTGAGACTTGCAACAACTGCGCTGCATCGACTTTCCGCGATGCCTACCATGAGGTGGTGGTGGGCGACGCTCATGACGGAGTAGAAGTAGGACGCGTTGGTGCCCAGCGACACCAAGACATCCATGTTGGCCGCGCCCCGCTTCAGCGCTTTGTACGCTCCCACATGGAACCGCCACGCGACCACAAACTGCGGGGAAACCATGCAAGCAGCGTGTGGGATGCGACTCAGTCGGGCGCCAACACGATCATTGTCGTTTCCATAAGCGCGCTGGCTGCTCGACATGGCACTCGTTTGGATGAAGGTGGGACCGTGGCAGGGCTTGCCTGGATTGGTGTCGTCAGAAGCCACTTCAGCAGCTCATCAAGCGGGAACCCAACGATCATGACGTTCAACGCCGCCGCTGCAGCAGGAAAATGCGGCAGGATGCGTGCGATGACGAACACTGGAACCGTCAGGCACACTGCTGTCAGCAGCAAACGTCGCCATCGAGCGAGCTCGGCAGCTGCTTGGGTGTTGCCAGGGGACCTGTGTACATCACGGAAGGATTTTGGTCAGCTGATGGATACCAAGGCAAGCAGGCTTTGGGTGTCGCTTGTCGACCGGACATGGTGCGGCACTGGGAGTGCTGCACTGCTGCAACAGGCTGCTGGAAGCAGCTGTTCCTGCCGCTCACTGCGCACCTGGCAACAACCAGCTGCGCCTCAAACCCAGCGTCATCCACTGCGCTGATGAGGTCCCGAGGCCCTGTTACATCTGGGTTATACTGAACCTGCATAGCAACCGTCCAAAATGTCCGTTACGAGTGTTGCTCGCTTCGCCCCAAGCCGTCCACAAAGCGAGCCGACACAGGCGCCAATCACTACTAGTGTGTGACAGCTATTAACTGTCATGCACCGACGCACTCTCTGACGGCGCACCTCGGCTGTGCCGGCAATGAGATTGACGGAGGCCGTAAGGACGCCCGGCGCAGCGCGGACGGCCTTCTCGACCGCTGCTGAGCATGATCCGCACGTCATGCCATCCACTCGCAGCTGCACTGTGTCGCTGGAGGCGCCCTGTCGCAGGATGCTTGCCTCGAAGCCCGTGTCCTCGACCGCCTCGACCAGCTGCGCCTGCAGCAGGTATGGTGTAGTAGCCGGAGAATGTAGAGAGTGAACAACGTGCATGAAGGCCTCACGGGAGTCCAGTACGCACCATGCTATGCTGGTGCGGAAGCGCATACCACACAAGCACGACGTACTGCGACTGCAGGGCGGGTGTCTTGATGAAACCACAGGGTCATGCAGGCGCACCGGCGAGACAGCTGTCGGGTCTGTGATCACGGTTGCGCGGCGCATGACGAGGGAGACGGAGGCCGACTGCACGCCCGGCACGGCGGCAAGCGCCGCCTCCACCGCACCACTGCAGGCGGAGCAGTGCATCCCACCCACCTCCACCTCAATGGTCTGCAGGACTAGCATTTGTTCAGGACTTTCGATGGCTGGGCGATACAATATGCCCGTCGCTCGACTGGAATGTAGGTGACGGCAGCTTGTGCAAAGATGCGTTTATTCAGCAGATGCGCACATGGCAGATTGTGTCCGTGCGTGCACAATGCTGCGCATTTCACCACGCAACGCACCGTCATCTGTCTGCTTTGCAACGACTCGTTCAGCGTCAGGTTCGCCTCGAAGCCCGTGTCTTCGATGGCGTTCAGTATGTGTGCGCAGGTCGTCCTGTCCTCTCGGTAGACGACCTGCAGCGTGGCAGAGTCCATTGAGCGGTCCGCACAGCCAACACGCCTTTGAGCAAGATGGTGCGACTGCCTGCTCGGCGTTCACCTCTGCGCTGTTGCTCAGCAGCGCCACTGTGGCGCTCACGACGCCGGGCAGCTCCCTGCAGCCATGCTCATCATGGTGAGCTGCAGCACACGGGGCAGGGGCCAGGGGCAACGATGCTCGTGATGTGGACTGTATGCTGCTGCAGGGGCGCGGTGCACACCTGACAGACCTCTCGACGGCAGAGGTGCATGCTGAGCAGTGCATTCCGCGGACGTCCACCTGTGCGCGAGGATGAGGTAACGTTGAGCAGAGTCTGCGAAGGGCCGGGGGTGCACTGCTGGGTGCAGGGTGGGCATGGCACGCACCAGTGCTCTTGCAGAGCGCCCTGGCGACGAAGGTGGAGATGCCGGCCTTTCGACGCCTCCGGAAGGCTCGGCGGTCCTGACGACCAGCTCGAGCGTCTCCTCTTCGTCCAGCACATCGGAGGCAACGCGACGCTTGAAGAGTGAGGCCATTCTGTCAGCGATTACCCCGCTGGTGGTGCTGCCGATTGACGCTATTGTCTACATTTAAACAAACACCGTCGGTCTCGAGCCGGCTGAGAATGCATGGGGCGATCGAAGAAAGTGCCAAAAGTTTCTCTATTGGCGTGATGTGTCGTCGTCGAGCAGACAGTGGGCAGCGTACATTCCTATCGGCCCGGTAACCTGATGCAAGGCTGATTCAGCACAAAGGGCGACAAGGCAGCGGGCCATTCAGATGCTGCGGATTGCCTGACAGGGCTGCAGCACAACTGAGGAAAGCCATGGCCGGCAGAATGGCCGAGTTCAGAGGCGTGTCCGAGAAGTTTAATGTCTCCCTGCTGTCGGAAGACGGGGGAGGCTCGCAGCGCGTCATATGTCAGGTGCCCAGCTGCACGGCCGACTGGATGCACATCCGATCCCCCCTCAGTGTCTCCCACCTTCCCCAAGTGTTGTGACCTGCCCTGCCCGTGTCCTGCCGCAGATTGGGCTGGACGGCTTGTTTCTGCTCAGCCCGGACACGCAGCGCACGCTCCGCAAGTTCCCGCTGGAGCACGTCAGCCGCTGGGCGCGCCGCGGCAACATGCTGAACCTGTACACCCGCACGCCATCGGACATAGAGGAGCGCACCATCACGCTCCAGGGCGATGACCGCACCATCGGCAGCGTGCTGGACACGCTGACTTCGTCATGCATGCAGTGCGTCTCTGATGCAGCCCCAGTATTTGACCTCTTCACGCTTGGTGTCCAGCTTCCACACACGGAGGAACTGGCTGCTTGAGTTGCGGCACTGACTGGGCGATGGTCTGCGCACTCAGAATGGTGGAGCTGCTGAAGACGTCCGACACGTCCACCGAGCGGGACCAGGAGGTGGCCGAGGCCCTGTCGGCTCTGCTGAACGGCAATGGCAACAAAAAGCGGACTTCGGTGCGCACTCAATGGCATCATGACATTGCCCTGCCCTGACCCGATGCTCTTGCCGACGTAAAAGACGTCTCTTCAGCTGTGATGCAGTGCGCCAGAGTATGCAATTGCCACTGCGTCACCAGACCCTGCGGGATGCTTGCCCTTGCAGAGGTGCTGACATTGCTAAGCATGGATGGATTGCGCACAAGGTTTAAGAAGTGGTTTTGTCAAACGCCTGTGAATTCGATGTTATTACTCCACTGCAATACGCGGTCACCGCGACTACGGCTGCCTGCAGCTGCCGACCTGCGACGAGGTGGAGTTCTGGAAGTCGCCGGAGAAGACCGGCTGGCTGTTCTCCCAAGGCGACGTGATCAAGACCTGGCGCCGCCGCTGGTTCGTGCTCAAGGAGGGCTGGCTGTTCCGCTTCGGCGAGTCCGACGTCAAGCCGTCCAGCAAGCCGCGCGGCGTCGTCGACATGACGCTGGTCACCAATGTCGTCGACGGCCGCGAGGCGACCGGCAAGCCCAACTCCATCAGGCTCACCACCTCCACCGGCGGCCAGGTGAGAGCAGCATCGCTGGCTGACGATATGCCAGGAGTCCTTGTGTGTCCTTCCTTGCACGCACTCCCACTGGCCACCGGTATTTGGCTCAGTAGATCCATGCATTTATGAAGCCACAGCGCCGAAAGTTTTGATAGGTGCTGATCGGCGGTGTCCCTGACGCTGGCATAAAGATGCCCATCAATTAAGCTAGCCCTCTGGACCATGGTGGTCATTGCAGTCATTTCCCGCTGCTGATGGCGCGAAACCATTCTGCAGGTGTGCTACTTGTGCGACAGCGAGACTGAGCAGGTGGAGTGGATCTCTGCCTTCGAGGGAACGCTCGCGCGCATCGTCAAGCTGGTGGCGGGCGTAGAGGACGAGCCTCCCCTCCCTGCAGCCATCGCCCCGCAGCCCAGGAAGGCCCCCGCCAGCTCAACATCCGAGTGGGCGCGTCAGCTGGAGGCTGGCTTCTCCGCAGTGTCGCGCAGCAGCCCCAAGCCGCAACGCTCTTCGGCATCGTCCGCCTTCCGGGCGGACGGCAACCCGATGGTCAGCGTTGTGGGTTATGGTGGCGGCGGTGGCGGCAGCGCGGGCGGCGGCGGTGGTGGCTCGTACGGTGGCGGCGGCGGCAGCAGCTCCAATGGGTTTACAGCAGCCTCCTCTGCGACCCCCAATGACTACGGTGGGTTTGGGACATACAGCTCGGTTGCGGGGTACGGCAATGTGGCGGGCGCCAAGGTTGCGCCCGCCAGGAACGAGCCGCTGGTGCACGTGGATTACGGCTACCCGACAGCGCCAGCGCCGTCCTCATACTCCAGCACCCAGACCGCCGGCGGCATGCCCGGGGGGTCAGCCTACGACGCTCCACAGTACGGTGGCCCGCCGCTTGCGCAGCAGTACGGAGGCGGCTACAGCCAGGAGGCATCGGCGCCGTACCAGTCGCAGGCGCCCGCCTGGCAGCCGAGCAGCTACGATCAGCACCAAGCCCCTGCGCAGCAGGGCGGACGGGCGGATGCTTTTGCGGCCACCGGCGGCAGCTACATGGACCAGGCGCCGTCCGCGTATGGCGCTGCTGCCTACCCCACCATGCAACCGACGGTCCTCGCGCAGCAGGCATACGCGGTGCGCTGCACGACTCTAGGGTTTCAGGGCTGTATACACCTCCCTTAGGGTGTCGGTGTTGCTGTCGCACAAGCCTGGGAGTCGTCGATGGCCGGTCGCAAATGGTTGACTGGTCTAGCCTGCTTCAAGCTCCTTCTGCCTCTCAGGTGCCCGAAGCCAGTCAGTCGAGCGACACCGGCTGGACGCTGCACAGCAGCCCTGACGGGCGGCAGTATCAGTACAACACTGCCACGGGCGAGAGTCGCTGGGCCGCCAGCGACTGGCTGCATTAGATGACTGTTTGCGACGTGCTGGCTCCCGAGAGCAATTACAGCCTGCTTGGCTCCGCAAGGCTGAGTTTCAAGATGACATTGTTGCCGGCGAACGTGCTGGACATTAGATACATGCGGACGTCCGCTCAACTTCGTCCCTGTCCACATCGCAGCTCGGAGCCAGCTTAGCTGATGTCAGCGCGAAACCCTGGGCGATCTCCTGCGATTCTCTCAAGGACTTTTCTGGGACAGAGCAGGCACATGACGATGCAGTCCATCAGTGCGGATGCTCTCGCCGGCTCCCGACACAAGCATCTCGCCAGTGCAGACCACGCGAGTGCGGCAGCCATATCGAGCTGCAAAGCTTCAGCTGGGCCTGACTTACGGTCTGGACACCCCGACTCATGGGCACGCAGCACTCGTCCCTGAGCCAGGGTCACCTTGACCGCGGCAGTGACAGTCGAAACAAGTACATGTCAGCCGGCATGCAATCTGGTCACGCTCCCGCCGTATCCGAGGGAGGGGACGCGACCAAGGATGGCGGTCTTCGGCAGGTGCTTTGACTCCCAAGCAGATGCATGCCAGCCTGTCTGGATCGTGCCAAACGTCAGTGATCGTCGCAAGGTGGGACTGACGATGGCGCTTGACGCGTCTGTGCAGGCATCTGCAGACAGCGTCGCGGCATACAACACGTCAGGCACCAACAGCACTGATGCCGGGCCCTCAGCTTCGGCAGGGAGCTTGCAGTCCTCGACGGGCGCTCATCCGGATGCGCTCTTCGCGCGGATGCGCAACATGTCCCTCGACGAGCGCCGCATTTCACATGGTGTGTCTCTGCCGCACGTCACACGATCTGACTTTGCCGTGTCCATGCGCCGTGCATCTGAGCAGACTTGTGACTTCTTTGATGCTGCGCACGCAGCAGCGAGGTCGCTTCGAGGGACCCCTCAGCACAGCAGCGACAGGCCGCCATACCGGCGCAGCAGCGACCCTGCACAGCGGCAGAGCCGTGATGCTCGCAGCAGCGACTCCGGCTCACCAGCTAAGATGCCGGGCAGCTCCGAGCACACCTGGCCGAGCAGCACCCAGGCCACGGCAGGCCGATCCAGCCACGGTGCGTCGTGCCAACGGTCTCATGTTCACCTGGTGTCATATCTACCGAGCCCGTCATTCGCGTGTATGTTGCGATGTTGTCCATGGGTGCTGCACATGTTTAACAACACTATGTCCTCTATGATTCAAGCTGACTTCATGATGCCCTGCCAATCGCGTTTATAATTGGCAGCAACAGCTGCACGCTCACGAGAGTGCAACCGCTGCTGTGCCCAGGCGGTCATCGGGCCAGCCAGGAGAGCACGCGCAGCATCAGCAGCGGGCGCAGCAGCTTCGCGATGGAGAACGTGGCGCCCGGGCAGCAGCTGGCGGACACCCGGCTGCCCAGCATGGACTGCACGCGGCCGTCTCTGGAGGCATTCAACGCGCTCCCGTCGCGCCCCGGCTCCGCCGCAGCCCAGCAGCACAAACAGCAGCAGCGGGCCCAGAATGCGCGGGTCGCCGCGGATCCCCAGGCGGCCGGCGCGGAGGGGCTGCTCAGCCTGTGCGCCCTGCTCGGCGTGCAGGCGAACATGCAGCAGGCGCTCGCTCGGCTCGCTGCGGTTGCCAGGGACCTGCCGGTCCCCATGCGCATGCTGGTGACGCTCTCTGGCTCTCGCCTTATTGAGGTGGCTGCAGTGTCCTCCAACATGGCCATTGCAGAGCCTCATAAGACCCTGACGGGTGGAAGATTGGAGCGGCTGGCAGCTCACGCCATGCCCGCGAAACGTCGCATGTCACGAGCCGATGGCAATGCCTGACGTTGCTCAAGCATTCCGGCGACTGCTTGCGTCTGTTGAGCGTAAGTGCCGGCTGCCGACAGGCGTTGCTGTGGGGCCTGGACAACGACATGGACGCGGAGGCGACGGCGGTGCTGCTGGAGGAGCGGGGCGTCATGCGGGTCGCCTGCCTGGCGGACGGCACCGCCTGGGCGCTGGTCGACCCCGCCCTCCTGCAGCGCCTCCAGGCATGCACCGAAAGGAGCAGCTGCAGGGTTTAGATCTAGGGTCGCTTCCAGTCTACCACGCGCGGTCATTGTCAGAGTCCTGCATAGTCCACAGAGCAGCACAGCATGCCGCTGAGGTCACTCGTGCCTTCAGTGATCGCATGAGTCCAGTTTCCCTGGTGAGATGGGCTCCACACCGGCTTATCAACTGTCAATTAACCCACCGCTCATTTGGTGTGACGGGTGCTGAGCGCTGGGTTGCACCGCAGATGGCGTTGCCTGCCGCGCCGGAGGTGCATGCTGGCCTTCTGGACAGGTACATGGCGGCCGCGGGCACTGCAGACCTGGCCTGCGTCCCCGATGATGGCTACTTCCTGCAGGCGCGCTGTCCGCCAAGACAACCTGCAGGCACACCTCTGCTTGGATGTGATGTGATCGGACGTTCTGCTTCACGGCGTCGCGAAACACCCGCGGCAGTGTCTGTGCGATTGTTGCCGGTCAGCTGGCAGCCCTAGTATAGGCCCATGTGTGACCGCTGCATGGGTTCGGCGCTGCTGCAGGCGGTGGGTCATCACGCAATGGCATCAGGCCGGTGCTCG
>JAABUX010006629.1_pt1 | contig 13769 bp, 10 predicted proteins | sample 5561851 | NCBI WGS metagenome assembly JAABUX01 (sample SAMN10711883, study PRJNA513361) | rock metagenome | isolation source: Antarctica rocks | place: Antarctica: Victoria Land, Richard Nunatak red sandstone | collected 2016-01-03 | reverse complement strand
TCCCAAGCCATAATTTCGGGGCGATAAGTTTCTCTCCGACAGGCTGCTAGGGTAACAGACATGACTCCCAGGACACACGCGACGCGTCTCGCCGGCCGATCTATGCATAGCGACGACCTACAGCAGCTGTCCTCGTTCTCCACCTTTCCGATACCACAAACTCAACGACCCACTTCTCTGATGTCATAGTGCAAGTGTAGTGACTCCTGTCACGTTTTACAAGAAGGAGGTGCAGAGGTTCCCTATAGGTTCATGAGGCTCGGCGGGCGTGGCGTCGTGCGACTCGGCGAGCAACGTGAGCAGCGTGGCAGGTTCCCGCTGGTGATCCGCGCTGTCTGAGGATGTCGTCGGTCACAAGGACCACGACTTCCAGCAGCGCTTCCATGTCGGCGGTGAGGAAGGCACATGTCGAGGGTGGCGACGTCGACGAGGTCGTCCGGTTGCTCGAACGCGTTCATCGCAGTCCACCTACTTGACAGAATAGGCGACGTTGTGTTTATAATTGCACACATCGAATTTAGAGAAGGGAGAATGATTACCTGGAGATCAGTCTGGCCACGGCCGGGAGATTAGAGAGCGGTTAGACTGAGCGATGTCGGGGCCGACAACGCTAGCGGGCGCTGCGACACGGCCATGACCATGCCATCATCGAACAGATGCAGATGACGGCGCGATGCCAAGCAGTAGCGACGGCAGGGGGCCGGGTGTGAGACATCCATCGGCGCGGAGGAACGCTGGGAGGCCTACCGTGTGGGATAACTGCACACGCACGACGGCCTGCCATGCCAGCACATCGCGCGCACTATCCCAGAGGCGTCTTCGGTCTTCAGTTCTTTAGAATCGACAGGAGCGGGTAGACTATGAGCAGCACTGTGGCTCGACAGCCAGCACCACGGACAGGGCGTCGATGGAGCCTGGAGCGGCGTGAAGCCTTTTGGTTCTACGTGTTTGTTAGCCCGTGGATTATCGGATTTCTCGTCTTTCAGGCCGGCCCGATCCTCGCCTCCCTTTATTTCAGCTTTACCGACCTGACCGATCTCAACCTGAACCAGTTGCCGCATTGGATAGGCCTGACTGAATATCAGCGGATCTTCACGTCGCTGGCTTTTCAGCAGTTCCAGGATTCCATCCGTGCCACGGCCATCTACGTCACGATCAGTGTGCCTGCCCGCGTGATCTTTGCCCTGCTGGTCGCACAGTTGCTCAACCAGAAGATCCCGTTCCTGCGGGTGTTGCGCACCATCTACTACATCCCAACGGTCGTGGCCGGCGTGGCTGCCGCTCTGCTCTGGGTGACGTTGTTGCAACAGAACAATGGCATCATCAATCAAGCGCTTGGTGTGCTGCATCTGCCGCAGCCCGACTGGTTAGGTAACGGCACCACGGCGATGGGGGCCATGATCGGATACTCGACCTGGTACCTGGGTACGGCGATGGTGGTGTTCCTGGCCGCGATTCAGGGTGTGCCGACCGAACTCTATGAGGCGGCTGCCATGGATGGCGCCGGACCGATCCGCCGCTTGGTGCAGGTCACCATCCCCATGATTTCCCCGGTTATCCTGTTTACCACGGTGATCAGCCTGATTAATGCGCTGCAGGAGTTCGTCGCCCCTGCCGTCCTGACGGGCCAGGGTGGTCCCGCCGATGCCACGCTCCTGGTCGGCCTGTATCTGTACCAAGTTGCCATCGCCTACACCTTCCCGCGCCATGGCGCCGCCGCCTCGGCTATTGCTGTGTCCCTGTTCGCGACGGCGCTCGTGTTGACGGTGGTCATCTTCCTTGTGGGGCGTCGGTTCGTGTATTATGCAGGCGAGCGCGAGGGGGGACTATGAGCGCGACGAACGTCCCGGTGTCGACTATATCCCGCGAGGCTACGCGCAGGTCTAGGGAGGCCACGGCACGACGCCAACGGGCTCTCGCCCTGCGCGGCGTCTATCTCCTGATCGCGCTGGTCGGCGCCTTCATCATGATCTTCCCTGTTTTCTGGTTGGTGAGCACGGCACTCAAGCCGTCCAATGAGGTGTTCACCAATCCACCCATCCTGTTCCCGCCCCATCCGCAGTTCCACAACTTCCCTGATACCGTGGTCTCGCCGGCACTGCCCGATGGCAACTACTTCATCTACTTGTGGAATACAACCTGGTATACGGCTCTCGAGGTGATCGGCGACACCTTCGTCGGCGCGATCGTCGCGTTCGGCTTCGCGCGCTTGCGCGCGCCGGGCTCTACGCTGCTCTTCTTCCTGGTGCTAGCCACGATCATGGTGCCGTTCCAGGCCACATTGATCCCGCAGATCGTGTTGTTCAGGACGCTCGGTTGGTTCGATACGCCCTTACCGCTGATCGTGCCAACCTTCTTCGGCAATGCGTTCAACATCTTCCTGCTCCGCCAGTTCTTCCGCGGCATCCCGCGCGAGCTCGACGAAGCGGCGACCCTCGATGGGATGGGCTATCCGGGCATCTTCTTGCGCATCATCCTGCCGCTGTCGAAGCCCGCGCTGGCCGCCGTGGCCGTCTTTTCCTTTGTGTTCCACTGGAACGATCTGCTGCAGCCACTGATCTATCTCAACACCACGCGGAAATACCCCGTGTCGGTGGCGCTGCAGTCGTTCGCGGGCGCCTATGGTCTGGCCGAGTGGAACAAGCTCATGGCCGCAGCGCTGATCAGCGCGCTCCCCTGCTTAATCCTCTTTTTCGCCGCACAGCGATACTTCATCCAGGGCATCGTAGTCAGCGGTGTTAAAGGGTGACGCGACGTCGGCGAGATCGTGGACGTTCAGGAAGGGGGTGATGGAACTATTGCGGCGGCCGCGTGGGCGCGGCGGCTACAGACGCACTACATCGTCGTTTTGCCCTCTTTATCGGAAAGGATAATACAACTATGCGTTTCGCTTTCACCAAGAAGATTGGCCTCGCGGCTGCGGCCGCGGCCGCGTTATCGCTGCCGGTGCTGGTTGCCCCCGGCGCGCATGCCGCCCGCCAGGCGTCGGCCACAAAAGCCCCCGTCACGGTCCTCTGGTTCATGCGCGTCGACCCGAAGGAGAATCCCTGGGAGAAGGCCGAGGTGGCGGGCTTCCAGAAACTGCACCCCAACATCCACATCAATCTGGTCACGGCCCCCAATGCCAACGGCGCCTTCGACGCCAAGTTCAACGCGCTCCTCCAGTCCGGCACTCCCGCCGACATCTGGTCGCACCTGGGCCAGGCCGGCTTCGCCGACTACTTCCATCGCGGCCTGCTCTTGAATCTCGATCCCCTGATCAAGAGCACCGGCTACTCGTTCGGCTCGACGCCGATGAACCTGGTGGATACCTACCGCAAGCCGGGCGGTCTATACGGTATCCCCTCGATCACGCTCGACTCCTACCTGTTCTACAACAAGGACATCTTCGACGCCTACAACAAGCTGCATCCCAGCGCCAAGCTAGCCTATCCGCCGGCCAGTTGGGATGACAAGAGCTGGACCTGGGCCAAGATGACGGCGGACGCCAAGAAATTGGCCGGCCTCAAGGTCAACGGCGCCAAGACGTATGGTTTCCTCCCGAACCTGTTCCCCTTCATGGGGTACGCCTGGCAAGCCGGATCGGAGATGTTCAATCAGCCCAAGGCCTACGTGACGGGCGCGCCGACATCGATCAACCTGACCGACCCGAAAACGGTCGCGCTCTTCCAGCAAATGCAGGACCTGTTCAAGGCGAAGATCGCGCCCCCGTACTCCTCGGTCAAGCAAATCGGCAACACCGGTGCCGATCCCTTCCAGTATGGCAATATTGCCATGGAAACCACCGGCGGCTGGGACTTCCGCCAGCTGCTCGATGTCAAATTCCATTGGGCGGCGGGGGCCATGCCGTGGCTGGTCACCAACCGCGACACGCTGTTCACCGATCCGTACCTGGTGGCCAAGGCCAGCAAGCACCCCATGGAGGCCATGGAGTTCATCCAGTACCTGACCAATGCGCAGTCCATGGCCGCGTATGTCAAGGGCGTGGGCTTCACCCCCGCCAACCCGCAGTACCTGGGCCAGTGGTACAGCCAGTATGCCGCGATCACCGGCATGTCGAAGGAGAATCTGCAAACGCTGGTCATCGGCGGTCGCAAGTACGGGTTCGAGTCGCCGAATCACCTGATCGCCAGCTTCAGCCAGGTCCACAACGCTATGGTGCCGTATATGGACAAGATCTTCTACGTGCAGGGCTCGGCCTCGTCCATCCTGTCGCAGGAGCAATCGGCGATCACCGCTATTCTGCAGCAGAATAACGGCGGGTAAGCCAGGCACGAGCGCCGACCTGCGGCGTATCGTACCGACCAAATGGAGCTGCCTCTCTCAGGGGCGGCTCCATGTTTTCTCCTGTCACATTAGTACTAGTTTTCGGTGCGAAATGGGAATCCCGGTAGGTACCGGCCGAAAGATCTTGCTAAAACCGCAACACCACCCTTTGCGATATTGATGCAATGGCCAACAAACGGTATAAGGCCGGGCTTACGCTACGCCGCCAGGTCCATTTCGCACCGGAAACTAGTATTAGACTCGTTGCAGAATAACGGAAGCACCCCTCTAAACCCTGTGAGCAGGGCCTTTGGACCGTGAAAGGCGCCATTTTGGCCGCGTAGAGGGCTATGTGGTATTCACCACGGTCGTCCATGCTTATTCTGCACTGAGTCTATTGAACTGTGGGTCCATGATGTGCGATACCCGTGTGCGGGAGTGACAGACCTTGAAGAGCTTGCTGGTAGGTATCCCAGGGGTCGCGCTGGCCGCAGCCCTCCTGTTCATCGTCGCAACCCGCATCTTTGTCCCGCCGGGCATGGTGTATACCGTTACTCAGGTGCAAACCGGCATGGTCCACCAGCCACGGTCATGGCTGGGGCGGACGGTGTTGGTGCGCGCCCTGGCATCCCCGCTTGGCACGAGCTGCCCACCAAGCATTCCGTCGTGTACAAACGTGGTACTGACGGATAGCAATCCTATCCTGGCTAATACGCCGACCCTCGTCGCCATCGCCGCGCGGCCCGACTCGCTCAGAAGCATGCTGCGTCGTGTGCCGCTGGCGGACCGTATGATACCGGACCCGCAACAAGTGGACTGGGGCCAGTTTGCAACGTACCACGTACATCTGAGCGCGCAGTCCTTCGCCCCATGCATACCGCCGTGCATGAACGTTCAACTAGAGGGCGTGGCCAGGTAGACACACCTAATAACCTTTGGTGCTAGTTGACAAGGACATGGGAAGCCCTTGATTCTGATGGTGTCAAGACATTAGAAGAGAGGAGCACCCCATGTCCACCGTCGATTTTATCACCGCCCTGTTCTACCGTGTCAATGATCGCGGGAATTTGGCTCTGCGCCTTATACATTAAACTAGGATCGTCCCCTCAATGAGAGGACACGGCGGACGGTACAGCCGCCGGATTGGGGGCGAGGGAGGAAAGGATATCTGCGCCTAGCGGCTCGACCGTTTGAGAAAGATCGACCTTCCTCCTCGTCATTCCTGGGGCTAATCGACCATAGAAGGATGCGCCGCGAGCGCCGTGTATAAGGCCCCGACTACCCAGGATCTCTCCCCTATCCCTATCCCAATCCCTAGAAAGCGACCGTAGAGAATGACTATGTGGTATGCCGGCATCGACTGGGCCGATCAGCATCATGACGTCGTGGTGATCGACGAGGCGGGTAAGCGCGTCGGGACGACCCGTGTGGCACACACTGCCACAGGGCTGGACACGCTTGTGACGTTCCTGAAAGGACTGGAGGCTGTGGCGGACCACCCCGACCACCTGGCCTGTATCGTCGAGACGAACCGGGGTTTGCTCATCACCGCCCTGCTCGATGCGGGCCTGCCGGTCTATCCGGTCAACCCCACGACCGTCGATCGGCACCGCAAGCCGTCCGGGGCCAAGACCGACGCCATCGACGCCTACCTGCTGGCGCGCACAGGGCGCAGCGACCTGGCCGACTTGCGCCGCCTGACCCCGGATAGCCCGCTCATTGCCGAACTCAAGGCGTTCACGCGTGACCAGGACACCTTGATCCAGAGCCAGACCCGCCTGGTCAACCAACTCACGGCCTGCCTCAAGGCCTACTATCCGGTAGCGCTGGACTTGTTTGGCAAACTGCAGCAGCCAACCTCGTTGGCCTTCCTGCAGGCCTTTCCCACGCCCGAGCAGGCGCGTGCGGCGACGGTCGCGCAAATCGCCGCCGTGCTCAAGGAGGCGGGGCATCCCACCGCCGCGACCAAAGCCCCGCAGGTTTGGCAGCGTCTGCACCAACCGCAGTTGGCGGCCGATCCCATCGTGACGCGGACCAAAACGCGCCTGATGCTGACGTTGGTTGCCCAACTGCAGGTGCTCCTCCCCGAGATTGCCGCCTATGGCATGGTTCAGCGTAGGCGCGTTCCAGCTTGACAGTTTGAACGGTCGAAAACAAAGCGGCAGCGGTTATTTCACGCCTGCGGAGGGCTATTTCGCTGCTACCGCCGATTTAGAACTGTCAAGCCCGATTGAACCATGCCTATGATGACGAGATCACGCGCCTTTTTAGGCTGCATTCCGACAGCAGGGCCTTTGCGAGCCTCCCGCGGGCCGGACAGCGGTTGGCGCCGCGACTGCTGGCGGAATGGGGCGACGACCGGGGGCGCTACACCGATGCGGCGAGCGTGCAGGCTCTGGCTGGGACTGCCCCGGTGCCCGTCCAGAGCGGGAACTTCGCCAAAGCGCATCGCCGCTACGCCTGCAACAAGCCCCTGCGCAACGTGTTGCACCAGTTCGCCTGGCAGAGCACGCAGAAGGAAGCGTGGGCCTTGACGTACTACCAGCGCAAGCGGCGCGAGGGCAAGAGCCACACCATGGCCGTGCGCGCCTTGGCGAATCAGTGGGTGCGCCTCATCTACGCCGTGTGGGCCAACCATGACACCTACAACCCAGCGATCTTCCACGCGGCCCAGCAAGCCCACGCGCCCCGCGCCGCGTAGGACACGTCCGTCCCGCCGCCCCGCTGTCACCACCCGCCGCACCAGGCGCGCCGGGCGTGTCGTCGTGCCCTCTTTCACCTTGTCTGCGCTCCCGAGGACGCGGGGCGTGGGGGCGCGCAGCCCCCATGGGCCCGTCCCCGACAAGCGCAGGCACCGCGGCTTGACGACCTCGGCGGGGTCCCCTGCTAGGCTGCGCAGCCCGAGGGAGCGGACAGCAGCGCAGTGGCCCGTCGTCCTGTCCGCTCCCTCGGCGTAGCAGATGCAGCAGGGGTGCCGGGCGGCGTCAAGCCCCAGCCGGAGCGGGCCTGCCCCCACCGCACACCTCCCGTCCCTTAATCCTCTAATCCTCAAAGGAGAGCAACATTTTTATTTACCCTTGACATAGAAGGTCTTTCTCGGTGAAGCTTATTTCTGGGCTTAGTTCGCTATATGTTGAGGAAATACGGCTGTAGATACTATATCTCTATCTTTGCACATGTGGGTCCCGCTAGGCGGCGAGGCGATCGCAGAGGGTGGCGGCATCAGCGCCAGCGTGGAACTCGTGCTCAATCCAGCCCAGGAGGTGGCGATAATGGAGGTGTTGGAGCACCCGGCGGGCCTCGCCGCTGGTGACGTGGTGTTGCTGCTCCTGAACCAACCGCGCCCGCTCCTCCTCTATAAGAGTGTAGGCGGCGCACACCAGGGTCCAGAAGCGCACGATGGCCGTGGTGGTCATGAGTTGATACTGGTCCAGGCCGAGCAAGTCTTTCGTGTCGCCAAAAAAGACCTCCACCTCCCACCGCGCGGCGACGTGGCCGAGCAGCGTGGCTGCGTCCGCGGCCAGATCGCTCGAGGCCCAATAGCGTGTCGCCTTGGCCGGCGCGTCGAGGGACGGGCGAGCGATGACGAGGTGGCAGCGGTAGAGCTTGCGCACCCGCGTCTGGACGACATGGACGTAGACCTGGCGGGGCTGTTCCGGGTCGTCACCCTGGCGCGGCCAGTCCATCAGCGTGAAGTCGTCCGCCGTGAGCCCGGCGGCGTAGTCCGACAACTGCTGCCAACGCCAGCCCTGCGCCGCGTCCGGGTCGGGCACGCGCAGCGCGCGGTTGCTCTTGAGGCCGGTGGTGATCAGGAAGCCCCGGTCGCGCGCTGCCTTCCAGAGGCTCTTGGATCCGTACCAGCTATCGAGCAGGACATGCGTCAGGGTCCCTGCTACGGGCGCGAAGGTGCGGATCTGCTCCTCCATCAGGGCGATCTTGCTGCGGAAGGGGACCCCGTGCGCTGCACAGACGCTCTTTTGTTGGTAGAGTTGGGGCGCGAGCGGGCAGCGCCGCTCCTGGAGCACGTAGAGTCCCTGCACCAGGGAGTGCCCCCGAACCCGCGCGGCGGCCGTGCTCGAGTAGTGGTGTCCCACGCCTTCCATCTTGGGGCCTTTGGGCTTGGCCAGCGTGGAGTCATCGCCGATCAGGTACCCGATCACAAGGGGTGCCTTGGGGCGGCCCACCTGGCGGGGGCGCGTCTGGCGTTGACGCTCACGCGCGGTCTGGACCAACGGCGCGGCCTGGGTGTCGAAGCGTGCCCGCCACGCCCGCGCCACGGCGGCCTCATCCCAAGAGGCCCGTGCCAGGAACCGACTCAGGCTGGCGACGCTCGCCCCGCCCGCAACCTGCCGCCGCAGGCCCGTGAGCGTGCGCGCCTCCTGGCACAGCAGCAGCCCGAGCAGCACGGTCACAAAGTGCTGATACTGCGGCTTGCTGAAGCACGCGGCGACGTTGCTGGCCCACTGGCGGACACGGGCGTCAAGGCATACAATCGGGATAGGCATGGCGTCTCTCCTGGCTACAAGGGCGTGTGAGCAACCTCTTGGTACCAGATGCAGCGCCATGCCTCAATCCCTCCTAAAAACTGCAAAGATAGAGACTATATATTGTGTCGTTGTCCTCCGATGCGTAGACCTATCCCGACCTCTTGTATCTGTCAATGATCGCGGGAATTGGGTCTCCGGCACTTCTGGTGATGCGGAAAGGGCCGAAAAACCGGCTGCTCAAGCGCGTCCTGTCGCTCTAGCGACCGACAATCTAAGGTTACGGCTATACGCGTAATGGGGTGTCGGGAACGGGACAGCTACACTACCACATCTTGTATTGTAAAGTGAGTTATGTACTACAAATAGTGATTGATGGTGTTGACTAGCTCTCACCAGAAGTGCCTGAGACCCAGATACCGTGATCAGCGACATCTACCGTGTGGATGAGGCCCTGACAGACAGCGCGAAACACCCGCAGGCCCGCTTGTACCCGAGTGAGGTGGTGACCTTGTCCCTGCTGTTCGTGCTCAAAGGGGGCGGCGAGCGCGCCTTCTACCGCTGGCTGGAGCGGGACTATCGCCCGCTGTTCCCCCGGCTACCCGAGCGCACGCGCCTGTTCCGCCTGTTCGCCGCACACCAGGACTGGGCCGAGCGCTTCCTGGCCGAGCCGACCGTCTTGGGCGTGGCCGACAGCTACGGCATCGAGTTGACCCATCCCTACCGTGAGCAGCGCCGGCGTCGGCTCGCACGGATCGGACGCAAGGGCGTGTCCAATCACCGCTGGATCGTCGGGGGCAAGCTCGGCGTGGTCCTTAACACGTGGGGGCTCGTGTGCGCGTGGGGCGCGGACACCGCCAACGTCCACGACAGCTGTGCTGGCTGTGTGCGCCGTATCATCTGATGATAGATCCCCCTCGCAGAGGGGAGAAGTTGGGAGGAAAAAGGCTTCTGGGTCAACGACTTACCCAGCGGCGAAAGCCAACCGGGACAATAGCATGTCGTTAAAGCGCGACTGGCTAGAAGACGTTTATGGTCAGGTCGCGCAAGACCCGCGCGTCATGGTGACAGCTAGACTGCCGGAACCCTAACCTCCAGTGCTGCAAGCACACGGTCCCTGCTTACAACGTCTATATACAGGGCCACCCGGATAGCGCGTCAAAACGGCCGGCGCGTGAACCCTCCACTGGGTGGGCGGGGAGGAATGACCTCTCTCAAGGGGGCGAACAGGGCACCTACGGCGCGCTCGGACGTCTATCATCGTGAGAATGCGGGATGGCCTACAGCCCGCGAGGGCCACGGTCACGGAGTGCTCGCAGTAGTCGTGGGAGTGACGCCCCACCAGGGAGGTCGGCAACACCGATTGCAGGGCAAAGGGGCACAGGTGTTTGCGGTGACGCAGCAGGGAGGTCGGCGAGATGCCTAGCGCCACAACTGTTGGGTCACCACCCGCTACGGTGGGCCGCCAAACACTGGAGAGCGTACTGCTCCGAAAGGGGCACGGTGCGTGTGCGCCGTGAGGCGCGTTGTCGTATCCCTGGCGCAGCCAGGAGGAACTCGGAGGAGTGTTCTTGGGTCACCCAGCTTACCTGGCGGCGAAAGCCAAAGGGGACCAGAGCATGCTGGGAAAGCGGTGGCGGTCCGAAGACGTTGTAGGGCTGGGTGCCGCAAGACCCGCGTGCCAAGGTCAATGCTTGATTGCGTCAAGCCCAATCTCCGCTCGGAGCAAGTGCCCTCCCACCGGAAGAACGTTTGATCACCGGTGCTGCGGTATGCCTCGGTCTGAACTGTGCACCGGGGCAACCTCCATGCCGCAGGCGATGACCAACGAGGTCATTCAAGGGGATGAGTGGGCGGCCTACAGCACGCTCGGACGTACGACAGCGACGTACCGCGGGATGGCCTACAGCTCGCGAGGGCCAGGGTCACGGAGCCCCGACAGTAGTCGTGGGAGTCACACCCCACCAGGGAGGACAGGAAAGCTGTCCGCAGGGCGAAGCGGCATCCCGTGAAGACGGGAGAGAGTCTCCTCCCTTAGACAAGGAGGAGGCAGGGCAGGTGCTTGCGGCATCTGAACGGGGAGGTATGCGAGATGCAGACCATCACAACCGGACGGATGTCAACCGCAGTCAAGAGCGGCGTGCAAGCACTGGAAAGCCGGATGCCTGGAAAGCGGGCACGTCCGGTTTGGCGGAGGGGCTGACGGAAAAGGGTCGCGAGACACCTCGCCGGCGGCCTACTCTACTCGGAGGGGGGCCGACAGAAAAGGTCCGCAAGGAACCTCGCTGGCGGCCTACCCTACTTAGTTCATCCGTGCGACGCCATTCTATGTTTTGCCGCACGGATGAACTAAACAGCCAGCACAGTAGGGCCATAACCGTTTAATCCCCGCCGTCTACCCGGCTGTCTCGTCGATCCCCGCCGTGGCTGCGGGCGCGCACGCCGCGCACGGGGACGCGACGGCGGCGGGCGCGGTTCGCCTGCTCGTCCCCGGCCCGCGCGGCCAACTCGGCGGCGAGCAGCCGGATCCGCTCGTCCTCGGCGCGCTGGCGGGCGACCTCGAGCCGCTCGAGGGCGCGCGCTCCCAGCCAGATGAGGACGACGGACAGGTAGATGCTGTAGACCACCGCGATGGTCAGCCCGGTGTTGGTGTTGTAGAGCCGCAGCTGCTGCCCTTTCAACCGCAACCACCCCAGGATGATCGGCACCAGGATGGCGATCGGGAGTTGGGCCCGCGCCAACGCGCCGCCGGGGCCCGCGCTCGTGATCACCGCCACGAGCCCGCGGTCGGTCCGGGCAAACAGGACGCCGACGCTGAGCACCACGAAGGTCAGGGCGGTGTTCAGCGCCATGTGGATGTAGGAGGAGACGCCGCTGAGCGCGGGGACGCCGTAGACATACCCGATCGTCGCCAGGGAGGCGATCACGGTCGCGCCGAGTGCGCCGAGCTGGGCGATGCGCTGGTCCACGACGGGCTCGAGATGGAGGCAGGCGAGGGCCAGGCCGATGAGGAGGAAGGTGAGCGCGGTGTTGGGCGCCATGCGGTTGGGCAGCCCCGTGCCGCGCGCCACCAGGTGGGCGTGGAAGAGCACCTGATCCAGGCCGGGATCCCAGCCCGTGAGGATCCCCCCCAGCTTGGCGAGGCCGACCAGGGCCACGAGGAGCCCGAGCGCCAGCCCGGCGTGCCGCGCGCGGCGCACGGCGGGTCCCGCGCCGACCAGCCAGAGTGAGAGGCCGGCGGCGACGAAGCTGAGGGCGGTGGCGGGATTCATCGCCACCAGCCCTGGCAGGACGCGCGTCAAGATGTCGAGACCGGACGCCCAGCCCACCAGGACGAGCAGGCCCACCCCGGCGGCAAACACGCTTGCCCAGCGTGCGAGCGCCGTGAGCGGCGGGAGACACCGGGCGATCGTCCGCCGCATGAGCCGCCTTCTCTGTTTCTGTGCACGTATGTCCGTCGGCTGACCCTATCCTCTGCGCCGCGACCTGCCCCGCCGCGTGCGCAATCTCGTCCGATCCATCGTCAGGATACCGCACGCCTGAGGCCGCGCGTACCTGACTCCCACGCTGGTGCGCGCCTGGCCTGGTCCGCACGCCGTCTCAGGGACCAGGCGACCACAGGGACGCACGGCGTAGCCAACATAGGGGAGAGTGCGTCCGTGACGGTGGTAGGCCGCGTCACCATATCTCTACACGGCGCCATTGGCGCTGGCTTCCCGTCGATATATGCCTGTCCGCCCCACTGAATCACATGCAGGGTCCCGTCGCATGTAGCTATGCAGGCATAGCCGTTCGGCCACCAATGTATTGTTTCCTATCATCGTCACCCTTGGCGTTTACCCTCATCGTGACCCGTGCCATCGTCGGGCCACGATCATGTCCAGGGTGGATTGAGCCTCGCTGGGCCTGGTGAGCAGGCGCAGGTAGGGACACGATGAGGGGACACAGGAGGGGTGACGAAGACCGTAAACAGTACAACCAATGTCACGAACGCACTCTCACATAGGGGGTGGCCCGGCTGGGCCCGGTCGGCGGCCCTACGCTAGGGCGCTGGGTTGCGCGGAGTGCAGAACGTGCTCGATCTCTTGCCTAGTGGCGCGGTCGAGGCGCCAATTGGTGCCGGGTAGGGCGCCGGTGAGGTGGGCGGGCCGGCGCACACCGACGATGGCCGAGGTGACGGCTGGATTGGCCAGCACCCAGGCGATGGCGAGCTGTGCCACGGTCTTATCGAAGCGAGCGGCAATCTCTGTGAGCCGGGCGACGATCGCGATGTTCTGCGTCAAGCCCTCGCCCGTGAATGCGGGGTTCTGCCCCCGCCAGTCGCCCGGATCGAAGGTGGTTTGTGCGGTGTAGCGACCGCCCAGTAGGCCGGATGCGAGCGGGCTGTAGGCCACAATGCCAATGCCGTTCTCGCGGCAGAAGGGCAAGATCTCCGCCTCCACGGCGCGGTTCAGCATGCTGTACGGCGGCTGCAACGCGTCGACATGCCGTACCGCGAGCGCCTCCGTGAGGAGGGGAACGTCGTAGTTGGAGACACCGACGTAGCGTATCTTGCCCTGCGTGACCAGGTCAGTGAAGGCGCGCATCGTCTCCGCGACCGGGGCCTTGGCGCCCGTATCGGGCCAGTGCAACTGGTAGAGGTCGATGTAGTCGGTGCCCAGGCGCCGTAGGCTGGCGTCGCACTCGCGTATGATCGAGTCGTAGCACCCGTTATTGCTGACGTTGTTCTGCTCGTCCCAGACCAAGCCGCACTTCGTGGCGACGATGACGTCCGCGCGGCGGCTTCCCAGCGCCTTGCCCAAGACGTCCTCGGAGTGTCCGAGGCCGTAGACGGCGGCCGTGTCGAACCAGGTGACGCCGGCATCGAGCGCCACATGAATGGCCTCGACCGAGTCATTAGTTCATCTTAGCAATAAAGCCTGAGCGGGTATAGTGAAAGGAAAAGGGGAGGAGAGAGCCGCGATGATCCTGCGCTATGGCTACCTGTCGCGCCACCCGCGCGTGTTCTTGACCATGACC
>JAABUX010006627.1_pt1 | contig 13773 bp, 14 predicted proteins | sample 5561851 | NCBI WGS metagenome assembly JAABUX01 (sample SAMN10711883, study PRJNA513361) | rock metagenome | isolation source: Antarctica rocks | place: Antarctica: Victoria Land, Richard Nunatak red sandstone | collected 2016-01-03 | reverse complement strand
GCCAGGCCGGCCGCGTACTGCGTGCGCACGGCCGCGCCCAGCGAGCTGTGCAGCAGCGCGGCGGCGGCGGCCGGCGCGCCGGCGTCGGCGGCGGCGGCGGCGGCCGCTCCCGCAGCCTTCCTGCTCGCGCACAGGCGCTCGGCGTGATGCGCCGTTATCAGCCTTGTGCTCAGTGGCATGAGCATCCCTGCTCTTGGCACGTCAGGTAAGCAGCAAACACAAATGGCTTTGACACACCAGTGTTGCGGCATGCGATGCGTGCACTCTTACAGACTGCTCAGTCGCTGTGCACATGCCACGCGGGTCCACGCTCAGCATGTAAGTGCATGTGGTCAGCAGGTTATGCGCGTCACAGAGTCAGCAAGCGCAGCGCGGGCGGCCGCACCTGGCCAGCAGCGGCGCGCCGCCGCCCAGCGCCAGCGCGCGCAGCAGCAGCCGCAGCCGCGCTGCGGCCGCCGCGGGCGCGGCCGGCTCGGCGCCGGGCGACCCGCGCGCGCCCGCCGCCCCGGCCGAGGCGCGGCTCCTGGGACGGCCGCCCGCCTCTTCTGCGGCGGCCGCCTCTGCGCTCGCCGGCGTGCCCGGAAGGTGGCAGCCCCACAGCCTCACCAGTGTGCCGCCGCTGGCGGCGTCAGCGCGCGCACTTGGGGAGCGCGGCTCATCTCCGCCGCGCCCGGCGCCCTCGCCGACGCCGCCCTGCGGGTCGGGCCCCCCGGGGCTGCCAGCGCAGTCCGCACATGCGCACTGGTCACCCAGCCGCGCCGCCTGGAACACCAGCACCGCGGCGGCCGCCACGGGCGCGGCGGCCGCGCTCGCGCTCAGTGCTTCGTCGGGCCCTGCGCCGTTCGATGCGCCAGCCTGCCGCCCTGCCAAGCCGGCCGCAGGGCTCGGCGACAGGCAGGCGAGCGCGCGGGCGGCCAGCTCGCGCGACGCGGGGCCGTCGCCGGCCGCCGCGGCGCACTTGGCGCGCCCGAGCGCCGCGCGCACGCACACCGTCCGCAGCGCCCAGGCCAGCCGCCCTGCGCCCGGGCCCTCAGGCGCTCCGCCCGGGGGCTCGGCCACAGGCTCCAACGGCGGCCGGCCCGCGCCGCGACCCCGCCGCGCGCACGGCCGCCGCCGGGTCTGGGCGCGCGCACGGCCGCGGCAGCCGCCGCCGGCGGCCCCGTCGCCGCCGGCCGGCTCGCTCCCGTTTGCCAGCGCGGCTGCGGCCGCGCGCTCGGCCGTGGCGTAGTGCGCGCGCGCGGCCGGCAGGTCCACGCGCCACCGCGCGGCGTCCCCGGCGACGCGCGCGGCCTCGGCCTCGGCCAGTGCGCGAGCGGGGAGCCCCGCAGGGTCGCGCGGCGCGGCGGCCAGGGCGGCCGCGCCCTCGGACAGCTCGGCCGCGCAGGCGGGCCAGCGGCGCCGCTTGGCGTGCACCTCGGCCAGCCGCGCGGCAAACACCGCCGCCAGCACGCCCGCGCCCGCCGCGCGCGCCTGGCCCGCATTCCGCCTGTCAGCCGCTTTCTACAGCGGTGCGTTCACCGCTTTGACAGGTAGGTGCTTGGAACAAATAAAGCATCAGCTTGCTATTTGGTGTCATGGCGTCACCCATACATGCACACGGAGCGCCAGGCGCCGCCCGCTGACGCTTGCTTGCATTGTCACTGGCCAGACGCGAGGGCGTCGGCCGGTCGGGGCAAGCGCAGGTCATGCATCGGACGTGCGGCGGGCGCGCCAGCTGGCCGCCCTCGCGCAGTGCGGCCGCCGCATCGTCGGGCGCGCCAGCCGCCTCTGCCAGCTCGCCCGCCTGCAGCAGCGCGCCCAGATAGGCGCCCGCCGCGCGCCACCAGCCCGCGCCGTCCCCCGCCACCGCGGGCGCCGGGCCCGCGGCGCCGGTGCTCGGCGCTGCCGGCCCCGCGGCGCCGCCCCCGTCTGCGGCCAGGCCGAACAGCGCCCCCGCCAGCCGCAGCGCCTCCGTCGCATCGTGCAGCGCGCGCGCCACGTCGCCGGGCCGGCGCGCCGGCGCGCCTCATGCACTGTGTCGCCTGTGCTCGAGGTCCCGCCTCTGGGCCCAGGCAGGCGCGTGCTGCATGGCAGATTGCGAGGCTGGTGGGGGAGCTCCAGGAGGTTGCCATCGCATGCCGCGCTCACCCAGCGCGGCACGCTCCAAGAGTCCTACAGATCACGGGTTCTAGAGGCAGCAGATGTATAACCTGCTGTGGAGTGAAGCCACAGGCCGCACCGGCGCGCTTGGCGGCCTCCGCAGCCGCGCGGTGCAGCGCCACACGCCGCAGCACCGCCGCAGCGCCCTGCCCCCCGTAGACGCGCGCCGCCGCCGCCGACGCGGCTGCCGCCGCAGCAGCCGCCTCGCCGCCGCCACCGCTCAGGCTGCCTGGCAGAGCGCCAGCGTCCCACGGGGCCGGGCAGAGCGCGTCCAGCAGCGCATCCGCCGGGGCGGCGGGCGGCGGCGGCGGCGACGCCGCGGCCGCGCAGCCCGGCGCGCGCGCGCGCGCCAGGCCCAGCGCGGCGGCCGCGGCGCGCGCGGCCGCCGCCGGCCGGCCCTGCAGGCCCAGCAACGCCGCCAGCTCGCCCGCCGCGCCGGCGGCCGCACCCATATCGAGCGCGGCGTCCTCGCCATGCCAGGCGGCATCCGCCCGGCCCTGAGCGGCCCCACCATGCGCGGGTATGGAGCCCACTGCCGGCTCTTTTCCGGAGTGGCTGCCAGCGCGCTCCATGGCCTGTTCTGCCAGCGCGGCCTCCCAGTGCGCCACGGCAGCGTCCGCCTGCTCGATGACGGCGCGCCAGGCGGGCGCGCCCACGGCCCCGGCCGCCTCGCCCCGCCCGGCCGGGCTCTCGGGCGCCGGCGCGCCAGGCGCGACCCTGGGGCTGGCGCCGCCGGCGGGCGCGCCCCGTTCCGGGGACGCGTCGGCGGGCGCTGCCGGTGTGCCCGACCTCCCCGAGCCCGTGCCGGCTGGCGCGCCGGGGCTGTGGCTGCGCCCCACCGGCGCGCGCAGCGCGGCGCTGCGCACGCTCGCGGCGAGCTCCAGCGCGAGCTGCGCGCGCGCGGCTGCGCACGCCATGTGCTCCCCGGCATCCTGGGTTGGACTCCGCGGTGTAAGAGGCGTGGACGCGGCGCCGTCCAGCAGCGCCGCGGCTTTGGTCAGGTCCTCGACGGCGGCGTGCGCGCCCGCGTCGCCGCCGGGCGGGCCGCCCGCCCCGGGCCCCGCCCCCGCCCCGCCCCACGCCGCGCCGAGCACGCGCGCGCACTGGGCGCGCAGCACGAGCGCGCGCGCGCGGCGCCGTGCGGCGCGCGCCCCCTCCCGGCCGCCCGCCCCGGGCTCGGGGTACACAGCGCGCGGCGCATCTAGCAGCCGGGCCAGCGCGCCGCGCGCGGCGGCGGCCGCGGCGGCGGCCTGCAGCTCGCCCGTTGCCGCGGCGGCGGCCGCTGCCGCCGCGGCCTCCTCCAGCAGCAGCCCGAGCAGGCGGGCGCCGCCCGCGCCGGCACCCTGCCACGGGCAGACCGGCGGCCCGCCGGGTGCGCTGCCGGCTTCGCTGCTCAGGGCCCCGGCCGCCGCGAGTGCGTCCTCCAGCCCCGTCAGCGCTGCCCCGTCGCCGGCTGCCGCGAGCCCGCCCACCAGGTCCGGCTGCAGGCCAGGGTCAGGGGATGGACCTGCAGCAGCGCCTGCCGCGCGGACGCCCGCATGTACAGCCACCAGACTCTCCGCGAGCGCGCGCGCCGCCGCGCGCGGCGCGCAGCCCAGGCGCGCCAGCGCGGCCGCGCCGGCCGCCAGGCACCGCAGTGCCCCCTGCGCGCCGGCCGCCAGGCCTCCGTGGCACCCCGGCCCTGGCGGCTGTTGCGCGTGCGCGCGCGGCCGCGCTCCGGCCCCTGGCGGCCGCGGCCCCGGCGGCGAGGCGGTCGCCGCCGGGGCGGCGCGCGTGAGGCAGTCGGCCAGCGCTGCGTGCTTGACCGCAAGGTCCACCGCCGCCGCCTGCACCGCCTGCGTCGGCAGCAGAGCAGCAGCCTGTCAAGCCTGTTGCATTGCACCCAACAGACGACCGGATCCTGCATCGCCTGCATCGGCAAGCAGTCTGCCGAGTGCGACTGGCAATTTTGGGGCGTTGTGGGGCGTTGTGCAGCAGCCAGCAGATCCAGGGAGGGCCTGACTCGATGGCAGGCTTGCGGAGCGCGCTTGGCATGCGCTCGTGCACATGCGGCCACCTTCCCCGCGCATTACGCCACTTGGCACTACCCCCGCGCGTGGGGCTTGACAAAACCCCCATGCGCGGGGCCTCCCAGTGGCGCGCATCTCTTCGTTGCGAGGCGTGCAGCAGTCTGGTATTGCTAGTTGGGTTAGGGTAAGGGACTAGCGGTATGCGCGCGCCTCGTCGTCGCCGCCGCACGAGGCGGCCAGCGCGGCGGCCAGCGCGGCGCGCGCGGCGGCCTGCAGCGGCGCGGCCGCCAGCGCGCAGCCGCCGCAGAAGGCAGGGCCCGGGCGCGCGGGCAACGCGCCGCCGGCGGCCTCGCCTCCCAGCCGCTGGTCGCCGCGCGGCGCGGACGCCAGGCGGCACCCGACGCCGCGCAGCGCGGACGCGACCCAGCGCAGCTCCGCGCCGCGCAGCAGCGGCGCGCCGGCCGTACGGGCGCGCGCGCCGCTGCGCGGACAGCTATGCACTGAGAAGGGCGGGAGGTCACATGTGTCCCCGCACGCATGGCGAGCGCAAGAAGGCGGCTGATTGGCGGACCAAGCCCAGCAGCACCCGTTGGTCGACACACTCGCCCGCAGCGCGCGGCTGGTGTGCGCCTGCCTCAAAGCTTGGCACACAGCTACCCATGGTAGCCGCATGTCAGTCACAATGGACCGCATTGCATGTCGGAGCTGCCATGTATTGAGCATGCCCGCGCAGCGACAGCGCACCCATCCGCCAGGGACTCGTCGAGCGCGGGCCACAGGCACTCGAACGCGCTCGCCGCGCACACCGGCGCCGCCGCGTCGCCCCCGCGCTCCAGCCCCGCGAGCGCCGCCGCGGCGCGCACCTGCGCCGCTGCTACCAGAGCGGACGCCACGCCGTACGCGTGCCGATCCGCCGCAGCCGCGCCGCTTTCGGCAGCCGCGCCGGCGCGCGCCTCTGCGGCCGCTGCGGCCGCCATGAGCTGCGGCGCCGCCTCCAGCGCCGCGGCGACGGCCGCCGGCGCCGCCGCGTCGCCGGCGCCGCCGCCGCACGCGCGCGCGCCCGGGGAGCAGGCGCGCCCGTGCGCGTGCGGCCGCGCCGCCAGGCGCGCCGCCGCGGCCGCGTCCGGGACGATGTGGCGGCGCAGGAAGGCGAGTGCGCGCAGCGCCGCGGCCGAGGCGGCGCACTCCCCAGGGCCCGCGGGCAGCGCGGCGGCGCAGGCGGCCGCGCGCTGCAGGTCGCCGGCGCACTCGCCCGCGTCTGCGCGCGTGTCGGCCACATGCCGCATCGGCGCGGCAGGGGAGGAAAATGGCGCGCAGCTGCTGCGGGTGGCCGGCGCCTGGCGCGTGCACCCCCCGCAGGGCGGCCATGGCATGCCTCGCCCAGGCGCGCGGGCGTCGCGGCCACCAACGGCTCGGCACTCTGTTGCACCCGCGTGGCTGGCAGGCAGCGCGGGGCCCCCGCGCGCACCCTCCCACTGTGGCTTCAGCAGCGCGAGCGTCGCCCGGTAGATGCCCGCCAGCAGCATGGGGTCGCCCGGCGCGCGCCTGCGCCGCATGTGACAGGCGCCGTGTCATCACGCCCGTGCCAGCCTGCGTCCGTGTCGCTGTCAAAAGGAGCAGGCTGTCCCTGGTGCCTAGAGGCGGCCTGCCTGTCGGCACGACCGACCGGGAACCCGCATGCAGGATTTGCTCAGGGCCTTGCAGGCGCGGTCGCCTTGCTTCACGTACTCGCCGTCCACAGAGCAGGTCGGGCGCCGTGCCTCGCACGCAGCCACGTGGGGCCGCACCCAGCGAGCCACTGGCTGAGCATGGCCCGCGCAGCGCGCGTCTCGCCCGCGCGCAGCGCCGCCGCGGCCAGCCCCTCGGCAACGGCCAGCCGCTGCAGGATCTCTGCCAGGGCCGAATCCCCAGGCGGCCCAGCGCCGGCGGCGGGCATCGCCTCGCTCAGCGCGGCGCCCGCCGCGGCCCACACTGCGAGCGCCGCCGCCAGCGGCAGCCCCGCCGCGAGCTTGCCGGCGACGTGCGGCGCGCGCGCGCGCGCGGGGCAGCGCGCGCACAGCCGCACCGCCGCGCAGCACAGTTGCTGCGCGGCCTCGGCGTGGCCGGCGGCGCCGCGCGCCGCGCTGCGCTCCAGCGCCGCCAGCGCGCTCTGGGTGTGCAGCAAACGTTGCACGGTTTGCGGTCACGTTTCTGCCAGCGTGGTCGTGACAAGCAGTGCCGCACCAAGCAGCATGGGTTTTTTGCCGCAAGTTTAGTCTCAGGGCCCGGCAGCTGCTGCGGATACAATCAGACATGAGGCAGACGCCCGCCGCAGCACGAAACGCATGTCAGGAGCTAGGCTGCAGAGCGCAGACACCTGGAGTGGTCGCACGCGGCGTTGCTGCTGTGCCCTGCGCATGTCAGACGTGCGCAGGGCAGCAGACGTCTGCCTGTGGTGCCGGGGTCTGGCAGGTGACGTGCGCAGGAAAGCAGCTGTCTGCCGTGGCGGGGGGGTTCCGCGCGTCACCTTGTACACGCTGCGGAAGAGCGCCTCCCGCTGCCGGCCAGCCTCGGCCTCGCTCAAGAGCAACCTGCCGCGGGAATCCCCCGCGGTCACGAGCGCTCCGTGGCGCGCGTGAGGCAAGCGCTCACGCTCGTCCTGGTGATGCGACTCCACAGACTTGGGCAAGTGCTGGCAGCAAGCACCACCACCCCCCGGCAGTGGAAGCCCAGCGGTGGCAGAGCACACGGCGCATCCTGCAGCGCTGCCACCAGATCTGCAGTGACATGAGCAGAGGCGCGCCGCCCCCGCGCACCTGAGCCAGGGCTCCAGCGCGTCGAACGCCGGCAGCAGCCGCAGCGCCGCCTGCGCGGCATCGCCGCCCGGGTGGCCCTCCGCCGCGCACGCCGCCAGGTTCAGCACCGTGCCGACCACCACCGCCGCGTCCTCTCGGGGCTCGCCGCCGGCGGGGCGCGGCAGCCGGGGCAGCGGCGCCCCGCACGCCCGCTGCACCGCGGGCCCGCCCGGCAGGCCGCCCGATCCAGCGTGCGCCGCCCGCGCTCCGGCAGGCTGCACGCTCGTGCGCGCGCCAGCCGCGGCGTCGGCAGCGTGGTCCGGGTCGGGCGGCGGGGCGCCCCAGCGCGCGCAGATGGCGGCGAGCAGACGCTCGGCCTGCGCGGCGGCGCGGGCGAGCAGGCGGCGGCCGGCCAGGCGGCGCACGAGCGTGTAGCGCTGCACCTCGAGCTCGTGCGGCCGCCCGCGCAGCGCGCCGCGCAGCGCCTCGAGCCCCACGACGCCGGCCTCCGCGAGGTCCGCCGCGGCGTGCAGCTCGCGCTCGCACGCGCAGGCGGCCTGATCGGCGAGCAGCCCGAACGCCAGCTTCACCAGGCGCACCAGGAACGGCGCAAACGCGCGCGCGAGTGCCGCCCTGTCCGCACTTCCCTCGCCGCTCGGCCGCAGCAGCGGTTCCAGGAGCGCAGTTGCGGCCGGCGCCGCGGCGGCGAGCGTGCCCACGGCTGCCGCGCTCGCCAGGCGCGCCAGCAGTGCATCGGCCTCGCCAGGCAAAGGTAGGCGCGCCAGGGCTGCGCGTACGCCCATGGTGGATTGTCAGGTGGCTGCCTCAGGCAGCCTGCCTGCCTGTCTTCTTTAAAATCATCTTCGCTTGCTCCAACAAGCCCCGCCAGGGGGGTAGAGCAGGGTCTCTGCTGAAATGTCGGAGGTGAAGCGTTGGTCAGCACTTGGACATTTTTCTTGCAGGCGTGTCACACATAAGTAGTCCGCAGGTCTGGTTGCCTCTTTACGCCAACGCAGCTGCTGCCAGGCTTGCGTGTACAGGTGTCCGCGCCTGAAGCGCGGCCGGGGGCGCTGCAGCCGTGCGGCGCTGACGCGCGGCCTGCGTGTGCCAGCCAGGTGCGCAGCGGCGCGGCTGCGCAGGCCCCAAGTCTAGATTCCTGTGTCGGAGAAAGCGCAGAGGTCCACTTTCCTGCAGGCGCCCGTGTGGGCACCCTAGCACCCTGCAGGCGTGCCGGCCTGGCCTGAGAGGCGTCTGGGACGCGCAGGTGTGCACGCGCCGCTGACGCGTGACTCGGGGGACGAGGAGCGAGGCGCCGCGGTGCTGGGCCTATGGGGATACCCATTCCCGTTTACCACTCGGAGGACGATGCGGCTGCGGCGCCGCGAGGCTCGCACGGCCCGCTGGAGCCCTGCCGCTTCGGCCGGTACACCCGGCGCCTGGAGCGCAACCCGTTCAGGCGCGGGCCTCTGTCCCCTGCCCGCGCCCCCCCCTGGCGCCCTGGTGACCGCAGTAACCATCTTTTGCGCCCTCACCGTGACTCGTGCGCGAGGCTCGAGCTGGCCACGTGGTTGCAGGCCTGCGGGAGGGTGGGAGCAGAAGGCACAACCGTGTCGCCCTAAGCCCGCCCTGACCCTGCCCCTGAACACTGCCTTCAGAAGTCGTTGACATGGGCTCGTGGCTTCTGAGGTCGCTGCGGAAAGGGTCACCGCTTGCGCAAGGTTAGAGCGGGGCAGCGGGCGCAGTCAGCCCTGACAGCTCTGACAGTTCTGAGAGCCCTGACAGCTCTGACAGCTCTGACAGCGGGCGGGCGCGCGACAGGCGCATGGACGCGCTGCTGCCGGACTTTTTGGACCTGAGCCGCGGCGGCGCCGGTGAGGCCGGCTACGCGGACGCCGGCCTCTACCTCGCGCTGCGCGGCTGGCCGGCGCCCGGGCGCGCGGCGGAGCCGCTGAGCCTGCGCCGCGCGCCCGCGTCGGTCGTCTGGGCCCAGGGCGCGCGCCTGCTGCTGCGGGCGCCCGTTGGGCAGCTCACCAGCAGTTTATAAGCTAGCTGGGCGGGTCGTGGGGCGTTTTGGCAAAGTGCGCGCACGCTGGGAGCGATGAGGAGCCTGCATGCAAGGGGGGCGTGGCACGAGCATGCCGTAGCTGCTTGTCACGTGAGTACCCACCATTGTCAGCTGAGCGGGCCGAGGTTGTGCACGTGAGTAGCCACCACCCTAGCTAAGAGGCAACGCGAGTGCAGGCGCAGGCGCGGAGGAGGAGCCGGCGCGCGAGGGCAGCCCGGAGAGCATGCCGGAGCTGCTGGATGCGAGCGGCAGCGACATGGACGAGGACGCCGCCGCCGAGCCGCCGGCTGGCCGCGACGAGCCGGCCTCGCTGCGCGGGGGCCGCACGCGCCAGGCGCGCCTCCCGCAGCCCTGCTTCGACTGATTTATGCTGCGGTAGTGGCGCGTGCGCCGCAAGTAAACATGTGGCGCGTGGCGTTGGCATTGACACGCGTGGCGTTAAAACGCTGTCAGGCGGCCGCTCGTGACATAGCAGCATGGGGGCGCTCTATGTGTGCGCGGTCCGGCAGCCCCTGCGCATCGAAACAGGGCTATGCACCAGCTGCACCACTGCGTGCTCACCGCTGCGCGCTGAGTCACAGCGATGCGCTGATGAGACACGGGGCGCCAGGGCCAGGCGCCCGCGCGGCTGTCCGCCGAGGCGGAGCACTGGGCCGCGCGGTACCGCCAGGCGTCCCGCGGCCGCCGCAACGCGTTCGCCAACGTCGCGGGCGGCCCCAGCGTGAACCGCACTGGCGCGCCGCCCCCCGCTTCCTGCCCCTTGCCCCTGCTCCGCGTTACGCCAGTGAGTCTTTCTCGATGTCGGCAGGCGGCGGCACGTCAGTGTGTGTCAGTGCAGCTCGTTGCTTCTCCCCACAGGAATGTTTATGGTTTGTTGCGAGTTGTGGAGGTGAAAGACTGCAAGTCTGCTGCGAACCTGAGTCTGTGCATTGCTGTGGAGCTCAGAGGCATGAAGCGTCACCGCTGCCGCGGAAATGTCGTCGGCGCTGCACGACGCGCTGCCGTGCTCAACGCGTCCCGGGTTGCTGGCTGGCGAGCACGCGTGATGGCGCGGCCTAACCCTCACATGTTGTCCGGCTCAGGTGCTGCAAAATCACACGGCAGGCTGACGCGCGCGCAGAGTCGTGGATGGCGCTGCGGCGCGCGCTGCTGCGCTCGGCGGCGTCCGGGCAGCTGACGGCCGATGCGCTGCTGGACGCCGGCGAGCGGCAGCGCGCCGCGGACGAGCCGCGCCCCCGGCAGGCCACGCGCGGGGCTGCGGCCGGCCTGCGCGGGCGGCCGCGCCAGGCGCGCCCCTGCAGACCTGCCACGCGCGTGCTCGCTTTTTTGCCGCCCTCGTTCTGTCCAAGGCGGCGGGCATGGGGCCTGTTCCGGTGCCTGTAGTGGTGACCTTGCTCGAAGCTTTGCTGTGGCAGCTCCTTGCCTGCGAGCACCTGTGCAGACATGCTGGTGTGGGGGAGGACGTGCAGCTGAGAGCAAGCGCGCGGGTCGCATTGCGCCTAGCAGGGCCCTGCCTCTGCAAAGACGCAAACGTGCAGGGTGCCAGCGGCGCTGCGCTTCACACGCAATGCGCGCGCAGGCTTTCGCTTCGGACGGCTCTGCCGAGCATGGCGCAGGGCCTGCGGCACAGGGCCCGCCGCAGCTGTTGCCTGTCAGCGAGGGTGCGCGGAGCGCGGGCCGCCCGGCGGAGCGGGCGCCGAGCAGCTGGGGCCAGGGTGCCGCGCTCGGCGCGGGCCGCTCGGTGGAGCGGGCGCCGGGCAGCTGGGGTCAGGATGCCGCGCTCGGCGCGGCGCGCCCCGCGGAGCAGGTGCCAAGCAGCTGGGACCAGGATGCTGCGCTCAGCGCGGGCCGCCCAACAGAGCGGACGCCGAGCAGCTGGGGCCAGGATGCGGCGCTCGGCGCGGCGCGCCCGGCGGAGCGCTTGCCAAGCCTGGAGTGGTGGGGCGCCGTGCCACGGCCGTCCGGGATGGACATCCGCTGAGGCGCACGCGGCACCGCCGTATTGGCGCCAGAGCGCTGAGACGGGCGTTGGTGCAGTGCGGGGTTGTGCAGGTGGGTTGTGCTGTGCAGGAGCATGCGGAGGCGGGCACGGTCTTGGTGAGTGGACTGCTGCCACGGTGTCCGGAGGCACATGTCAGGCCCCTGCTGAGGCCGCAGGCGCCTTGACCCGGCGCTCTGCAGGTAGCACTGTCTGAGTGAAGCGCACTCTAGCACGCCGTTCGGCACGCCAGGCTGTCACGTTCGGCTCTTTGCAGGAGTGCGGAGTAGAAACTTTGTGCAGGAGCTTCTGGTTGCTGCGACGGCAGGCTGTGCGTGACTTGTGCAGGCAGGTAAGTGTAGGACATGCAATGGATGGCGAGCCGTGCGCTGTGATGCGCTTGGCAGCTGTGTATGGCTCGCGTGCACTTGCGCACTAGGTCAAGCGTGTGCAGACGGAATTGTACTCGTGAGCAGTCTGGCATTGTGTTGAAAGTTGGCCAAATTGGGCTGATGGAAAGGCGCTCGGCTGCGCGCTGCCAGCAGCCTCCTGGCCGTATGGCCAGTCGTTTTGAGTTTGTCTTCCCTGCAGGGTGGGCGCGTAAATCTTGCTCCCATTTGAAGTCAGTGCAGCTGGGTGTTTGTACTTGGGCGTGCTGTGTTGCGTGCAAGTGGGCGTTCTGTACACTTCACGCAGACTTCTGTTCATGGATGGTAAGGCCAAGAAATGTAAGCTGCCGCTCCTGCATGCACTTGTAAGTGGCACAGTGCACAAAGTGTGCCGCCTCTGCCCCTCCGCCCCCCTGGCGTAACACCGCTGCTCACCCACTGGGGCTGCTCGGGACCTCCAAGCAGCCTATGCCATCTAGGGGCCCGTCCACTCCGCCGCCACATGCCTCAGCAATACCCATGCACGCCGCACCCCTGCTCTCCCAATTGTCCAGCTCCGCTGGACTTGACCCCGGCGGGTGCAGGCCGCTCCTTGACGCAGGGCGACCAGCAGGCGGCGGCGCAGGCGCACAGGCGTCGGCTGAGCCGTGCGCGTCAGTGCCGTCCATGCACGTCGTGTCGTCTGCCGGGGCAGGCAGGTCGGCCACGGGAGAGCTGCCGGCCGCGCGGTGCACAAAGGTGACGGAGCCGGCGGCCACTGCCGCGCGCAGCGGGGCGTCTTCCACGCTGCCAGACACGTCCTGGACAGGTGGGCAGCGCCACCATGCGTCAGTCGCCCAGTGCTGGCGGTATCGAGCGCACACATCTGAAGAGCACTGGCAAAGCAACAAGCAACAGCACTGTTGCCTCATGCAGGGCTTCGGCCGGGCGCGAGGCGATCAAAGCAGCCAGGGCGTTGCTGATCCTTGCAGCGCAAATGATGAAACTGGGCAAACATGCACCAGCATGTTTTGCCCAGGTGAGTGTGGGCCGTCACGGCCGCCGCCACAGTGTGCACGGCGCAGTGAGCGCGCGCCTCCCAGTCGCCCGCCGGCGCGGCGGGGCGCAGCAGGTCGGCCGTCTCGCACAGCGTGCTCGCGTCCAGGCTGAAGAGCCGGCGCAGCTCCTCGCGCGTGAAGGCCGCCGCCTTGCCCGTGCGCTTGGCTGCGCCCTGCGCACGGCCGCCAGTTGAGGCCACCTGCTGCAACCTGCTGCACATGGCACCTGGCTTCAAGGGTGCACCCGTTGGAAAGACCTGAGCGTCCCTGCAAGGATGAGGCGCTACCATGGCCCAAAAGAAAAGTAAAAGGAAAAACTTCCTGGCAGACATGCCTGTTCGCTGCAGATGACGGGCGGGGAGCGGCCGCACCTCCATGGCGTCGGCCAGCTCGCCCTTCATGAGCTGGCGCTGGTACACCTTCTCGTCCAGCGTGCCTGGGCGCGCGAACGCGCGCTATGTAATGGTGCAGCGGCTGCGTGCATGACCGGCGGCAGTGACTCGCGCAAATGCAGCCACGCCTGTAAAATGCCGCGCCTGTGGTGAGCAGGCGGTAGACGGTGCAGGGTCGCTTCTGGCCGTCGCGCCACACGCGCGCCATCGCCTGCGCCCGCGGCCGGCTTGCCGGGCACTGCATGTGCTAACTGACATGACGTTGAAGCTTCTCACGACACAGCAATGCCGCCAACTCCTCTCAGGTCGCAGTCATGGCATGTCATGCGCGCCGAGCGCGCGTGCGCTGAACGGATCCTGTCCGGGCGCGCCTGAGCGTCAACTGCCGGGTTCCTGCGCGCCGATCGCGCGTGTCAGGTCGCACAGCATAATGAAAGCATGGCGCGTGCGGGCGCCAGAGAGTCTGCGTACCAGTTGGGGTCCAGGAGCACGAGGCGGTTAGCGCCGATGAGGTTGAGCCCCGCGCCGCCCGCCTGGGCGGACAGGAGGCACACCTGCGCCGCGCCGCAGGCCGCCCGCATCTGCGCTGCCGGTGCTTGCATATGGACGCACTCATGCCTCGCCTTAGTGAGCAGCTCCTCAGCTTGATGCATGCATCCCTCCACGGACGACACAGACAGATGACAGGGGAACAGGCAGCATTGGTACGGCTTTTGTTGTGCCGACCCATAGCAGCCGCGTTGCTGATACACACAAAAAACTCTGGGCCAACCCTCTCAACGGCATGTGACAATGACAAGGCTCAGCGCCGGTCATGCCCAGCACAATGACGCTGTTCTGCGGCCAGTCTCGCCTGGCCGCGATTGTACAGGTTGAAGCCGTCCACGACCTCCTGGCGCCGGCCGGGCTCGGTGCCGCCGTCGATGCGCACGGTGGCCCAGCCGCGGCGCGCGCACAGCGCGGCGACCAGGTCCAGCGCGGCCGTGCTGC
>JAABUX010006626.1_pt1 | contig 13773 bp, 19 predicted proteins | sample 5561851 | NCBI WGS metagenome assembly JAABUX01 (sample SAMN10711883, study PRJNA513361) | rock metagenome | isolation source: Antarctica rocks | place: Antarctica: Victoria Land, Richard Nunatak red sandstone | collected 2016-01-03 | reverse complement strand
GGGATGATGGTGTGGTTGTGGTTGTATTTCGGTTGATGAACGAGTGTCTTTTGACGGAATATTTGAATGGGAAGAGTGTGGGGATATGAGATGTTGTTTGAAAACTGTAATTGAGCGTAAAGTATGGGCTGAAAAGTTTTCTTTTGCAAGGTTTGATACAGGTTTTTAAGTGGTTGGGGATTGCCCGTTGTATTGTTATGAGGATGGTATGCAGTGGTTCGATGGATATGAAAGAAAAGAGCTGGATTCGATCGGATGGGTGAGTACAGTGGGGTTTGTGTTTTGGATGTCGCTTGACTGGATGCAGATTTGGGTATACATTGTAGAAGCGGTGAGGAGGGGTGGAATATATATCCTTGTTTTGAAGCCGAGGTATGTTAGTGACGCGGTCGTTCAATCCTCGTTGTTGCGGCATTTCCGATCGTTGATTCCGGGGTAGATATACTGTCAGTCTTTCTTTAGTGAATGGCATAGCAGGATTGATCAATGCAGAATGATGGCGGGTATAAATTAGCCAAGCTGCTCACGCTGATTCAATTAGCTCTGTTGGTGATGATAGCAGTTCGTTTTGCGATAGTCGAGTAACATATTCTTCCATAATCGCTTTCAAAATAACCTAAACAGTATGTCCAAATATACATTGATAGATGCAAGTTCGTGAGGTGCCAATATACAAGAACGTGGTGGTATCGATGTCAGACGCGATCTCGACCTATTCGATGCTCAACCAGAAACTGAGTGGAATGGCTTGTATGACTCATACCTTTCTACCTTTCCTCCAAATATCATAATCGTATATATTTACCGTGGGAATCCTTCGGTCAGGTCTGGCATCTCAAAGTCGTAGAAGTTCACGTCACCAACGAAACCTTCCCAATTCATCCAGGCCATGTCTACCAGATCACCGGGCTCTTCCGTGGCGTTTGTTTCGACCAAGTCGAATGCGGAGCTATCTGGTTGCAAGCCGGGTGGCGGCGTAAGTCCATCGAGGCCTTCATTTAACAATGGGTCGAGAATGTCGGTGCTCATCGAGCCGGGATCAAGTAAACCGTTGACCCACTTGCCTGATTGTAAAATCTCATCCATACGAGTAACTGCCTCATTCCCTGCACCTTCTGTCTGCTCTTGTATTGAAATTCCGGGCTGGAGGTATGCATCGAGTGCTGGCATTGGCAGCCCTGCCAACTCTGGTTTTCTATCTTCAAGACTCAAGTTCGCCATTTTTACAGTCTTCCTATTCTGCTTTGCCTGCTTCATCAGCTTTAGGATAGGCTGCCAGAGCATGCCTTTCTTTGTGTCTGCTACTGTTTCGGAGTACTGCTGGAACGCTTCATCGACCACTACCCAAGCTCGTTCTACCAAGGGTCCTTCTGTCTGAGAACAAAGCTCGGCCGTCGCAACGGCAAGTGGGTGCCATTGAACCCAGACTATGAGATCTCAGAATCAGTATCATCACTCAAGTCACGAGAGTGGATCATGATAAAGCTTCAAGGATGAGGAGTATTGTCACGTACCAAACCATCGCCAAGGCTCCGTGCTAGGTCTAGTCATGATCTCTCGATGTTTCTTCAAAAGCTCGATTGAGAGGCTCAATACTGTTGGCCCATCTACCTGGGGAGCTGCAATCTGCCGAGCGACATGCATAGGTCGGATCGCAAGCAGCATCATGGCGTCGCCCATGATGTCGCCCACATGAATAGCGAACCAATGAAAAGGTATTCCTGGGTCACAGTGACGAAGATACTTATTCAGGACCGATGTCCGAAATCCAGCCACGACTAGACGAAATCTCGAGGTCAGCATCGAGACCGACGTGAACAGTCAAGCGTAGATTGCTAGCCATGTGGTCGCGGCCTGTTCCCACTTTGAAAAACGTACCTTGCTGTTTCTTTTGCCAGCTCATCTGAGCAAGGTCGTCGGCTATGCCACCTCTCGGCACTGTGACTAGGCTCCTGATGAAAGACTTCTCGACATTCCCCATTAGAGAAAATGATTCGTCGGTGAAGTCGTCACGAGGTGGTGGGAGAGCATCGATATCCGGAAAGAAGTCCGTGTCATTGATATTGATTGGGGCAAGAGCGCTCGTGAAGCGATCAGTAATAATGGGCTCCGTCCCGCGATCAATGGAAGAATTGATATCCAGCACGCATATCTGATTCCAGAGACGCCGTCTCATTTCCAGCTCGAATGGTCGGATGGACGATGAAGGGCTGTGGACATGGAGTCCAAGAGCCTGTGCCATTCGAACGACCAATGCAAAGAGGGTCCACACCCAGCGACTATGGTCATTCAGACGGACAGATGCCTGTCAGATTTAGCGAAGCCCAATAGACGCACAGTATGACCTGAGAACAAGGAGTGAGCTACTGACGAGGAAGATGACGAGTGATTGTAAGACCTCGATTTTCACACTGTTAACAAAGTCTGCCCTGGCAAGACAGACTTCGAAGCCGAAGCGGTATTTATTCAATAAATTGACCTTCTCGTCGCCAAAATTCTGCTTGCAACTGTTCTCATTCTGCGTATTGATTGCAGCGTAATAGACGGCAAACATGAGAGCGTCAACAGCAGGGTCATCGGCTCTAAGACCGAGATATTGGTTCCCATTGAGCATCAGCTCGGTAACGGAAGGTCTGTGCAAGACCTTAAACAGTGGATCCACGTTGTTGAAATAGTGTTTGTTAAGCAATTCCATCGTAGGTCTTGGAGGGTGTTCCAAGGCGTTTGGTGCCATCATGAAAGAGTCTGGACCGCACAAAACGAAATTGAAGACCCGGGAAGCCGTAACAGGCGGAGTACTACCTGCCGACTCGCTTTGCTCTGGAGTCTCTTCTTCGCTATCGGACGATTCGTCCAAAACTTCGCGTAGCCCACTGACCTAAAATTCAAGTTCGCCGTCAGAATTTGAACCACGAATGCGGTCCTGATTTAGCTTGCTAATGAAAGAATGCCATTCCGTGGACTCGCAATATTCAATTTAAATAGTGACGTTGAATACAGGCCAGCCAAAAAGACCGCTGCCAGATCTAAGTATACCGCCAGTAACATGACCAGGCTCGATTCAGCTGTGACGTGCAAAACATTGAAATTGCTGTATATCAGATCGCCATATGTGAGGACAAGTCGGTCAAAATGGAGCCGATGGGTCAGATAGGTCACTCACCTCAGTGGTCAATGTGGACCAGAAGGAACCTCCGATATACCGACTCATATCACTGGAAGGCCTAGACAGTGCGGACTCTTGATTTACTTGGCCTTGGCAGCGTGGTGGCACTACCGTAGTCGAGCTTTCGTTTCCTCCCAGGCTTGAGACCAGGTTCTCCAGCTTCGCGATTCGAACCTTGAGGTCCAGTTCTCCTTTCCTTCGGCCCCCTGATATGCTCAAAATAGATCAGATAGAGGAATCTTTTCATATAGGGTGATGATTTACCATTACGTCCTCGCGGAAGTCGCTGACGGCTTGAGACCTCACATTTGACACCTACGCGCTGACAGGTGGAGCATGGGTTGCCTTTGTCGCACCGTACTTTTCGTCGCTGACACAGTTCGCAGCTGATCTGGCTCTTGGGTGCATGTTTCCCAGGATTAGGTGCCTCCATGACAATACAAGGTAGAGTGAACTGTAGACAAATGCAAACAGAACATGAAATGTGGGTATGGGTACGGTTGAAGAGAGGACCAAGGTCTCAAATTGTTCGAACTGTTATAGATGTATGATCTCAACAATGTATACTGTTGTAATCACGTTTTAGGCAGACGCGAGTACGACTACGCGAGCCAATTGCTGGAGTATTCGATATAAAGTACTCTCCTGTGGGAAGTTCCAAAAGTATTTCTTCTTTCATCGACGAAATGTGGAAGATATCTGGACATTCAATCAATCCATTCTCAGTATTGGGCATGATGATCGTCATGATCCAAACATCCGATGACGATCACTTGATCTTGTAAAGTAAATCTTGGCAAGGTTGCCGTATTCGGCTGTTTTAGCGACCTTGTAATTCATATACACATATAGTAGTGTCCTCCATGGATATAGGTCAAAATCTGCAATCCTGATCAGCATATCAGACTTGCAAATGGCAGATATGCAGCAATGGACAGTGACAGAGGTCGGTCACTCCCACCTGTACACTACTCATCTAAAGCTAGTCAGCCCTACATTGAAATGAAATGCGGCTTGGGTGAGGCGCCATTCTACGAAACCAGCACACATTCCCTTCGATTTGTAGACATCGAGAATGAAAAGCTACACGTTGTCGACCTAGCAAAGGGGCCGTCTTCGCTGAAGTCGTACGATCTGGGTACCTCTGTTAGGTTTACATGTCTCCACATCTGAAAGCGATTGGCATCATTGATATGGTCGTAGTACGTCTGCGGACATTGAAGATAATGAGGATGAGATCATCGTGGGTGCGAAACATGGCTATGCCATTATGAACCGTAAGACCAAGAAGCTCGACTACATAAGGAAAGTTTGGGAAGAGAGGGATGGGCCAGGAAAGGATGGAAGGCAAGCTAGCCCGCCGTTGTTCTCTACAGGTAGCAAATATGAATCTGATCGTCGAAAGCAGGATGCGTTTCAATGATGGATTTGTGGATCCGGAGGGTAGGTTTTTTGCTGGTGCGATGAATGACCCCAAAGTCAAAGACCCAACGGACGAGGGAGTGCTATTTCGCCTGGATCCTGATCTGACCTTGCATCGTGTGATCGAGAAAGTCACAATACCCAACGGCATGGGGATTAGTCTCGACGAAACGCAAATGTACTTTATCGATTCACCCACCAAGACTGTTTCGAAATTCCGGTACGATCGGAAGACGGGAAACATCTCTGACCGTGAAGTTTTCTACCGCGTCGATGGGGATGGGGTTCCTGATGGCATGGCGATGGATGTGATAGGGTGCCTTTGGGTTGCTCTTGCTGGTGGTAGCAAGGTTCTGAAGCTGTCCCCAGCGGGTAAACTCATCGGAGAGATCCATTTGCCTACAAGAATGATCTCTTGCCCAGCATTTGCAGGGGAGGAATTGTATATCACCTCTGCAGCAGAGGAGGAACCCGAGAAGTATCCCGGATCTGTCAAATACGCTGGTAGCCTTTTCAAGATTTATGTTGGCGTAGGAGGAATACCCTTACATAAATTTCGGCGTAGTTGATTTGGTATTATGCCGTCCGAGACGAGAAGCGACTTGGCAGCAACATGTAATCGTAAGAGTTCTTCTCTCTTGGTCGCCTCAAGGCCCTCTCTATCCTAGCCATCAAGCTCTGCGACACCACTCGCACCATCAAAGTGGGGATTTGTTCCTTAACCATATGTATTGATATGAAGATCGGTCCGTTCGGCGGGTGTGGATGCTCGTTTCGTCGAAGCTTCAGAGCCTCGACTACGGTGGTTGCTCCGTGAAGCGGGAGAGGAACGTGGCTCTCCGTAATTTGTCCCGGAATCCAATTTCATACGATCGACGGTATGATAGGCGAGCCTATCGACTGCATTCCGTCTCATTAGCAGCAGGGCGGGAGGACTCTGAGTGAGACAGGCGTACGAAATGAAGGTAGGTGGGTAGGTACTATTAAAGTCTGACCAGGCTAGCCACAACGACGATAACGCCTGGAAAGTAGTCAATATCGAGACCAGTTGAAATAGCCTACTTCCAACTTCCCAATGCTTGGTCTAAGTGAGGGCCAACAGCAGCAGGTTTTGCGAAGCTAGGAATAACGCCTAGGGTTGGCCCTTGTAAGGACGTGCTGTGACGAATAACGTTGCCAAACCCCGCGGTTTGGATGCGCAAGGTGAAACGCTTTTGGGCATCAAAAGACGTATTGGTATGGCAATGAGGAGTCTGGATGAAGGGATCGGCTTCCGTATCATTCTACAAGATCGTCAAAACTCCTTCTGGCGATGGATCATCCGTTCACGAGAGAAAATAGAATTCCCAGATTGTCGACCGGCTACGCGATCTCAGAGAATGGTAGCGAACGGCAGGAGTACTTCCCCGTCCGCTGGAACGCCAAGAGTGTCGGATTGCACATGGCATGGCGTGTCTCGATTCAGGAACGATGCCATCATGATCATCTTAAAGGAGAAAGGGAGTGTGAAAGTCAAAGGAAGTTGGAAGAAGGAGTGGAAGAAGTCGAGTGGCGCCAGATCTACTACTATTCTATGCCGACTGTTAATCTTGACCCGACGATAATCTCGGAAGATGAACCGAAATTGCTTTTCCCTGTTAGTCAGCTTTTAGGCTCGTTGGGGGTGCTGCCAAACGTGCAGAAGGTTGAAGTCGAAGTATGGTGCATGCCACGCAGTACTTTAGGGCTGTCACCATCTCGCATTGGTGGAGCGATAAGTCAAAGTCCTGGAAAAAGAAATTGGTTACTTCATGCCGCATGTGAACCAGCGAAAATCCCGATGTGCACCATGCGGCATGCATTAGCAGCTCGTATGCGAGCAATGCTTCTGTCAAAAGATGTCAAAGATGTCAAAGTAGGTCCCCTGTCTCCCACGACATCCCACCAGCACCTCAGTTGGCGTGGGACATGGTTTACGTGATAGATCAAGACTTGAGACAAGTCAATTGAAGGAGGAAAAGGATGGTAAAATCATTCCATTCTTAGAATCATGATCGCTGTTAATAATATCATTGTTAATGTCATTATCATTATCATTATCATCTTTACGATAGACATGATCCATGGTGTATGCTCTATGCCACAGTCACGCTGATTGTTCATGCACGGCAAGCACATTTTCCCTAGCAGAACTTCCCAAACAAGCTAATGACACCAATAGGGACCTAGCGTAGATCTTACACACTTCTGCACAGCACACCATCAAGAAACGTGGCATATGGCATGGATGCAGAATAGTTCCCCCCTCTAGGCCGCTGGGGAACAGCTTCCGGTAAGAGGCTAAGAGCTACCTGTCATCGATGCTTGGCGTCCTCTCCACCTGCTCCATCCAGATCGTGGCCATGATACTTTACTTACTACAGTATGATGCCACGTTATGAGACCACCGCGCCTCTGGTACCGTGAAATCAGAGAGGCGGGCTATCGCATGGCACCCTTCATGTTTCGTCGCGTAAGAAGTCGTGAATCTGAATGTTCTTGTCGCATTGTGTAACAGTAACAGGGGAGAGGATCAATATCGCCTCTGGCCCCCCCCCTGGTAAAGGAAGTGTTGGGGTCATGGCGCGTCATGGGCTGTGGGCCAACCGCCTGGTCTGCTAGTGCAGTCGCCGGACTGGAGCAAGAAGAGGATTAGTGGGCGCAGGCCATGTGGCAGCGGAAATGCGCGATACGTCAAATCGGTGCCTTTTATCTTCCTAGCCCTCCTTGCTAAAGCTACCTAGCCTGAAGTTTCGGCGGACTGGTCCAAACAGTCCAAGGGTGGAAGAAGGGCAAATAAGGTAAGGTGGTAGTAAGACTGGGAGGCGGCATGGTTGACTTTGTTGGCTTTGCGTGGGAGCCTCTGAAGGGAAGGGGTGCGCTGTTGATCAGCTTGAAGCTTGTCCTTCCGAAGGATCTAAAGCTGTTCCTAGAATCTGATTCCCGTGCTCCCCGAGCCCGTCGCTACCATCCCAGTGTCAGGTCAGAGCCCAGTGCCTTGTTGCACGCCTCGATCACTAGCGACTAGCAGCTTTTCCAACACTACCTTACCCAGCACCCTCTAGCTGTTGACTCTGTACTTCTTTTCCCTCGATGTGGAAAGGATTAGGGTGATGTGCAGACATGGACGTATTCATAAGGTGTCATCATGCCGCCCTTTGACCGCTACCTGCATAAGGCATTTAACAATATCTTGCTGCCCAAGCCAGGCTGATTCCCTCATCATTGAAACACCGCCTACTTTAATTCCGACCTTTGTTGTTCCTACCGGTCCATAGCCATCTTGTCTCTCGTCTTCGTCAATTCATCCTCAAAATATATCTTATCGATCGTCACTGCTGAGGTTAAACGCTGCGCGTCTACCTCACCGAACCTTTGTTTAGTACTTTAATCTTTATTTATTCCTCCATTCGGCATAGGCCATTGTCCGTCCTGTCAACCCACCACGTAAACGTGCCAGGACGTCATTCGTCCTGATTACCGCCGCCGTGGAGGTCATCTCTCGAAACCACTTCCCGGGTCCATTGTCATTCTCCAACACCGATCAGAATCATCCAGACATTGCTCAGCTCCTCCATCAGTCTCAATACAATCTCGTATACCGGAACACAAACGACAACGATTCGGGAGCAAACAAAATTCGATGCCACGGGGCTCGAGACACCCGTCACTCTTCGGACGAGTCCATGTCGCAGGGCCCTACCGCCAAACTGGTATCCTCGTCAACATCACCGCACGAAGAAACACATAAACGCCTCCCTCCATTGGGATCTCGCGCCCTACCTCCGATCCAAAATGGCAACAACATTGGTACCCCTTCCAAGCTTGCCCCAGCTGTCTCTGCGATACAGAACGTCGGAGCACGGCAGCCGCTGCAGTTATCTTCCGACCCAGATCAGCGATGTTCGCGGCCGATTGGCGTCCAGAATCTGCTCAACCCTACTTCGAGCGGAGAGCCGACGAGCAACCAAAACCGAAGTCGAAACGGCGAGCATCTGGACTCTACACCGGCAGTCACTCCATTCACAGCAGTTCCCCGCGCAGCTACACCCTCTTTGCCTACGACCGCCGTGAACAAACGCTCACCCGCCAACGTATCTCTCCCAAGCATCACACCCCCCTCAATCAACCCGTATACTCAAGCTTTGGGCCGATCGCCTGCTCCGTACGCTCCCAGTCCAATCGCCATGGCCGGTCCGATGGGGACAATGGATGCGAAGCAATCGCCATTCGTCCTGCCGAGGGATCATACCGTGACTGGGGGACCGACAACGCTCGGTCTTTCCGACATGAACCGACTGCCCTCCATGCCTGGAGAATCCTACGGCTCTGGAGTGCCTCCTTCGCGATCACCCTCTGGCGGTCGTCGTGATAGTCAGGACTCTACTCGTTACGATGGTATGCAGACCCTACTAGGTAGAACAGGTGGCATAGGAACGGGAGGTCACCCACCAGCATCCCAGAGTGACAGCCCTAGTACTCAGTACTCGTCTTACAGCCAAGTCAGCCGTCAAACACCTCCTGCACAGTCCACGGTGTCGACCGGCCAACCGCAATCATTCTTCACGAACCCTTTTAATGCAGCTGGACCAGCCTCAGCCGTGGCGCAGATGGCTTTCGACGTGCCAGCTTCGAGCGGCGGAACTGGAGGGAGCACATACCAAATGATGACTCTCGACACGGAAAACGGTCCCATACAGGTACCTGTTGACGTGCAAGCTGCGTCGAAAGTGGCTGACGAGAAACGCAAGCGCAATGCCACCGCCTCCCACCGCTTTCGGCAACGTCGAAAGGAGAAGGAGCGCGAAACCTCGACTAACATCGCGAAATTGGAACAACAAATACGGAACATCGAAGAGGAAAAGGACTTCTATCGTGGTGAAAGAGACTACTTTCGGAGTCTGGCATCTCGCATTCCCGGCCAATCCCATCTTCTGCCACGACCGATCTCGCCAAGGCAAAGAAGACATGCCTCTATCGGCGGGGCAATGGCTTACGACCACGATATGCAATTTCAAGGTCCTGACAATGGCAATCGCAATGGTGGCAGGAATACGAGACGGCGTACGAGCTCCTACGTACCACCTTCAGGGCCTGCATTACAAGCGGAGGGTCCTCCATCGATTCCTCGTTATCAGCAAGCTCCGCCAAGTTATGGAAGCGGCAGAGCAATTCTACAAGACACCCCTTCCGCTCAGCCTGGCACCTTCAACCCATCTACCAAACGGTGATCATCGATACCCAAATAATGTACATCTAGTCCCTTTTCCTTCGTCCTTTTTGCGGCACACTACAGATTGCCTCCTCCTGCTCAGCGCTTTAGCGAGCCCTCTATTTTGTTCAATCTCTGCAGCTAAGATACCCCGTTGTCGGCATTGTCAGCGTTCGAGCGTGCGTGTGGCGGTCCTCCATCTCGTCGTGGTTGATTTCTGGGTCTCATAGTGCTTGTTCGTGGGCGGTCACCTTAGATTTTAGTAGATATACCGAAGGCGGGTCCCGAAACGGAGTTTCCTTTTATCTATAGAATTCGCGGTCCTATATCAAGTATATACAGCCGCATTGGCGTTGAGGCATGTAATAGGATTACGTTTTTCAGGAGCATATGTGTACAGACACTTACATGGCCTGAAGAGCTGGCTGTGGTATACACACGAGTATCGAAGTCCAAAGTGCCTCAGATGTGCCAATGCTAGAAATAGGCATCTAGCCCCTCGCATGGATTATGTTGATGGAGTTTTTATTCTTACCTCCTCAGAGTACTATTCATTCACATACTTTAGCCATAATCACGTTGCCAACACGTCGTTCAACACCAATGGTACGGTGGATGATCAACGCATAGAGCAACGAACCGCAGCGAACCACCCCATCAACGCATGGGACTCAGGCCGCTAGCTCCTCCAAACACGAAAACACCAAAACAAAAACAAAGCTCAAGTCAGCCATCCTTGACACCCTGTCAACCTGACATGCGCGCCTTGATGCCGTCATCAATTACACTACGCGCGCCGCACCCATCCTACAATCTATGTCTCGCATCCTGTCTAATGTTGTTCCACCAATAGCCCTCTCTCCTAAGCGACCGCGCAGTCGTCGCCTTGCCAAGGAGCGAGAAACATGCATGGGATATCTGCGCTGTTCGACGCGCATTGTCCAATGCCAAACGTAAGCGCCGCGCACTTGACTGTGGTACTGCCTAATTTGTACGGAGTGGGCATGTTGTATGTATTGGCATACTGACATTAGGTGTATGCTTCCATATCATTTCATTTTATTTTATTTTATTGAATGGGATGGGATGGGATTGGGGAAAAAGAGAAGAAGAGATTGAGGGTGGAAGGTTTGGAAGTTCTTCTCCCTCCATCGCCGAAAGGATGGTCGTTCCTGGCGTGATGACACGCATCCGATCCCATCCCAGAGGAAAATCATGACCGCTACAACCACCAAATTCCCTCGTACCTGTTCGATCCCAGCGCTAAAAGCAATGAAAATAAAGTACGTACTCCATTTCGATAACCCACTCCTCCTTCTTTCCGCAATCTTACTCGTTGGTATTCTACGGGGTATTTTAAGGCAGCCCACCCACCCACATTTGATGGAAAACCCGCATCCTGCACCGTATGCTGCACGTATGCTGCTCAACCACACCCACGGTTCCGGTTCGCCCCTCTTTCTCCAGGTTAAGACTGCATATTCTCCTGCAGGACAAAACAGGATAGGACGGGATAGGGTTTCATCCCAGTCCCAGAACCCAATGCATGCACGCCCGCATGCATGCGGGTGCCCCATGCGTGACGAGATGACGCCACGCACGCATTTCGTAGCTGCAGGTGGGTGGGTGTGGGCCGGAGGGCCGGAGGGGGGGCTGCAGATGCAGGGCGGACTGGGTTTTGGTTGATGGTGAAAGTACTTACCTTAGGGTTGGGTTGGGGCGGATCGGGTACCGAGGTGGAGTATGTAGGCGTGGGGGTTGAGGTAGGGAGTGGGGGTTTCATACTATGGTACCACGGTACGTCTATGCTTTTGCTTGGGTTTTGCTCGGGTTTTGGGGATGGCGATGGGAATGGGAATGGGAATGGGAGTTGGGGATACGGGGCTGGGAAGGTGAGGTAAGGTGAGGTTGATGTAAATGATAGTCGCTGTCTGCCTTGTGGGTGTGGTGTGGTGAAGATGACTTGCGTAAATACTCAGAGCAGGATGGCGTGGGGTTTTGTCGTGTGTCGTATGCGTGGGATCGGATCAATCGATGGTGTATCGGCGGCATCTTCGTGAGTGGTTTACCGGACGGGTTCGAGGTCCTTTCGGTACCACGCTGTCGGTAGCTAGATGAACCGTCTTCCCGGCGCTACCTATGGGTGGATACCTATGGTGGGTTGGTGTGAGAGTGGTGTCGGCCGGCTCTCCGCGGATGAGGAGGGGGGTCTGGACGCAGATGGTCTTGAAATACAACCTAATTCAATTTAGAATATATATCGTTTGTTGGGATTGGGATTGCAGGGTTGCGTAAGGGGGAAAATTGGAGGGATGGGGGGAGGGATGGGTTTAGGGAGATGAGGGGGAGTGGGAGGGGGAGTAGGGAGAGAGTGGTGGTGTGGATATTAGAGGGATGATGGAGAGGAGGCTTTGTGGTGGGATTTCTTGGGTAGGGAGGGTACAATTAGTAGCGATTTGAAGGTGGTGAGGAAGGAAGGGTGGAAGGGTTAACGTTTGATGTTATACGGGTTATTGAAAAGCTGTCCAGTAGTTCTATTATTACGTCGGCGAATCTGCGTCTGGAATTGTTCAATATGATGGCCACAAAGCTTGAGAGTATCGTATCTAAGAACCCCCTTATTAATTAACGTGGGAGTATGTACCTTAGTAAGAACTCCGTCAATTACTACCTTACTTCTTACCACACACTAGCTCTATCAAACTATATCCGAAGCTAGAAGCTACATCTATTCCTATACCCGGTATTCTAAAAATCATTACTGACTCCCCCCCTCCCCCTTTCCCATTCTTCTGGAGACATGAATCGTCTCGATGGGACCTCCAACCTGAGTGTTACTGATATCTTGCCATGTACGTACTCCTGCGTATTATACTATTGTTGTAGGTACCGGTGGGGAGGGGAGGGGAGGGATTATGTATGTGCTGCGATATGGTATTCTACCTGTTGTAGATATAGTCTACACCAGAGTTTAGGTAGGACGGAGGCGAGTTTCGGGGTTGGTGATAGATATCTTGGAGAATGTGCGGAGGCGACTATGGCGTGTGACTGAAGGAAAGTGGAGCATCTCGTGCCACTCCGCGGACACTCACCATTCTCACACCCTACTCACGCCAACATAACAGAATACCCTTACGCACAACATTTGAGAGCAAGAACGCAAAACGAAAAAAGACAGCTCTCTAGCCCCAACAACGGCAAGAAATATACAACTGCAACACTTATCATGTATTCCGAGACTTCTTGGCTCTCCTGACGTACTTATAAGCAGAAGGTTGGTAGCCGGTTGGCATTACGGATAGGAGGGTCTGAGTCGTCGGTTGGAGGAAAGGTGGTTGGGTACTTGGCTTGTTGGAATGTGGGTGAAGAGATGGGGTGGTGTTGATGGAGGGGAAGGGGAAGGGGAAGGGGAGGGGGAGGGGGAGAGGGTGGTGATGGAGGGTATGGTGGGTGGATGGATGGAAGGGGAGGGGAGGGGAGGGGAGGGGAGGGAGTGGGTGGGGAATTATGGAGTTTGGTGCTGGGGAGTGGGATGGGAGTGGATGGGAGTGGATGGAAGTGGAAGCGGCAGTGAGAGGATATGCCACGTATGGGAAAGGAGTGTTCATACCGTGGCTTGTGGGTTTTGGAGCCTGTTCGATTGAGGGAGTAGGGATAGGTGATGAGTTGACTGTGAAAGATTGTGGAGGATTGTGGAGGGGAGAGCATGGGTGATGAATGATGATTTAAAATGATTGTTGAAACCTTATGAAAGAAAGTTGAGAGAAGGTGCATAAGAAAGAGGAGGAAGGAAATGCGAGAAAGAGGAATGAGATGGAAGAGGAGTGGAAGGGAGGGGAGTCGGTATGGTATAGCTACCCCTCTAGATATGAGAATCATAACGCATTTCTTATAATTGTGGGTGGAAAAGTGGAGAGTGTGGGAATATATCGGGATATGGGGGTTTTGTTGTTGG